>Ga0209612_1001617_pt1 | contig 17809 bp, 10 predicted proteins | sample BioC12SIPDNA_FD_185746 | JGI IMG/M metagenome (GOLD analysis project Ga0209612, IMG submission 185746) | Anaerobic biogas reactor microbial communites from Washington, USA - Biogas_R1_B C12 SIP DNA (SPAdes) (version 2) | ecosystem: Engineered > Bioreactor > Anaerobic > Unclassified | place...
GGGGCATCGTCTGGAAGGTCGGAGGCCCAGACGTCGAGTGCTTCTCTGGCCCTGGCAGGTTGCCCCTGGGTGAGCAGGCCGAAAACTACCGATGAAGCGGCGTCCTCTGGTGCGGCCCCCTCGGTAAGGAGAGCCGATAATTCAGCCTCGGGGGATGCCTGGAACCGCCCCCAACGGAGATCGCCAAGTCGGCGCTCCTGGTCGATTTGCCAGGCGTCAGCCCCAAACTCCCGGGCAGACTGAAGGGCCTGGTTCCAATGCTGCTCTTCGCCCAGTCGTCGGAAGCAGGTCGCTTCGAGCAGACTCGTCGTCCCGTTATGGGGAGCGAAACGTTTGGACCAGGCGAGCCACTCTTGGGCGGGGCTCAAGGCACCGATGCCGATCTGGCAACGGGCAGTCTCCCGGGCTCGCCAAGCCAAGAGTCTCGGCAAACCAATCAACACACCGGCAATGATTAGCACGATCGCCAGCCAAGCCCGGAGACGCGGCCTCCGTGAGGGAGGTTCTGGGTCGGCGGAGGGGGGCTGGGACGACATATTCTGCGGGTTCGTTTCCATTCGGCACGTCGCTGTAGAGGTTGTCAGACTCTTCGGCTGGTGTCTATTCTACCCGACGGCGGAGAAGCAATACAGACACAGAGGCCGCCTGAGGCCGGGCGGGCAGGAGAACGGCAAAGTCCTCATGTGGCGAGAGACGTAGCAGGCACTCTCCGAGCGCCGCTGGCGGAAAATCGCGATTTCCGGTAGTTCTGCGGACGGCACGGCGGAGCGTGCCTGCCACTTTGCAGTTCCCCTGGCTGAGCGGTAGCAACCCTTTGAAACTCCGGCCATGCACGCTAAGTTGAGAGAACCGTGGTGTGCTTTCTATTCCGTGTCGACGAGATTGCCGTCGGCGCCGGAGGAGAGGCGAAATGGCACACGGTTGATCGTGGAAGGGCAACCAGGAATCGAGCTATGAACAAGCACCGGCATGCGACACCACGGCTTTCGAGACGGGCAAGGTGGTTGGCGGCGGCATTTGCGTGTGCCGTTCTCCCGGGCGTGTGGGCCTGTTCGCCTGTCTCTCAGTCGCCGGCCCCGGACGAAGGGGCGGAGCCGGTCGCGGGCGGATTGTCTTTGGGGGAAGTCGACGAGGAGATGGTATCGCGGATCACCGCCTTTTGCAGCGATTGCCACGGCATGCCGCAGCCCGAGAGTTTTCCTCGCGATCGCTGGCACTACGAAGTGAGCAAGGGATACGAGTATCATGCCCGATCGGGGCGCACCGATCTGGATCCGCCGCCGCTGGAAGCGACGGTTGCTTACTACCGGTCGTTGGCCCCGGAGGAACCGGTTTTTCCGAAGCCGCAGGAAGCCGACGCCACGCTGGGAACCTCATTCACCGTACAGAAGCTGATGTTGGCCCCCGAGGCCAACGCCATGCCCGAGATCTCCCATCTCAAGTGGACCAGATTGGCGGCGGATCACCCGCAACTCGTATTCTCTGACATGCAGTTGGGAATCATCGGAATGGTCGACCTGACGGCCCCCAATCCGCTGCCGGTGACGGTTGCGTTGCTCAACAATCCTTGCCACGCGGAGCCGTGCGATCTCAACGCCGACGGGAGAATGGACCTCCTGGTAGCCGATCAGGGCGGCTATATGCCGTACGATCACAACCGTGGTCGAATCGTCTGGCTGCGGCAGGATGAAGAGGGGGATCTGGAGCCGCTCGTTCTGGCGTCAGGCCTGGCCCGGGTCGCCGATTTGCGTCCGGCCGATTTTGACGGCGACGGGGATCTCGATATGGTCGTGGCGGAATTCGGCTGGTACCGCACGGGGAGGGTACTACTCCTACGCGACATTTCCGAGCCTGGCGAAGGGCCGACGTTTCAGGTCGAGGAGATCGACGATCGGCCGGGCGCAATCCATGTGCCGGTTTGCGATCTCAACGACGACGGACAGGTGGATTTCGTTGCGCTGGTTAGCCAGGAATATGAATCGGTGGATGCCTTCCTGAACCAGGGGGGAGGAGTTTTCCGCCTGCAGACGCTCTGGGCCGGGCCTGACCTCACCTTCGGTTCGAGCGGAATCGAGCTTGTGGATCTCGATCAAGACGGCGACACAGACGTTCTCTACACCAACGGCGACGCTTTTGACAATCTCTACGCGACACCCGCGCACGGAGTGCAATGGCTCGAAAATCTCGGGAACATGCAATTTGACTACCACCGGCTCACCGACATGCCGGGCGCCTACAGGGCGCTGGCGGGTGATATGGATCTGGACGGCGACCTGGACGTGATCGTCGTCGCATGGCTGCCCGGCAACGTCAAGCCGGCGAGCGTGAAGGCGGCGCCGCTGGCCTCGGTGATCTGCCTGGAGCAGGTCAAGCCGGGCGTTTTCGTGCGGCATACGCTCGAGAGCGAGTCGCCGTTCTACGCCACCATGGAGATGGCGGACTTTGACGCGGACGGCGACCTGGACTTCGTGACGGGGCCGGGGCCTCACATCACCTGGGCTCGGAAGGATCGCCATTGGCTGGCGGTGTGGAGAAACCAGGCCGTCCCGGACGCCGCCGCTTCGCGTTGACGACAGCGAGTCGCCCTGGAGCGGCTCGGCTGCAGACCTGAGAGGCCTTGTGACCTACCGGCCGTGAAAACCAGTTCCGTGCGAATCCACAGCTTGGGGGGCATAGAAACGGCCACGGTTGACACACGATTGTCAACCGCGGCCGTTTGCCGCTGATCTGGAAGAGCGATTGTTCCGTCTGCGAGACATCGGACGAAACAACGCCGAGGCGATCTGCGATGCGAGAATCGCTTCAGATCGTCTGTGCAATCGATCAGACTACTCCTTCGGAGCGGCGTCGGTTTTGGGAGCCTCGCCGCCCTCAAGCGGGAAATCAAAGGAATTGTCCTTGGCCTCAACCGTGGCGGTGAAGCCTGACGTTGCCGGACTGGCATACTTCTCCGGCAGAAGGTTCTTCGCCCCTTCCTCTGTCACGGCTTCTCCAGTGAAGTCTGCATCTTGTTCGACCTCTCCTCCGGCGGGGGCCGCAGTGCCGCCTGTCGCAGGTGCCGCGGCTTCGTACTTCCTGACGACTACGAAGTAATCGCCGGGCACGGCGCCGTCATCGCCGCCAAAAGTGGAAAGGGCGTACTTGCCGCTGGCGTCGGTGATCCCGGACGCAGCATTCCCAGGCGGAGTCTTGGGCACAAACATCACACTGGCGCCTTCGAGCGGCGCTCCGCCCATGGTGACCGTCCCGGTGACCTTGAAGGTTGCAGGCCGATCTGCCCCCGCGGGCTGGCATCCCACTACCAAGGCCACAACAAGCAACAACAACACAACCCGGCCGAGAGAATTCACATTCATCATTGTCCATCCGTCCTCACGAAAAACCACTTGGCCTTCTCATCTTGAAACACGAGGAGGCACACCCGGTGTGCCTCCTCGCAACAGTCGCAACTCGAGTCTGTCTTACGGAAGCGTAACAGATTCGCCGCCGGCCTTCGAACCGAGGGCGCCCCAGACTCCGTACTTACTAGCTCCCGCATCCGGTTGATTTTGCGAGAGATCACCGGTGTTGACCGTATCGCTCATGAACTGGATCGACCCGTCGGCCATCATCACATTGACGCCGCCCGGGTGATTGCTTGACGGTGGGAACACCGCGTTGTTCTGGTTATCCCATGTTCCGCCGTCCGAGCAGGAAGGAGCATTGGGCGGCAGGACGGTATTGAACCCGACTCGCTGTGGCTGGCCATAGGTGTAGTTGCCGCAGGCCAACCCTACGCCGGAAATGTTTGCCCTGACGTACTTACCGTCCGTCGTCCCGTAGCAGAGGATGGGGCTGGTCGAAACGCCAGGCATTTGGGCCGTGGCCAACTTGGAGAGATACACGCCGCCAGTGGTGTTCTGACCTACGGTGGCGTTGCCGCTGCCGTCGGGTCCCCATCCCATGTCGGATGCACACAGGCGTTCGCTCATGGCGATGGTGTTACTCAACCCGTCCGTAATCTCGGCAAATGTGGTGCATCTCTGACGCCCGAAGATGCCACGAGGCGTCGAGTCATCGCACGTGCTCCTGGCTTGATCGCCGATGCAGAACACGTAGTTGGAGCACCGGTCTCTTCTGGCCATGGTCACACCGTCCGAAGGGCACTTGACGATGCCGGGGGCAACGTTCCAGACCGTCCAGCCATACCAGCCGTAAGGTCCTTCGGGGGCCACGGTGGCGTCGCCCGCTTTGATGGCATCCCACAAGGCGCCCTGCTCGATGAACGGCAGCAGAGAGACGAACCCGCTCCGGCAATCGGCGTTCCCCGAGTTAAGATTGCCGGGTATAGTGGCGTAGGTTCCGCCCTTGCGATAGACCAACGCCTTGAAGGTATCATGATAGTTATGAAGCGCCAGTCCCCACTGCTTGAGATTGTTCGTACACTGGGCACGACGCGCTGCTTCGCGGGCCGCCTGAACCGCGGGAAGCAGGAGTGCGATCAAGATACCAATGATCGCAATGACGACCAACAACTCGACTAGGGTAAAACCTAGTCCTCTTCGAAACCATTTCATGTCAATCCTCCCAACAGAACATGAATAGAAAATAGGAAAAGCCACACACGCGAGTTCATCCGACAAGAGAAGCCGGACGACCCACAAACACGAGCACTGAAGGGATTTCGTGCAGGTCACCTCCACAGAATAGACTCTTCACTAACCTCCTCCATATACACGACCACACTATATTGAATTGAAGTTGGGTACGCAACATAGTTCCCTCGGAAAATTGAAACAAATGACCCCCCCACCCCCCGTGGTGGCGGGGGAGGGTACCTACCTAACTCAGGTTATTCATGGGTGGCGCGTTCTGAGCGTGCCACCCAACCCCAGCAATGGCCGTTGCCGGTGTGTCCGGTGACGCCTTATTGAACTGTGATTGCGGTTCAAGGCGGCCTCGAAGTGCCTGGTTCGATGGTTCTTTGGCTAAGGTTGCGTAGGTTGTCGTTCCAGATAGCAGCAGGTATACTCCAGATTGACAACCTTTCTTCGGACTGTTTCTCGGGCATTGGGAGAGAAACGCGACCACCAGGAGGGACTTCTGTCCCTTCGCGTCAAACAGGCGCAGGGGCAGCGAGGTAGCGCTGCGCAATGGGAGAGCGGGGCGACGATTGCCGCGAAGGACGCTCATCAGCGGAACCGGGCAGCAACGGTAATGGGCAGGCGGGGGAACGGGCAGGCAAGAGGCCGGTCACCGTGCCATGTTGGGCGGGATTCGTCAAGGGATCGAACCCCAGCGATGATTGAAGCTGACGAGGTGCACGTGCGCGATTCAGACTCTGCGCAAGTCGTTTTCTGGGAGAGGCTTAGACACCGAGTTCTGGGTGCCGTTGCGTTGGTCGGCATTTTGGGAGTTGTTGCGTGGTTCGTTCGTTCCGGCAATGACTGGAGACCATCGGCCGTTCAGGATGGGGAGATCCCCGCCGCCTGGGAAGAAGCCCGATTGCATGGGGGGCTCACGCTGGACTATCCCTTCGATGGGGCGGTGTTTCCCCCGGAAATCGCTCCTCCGACGTTCTCCTGGTCTTCCGAAACGGAGTCGGATGCATGGATTGTGGCGATTGATTTCAGCGACGGGGGGCCGCGTCTGAGCCGGTCGTGCAGCGAGAGCGAGTGGAGGCCTTCGGACGAGGATTGGGCGTCGATCAAGGCAAGGAGCATTGAAGCTCCGGCAAAGGTCTCGGTGTTCGGATTCAGCCGCGGGGATCCGGGCAAGCTGCTGGCGGCCGGCAAAATCTCGATGTCCACGTCGCAGGATGAGGTAGGCGCTCCCTTGTTCTTTCGCGAGGTGAATCTTCCCTTCGCCGACGCCGTCCGCGACCCGGCCCGGTGCATTCGCTGGCGATTTGGGCCGATTTCCAGCAAGGTACCGCCGCCGGTCGTTCTGGAAAAGATGCCCGTCTGCGCGAATTGCCACTCCTTTTCGGCCGACGGTTCCGTGCTGGGAATGGACGTCGATTACGCGAACGATAAGGGGTCCTACGTGATCACGTCCGTCGAAGAAGAAATCGAATTTGAATCGTCGAAGATTATCACCTGGAGCGATTACCGACGCGAAGACTCTACCGGAACATTCGGCTTGCTTTCCCAGATCTCGCCGGACGGGAAATACGCGATTTGCACCGTAAAGGATCGTTCCGTATTCGTGGCGGTGCCCGACTTGGAGTTCTCGCAGATCTTCTTTCCGATCGAAGGCATTCTCTGTTGCTACGATCGCGAGAGACGAGAGTTCCGCGCTCTGTCAGGGGCCGACGATCCGGAGTATGTCCAGAGCAATCCGAGTTGGAGTCCGGACGGGAGGGATATTGTCTTCGCGCGAGCCAAGGTGCGGCGGATCGAGTCCGAAGCGGTCTTTCGTTCATCGGAGACCACGGGAGTGGCCTTGTTGAATCATCCCGAATGCGTGCAATTTCTCAAGGAGGTGGGCACCTTTCAGTACGACCTGTATCGGGTTCCCTTCAACGGGGGAAAGGGAGGGAAGGAGGAGCCGATTGAGGGTGCTTCAGGCAACGGCAAGAGCAACTACTTCGCCCGGTACTCGCCCGACGGCAAGTGGATTGTGTTTTGCCAATCGAAAAGTTTCATGCTCCTCCAACCCGACAGCGAACTCTACATCATTCCTGCGGAAGGGGGCCAGGCACGACGACTGGCCTGCAATACCAACCGGATGAACTCCTGGCACAGTTGGTCGCCAAACGGGAGATGGCTGGTCTTTTCATCGAAAGCCCGTTCTCTCTATACGCAGCTTTTCTTGACTCACATCGACGAAGCCGGCAACAGCAGCCCGCCGGTTGCGTTGAGCAGTTTGACGGAAGAAGGCCGTGCGGCGAATATTCCCGAGTTTGTGAATGTGGCCCCCGATGCGATCAGCGAGATTGCCGTTTCCTTCCTCAACGACACGCACTTCGTTCGTTCGGCCGCTGATTTTCGCCAGCAGCTCGATTACGAGAACGCGATTCGTGCCTGCCGGAAGGCCTTGGAGATCAATCCGGACAATGCAGATGCCCATTCCGCGTTGGGCTTCGACTTGAATCGATTGGGGGAGTCGAGGGAAGCCGAGAAGCACTTCCGGCGTGCCCTCGAGTTGGACGGGGACGACTGGCGATCGCACGAAGCGTTGGGGGTGATGTTGGCCGAACGGGGAGATCTTGAAGAGGCGACGGTCCATTTTCGCGAGGTGGTGCGGATCACCCCCAAGAGTTCGGAGGGGTGCTTCCGGCTGGGAGTGGCGTTGATGGACGGCGGTCGACTGGACGAGGCGAAGACGCAGTTGGCGGAGGCCGTGCGACTGAACCCGCTCGATGCAAAGGCGGCCTTCTGCCTGGGAGGGCTCCACCTGCGTTGCGGCGAGGGGGCCGAAGCCGTCTCTTGTTACCGCCGCACGTTGGAGATTGACCCGGACGCGAAGATGGCCATGTTGGCCCTGGCGTCGGTCCTGGCCACGAGCGAGGATCCGGCCTTGCGGAACGGAGAAGAAGCCGTCAAGCTGGCCAGAAGAGCCTGCAAGATGTCGGACTTCCGCGACCCCCAGTCGCTCCACGTGATGGCGGTATCGTACGCCGAGGCGGGGCGGATGAGCGACGCGGTTGCATTCGCCAAGAATGCCCTCGAGGCGGCCAAGGCTGCCGGAAACGACGGGCTTGCCGACACGATCGAGCGGTCACTCCTGTTGTTCGAACAGGGCAAACCGCTTCGCTGCGGATAGCGTCATCTCATGGTTTCCGGCGGTCTGAGACGCAACAGGGAGAAATGCTGGTGTCAAAACGTCTGGTCTACAGGTCGGCGGTGATAGGGGCCGTTGGCCTGGTTATTGCCGCGGCTTTTCTGTTCGGCTTGCGTGTCGCTCCGGAGGGTAACCGAGTGGCGACACCAACCGTGGACGCTGCGGCTGGGGAAGTCACTCTCACAATCCGATATCCGTTGGACGAAACGCTATTTCCGCCGGAGATTGCGGCTCCGACCTTCGTCTGGCAATCGAGTCCTGCAGAGCGGTTGAGTTGGCAGGTTGAGTTGGCGTTTCAGGATGGCCAAGAAGGCCTCATTTGCCCGGCTTCGGAGACAGGATGGACTCCTGCGGACGGGGATTGGGAGGCGATCAAGCAGCGTAGCGTGGAGCATCCGGCAACGGTCACGATCCGCGGTTATCGCGAGGCTTCGCCGGAGCAAGCCGTTTGTGAGGAGAAGGTACGGATCTCGACGGCGGCCGCGGAGGTGGGCGCTCCGCTCTTCTTCCGCGAGGTGAACGTTCCTTTCCGGGTTGCGGTCAAGGATCCGGCGGCCTACATTCGCTGGCGATTCGGGCCGGTTTCGTCGAAGGGGCCTCCTCCGATCGTGATGGAGAAGCTTCCGGTGTGCGGCAACTGCCATTCCTTTTCGGCCGACGGCCGCACGCTGGCCCTGGAGGTCGACTCGGGCAACGACAAGGGATCGTACGCGATTGCGGCGGTCAAGGAGAACATGGTTCTGGGGCCGAAGAACATCATCACCTGGTCCGACTTCCGACGCGAGGACAATCAGAAGACGTTCGGGCTCCTCTGCCAGGCTTCGCCCGACGGGCGCTACGTGGTGGGCACGGTGAAGGATCGAGCTCTGGCCGTGTATCGCGACGAGTTGGCCTTCTCGCAGTTGTTTTTCCCCGTCAAGGGCATGATGGCGATCTACGATCGTCAAGAGGACTCGTTCTCTCTGCTACCCGGCGCCGACGATCCCGCCTATGTGCAGACCAACGGCACGTGGAGCCCCGATGGCAAGACAATCGTCTTCTCGAGGAGCCACGAGAAGGCCCACGATCCACCCAGTCTGCGGACGATCGAGTCGCTTCTGGTACCCCGGCAAGAAGCGGCGGAGTTCCTCAGCGGGGAGCGGACCTTTCCTTTTGATCTCTACCGGATTCCGTTCAACGAGGGAAAGGGGGGCAAGGCCGAGCCGATCCCGGGAGCCTCCAACAACGGAATGAGCAACTACTTTGCCAAGTTCTCTCCGGACGGAAAGTGGATCGTTTTTTGCCGAGCCCGGAGTTTCATGCTGCTGCAGCCGGACAGCGAGCTCTATATCATTCCTGCCGAGGGGGGCGAGGCCCGCCGGTTGCGCTGCAACACCAGCCGAATGAACTCCTGGCACAGTTGGTCGCCGAACGGGCGGTGGCTCGTGTTTTCTTCCAAGACCTTTTCCGACTACACGCAACTCTTTCTGACCCACATCGACGAGGAGGGTAATAGCACGCCGGCCGTCCAGTTGAAGGACTTCACCGTGGAGAACCGCGCGGCCAACATTCCCGAGTTCGTCAATGCTCCGGCAGATGCGATTGCCCAGATCAAGGTGGATTTCCTCGACGACACGCACTTCTATCGTGCGGCCGGAGAGTTTCGCCAACAAGGCGATGTCGAGAACGCGATTCGACTCTGCCGGCAGGCATTGGAAGTCAATCCGAACCATGCAGGCGCCCATGCCGCCCTGGGGTATGACTTGAATCGCACGGGAAAAAAGGAGGAGGCCGAAACGCACCTTCGGCGCGCGGTGGAATTGGACCCGGACGACTGGCAGTCTCACGAGGGACTCGGCGTTTTGCTGGCCGAGCGGGGGGAACTTAAAGAGGCGACGCAGCATTTTCGCGAGGTGGTCCGAATCGAGCCCACGAATCCTGCTGGTTTCTTTCGTTTGGGGGTGGCGTTGATCGACCTTGGTCGCGAGGCTGAGGCGAAGGTGCCGTTGGCGGAAGTGGCCCGTTTGAATCCCCTGGATGCGAAGGCGGCCTTCTGCCTGGGGACCGCTCATTTCCGATGCGGGGAAGTTGCCGAAGCCGTTTCCTGGTATCGCCGTACGTTGGAGATCGATCCGGCGGCCAAGATGGCCATGGTGGCCCTGGCGTCGATCCTGGCAACGAGCAACGACCCGAACTTGCGAAACGGCACTGAGGCGGTCAAGTTGGCTTCGAGAGCTTGCGAGGCGTCGGGGTTTCCCGATCCCCAGACGTTGCACGTGATGGCCGCTTCGTGCGCGGAAACCGGCCGCATGAATGAGGCGGTCGCATTCGCGAAAGCCGCCCTTGAAGCAGCCCAGGCCGCCGGAAACCGGCCGCTTGCCGAGGCGATCGGGCAGTCGCTCCTGCTATTTCAACAAGGCAAGCCGCTGCGCTCGGGATAGAATGGAATCAACGGCCTGCTCGAGGTTAAGGCATCCGCCAACCGGGATAGCGATATGAACGTGTGGAACCGCCCCTCCCGACTGCCGGCGTTGGTCGCCGGGCTGGTTTTGGTCGGCCTCGTCGCCCTCGTGTTCTATCCGATCCTCGGTTTCGAGTTCATAAACCTCGACGTCGACAGTTCTGTAATCAACAACCCCTATATTCGCGAATTCAGCAGCGCGAACGTGTGGCACATTCTTACCACACCTTGCCTTGAGAGCTACTATCCCGTCCGTACACTGACTTACGCATTGGACTACTCGATATGGGGCTTGGATCCGAAAGGTTTCAAGCTCACCAACGCTCTGATCCATCTGATCAACGTACTGCTCCTTGCGTGGCTCGTTCACCGACTCGTTGGGCGTTCGGCCGCGCAAGAGGAGTCTCGCCATCCGTGGCGTGAAGCCCTGGCGGCGACGTTTGCATGCGGTGTTTTCGCCATTCATCCGGTGGTCGTCCAGTCGGTGACTTGGGTTCCCGGCCGCGAAGAACTGCTGATGACGTTGGGGGCGTTGGCGTGCATCCGCTTCCACCTCTCGGCGCGGCAGGCCGCGGCGGCGGGAAGCCGCCCCGCCGCAGTGAGGGCGTGGCACGTGCTGGCAGCAGTGAGTTGCCTGGCGGCGTGCCTGAGCAATGTCGTCGGGATAGTCGTTCCTGCGTTCATCGTGGCCTGGGACTGGTTGACTCTGCCGTCGCCGAAATTGGGCAAAACGATTCGTGGCAGCCTGACGATGTGGGTCATCGCAGCGGCGACGCTGATGAGCAAGCTGTCGCGGTGGGGACTGGAACCTGAATCGAGTGCCTATGTGGCTCCCACGTTGCCCACGCCGCGATGGCTTCTAGTTCTGGACGTCTACTGGTTGAACGTCAAGTCTCTGCTATGGCCCGTCCGGCTGGCCATTTCGTACGACAACATGGCGTTCCCCCGGGGCTACTTCGACCGCGAGGTTGTCTTGGGGATCGTCGCCGCCGGTGCGACATGCCTTCTCTTGTGGCGGCTGCGACGCGCAAAGGCTACGTTGTTCGGCATGGTGTGGTTCCTGATTGCCTTGGCCCCTGCGGCGCAGATTATGCCGAACCATATCCTCCGTGCCGATCGCTTCCTCTACCTGCCGCTGGTAGGGCTCAGTGTAGCTCTGGCCGCCGGAGTCGCGTCCTGGAGCAGAACGGAGATGTTGAGGCGAAAAACGAGCATGGCGGCCGCCATTGCCGCCGGCAGCGGCATCCTGTTTGCGCTGGCGGCGGCTAGTGCCGGGTATGTGCAGACCTGGCGGAACCCGGTGACTGTGTGGGAGAACAGCGTCAGGGTCACTCCCGAGGATGGCTACCAGCACGACATGCTGGCCGACGCGTTGCAGGATTGCGGAGCGGTGGAGCGTGCCCTGTGTCATTCCCTGCGATCCTTGGAACTGGATTTTGCCAAGAACCCGACGGGGCTCTGCAACCGAGCCTTGGTGCTGGCGCTCAGGCCGGACATGCGGCTTGTTGATCGCACCGAGGCCGTGCGTCTGGCCGGCCGCGCCTGCGAGTTGACCGACTGGAAGGATCCGCAATGCCGAAGCATCCTGGCGGTGTCGTATTGCAGTCTCGCAGACGCCCAAGTGGCTGCCGGGCAGTTCGCGGCCGCAAGGGAAAACTACCACAAGGCGATTGAGCAGGACGACCAGTATGAGCTGGCCTTGTTGAATCTGGCCCTGCTTCTGACGACCTCGGGCGATTCCGGCGTGCGGGATCCGGCGGAAGCCGTGCGGCTGGCCGAACGGGCCTGTACGATCGTCGAGCATCCCTCGCCCGACGCACTGAGAATTCTCGCCGAGGCCTACTATGCCGCCGGCCGAGTGGATCAAGCCACGGCCACGGCCGAGCGAGTTATACGGATCGTCGAGAGGTCTGGCGACAAGATCATGACCGAGAGTGTTCGCCAATGGATCGAGAACCACCAATGAAGGAAACAGAGATTGTGAGTTCGAATAAGTCTGATTCCGGACAGTCTGTCAGACGGAAGACGGTGGCGGGCGCAATCGGGATTGCCGTCATTGCAGCAGGTGCCGCTTCGGTGTGGTTCTTCGCATCTCGGCCCCCGCTCAACGCGGACCGAACGACCGTGCCCGCCCCACCTGCCATCGATGGGAAAGTAACCCTCACGATCCTTTATCCTTTCGACGAAACACTCTTTCCTCCGGAGATCGCCGCGCCGACCTTTGCCTGGCAGTCGAGTCCCGCGGGACTGGCGGCCTGGCAGATTGCGTTCGCATTCCAAGACGGCAAAGAGGACCTGGTTTTCTCGACTTCGGACACTGAGTGGGTCCCAACGGACGAAGACTGGGGATGGATCAAGGAACGATCCGTCGTGAAGCCGGCAACCGTCAGGATCCGCGGATTCCGGGACGCCTCCTCGCCGGAAGCCGCTTGCGAGGCCCGAATCCGGATCAGCACTGCCGCCGACGAAGTCGGAGCCCCTCTCTTCTTCCGCGAGGTGAACGTTCCTTTCCGGGTTGCGGTCAAGGATCCGGCGGCCCACATCCGTTGGCGCTTTGGGCCGGTCTCGTCGAAGGGGCCTCCTCCGATCGTCATGGAGAAGCTGCCCGTCTGCGGCAATTGCCATTCCTTTTCGGCCGACGGCCGCATGCTGGCCATGGAGGTCGATTCGGGCAACGACAAGGCGTCGTACGCCATTGCGCCCGTCGAGAAGAAGATCGTTCTCGAGCCGGAGAACATCATCACCTGGGCCGACTTTCGCCGCGAAGACAACCAGAAGACGTTCGGGCTGCTCTGCCAGGCCTCGCCCGACGGACGCCACGTGGTGGGCACGGTCAAAGACCGAGCGCTGGCGGTCTATCGCGACGAGTTGGCTTTTTCACAACTGTTCTTTCTCGTCAAGGGTGTGATGGCGATCTACGACCGCCAGAAGGATTCGATCCACTTGCTGCCGGGGGCCGACGATCCCGACCATGTGCAGACCAACGGCACGTGGAGCCCCGACGGCAAGACGATCGTCTTTGCAAGAAGCCACGACAAGGCCTACGATCCGCCCAGCCTGCGGGAGATCGACTCGGTTCTGGTTCCGCAGGCCGAAGCCAGAGAGTTTCTCGACGGCGGCCGGACTTTCTGCTACGACCTTTACCGGATTCCCTTCAACGAGGGAAAGGGGGGCAAGGCCGAGCCGATCCCGGGGGCATCCAACAACGGGATGAGCAACTACTTCGCCAAGTTCTCTTCGGACGGGAAATGGATCGTCTTCTGCAAGGCCCGGAGCTTCATGCTCCTGCAGCCGGACAGCGAGCTCTACATCATTCCTGCCGAGGGGGGTGAGGCTCGCCGGCTTCGCTGCAACACCGGCCGGATGAACTCCTGGCATAGCTGGTCGCCGAACGGGCGGTGGCTTGTGTTTTCTTCCAAGGCGTTTTCCGACTACACGCAGCTCTTCCTGACCCACATCGACGAGGAGGGCAACAGCACGCCCGCCGTCCAGTTGAAGAATTTTACGGTGGAGAACCGAGCTGCCAACATCCCCGAGTTTGTCAACGCGGCGCCGGACGCGATTGCAGAAATCCGGGAGCACTTCCTCGACGACACCAACTACTTGCGGGCGGGCGATGAGTTCCAGAGGCAGGGAGAATACCAGAACGCAATCAACCGCTATCACAGGGCGATCGACATCAATCCGGACAATCCCCTCGTCTACACGAACTGGGGAAGTTGCCTGCTGAGCTTGGGGAGGGTGGAGGAGGCGAAGGAACGACTCCTGAAGGCGATCGAGCTCAAACCGGACCTGGCCATAGCACACTGCAATCTGGGGATTGTGTTGCTGCAACAGAGCCAGCCTGCGGAGGCGGCCGCCGCTCATCGCGAAGCGATTCGCCTGGACCCCGACTATGCGCCGGCCCGGCTCCACTTGGGAACCTTGCTGCTCGGGCAAGGGCAACTGGAGGAGGCGATCGTGCAGCTGAAGGAGGCGGCGCGAATCGCCCCCTACGACCCGTTTGGCCAGTTCAATCTGGCGATGGCTCTGATTGCCGCCAGGAACCCTCAACCGGCAGCCGAACACCTGGAACTTGCCCTTGCGCGAGAACCGAAGTTCGTGCCCGCCATGATCAGCCTGGCGGTCCTCCGCGCGACGAGCGACGATCCGGCGTTGCGTCGCGGCCAGCAGGCCGTCGAGTTGGCGGAGCGGGCTCGCTCGCTGGTTCCGCCGGAGAATCCGGAAGTGCTGCATGCTCTGGCGGCTGCGTACGCCGAGGTCGGAAGATTTGAGGAGGCGGTTGCCACCGCGCAACTGGCCGCCTCGACTGCTCGCAACTCCGGGAATGCTGCCCTGGCAGCGGCCATCGAGCAGGCACTCGGCATGTATTCCCAGCGGCAACCGTTGCGCGCGAGTTTCTAGTCGTTGACGCAACATAACACCATTAATATCAACGACTTGTGATTCGAGAGCAGTCGCGGCCGCCAGATTACGCATCTTGCGTTACGCAGGATGCGTAATCTATACTCGATTGTCCCTTTCGCTGTTGCTCATCCGGGGGTAGCAGAACACGATGGTCAATCCATTCCAATACGGCAGTGTGGTGTCGGGCGACGCCTTCTGCAACCGGACGGAAGAGTTGCGCGATCTGCGCCGTTCCTGTGACAATGCCGAGAAGCTGTTCGTCTATTCTGAACGCCGCTTGGGCAAGACTTCGCTCGTTCGATCGGTCCTCCGCGAGCTTCCGCAGAAGAAATTCGTGGCCGTCTATGTGGATCTTTGGCCCACCGATTCCGAAAACTCATTCGCCACAACCACGGCACGAGCGATCTCACTGGCCCTGGCGTCCACACCGAAGCAGGTCCTCGATACGGCCAGGAAAATGTTCCGTCAGCTCGTTCCTAGCGTTTCTGTGGGGGAGGACGGAACGCCAACGGTTTCGTTTGGAACTGTCACGCCGCGGCGTCCCGAAATCGAGTTGGAGGAAGTCCTGGAAGCGCCCGCAGTGATTGCTGCACAAGGACGGCGCAGAGTTGTTGTCGTCTTCGACGAGATCCAGAGAGTTCTGGAATACGAAAGCGACCTTACCGAACGAAAACTCCGGAGCGTCACTCAGCATCAGCCCGACGTTTGCTACCTCTTTCTCGGCAGCCGCAAGCACCTGATTCAGAAGATGTTCCTCGACAAGTCGCGTCCGTTGTACCGCTCCGCCGGCCACTACCCGCTCGGCCCCATCGCAGAACAACACTGGGCCGGTTTCATAACGAAGAGATTTGAAGCCGGAGGTAAGTCTGTCGCTGCTGAGGCAATTCACCAAGTGTACCGGCTCACGGAAGGACATCCATTCTACACCCAACTGCTTTGCCACGTCCTGTGGGAATTGACAGAACCAGGTGCCGAGGCTCGCGCAGACCGGATTGAGACTGCGTTGCGGATTGTCTTGGATCGTGAAAGCCATGCCTACACGATGCTCTGGGAATCCCTTACCGGCAATCAACGACGCTTCCTGCGGGGCCTGGCGTCGGAACCACGCGGCGTCAAGCCGTTCTCCTCCGAGTTCACCAGGCGTTACGGATTACGGTCGGCGTCAAATGCCCAGCGAGCGTCGGAGAATCTGGTTGAAAGAGACCTGGTCGATCCGGAAAACGGTTCCTTTGTGATCGTCGATCGGTTCTTCCGCTTGTGGATTCTGGAGCAGCATCGGGGCTGATTCCCGTCACCCCGTCAGAGTACCGGTTCCGTCCGTATCTCAAGCGTCTTGGGCAACGACGTCGGATCGAGCCCGGCCACCTGGCAACTCCTCTCTCGCGCTTCGGCGGCAGCAAGGCCCGCGACTTGGCCGGTGGTCATCCAGACGGGCTCCATCCGCAACACCGACATGGCCACGTGGGTGCTCGACATGGCAACCGGGACGAGCAGGTTGTCGATCCGTCTGGGGAGCATCGCTCCGTAGGGGATCTGGCCGGGCTGGGCAGGGCCTTCCGCTTTCTTCGGGTACCAGAGCACGCCTTCCATGTAGCCCTCGACGAGGAACCGACGGTCGTGGCAGGGGTGGACGTCGAAAGAATGCTCGCCGAGGGCAATCGGATCCTCCACGGCAGGCGTGCGGCCGGTCTTCTCGTCGACGGTGAAGTTGTGCTGGGTGACGATCGACCGGCCTTCAATACGTCGCCCCTGGCGGACGTAGATCTGCCAGGGCCAATGGTGGTTGTCGACGAATTCCTCGTCGTGAAGCCCGATCTGCCGCATCTTCTCGCGAATCGAGTCCGGCACCTTCGGATCGTGCTGCAGGAACCAGATCAGCCCGGCGGCATGATCGACGTGGAACTGGTCGAGACGTTGCCGGTGGTAACGGTCCGATTCCGGATAGCCCCAGTTCATGCCCGGGCAGTTGAGGCTGGTCAGATCGGTGATGCTTCCGTTCATCTGGTACTTGCGGCGGGTGATCGCCGTGCCGTAGCCGAACGAGCGTTTCCGGCCGGTCTTGAAGTCGTCGATCAGCGGCAGGTAGCCGGCCAGGTGCTGCTCGTAGGTCGCCGGTTTCTCGATCGGAATGCGGTGGTCCGGGTCGTCGGTGAAGATCGATCGGGCGCAGAACGCCTGGATCGCGATCGACGGCTCGCCCGTGTCCGGCGTAAGGATCTGCTCGCCGGTTCGCCAGTCCATGTAGTGGATGCCGGCCTTCGATTCGCCATACTCGTCGCGGCCCTCGCGGCCCACACGATAGGGAACCTTGGCCTTGGCCGCTAAGTCGCCCTCGTAGGTTCCGTCGATGAACGTCCGCGCAGCAATCTCGAACTTCGCCCCCTTCTCGTCCTCCAGTTCGACTTTCGTGATCCGGCCGTCAGCCACTTCGGCCTTGGTCAGCCACAGGCCGGGCAGCCACTGGAGGCGTTTCTCTTCCGCGGCCAGCATCTGCCGAAAGACGTGCTCGGCCACGGAGGGTTCGTAGAACCAGCCGTCCTGGGTGAGCTTCAACTGGGCCGGATCGTCACCGAGAATCTGCTGGTACCATCGGCGAACCCCTTCAATGAACTCGAGAACGAGCCCGCCGAACAGATGCCGCCGCACCGCGTCGGTCGTGCACAATCCGCTGGCCGCCATGCCGCCAGGGTTGTTCTTCGGGCAGGCAAGTACGACACGATCGCCACGCCGGGCGGCCTCGATGGCAGCGGCGATTCCGCCCGGTGTCGAGCCGTAGACAAAGGTGTCGCACGACCGGCGATCGGGTGCAGACTCGGCGGCACCCGAGACGGTCGGTTGGCCGGCGGCGGCCGCGAGGGCGGTTCCTGCGGCAACGAGAAACTCACGGCGTTGCATGGTGCTTGTCTCCGAAGCGGTTCTCTGAACGAGGATGTGTGTGCGCCCGAGGTATGCTGATAGGATATCGGGCGGAGCGGCCGGGGTCGAGCGACCGTGACCGGGGCGACGACGTCGCGAACCGCTCACGTCACACGGACGTTCGGCAACGGCGATCGGCTCACCCTCGATCGGCAAGGCCCCCTTCTGCCGGGGTGGAAGTTGTGGAGGGAAGTCGGTTATAATGAACCCGTCAGTTGCACAAATCCATTGATGTGATCTTGACAAAAGGCGGTGAAACTCGATGCTTTCCAGTGTAAGAAA
>Ga0209612_1001618_pt1 | contig 17805 bp, 16 predicted proteins | sample BioC12SIPDNA_FD_185746 | JGI IMG/M metagenome (GOLD analysis project Ga0209612, IMG submission 185746) | Anaerobic biogas reactor microbial communites from Washington, USA - Biogas_R1_B C12 SIP DNA (SPAdes) (version 2) | ecosystem: Engineered > Bioreactor > Anaerobic > Unclassified | place...
AGGTTCCCGTTCTACCTCAAGGAACTGGAGTTCAGGTATAATTACCGGGACGCCGATCTCTTTGATCGATTGATTGAAACGCTTGGTGAATATGCTCGGGTGGCAGTAACTGAGTAATTACCTTTTTTTATAGAAAGCCCAGAAACCGCTGATTATGGTAGAAAATTATTAATTCTGACATAATTATATTATTCCTCCTAGACCAACCGTTCTTCTCCTGCTCTCGCACACAGTGGAATAAGTATCATTTCATGACAAATGAGAGGCGTTCTCGTGCCACTTGTACATGGTGCTTCAATTGGAGCCCGCTCGAACATATTTCGCAGAATCTCCATTCTGCGAAATCCGCGCCTGCCGTCAGGCGCAGATCCCCGTTAAACCCGATTCTCAGGCAGGAGCCCTTAAACGGCATCCCGCCATCTATGAGATCGAACCATTTCGAGATAGTGGCTCAGAACCGCAGGAAAAGGGCAATTTTCAGGCAGATCTGGCCCGGCGCTCTTCGAGCGCCGAGACGATGATCTCCCTGAGCGAGCGAGACGCTTCGGCCACGTCCGGCCGGGCGAGCACTGCCGAGATGACCGCGCACCCGTCGGCCCCCGCGCCGATCACGTCAGGCGCGTTGACAGGCCCGATACCGCCGATGCCGATAACGGGGATGCGGACAGCCCCGCGAACGGAGGCGACGGTCTCGAGACCGTGCCCCGGACCGGCGTCGACCTTGGAAACGGTCGAATAGACCGGGCTGACCGCGACGTAGTCCGCGCCCTCCCGTTCCGCCCGGAGGGCCTCGGCGACACACCCCACCGAGGCGCCGATAAGGAAAGGGCGTGGTGCGATCCGCCGGGCAACTGCGACAGGAAGGTCGTCCTGGCCGAGATGGACGCCGTCCGCCCCGGCAGCCAGCGCGATGTCGAGCCGGTCGTTCAGGATGAGGAGCGTCCCGGATGCGACAGCGGCAGCCCTGATATCGCGTGCGATTGCCAGGATCTCTCCGGAGGGCCGTTCTTTCTCCCGGAGCTGCACCACGTCCGCCCCCCCGGCGATTGCCCCGCGCGCGCACTCGAGGTGGCTTCGCCCGCCGGAGACGACCTCGTCGGTCACCACGTACAGAGCGAACGACCGCATCACGCGTACCTGACCCGGGCTCCCCTTCCGAGCGAGGACGGCGTCATCGTCGCGAGGGAGTCGAAGAGCTCCGAGCGAAACGTTCCCGGGCCCCCCGCCCGTCCAGCTGCCTGCTCGCCGGCGAATCCGAAAGCCGCCAGGCCTGCCACAACGCCGGCGAACCGGTCTTCCGCAACCGCGGCGAACGCAGCGGTAACGGACGCTGCCATGCAACCTGTCCCCGATACGACGCCCATCAGGGGATGGCCGTTCTCGACGAAGGCCACCCTGCGACCGTCCGAGACCGTATCGACCTCGCCGCTCATGGCCACGACGCACCCCAGACGTTCCGCGAGAAGGACGCAGATCTCCGCCGGGACCCCGGTCAAACCGGCCGAATCCACGCCGCGCACCCGGGCCCCGTTCCCGGCGATGGTCCCGATCTCGCCGGCGTTCCCCTTGAGGACCGCGATCTCAAGCGATTCGATGAGCCGGAGGGCCGTCTCCGTTCGAAACCCAGTCGCGCCGGCCCCGACGGGGTCAAGCACGACCGGGATCCCGCGTGCGTTCGCGGTCCGCCCGGCCCGGAGCATAGCCTCGACCTGGTGCGAGGAGAGCGTCCCGATGTTCAGCACCAGCGCGTCGGCCATGCTGGCCATCTCGGCGACCTCCTCGGGCGCCTCCGCCATGACCGGCGCGGCCCCCACCGAGAGCGTGACGTTGGCACAGTCGTTGACCGTGACGAAATTGGTGATGTGGTGGACAAGCGGGCGGACTTCGCGGACGCCGGACAGCAGTACGGCAGGAGAGAAAGAATCCATTATGATCACCGGGCGCGACGGCCCCTGTACTGTTGTAGGCTGCCGGATTTACCCCTTCGCATAATACCCGGCACCGCTTTCGAGGAGATCGCGGCAGAATAATCCACTCTATAAACCATATGTTGCGATATAATTCAGGGGCGTCGGAAACCGTCAGGTTGTCCTGCCTGCACCCCGATCTGATACCTCCATATGGATGCGAGGACTACTACTCACGAATGTGGCTCAGGTATCAGAACGTTCAGACCGGCAACCCGGATATGCTGAACCTCGACCTGATCGAAGAGATCGGGATTACCGAGGACAGCGAACTTCTCGATCATTACGCGATCGCCGCCTACACCCAGGGATCGGACGACCCTCTCATCCTGTTCCGGTCGCCGTCGTACGCCGAGGTGGCCGAACGGTTCGACCAGGTGGCGGTGTTCGTCGGGGCGCGCCCGCTCTGAAAAACGTGGGGGGAACCGGTTTCACGCTCCCCGGAGAGATCACACCGGGAGCGTGGCCCGGCACAGCGCGAGATAGAGCCCCGACGAGCCCAGCAGGAGCGCGATGGCCGCCATGTCCCTCCGGTGCAGTGACCGGTCACGGAGCGAGACCTGCCGGGACGACCGGTACCCCCTGAGGTCGATGGTCAGGCCGAGAACGTTGGCCCGTCCGAGCGAGTTCGAGACCAGGGGCACGACGATCGGCGCGAGGGTCCTAACCAGCCCCCGCACGCCCTTCCCTGGATTGTACCCGCGCGTCAGCTGCGCCTCCCGAATCCGCTGCCCCTCGAGCTGTAGGCTCGGGATGAACCGGAGCGCGACCAGGAAGATCAGCGCGTAGTCGGCCGGCAGGCGGAGCCGTTGCAGCGCGTGGACGAGGTCGTGCGGCATGGTCGTGATCACCAGGAGCTGGAACGCGAAGAGCATCGCGAAGAACCTGAGCGAGAGTAGCAGGCCGAACTCGACCGCTCCCGCGGTGATCGGGAACGTACCGCCGATCACCGGGACGCTGGCGGGGACCAGGTAGCCGATCGTCTCGCCCTCCTGCATCGTCAGGATGGTCAGGAGCAGCAGCGAGATCGTGAGCGAAACGAGGAGCGGAAGCTGCCGGACGAGCGGACCTGCGAGACGCATCGCTGCTGCGGCCAGGAGGATCGCAATCACGAGCAGCCCAAGGGGAAAAAGGCTGCCCGAAGCGATCGCGAGGACCGCGACGAGGACGACCATCAGCAGCTTCGGGAGCGGGTTCAGGCTGTGAAGGAGACTGGTTCCCGGGACGTACTGCATAATCTCCGGCATATGGCTTCCTCACCCCCTTCCTCCGAGTCCGCGGCGATCAGACCCCGTTCCAGGCAGATAATCCGGTCCGCGTTGTCCTCGACAATCCGCATGTTGTGGGTCACCATAACGATCGTCTTCCCCTCGTCCCTCAACCGCGACGCGAGGGTCATCACGCGGTCCGACTCGACCGCGTCGAGCCCGGTGGTCGGCTCGTCAAGCACGATCACCTCCGGGGCCGTCGCGATCACACAGGCGATGGCGAGCCGCTGGCGTTCGCCGCGGGACAGGGACCTCGGGTATGTCCGTCGATGGGCGGTTAGCCCGACCTCCTCGAGGGCACGCGACACCCTGCCGGGCACGTCGGAGAGTCCCAGGTTCCCCGGGCCGAAGGCGACCTCCTGCTCGACGGTCTCCTCGAAGAGCATCGTGTCGGGATTCTGGAAGACGAGCCCGACCGTCCGGGCCAGCTCGTGGATTGCGACTTTCCGGGTGTCGGCTTTCGCGACGGTGACCGAGCCCCCGGTGGGTTTCAGGAGACCGACGAGGTGCTTGATCAGCGTGGTCTTACCCGAGCCATTGTCGCCGATGACGGCCACGAACTCCCCCGGCCGGATGGTTGTGTCGATACCCTGGAGAGCCTCGACCCCGTCGTACGCATGGACGAGGCCCTTTATGGTGACGATCGGTGCGGTCGTTGTCGCCCGCTTCCTGTCCCTGCGGAGGACATGGCCCGGGCGCGCCGCGTGCAGAACGGCACGGACCCTCTCGTCCCGCAGGTGTTCCTCGGGCGCCCCCTCAAAGAGGATGCGGCCCTTCTCGAGGAAGACCATGCGGTCCGCGAGCGCGAAGAGGGCGTCGAGCTTGTGCTCGACGATCATCACGGTCTTCCCCCTGGACTTGAGCTGCTCGATGATCCGGAAGAGCATCTGCGTACCCGCTTCGTCGAGCTCGGAGGTCGGCTCGTCAAGGACGAGGATCTCCGTGTCAAGCGCCAGCGTCGCGGCGAGGGCAACCCGCTGTTTCTGGCCTCCCGAGAGCGTGTGCGGCGCCCGCTCCCGCAGGTCAGCGGTGCCCGTGACGGCGAGAACCTCCTCCAGTCGGGCGACGAGGTGTTCACGCGGCAGTGCGAGCCCCTCGAGACCCGAGGCGATCTCTTCCTCGACGGTCGTGAAGATCAGCTGGGCCTCGGGGTCGTCGAAGACAACCCCGACATGCCTGCCGATCTCGGCGAGCCCGTGGTAGTCTGCGATCTCCCGGCCCATTAGAACGACCCTCCCGGAGCATCCGCCGCCATAGTCGTGGTGGAGGATCCCTGCGGCGGCGAGGCAGAGCGTGGTCTTTCCCGCGCCCGTGGGGCCAGTCACCAGCACGACCTCTCCCTTCTTCACGTGGAAGGAGACGTCGTCGAGCGCCCTGTCGGTCCGGGACGGGTAGGCGTACGAGTAGTGCTCAAGCGCGATCATGCACTCTCCGGCAGCGGCTGGAGGGCCGACCGATCGCGCAAAACCGCGCGCGCCGCCGGCATGTAGATGACCTGGGCGATCACCGCGTTGGCGACGGCCGCCGTCAGGACGATCGGGACCACGACCACCGCGTAGGCGCCGAGAGTCGCGTACTTCGAGAGGATCGTGGGCGCAACGGCCGCGAGCGAGATCAGCACGAAGGTTGAGCCCGAGACGATGGTGGCGACGAAGGTCGTAATCCCCTGTGACGCGGGAACATGGTCCCTGAGAAGACGGTAGACCAGCAGGCATGCCACGGCGCCCAGCGGCTCCGAGATCAGGTTCCCGGGAGGGAAGACCGAGTGGCTGATGAGGGCAGAAATGATCCCCGCGACAAACCCGATACCGATCGCTTCGGTCAGGCTCGGGAGGACGAGCAGGATCGCCAAACAGTAAAAGGCGATGACCAGGTTCGCCACGATCGGGCCGGGAATGATCAGCGAGAGGTACCGTACGATGGCGCCGATGGCGAGCAGGATGCCGACGATTGCGATGTCACGTGACTTCATGTGGAACACTTCCATGATCGTCTGCCGTCTGACGCAGACGTAATGTTACTACAATGAATAACTTTGTTCATTGAAGTATTAAAATGATCGATTTGCATCGCGGGATGTGGAAGGAGACGGTATCGGTCTGCCCGGGTGTCAGCAGCAGTCCGCGTCGAGCTGCGCGAGATCGTCGACCCGGTTGATATTCGTGAAGGTCCGCAGACCGGGGTCGAGATCGCGAAGGATATCGACCGGAACGAAACGACAGTCGAGAGACCGGATCATCGCTCTGAGCGAGAGATCGTCGTGGTCCTCGAGGTACCGCTGGAGTGCGCTCCGTTCGTAAACCGCGTGGAGCGGCTCGTACATCCCGGGGCGCCAGCACGGGATAACGGCGTCGCGGTCGTCAAGGAGCGAGAAGAGCCGCGTGACCACGGCGGGGTTCACGCACGGCATGTCGCAGGCGACGACGAAGAGGGCGTCGCCCGACGCCGAGAGCGCGCCGGCGTGCAGGCCGCCGATCGGCCCGAGACCCCGGCGCCGATCGACAGTACACCGCACGGACGGAAAGGACGCGAAGCGAGCGCACTGGATCTCGTCGCGGGCAACGAGCAGCACCTCGTCCGTGACCGGCGAGAGGACGCCGATAAGCCGGTCGAGAAAGGTCCGCCCGTGCAGCGCGAAGAAATACTTCTCCCGGCCCCCCGCTCGGGTCGCCTCTCCACCGACAAGCACGACGGCCGACCGCTTCACGTGGTCAGCCCTCCGACAGCGATTCGCGGAAATGGATCAGGTCGGCGATGCAGGTGTTCACGGGAACGGGGACCCCGTGCTGGGCCCCGATTGCGGCAATCGCACCGTTCAGGAAATCGATCTCGGTCTTCCTGCCGCGCGCGAGGTCCTGGAGCATCGAGGAGTGGTGACCGGCCGTGTTCGGCAGTTGCGTCGAGGCGAGGAATGCGAGGTAGGACGCGGGGTCCGGCCATGCAAGCGGGACACCCCCGGCATGGGCGACCCCGTAGACCTCCCGGACGATCGATTCGATGATGGTCCAGGCGTGCGGCTCGGACAGACGACCGTACGGGACGTTCATGAGCGCGCCCAGCGCGTTCAGAGCGCAGTTGTACATGGTCTTTCCCCAGATCTCGGTACGGATCGACGCCGTTCTCTCCACGGGTATGCCAGCTCGCCGGACGAGGTCGACGAGCGCCTCGACGGACGGGTCCATCCCCGCCGGGAACCTCCCGAGCTTCATCGGTCCCCCTTCCACCGAGACGTGGACCGTGTTCGGACGCCGCCATTCGAATCCCGTGATGATCATCCCTCCGATAACGCGGTCCGTGAATCCGGCGATGATCTCTTCGTTCCCGATACCGTTCTGCAGGCTCACGACGTCGGCGTTAGCGAGGACCGGTGAAAATTCTCGGCAGACGGCGGCGGTATCGACCGATTTTGCCGTGATGAAGACGTAGTCGAACTCCTCGCCGGCGTCGAGCCGCGTCGTGACGGCGAGGTCGTAGCGATCGTCGCCCCACAGTCCGGTCAGGAAGAAACCGTCCTTTCGGACGGCGCCGGCGGAGCGCTCGCGCGCGACCGCGACCACGTCCGCGATGCACGAAAGCCGCGCGGCGATCGAGAGACCGACCGCCCCGGCGCCGAGCACTGCAATCCTCATGATTCTCTAAAGTTTCGCGCCCGTCCGTTTAACGCTTCGTCCCTGTTCGAGGGCCAGGAGGTACTCCTTGATCGCCACCGAGGGAGTGAAGCCGAGGATCGATCCATCGGAGCCGATAACGCGGTGGCAGGGTACCACGAGCGGGGTTGGGTTGCGCCGCATGGCCTGACCGACGGCGCGGGCGGAGGTCCCGATGCGCCGGCCGATCGTGCCGTAGGTCGTGGTCGTCCCATACGGGACGGCACGGACCTCGCGGTAGACCTCGGCGCTTTTCCCCGGGCGGTCGAGCGCCGGCAAGCGCAGGGAAGAGAGGTCCGCCGGTTCCCCCCGGCAGTAGGCCGCGATAGGCTCCGGCACCTCGCCGGCAGGCGGGAGATCGCAGAATGCGACGGTGTGGACGAGCTCGCCCTCCCAGAGGACGCGCACGGACCAGTTGCCGAGGCGGCAGACCCCCTCGTTCAGCGCCACCGCGATACCTCCTCCCGGAACCCGGCGAGATCGACCGCCTCGAGCTCGTCCTGCATCCAGGGGGGCAGGCCGTTCCGGACGCGGCCCTCCAGAAAGCGCTGCTCGGCGAGTACGAGCACGCCGCGGTCCTCGGGTGTCCGGAGCACGCGCCCGAGTGCCTGGAGCGCCCGGTTGATCGCGGGAAGCGTGTAGGAGATGAACTCCCCCTCCTCTCCGAACTTGCGGACGAAGTAGTCGATGACCATCCGTCGCACGCGGTTAAAGGGCGCGAGCGGGAGCCCCACCACCATCGCGCCCGAGAGCATCTCGCCCCGGTAATCGAGACCCTCGGACCACTTGCCTCCCGTGACGGCGAAGAGGATGCCGGCCTTTCCGCGCCCCGGGAGGGCGAGGAACTCGCGAAGGGCGGCGCCGGCGTCGACAGCCTCCTTCGGTTCGACGAAGACCTTTTTCGACCGGATACGGGGTGCGGTCCGTCCGGCGAACCGCTCGAGGAGGTGATACGACGGGAAGTATACGGCGAGGTTGCCCGTGACAGCCGAGAATGCGGCGATATAGTCCGCAATAAGGTCGGCGTTCTCCCGGTCCTGGCGCTGCGAGAAGGCCGTCGTGACGTCCGTCGCCGCGAGGACGAGCCGGTTCTCGCGGGGAAAGGCGTTCGGAAGCGAGATGGTCCGCACGGGCAGGTCCTCGAAGTAGTACCGCCGGTAGGCGTCGACGGGCGAGAGAGTCCCGCTGATCAGGACCGCGCACCAGTGCATCCCCGCCACCTCAGTGAGGCGGGGCGCGGGGTCGATGCTCCGCACCGCGAGCGCGACCCGGTGCTCGTCGACCCGGCGGAAGACCGAGAGAAAGGCAGGGTCGCGCGCGGCCCGGTCGATGCGGTAGAAGAAGAGCGCCAGACGCTCCACCGCGGTCTCCCTGAAATCGCCGGCTTCTATGCTCTTCTCACGGACGAAGTCGCGGATCTCGGCGAGGTCGTCGACCACCTGCCCCGTCGTCTGGTAGAGCGAACCGCGGAGCACCATCCGGGCGAAGAGCGCGGGGTCGAACCAGTCCATCGGCTCGGGAGAAGCCGAGAGCCCGTCGATGAATCGGTCTACCCGGGGCAGGAGTTCGATCACGGCCCCGGCCGACGACTGGAACCGCCGGAGGCCTGCCAGCTCATGCCCGGCCTGGTCGATCGTTGCCACGTCGCACTCGACCGACTGGATCTCCTGCACCACGTCCCCGACGTTGTGGGCCTCGTCGATCAGCAGGAGCACGTCCTTGGACGATTCGATGCCGAGGGACTGGTAGAGCTGCTCGCGGATCTCGTCGTCGAAGAGGTGGTGGAAGTTCAGGATCACCACGTCGGCCGTCCTGGCGGCCTGGAGCATCGCCTCGTACGGGCAGCAGTCGCCGCAGAGCCTCCCGAGGTCACGCGGGCTGACGGTATCGGCCGCGAGGCGGTCGGCCCGGGTGCGCAGCGCTGCCGAAGGGACCATGCGGAGTCCTCCCGACTCCTCGGACTGGACGAAGTGGCGGCTCGCGACGAAGTACGGGCAGAGGAGGGGATGGTCGGGATCCTGCTTCTTGAGCTGGAGGCGGATCTGGGGGTCGCGCGAGGGCACGAGCGAGCCCTTCTGCGCCCGCTCCTTCATGAGCGCTGCCGAGAAGGCCTTGACCCCCTCGCAGCGGCGGTAGACATCCCCGGGGCCCGGTAGGGGACACATCGACCCCTTGCCGATCAGGTACGCGAACCGGAGCGAGGGCTGCTTCTTCCGCACCAGGGCGAGCTCGCGGACGAAGGTGTCGAGCTGGCTCACGGTCCGGACGGCGACCAGGACCTTTCTCCCGGCGCGTGCCGAGAGCAGGGCCGATACCACGCTGGATTTTCCCGAGCCCGTGGGAGCGTCGATCATCGCGATGCCGCCCTCGCGGGCCACCGCACTAGCGAGCTCGAGCATCTCCCGCTGGTACGGCCGGAACGTCGGATAGGGGAACCAGGCCTCGAGGTCGTCCACCATCCCTACCATGTACGCCCCCGGACGGCTTTGCTCTATTGGACAAAGCCCTCAGGGAATGATCTCGCAGCCGTTGAACCTGACATGGTCGAAGTCCGAGGGTGTTATCGTGCCCTCCTCGAGGAAAGCGCGGACCCGCGGGAGGACATCGACAAGGGCGTCGTGCAGGTTCCTGACCGTGGAGCAGACCTCGGCACGTCCGGCGGGGGGCCAGGGCTCGGTCACGGACCCGTAGAGGCACCGGCCACCGCAGAAGGACGCGATCTCGCACCCGGTGCACCCGGCGACCGGGATTTCGGGGATCCTGAGGGGGTCGGCGTCCCGGACGTGGCCGAGGTAGAACGCGGTCATGCCGGTCATGACCGGGCATGGGACGATTATGCCGTCGGTCTGGATCGTGTAGTTGGCGTGGCCCGAACCGCACCGGAGACGGGAGGGCGTGTTGCGCAGGAGGTCCCAGGTGGTCTCCAGGAACGGGTACCACCGGGGCACCCTGCCGTCCTCCATCCGCGAGACCCACGCGTCGACGAGCCGCCGTATTCCCGGGTTGTACGACTCCCGGGCCCAGCGCCCGAAGTCCCGCAGGGAGTGGTCTCCCCAGAAGTTCGCGTCGATCTGCCAGTGGACGGCGGAAAAGGGGAGCGCGTCGCAGTGGAGCACGGCCTCCTCGATCCCGGTCGCCTCGTCGACGGTCATCCGGGCGATCAGTTCCCCAGGAAAACCGCCCGCCGTCATCCGTTTGACGTTTGCGAGGACACGTGAATAGACGCCCTCGCCGCGGTGCCGGTCGGTCAGCGATTCGGGCCCGTCAATCGAGACCAGGACGGTGTGGAACCTCTCCAGGGTCGCGGCGGGAAGGAGGTGGAGGAGGAGGCCGTTGGTCTGGAGCATGAACCGGCAGAGGGGCAGGCGCGCCATCACCTCCTCCACGAGGTCCGGTCGAAGCAGGGGTTCGCCCCCGTAGAAGGTGAGGGTCGGGTCCGGGTCCCGCGCGAGGAAGGACGCGAGATCCTCGAGGTCGAACGAGAGCTCGGCCGGGAGCGAGGGGTCGTACGCGCAGGGCCGGCCCGGCTCCTCGTGGGGCCAGAACGCCTTGCCGCGGCAGTACGAACAGCAGAGGTTACAGGCGTCGGTCAGGATCAGGTGCCAGAACATCCGTCCTTTATAGGTCGGCACCCACCGCGAAAAAGTGATCGTTCGACCCCGCCGTCCTTTTTATTTTCCTCCTGCGAATGTACTCAGCGTATGGCGATCCACCCGATCGAGTTCCGGTACGGGACTCAGGAGATGCGTGCGGTCTGGGACGAGGAGCGCCGCTTCGCCGCCATCGTCGCGGCAGAGGTCGCGCTGGCGCGGGCCGGGGCCGAGGTCGGGATGATCCCGGCCAGCGCCGCCGAAGCGATCGCACAGGGCGCCGAACGGGCGTCGCTGGACCGCGCGAAGGCGATCGAGAACGAGATCCACCACGACATGATGGCGGCCGTGAAGGCGATCGCCGAGGAATGCGGCGATGCCGGGCGGTACGTGCACTTCGGGGCGACATCGAACGACATACTCGACACCGCGACGGGGCTCCAGGTCCGTGACGCCATTTCCCTGATAGAAGAGAAACTTCGCCGACTCCTCGGGATCCTCCTCCGCCGGGCCACGGAGACGAGGACACTCGTCGCGGCAGCCCGGACCCACGGGCAGATAGGGGTCCCGACCACCTACGGCCTGCGCTTCGCGATCTGGGCTGCCGAGGTTATGAGGCACCTGGATCGCCTTGCCGAGCTAAGGCCGCGCGTGGAGGTGGGCCAGCTGACCGGGGCGGTCGGCACGCAGGCGGCGCTCGGGCCGAAGGCCCACGAGGTCCAGGCCCGGATGATGGCCCTGCTCGGGCTCGCCTCTGTCGAGGTCTCGAACCAGGTGATCCAGCGCGACCGCTACGCCGAGTATTTCTTTTTCCTGGCGAACGTCGCGACCACCCTCGATAAGATGGCCATCGAGATACGCTCGCTCCAGCGCACCGAGATCGCCGAGGTCGAGGAGGCGTTCGGCGCGAAGCAGGTCGGGTCCTCGACCATGCCGCACAAGCGCAACCCGATCCGGAGCGAACAGGTCTCGGGACTGGCGCGCATCGTCCGCGCATCCGTCGAGCCGGCGCTCCAGAACAACACCCTCTGGGACGAGAGGGATCTCACGAACTCCTCGTGCGAGCGCATCCTCTTCCCCGAGGCCTCGGTCCTCTGCGACCACGTGATCCGCCTGATGTCCGTCGTCCTCGACGGGCTCGTCCTGCACGAGGACAGGATACGTGCCAACCTGCACATCCTCCAGGACGTCAACATGGCCGAGTCCGTGATGATCGCTCTGGCGCAGCGGGGCATGGACCGGCAGGAAGCACACGAGGTCATCCGCGTCGCCTCGATGGAGGCCCGGGCAGCCGGTCGTCCCCTGGCGGACGTGCTCGCCTCGAGGCCCGTGGTGACGGACCGTGTCCCGCCCGGGGAGCTCGCCGGGCTCCTCGACCCGGAACGGTATATCGGGACGGCGGTAATCCAGGTCGATCGGCTGGTCGAACGTCTCGCTCCGCGGGCCCTCTGATCCGGGCGAAGCGTGGCAGGGTTGCCGGTTTTAACCGGCGGACTGGCGACGGATGGAACGATCGGAGAACCCGGGATGGAAGCGGATTGACGGTGGTAGGGCCACCCGGAGCGGTTCGTCCCGTCAGGGGAATGCGCGAACGGGGGCGGCGAACTTCCGGCCAAACCCCATCGCGGCCCCGGGGTTGATCTTTCCCCCTGCGCCCGGCCCGGCCTCACGGGCCCGGCCGTTTCCCGGCTCCCGGGTCGGACGTCGTCGCCAGAATCCCGCTTTCAGGGCGTCCGCCAGGCGCGGGGGAGCCCCCCGGGTTTCGCCCCGGACGTGTTCGGCCGGCCCTTCCTCGAAGCCCGATCCGGCGGGGGCTCTCCCATCCTTCGATCGACCGCGATCCCCGCCCGCACCGGTGATCGGGTCCGCGTGTTCGAAGCGCGGACCGGCCGTTCGGGCGAGGTCGGAGACCCTCTCGAGACCGGATTGAGCGGGTGCAGCCCGGCATACTCAAGTCCCTCACGGTTGAAGTACGTTGAAGGGATCCTCCACCATGGACAGAACCCAGAGACGATGGGCGTGGCTCTCGATCAGCTTCTCGCTCGTAGTCCTGGCGATAGTCCTCTTCCTGACCGTCGACCGCACCACGATCGAGCTCCTGCTCGACTTCAACCCCCTCTACCTGGGCCTCGCGCTCCTGCTCCGGACATTCTCGCTCGTCTTCTGGGCCTATCGCATCACGGAGCTCTCGAAGGCGCTCCACTACCGCGTCGGGGCATTCTACGCGTTCCTGGTCGTGACCGCGAACCTCTTCGCCGGGGCGATCACGCCGGGCCAGGCGGGCGGAGAGCCCGTGCGAATCCACGGGCTCTACCGGAAGGGGCTCAAGATCGGCGACGCCACCGCGGTGGTGCTGATGGAAAGGGTGCTCGACGGGGTCGTGCTCTCCCTGATGGGGGTGATCGCGATGCTCGCGCTCGGTTCGCTCTGGCTCGCACTCCCGCCCTGGATCATCGCCGGGATGGGGATCGCCTGGGCATTCATGGTGGGCCTGATCCTGGTGCTCGCTCTTGCCGTGCGCCACCCGGCGAAGGTCAAGGTCCTGGTCATGCGCATACTTGTATGGGCCGAGCGGCGCTTTCCGGGCGAGCGTCTCCGCAAGATGGTCGCCGGGGCGGAGAGGGAGACCGACGTCCTCTTCTCGAGCCTCCTCTACTACACCTCTGAAGGACGGCGCGGGCTCATCATGGGCGGAATCTGCACCGCCGCGTTCTGGTCGTCCGAATTCCTCGTCGCGTCCCTGATCCTGGTCGCGCTCGGTCAGCCCCCGTTCGTCGCGGAGTCGTTCCTGTTCCAGCTGATCATCGCGATCGTGATGATGGTCCCGCTCACGCCGGGCTCCTCAGGAGTCGCGGAGGTCGCTGCGGCGTCGCTGTACGCCCTCATCGTGCCGTCGTCGATCGTCGGTGTCTTCGTCCTACTCTGGCGGGCTCTCCTCTACTACTACAACATCGTGGTCGGGGTGCTCGGGTCGCTCTGGGTCGTCCGCAGGGAGATCGCGCGGGGGCCATGCGAACCGGAGCCCGAACAGGTACTGATAGGGCCAAAATAGAAAGCGTCAGCCTTTTTTATTCCGGCGATGTTTAGTTATAGTCTAGCACGTCAAGTATGAGTACCGATCCCACACAATATCTTTCGTAACTGTGCCTGAGAGGTGACCCATGTACATTCATTTGATGCTGACCGGCGCCATCGGCGTAATCGCCCTCCTGGTGGCCGGATTATTTGCGATGCAGGTAATGCGGGCCGAGACGGGCACGCAGGGAATGCGCGATGTGGCCGCCGCCATCAAGGAGGGGGCGCTGGCCTTTCTGCGTCGGCAGTATACGACCATTGCCGTCATCGGGGTCGTCACGGCCCTCCTTCTCTTCGGTGTCTACTACCTGACCGGCAGGTCCGATCTCGCGATACCCACCGCCGCCGCGTTCCTCTTCGGTGCGGCGCTCTCCGGCGTCGCCGGGATCATCGGCATGTGGACGAGCGTCCATGCGAATCTCCGCTCCGCCGCCGCAGCGCAGACGAGCCTGGGGAAGGCGATCGTTGTCGCACTCCGCGGCGGCGCGGTCTCGGGTCTGACGATCGTCGCGCTCTCGCTGCTCGGAGTTTCTATCATCTTCACGGCTCTCGGCGGTGACCCGCAGACGACCCCGCTCCTGATCGTCGGCTTCGGCTTCGGTGCCTCGTTCATCGCGCTCTTCGCCCAGCTCGGCGGCGGTATATACACGAAGGCCGCTGACGTCGGCGCCGACCTCGTGGGCAAGGTCGAGGCCGGCATTCCCGAGGACGACCCCCGCAACCCGGCTGTGATTGCCGACCTGGTTGGCGACAACGTCGGCGACTGTGCCGGGCGTGGCGCCGACCTCTTCGAGTCGACCGTTGCGGAGAATATCGGCGCGATGATCCTCGGCGTCGCCCTGTTCGGTGTCTTCGGTGTCAACGGGGTCCTCTTCCCTCTCGTCGCCGGTGCGCTCGGCCTAATCGCGACGATCATCGGGATCATGACCGTGACCGAGTCCTCCGGCAACTCCGGCAACCCGATGGACGCGCTGAACCGCGGGTACTACGTGACCGCGATCGTCTCGGCCATCCTGCTGTACTTCGCGGTCGACTGGCTGCTCGGGAACATCTGGTTCTTCTACGCGGCGGTCATCGGGCTGATCCTCTCGGTGGTCTTCCTCTACCTGACGCTCTACTACACCGACAGCCGCTACCGCCCCGTCAGGGAGATGGCGAAGTCCTCGCTGACGGGATCGGCCACCAACATCATCTCCGGGTTCTCCGTCGGACTCGAGACGACGGGGCTCGCCGCGGTTGCGATCGGCGGCGCGCTCCTCGCCGCCTACTACTGCGGCGAGATGTCGGGCGTCGTGAACGGAGGTCTCTACGGCACTGCCGTGGCGACCATCGGCATGCTGGCGCCGGTCGCTTACATCCTCGCGATGGACACCTTCGGGCCGATCGTCGACAACGCGGGCGGCATTGTCGAGATGTCGGGCCAGCCCGACGAGGTTATGGAGAGGATCGCCGCGCTCGACTCGGCAGGGAACACGACGAAGGCGCTGACCAAGGGCTACGCCGTCGGATCGGCGGCGCTTTCCGCGTTCCTGCTGTTCAATGCCTACATGACGGACGTCTCGTCCCTGATTGGAAAGCCGTTCGAAGTCGTGAACATGGCCAGCCTGCCGGTGTTCGTCGGCGCGCTGTTCGGCGCGATGCTCGTCTTCATCTTCGCGTCGCTCGCGATCAGGGCCGTCGGCAAGACTGCCCAGTACATCATCGAGGAGGTCCGGCGCCAGTTCAAGGACCCCGGCATCCTCGCCGGCACGAAGAAGCCCGATTACGGCAGCTGCGTGGACATCACGACTGCCGGTGCGCTCAGGAACATGGTCGCGCCGGGACTGCTGGTGGTCGTCTTCCCCGTTGTCGTCGGCTACCTGCTGAAATTCGAGGCGATGGCCGCGTTCCTGATGGTCGCGACGATCGTCGGGCTGATGCTCGCGCTCGTGCTGAACAACGGCGGAGGCGCGTGGGACAACGTCAAGAAGTTCATCGAGACAGGCGAGTACGGCGGCAAGGGCTCGGAAGCACACAAGGCTGCAGTCGTGGGCGACACGGTCGGCGATCCGTTCAAGGACACCGCCGGCCCGTCGCTCCACGTACTGGTCAAGCTGCTCGCGACAACGGCCCTCGTGCTCGCGCCGCTCTACATCTGAACTTTTTTTTTGGTCACACGTCCGCTCTCGACTGCTCATTCGACGATCGGGACCCTGCACGGTCAGACGTTTCAGGACTTCCCGGCAGCGGCCCCCCGGCAAACCAGGATTGGACCTTTCGGTTATTTCTGAAGTTGTTCACTGACGACTGCATCCACGGGCGATTCAGTCGGAGCGGAGTGTGCAAATAGTGCTGAATATTCTGAATGACCCTGAATCCCACCTAAAATTAAACAAAGGAGAATGCCGTGCCATGATCCCGTTATCAGTTATCAAAGATTATCGTACCGACCAGTCCGGGAGAATGCGAAACCTCATGACGTGGTTCCTGAACCTCGTTATGCAGCTGAAAACCCTTCAACAGGCCGGTGCCGATCGACACGAACGTACAGAAACCTGGACCGCTCACCGGTACGGCACCCGCGATCGCTCGCTCCGTACCCGGTATGGCGATATCACCCACACGAAGCCATAGTATTGCGAGCGTCCCTTCGAGATGATGGTTTAGGTCGCTATGCCGGGATCGAGAAGGGCCTGGTGAACGCGTTCGCCGAGTCGTATCTTCAGGGCGATTCGACTCGGTAAGTCGAGGCGATTATCGCCCACCTGGGGATTGACCAGCTCTTCCCGTTATCGGTCTCCCGCTTCGCCCAGGACCTCGACCGGGAGGTACAGGATGATGCGACGCGACCGATCGAACATCCAATCCCGTATCTCTTTCTCGATGCCTCGTACTGCACGCAAAGAGACGAACCCCGCTATGTCTTGAAAGCACTCCTGGTGACAACTGGCGTCCGTGAGTATGGATTATCGTGGAGGATAGCTCGGAACACTCAGACCTCGCCGCTCTGAACGAAATCTCTTGAGCATCGGTCCTCCTGTCCTTTTGGTTCCCCCCACGTCTTTCCACACTATCTGATCGCGAAAGCTACCGCTCGGCGCGTTCTATTCGCTGGATAGTCCGGAGCTGAAGGAGGTTGTAATTGAAGCACGCCATGACGTTCGCGAGATGCGCCCGAGCGACCGTTGTGACCATCACATGGCCGGCATGGAAATATCGTTTGATCACAGCGTAGGGTCGTTCCACCAGCACCCTCGTACGGCTGATCGCCCGTTTTCGTCGTTTCTCCCTGATGGAGAGCGGATGACCCCGGACTGCCCGGTGCATCGTCTTGTCCATCGATGCCGCCGGTTTGACGCCGAAATATCCTTTGTCCCGGTAGACCGTTTCTCCCGGTTTCGAGAGGTCAATACGACTGTCATGCAGCGACGCGGTCGTTGTTGCCACCCGTCGGATCAACTGCCACTCCTTGTCGATGAGGGTGTGAAGTTTATACCCGAACTGACTCTTTTTCCCTTTCTTCGCCCAGGTGCCGTCCCGGCTCCGCCGGGTCCGTGCCTGATCGCCGCGGGGCGTATCAGCCGATGCATGACCGGGGTCCGCGGAAATGAATGTGGCGTCCTGGATCACGCCGCGGCGGATCGTGAGACCACGGGCATCGAGCTGCTGCTGGAGGTCGGTCCTGAGGTCGTCGATCATGCCGGCGTCGACCAACCGGTTCTTGAACGCCCAGATCGTCGAACGGTCAGGGATCGTGGCAGGATACCCAAGAAAATGGCGGAATGAGATCCGGTCCCCAGCCTGCCGTTCGAGCTCGTAGTCGGAGAGACCATACCACTGCTGCAGCACGAGCAGTTTCATGAGCACGATCACATCGGTATGCGGGCGACCGCCCTGGTCGGTGTCGCTCTGGTAGAGCGTGGACAACCGGGGACGAAACAGCTCCCAGTCAATCAAACCTTCGATCTCATTGAGAGGGTCACCACGGGCGGCGATGGACGCATACTCCTGGTGGAGAAAAAAGTGCCCGAACGTGCTCATCCAGAAAGATCGATCGAAGAGTGGATAAAGGTGAGCTGGGTTTTGTCGCTATTCTCCCTCGTTTGCTAGTTCCATCATATCAATCGTCCGTATCCTTTTTGGTAGTGTGCTAAAAGTGATGTAAATTCTCAATGGCCCTGAATCCAACCTGGATTTGAAGAAAGGAGAACCAGGGCCATGATCCCGTTATCAATCATCGAAGATTTTCTTACCGACCAATCAGAAGGGATGCGTGCCG
>Ga0209612_1001636_pt1 | contig 17688 bp, 14 predicted proteins | sample BioC12SIPDNA_FD_185746 | JGI IMG/M metagenome (GOLD analysis project Ga0209612, IMG submission 185746) | Anaerobic biogas reactor microbial communites from Washington, USA - Biogas_R1_B C12 SIP DNA (SPAdes) (version 2) | ecosystem: Engineered > Bioreactor > Anaerobic > Unclassified | place...
GCGTGTCGCCGCCGTCAACCGAGCGGTGGAGGTCATCTCCCAGCGCGCCCGGCTCACAGCGGAGTCCGCCCCCCGGCTCCTGGGCGGCGCGGACGTAGTGGTGGACGCGCTCGACAACCTGCCCGACCGCTTGGTGCTGCAGCACGCCGCCGCCGCGCTGGGCGTGCCCCTGGTGCACGGGGCTATCGCCGGTTTCATGGGCCAGGTGATGGTCATCATGCCGGAGGACCCGGGGCTGCGCCTGCTATACCCCAACGGACACCCGCCCGCACACGGCCTGGAGCAGAGCCTGGGCACACCGGCGGCCACTCCCATGCTGGTGGCGGCGCTGCAGGTGCAGGAGACGGTGAAGCTCATCACCGGCGTCGGCGAGCCGCTGCGGCACCGCCTCATGATGGTGGACTGCGAGAGCGGCTCGGTCCAGGTGCTGCAGAACGGGGTGGCCTGAGTGGACGAGAGTCGACTGGAGGAGAGGCTGGCCTTGGCCTGGGAGGTGCGCACCCGCCACTGGCCGCCCACCATTGTGGCCAGCCGGCCGGTGGACACCCTCCCCGTCAGCGTCACCGGCGAGGCCTGTGCCCTGGACTGCGCTCACTGCGGCGGGCATTACCTCAAGGGCATGAAGCCGCTCAAGGGGCTGAGGCCGGGCAATGCCCCCTCGCTGCTCATCTCCGGCGGCTGCGACCGCCAGGGCCGGGTGCCGGTGCGGGAGATGCTGCCGGAACTACTGCCCGTGATCGAGGGGCGCCGCACCAACTGGCACCTGGGCGCGGTGGACGAGGCCGACCTGACGGCGCTGGCGGGGCTGCTGGACGTGGTGTCCTTCGACTTCGTCGGCGACGACGCCACCCTGCGCGAGGTCTACGGCCTGGACGCCACCGTTGAGGACTTGGAGCTACGCATGGAGCGTCTGGCCGAGATCGCTCGGGTGGTTCCCCACGTGACCATCGGCCTGCGCGGCGGCGCGCTGGGTCACGAGATGCCCGCCCTGGAGCGTTTGCAGCGGCACCGCTTCGATGCCCTCGTTTTCCTGGTGCTCATCCCCACGCCCGGGACACGCTATGCCGAGGCACAACCACCCGCTCCGGAGGCGGCGGCTGAGATCCTGGTGGAGGCGCGACTGCGCTTCCCTGAGGTGTCGATCCAGTTGGGCTGCATGCGGCCCAAGGGTGCCTATTCGGAGGCGCTGGACCCGCTGGCGGTGCGAGCGGGGGTCAACGTGATAGTCAACCCGGCCCGGTCGGCAGTGGCCCTGGCGGAGGAGCTGGGCCTGACCTGGGAGACGGGGTACGAGTGTTGCGTCTTCCCGGCGACGGGGGTGGCCGGCTCCGTCGTCCCGGGCTGAAGCCGCGGGGCTACGAGTGAGCGAAGCCGGCCTGCGCCGGCTGCCTCAGCCCGCCGCCAGACATACGCTTGGACGAGCGACTACTGGTCGAAGAACGACTTGTCGCCTTTCCAGACGCGGAATGCGTGCCGCAAGCGGACTCCATGGCCCGGGCTAAGCTCGAGCGGCACCTCTTTCTCGGTGAACCAGCCCTGATCGCGAACCTCGATGCCATACTCTGCCTCCCGGCGGGGCTCATCCAGGGGGTGGCAGAGGAACACGAAGTGGTAGAGGTGGTGAAGGTCACGGCTGCCGCAGAGGCGGGAGTCGAACACACCCACCAGATCGGTGGCCCGGCAGGAGACGCCCGTCTCTTCCAGGCATTCGCGGACCGCACCCGCGGCCGGCGTCTCGCCCACCTCCAGCGCCCCGCCGGGCATGGCCCAGCAGCCGTCGTCCGCGCGCCGGATCAGCAGCATGCGGCCGCCCCCGTCAATGACCGCCGCATCGGCCCCCACCAGCGGGGTGGGACGGGAGAACATGGTGTCGCGTAGCGGCTCGAGAGCCGTGATCGACTGATCGCTCGCTAGCGCGGTCATCTCGATGGCAAGGTTTTGCAGGGAGCGGTAACGCTCTCGATCGTAGACCGACCGGCAGAATCGCAGACCGGTTGCGGAGATGTCGCGTAGCCGGTCGGCCCAGAGGGCGATCTGCAGTGAAGGTTCCATCGATCTGTCATTCCTCCAGTGGATGGCGACCCGGGGTCGCGGGCGGCTAAAGGCGCCCGCTGGAGGCGCTACGCGCCAGTGGGCCTCTGTTCTGGCCGCAGGCCCCTAGCGGCGGACTTCAGCCCGCCGCCCAGACCCGCGGCAGCCCTATCCCTCCGGCAGGCCGACGCTGATCTGGCCGCCCTCCACTCGCACCGGGTACACCGCCAGGACGTGCTCCGCCCTGATCGCCCCCAACACCGCCCCCACCACCGGCGGCCACGGGGCCCAGTCCACCACCTCGCCCGTGTCCAGGCGGAAGCGGCTGCGGTGGCGCGGGCAGGTCAGCACTCCCTGGGCGTCGATGGCGGCGTCCTCGAGGGACGCGCCCATGTGGGGGCAGCGGGAGTCAAAGGCATAGAGCGTCCCCCGCTCGTTGGCCAAGACGATCTCCCTCTCCTCCACCTCCACCACTTCGCGGTCCCCCGGACTCAGCTGATCGGCAGCCAGCACCTGCACCCACCTCATTCGCTCACCTCCCTTCTCTCCCGTCACGTGTCACGAGTCACTCTTCACCCATAGCTTCCCGCATGTGCCGGAGGGTCTGCTGCGCCGCCGCGTCCGGATCGGGCCGGGGCAGCAGCTCGGCCGATAGATAGCCCTGGTAGCCGCCCCGCCGCAGGCAGGCGACGATGGCGCGGAAGTCAATCACACCCCACCCAGGGGCGAGCCGGTTGTTGTCGCCCAGGTGGACGTGGAAGAGGCGGCCGGCCTCCAGCACTCGCCGGTATGGGTCGAGCCGGTCGCTCTCCTCGATGTTGGCGTGGAAAGTGTCGATGAGCAGGCCGAGCGAATCGTGGCCCACCCGGCGCAGGAAGTCCAGCCCCTCGTCCACGGTGTGGAAGAGGTCCACCTCGTAGCGGTTCACCGGCTCGAGCGCCAGGCGTAGCCCGTAGCCGGCGGCCAGCTCGGCGGCGGCGCGCAGGCCGTCCGCCAGTTCGCCCTCGGCGCCCTCGCCCATCCAGGCGGCCCGGCCGCGGAAGGCCCCGATGGTCACCACCGGTGCGCCCACCTGATCGGCGAACTGAATGAGGCGGTAGAGGCGCATTCGCGCCTGGCGACGTACTTCGGCGTCGGCGTGCAGCAGGGTCAGACCGGTGGATCCGGCGACGGCGCCCGTGCCGACGGCGGCCGCCGCCAGTCGAGCGTCGGCGAGGGACCGCTTCAGCGCCGGCACATCGAGCGCGTCCGGGTCCGACGACATGATCTCGACGCCGTCAGCGCCCCAGACGGCGGCCTTGGACAGCTTCTCTGTCAGCGTGCCGCTGAGCAGCGCGACCGGCACCGCATGCTTCACTTCGGGCGTCTGCATAGCCAGCGACAGCTTGATGGCGCTTTCCAGTCTCAATCTTCCCTCTTCCCCGCGCTCTTTGCGTCCTCCGCGGTTAGTCCCTCGCTACGGCGCTTCGATGCCGCGGAAGCCCTCGCCAAGCACCTCGCTGGCGGGCGCCACGATCACGAAGGCGTCCGGGTCTATCTCCTGCACCAGCCGCTTCAGCCGGCTGACCTCCATCTGGGGCACGGCGCAAACGAGCACGTCGCGCGGTTCGCCGGTAAAGCCGCCGGCGCCGTGTAGCACCGTCACGCCGCGCTCCATCTGCTCCAGGATGGCGCCGCGTACCTCGTCGGAGCGGCGGCAGATGATCATGGTGGAGCGGGACTGCGACAGCCCCTCCTGCACGACGTCGATGACGCGGCTGGAGACGAAGGCCAGCAGCAGGGCGTACATGGCCGGCTCCAGGCCGAAGATGAGGGCGGCCGAGCCGAGGATGACGACGTTGGCGGCCAGCAGGGTGTGACCCAGCTTGATGCCCAAGAAGCGGTGCGCCAAGCGGGCGATGATGTCCGTGCCGCCGGTGGTGCCGCCGGCCCGGAAGACCAGGCCCAGGCCGAGCCCGTCCAGCAGGCCACCGTAGACGGTGTAGAGAACCGGGTCGGCGGTGGCCTGGGGAAGGTAGGGCTGGAGCAGGTCAATAGCGGCGGACATGACCGTGACGGCGAAGACCGTCTTCAGCCCGGCGCGCCAGCCGCCGCCCCACTGGATGTTGGCCAGGAAGAGCGGGACGTTGAGCAGGAAGGTGACCAGGCCTACCGGCGTGCCGATAACGTAGTAAAGGACAGTGGAGACGCCGGTGAGGCCGCCGGACACGACGCGGTTGGGGATCAGGAACATGTCGGCGGCGGCCGCCACCATGACGGAGCCGATGGCGATGAGGCCGTAGTCGGCGAGTGGCCGTAGGTGCAGTCGTTGTCTCAGGCTCTTCATGGCCGGCGGCATGCGAACGGTCCCTCGCGACTGGTCCTTAGGAATTCACGGTGGCCCGTCCCCCCTTCCTTCTTAGGGAAGGGGGGGCAGTGGTTTCGCTCTTTGAAACCACGAGTGGGTTAGGTTCGCGCTGTCTCTAGCCTAGACGGGGCACTGCCGCCGGGCTTCGTCGAAGATGGCGATCTGGGTGCGCACCGTCTCCGGCTTGACGGTCACCGGCGCGCCGGTGGTGATGGCATCGTACATGTTGAAGTAGATGCCCTCGTAGCCGGTGGTTGCTTCCTTGCCCCGCTGCCAGTGGCCTTCCTGCCAGGGAATATCCTCCCGGTTGTAGCTGCGGTCGGGCGTGGGCTCGGGGTCGGCCGTCCGCTGAGGAAGCATCGCCGGATTGAAGAAGCGCCAGTGCAGTTCCTGGGAGTTGCCCCACAAGCCGCCACTGGTGCCCTGGATGATGTAGTGCTCCTGATGGACGGCGGCGGCGTTGCTCAGCTCGATGTCGGCGGTGGGGCCGCCGCTCTTGCTGCGCAGCATGAGCTTGATGTGGTCCTCGGCATCGCCGAAGCAGAGCGGCGTGCGGCGGACGTCGGCGAAGACTTCGAGATCGGTGGAGACGCCCAGGGTCTCCATGAGGGCCAGGGCGACGTCGGTGGCGTGGGAGGCGTTGTTGAGCATCTCGCCGCCGCCGTGAGACTTGAGCGTCTGCCAGTCCCACCGGCGCCGGAAGGAGCCGCCGTAGACCTTGATCTGCAGGATCTCGCCCAGCTTGCCCGAGCGTAGTACGTCCTGGACGGTCATGAAGTCGGGCGAGTAGCGGGAGCAGTGGTTGAAGGTGAGTGCGCGCTTGGTCTCGTCGCGGACGGAGATCATCTCGTCCGCCTCGGCGACGTTGGTGGCCATGGGCTTCTCGCAGAGGACGTGCTTGCCCGCCTTCATGGCGGCGATGGCGTGGGCGGGGTGGTCCTTGTTGAAGGTGGCGACGGCCACCAGGTCCACCTCCTTGTCCTTGAGAAGGGCGCCAATGCTGTCGTAGGTGCGGCAGCCGAAGGTCTGCTTGGCCTCTTCCATACGGGAGACGATGGGGTCGGTGACGGCGACGACGCGGAACTTCTCGGCGACGGCGGGCTGCTGGAGCGTGCGGGCGTGGATGCCCCAGCCGGCCCGCCCGAGCCCGATGATGCCGACGCCAATCTTCTTATCAGACATTAGTGCCTCCTGAGGGGTGCCCGGCCGCCAGGGCCGAGCTCTGTGCGCGTATGATGGGGCCGACGAGAAATGCTGGCAAGCGCGAACGGACGCTGCGGTTCAGCCGCTCTCCATCAGCCACTCCACCGCGGCGCGTATCCCGGCTGAGGACAGCACCATCTGCTGGTGCGGCGAGGTGTTACGATGGTTGTTCTGCACCTCGACGGTGACGCTGGGAATGCGCCGCTCCACGTCGCCCCAAGAATTGACGAACCACTGGCGGTGGGGCTCACCGTACACGAAGCGGCGTGGCTCCGGCAGCGGATGGCCGCCAAGGTCGCGCCAGAGGGCGATCATGCGCTCGGCGAGGGCGAGGTTGGCCTGCTGTAGCGACTCGGGCAGTTCGGCCTGCAGCGTGGGCAGGAGGGCCATGCAGTTGGTGGCGTTCTGCCCCGTCCAGTCGAACTCCGTCTGGTGCAGATGGACCTGGCAGTCGTAGCAGTACTGCCCGCTCATCTGCCGGCTCAGTCGCACCAGCGACGAACCTTCGTCCCGGTTGGGTTCCACGAACTCGTGCTCGCTCACTTGCTCGTAGGCGACGCCGATGCGGGCGGGGACGTCCTCGAGCAGGGACCAGCGGGCCACCCGCTTGAAGACCGATTCCGTGTCGAGGTCGATGCCGAACATGACGCGCTGGAAGGTGACGTTGTCGTGCTTCTGCCCATCCCAGAAAGGCTCCGGGGAGCGGGCCCGGCCGCCCGGGTTGGCGTCCGGAATGAAGGTGAGCAGGCACTGCGACAGGATGGACTGAGCGTCCAGGTGGCTCTCGCTGCGGTCCAGGTGCCGGCCGGTGAGCAGCTCGCTCAGGAAGTCCATGATGCCCACGGTCGCAGCCGGCTCGTGGGCGTGGGGCACGGCGCAGATCAGACCCTTCTTGCCCGACTCGCCGGTGCTCCAGTCGGTGACGGTGAGGGCATGGACGCGGTGGCGGGTGTACTGCGTCAGGCTCTGGACGCGTAGCTGATCGGGGTAGTCATGCTGCCAGGCGCGCACCAAGGCGTCCACCTGGTGGGGATAGGCAGGCCAATCTTTGAGCCTCATGGGGCCTCCTTGGGATGGGCCGCTAGACCAGTCGCGGCCGCCCTAAGGCGGCGCGTCGACGACGACTTCTGGTGAATAGGCACCCACCCCGGACACTAGCCCGGGGTGGGGAAGAGCGCTGCAGTAGTAGAGCCCTTAGCCCTTGCCGGCCAGCCTGCGGGCGACGTCCACGGCGGAGGCGGCGTCGGGCGCATAGCCGTCGGCGCCGATCTCGTCGGAGTAGCGCTGGGTCACCGGCGCGCCGCCGATCATCACCTTGACCGAGTCGCGCACACCGGCTTCCTTGAGGGCTTCGATGGTGGTCTTCATCGCCGGCATGGTGGTGGTGAGCAGAGCGGACAGGCCCACAACCTGCGGCTTCTTGTCGCGTACTGCCTCCAGGAACTTGTCCGGCGCAACGTCCACGCCCACGTCGATGACGTTGAACCCGGCGCCCTCCAGCATCATCGAGACCAGGTTCTTCCCGATGTCGTGCAGGTCGCCCTTCACCGTGCCCAGGACCACCGTGCCCGCCGAGGAAGCTTCTGCTTCCGACAGAAGCGGCTTGAGTACGTCCATGCCGGAGTGCATGGCGCGGGCGGCGATGAGCACCTCGGGGACATAGAACTCGTTGTTCTTGAAGCGGCGGCCCACTTCGTTCATGCCCACGATGAGGCCCTCGCTGAGGACCTGGCTCGGAGCCATGCCCTCGTCGATCGCCTTCTGCGCCAGTTCCTTCGTCTTGGGGGCGTTTCCGTTGATCAGAGCCTGTGAGAGTTCTTCCAGTACGGACATCTCTGCCATCCTCCTGCGATTCGTTGCCAAATACCGGCCCGCAGCTTGAGCCGGCCGGAGTCCACGCTCCGTCTGACTAGCGCATGTTACCCGCTACCGGCCAGGGCGCAAGGCGAACGCCACCACCCGGCGCTACTTCCGTCCCAGCCGGCCATACACGCCGTAGTCGCGCGCCGCCTGGAAGTAGGCGCGCACGTTCTCGGGCTCCGTGTCCCGGATGGAGTCGCTGGTGCCCAGGATGAGGCCGCCGCCCGGCGCCGCGTCCACGATGGCCTGCCGCACCGCCTCGCGGATCTGCTCCGGCCTCCCCATCTTAATCACGTAGATCAGATCAATGTTGCCGTTGAGGCAGATGCGGTCCCCCACCAGGTCCTTGGCCGCCTTCAGGTCCACGTCCCCCACCGGAGGCGGGGCCAGAGTGGAGATGATGTCCACGCCGACTTCCCTGAGCCAGGGGAGGATGGCCATGCACTTGCCGTCGTCGTAGAAGTGCAGCAGGCCGCCCAGATCGTGGATGAGGTCGGCTTGCTCCTTGATCAGAGGCAGGAACCACTCCTGGTAGAGCTTGGGCGACCAGCCGGCGCTCATGGAGGCGAAGTACCAGGGGGTGAAGATGATGGGCACGCCCGCCTCCAGGGCGCAGCGCGTCTCCGCCAGGCAGTAGCGGTGGAACAGGTTCAGCAGAGCGCGCAGGAAGGCAGGCTTCTCGTAGGCAGCCACCATCATGTCCACCAGTTCGTAGGCCCAGCCGGCCCGGTGGTCGATGGCCGACTCGATGGTGACCTGGATCAGTCCGCGGTTGCCCACCACGTCTGCCATTTCGGCCACCGGCTCGAAGGCGGCCTTGGTGGGCGTGGGTAGCAAGTAGGCGAGGCGCTCCAGGTCGGTCTCCTCCTTGACCAGGCGCTCTTCCCAGTGGGGGTTGGGGGAGGAGCCGTAGCCGATGCCGCCCTTGTACTGGCGGACGCAGTCGCTTAGGGGGCCGGCGGGGGTGTCGATGCGGCGGCGAATCAGGGTGTAGGTGGGATGGCGCTCGGTGCTCAGCTGTACGCGCACGTCCTCCAGATCGTCGTAGGAGGCGTGCCACTGGCGGACGTAGTTGGGGTAGGGTGAGCCCAGGAACACCAGGGGATCGAAGCCGAACTCCTGGGCCGCCTTGAGCTCGTACATCCAGCCGGCGTGGCCGTAGTACTCGTTCAGGAAGGCGCCGATACGGGGTGAAACGGGTACCCGGTCCGGTTCCTGGTGGCGGATGGCGGCAAGAAGGCGCTCCCTGCTGGTCATATGCGTGGCCTCCTGCGGCAGGCGGCTCCCAGACGGGCAGTATGGCGTGCCGATCGTATGCGGCACAGCGACTGGTAGGATACCGCCCGGTCCCGGTTCTGTCACGGGCAGGCAGTCGGCCGTCTGCCGGACTACTGCTCCCCCGCCCAGGCGAAGAGGGCCTCCGCGGCGGCGTAGGCATTGACTAGGTGGGTGTTCATCTCCTCCATCTTGGTCAGGGCGGTGCCCGTGTCCAGCCGGCGACAGAGGGCCGTCTTGCCCGCCTCCAGCGCGTCCAGCCCGGCGTTGCCCTCGGCCACCAGGCGATTGTGCTCGCCGGCGATCTCCTCGGGCGGAGCGGCGGCCGCTAGGGCGGCTAACAGCTCGCGGCCACCGGCGATCTGCGCGTCGATGTCGCCGGAGCGGGTGATGCACACCGCCAGCGGATCTTCGCCCACCTGGCCCATGAGCCCGCCGGCCTCGGCCGACCAGGCCTCCCAGCGGCCAAGGATGTCCGCCATGGCGGCCAAGTACTGTTCCTCCTCCGCGCCCGCGTCCAAGGCGGCAGTACTGATCGGCACGTCGGCAACCGTGGCCGGTAGCGGAGTGACGGTAGAGGTGGCGGTGGGGGCCGGTCGGGTCGGTGTGGCAGTGGCCGTGGGCGAGGGGGCCACCGCGACGGGTAGGGAGGGTGCGGGCGTCGGCGTTGGGGTGGGCGCCGCGGGGCCGAGTCCGCAGGCAGCGACGAGGATCAGGGCGAAGGAAAGTAGCGCGGCCGTGGCGGCACGCCGAGTAGCCTGAAGCGGGCTCGGGGATGGCATGGTGGCACGTCCTTGCGGCGGCAGTCGCCCCTCTAGGGCGCCGCCCCCAATTATGTCTAGACGAATGGGCCCGGCAACTTTAACCGGCTCTTAAGAACGGGTTTATGGAGGTTTGACGGCCGGCTTTCATACTGCGGTTACTGAGGGTAGGTTCCGGGCATAACCACCAGCATCGTGACCACCCTCAAGCAGGCTCGCGGCGGAAGAAGCCGCCGGCCGAAATGCAACAGGACCGCAGGGCGGGGCTCCCGGGCTCTTCGTTGGATGAGTCGGCAGCGAACACGTTAGCGGCAGTGTATGGAGGGAGCGCCGCGGGGTTCGACACTCGCGCCTGTAGGGCACGAGTGAGTGTAGGCGGGAGAGGCTCAAGGGTCTCTCCCGCCGTATTGTGTCTCTCGACGGCCGACTCTCAGCCGCGCAGAGCCATGCCGTTGGCGCCCGTGTCGGCGGCACCCTGCCACCGCTCGGACCCGGCGCCGCGCCAGAGGGCGTGCACCAGCCCCATGCCCCCGTGGCCCTGGGGCATCCGCTCCACCGGCAGGCTCCGCCGCACCACGCGGCACACGGACTCGGGGATGCGCCCCTGGCAGACGATGGGCCCCACCTGGCAGTCGAAGCGGGGCGCCGCCACCGCCTCCACCACGCTCATGCCGAAGTCCACCACGTTGACGATGACCTGCAGCAGCGAGGTGATGATGCGCGTCGCTCCCGGCGCGCCGATGACCATGAGCGGCCGTCCGTCGCGGTAGAGCACGGTCGGGGTCATGCCGGTGGTGCGCCCTTTGCCCGGGGCGATGGAGTTGGGGTGGCCGGGCAGGGGGTGGAAGTTGACCATGGAGTTGTTGTACATGAACCCGAGGCCGGGGGTTATGACGCCGGAGGACATGCCCAGCGAGTGAGTGAGGGCGATGCCGTTGCCCCGGTCGTCAACCACGCTGACGTGGGTGGTGTCGGGCGGCTCGGTGGCGGTGAAGGAGACGGTGATCTCCTCGTTCCGGTCTATGCGGTCGCGCCAGTGTTGCGCCCGCTCCTTGGTGGTCATCCAGTCGAAGGGGCGCGGGGCGAAGCGCGGGTCGCCCAGGTGCGGGTTGCGGTCGGCGAAGGCGGCCTGCATAGCCCGGGAGAGGAGCAGGATGTAGGCGGGAGAGTTGTGCTCCAGCGCCGCCAGATCGTAGCCCTCAAGGATGTTGAGCAGAGCCACCAGGGTGGGGCCGCCGTGGGGCGCGGGCGAGGTGGCGATCTCGTACCCGCGGTAGGTGCCGGTCACGGCCTGGGCGGGTACGGGCTGGTAGCCGGCCAGGTCCTCGGCGGTGACAAAACTGTCGTGCGCCGCCAGGTCGCCGGCCATGCGCCGGGCCAGGTCGCCGCGGTAGAAGTCCTCCGGCCCGGCCTCTCCCAGGTGGCGCAGAGTGCGGGCGTAGTCGGGGTTGGCGAAGTGGTCGCCTGCCTCGCGCGGGGTGCCGTCGGGGCGCAGGTAGAGGCGGCTGGCCTCCGGGTTGGCGCGGATGTAGTCCTGCAGCGACTTCTGCTCCGGCAGGCCCTTGCCCGGTCTCCACATGGCGGCCAGGTGGTCGTCCACCAGGAAGCCCTCCTCGGCGACGCGGGCGGCGGGCGCGCAGACCTGCTCCCAGGTCCAGGTGCCCCAGCGGTCGAGGATGGCGGCCAGCCCGCGGACGAAGCCGGGGATGCAGATGGACTGGTAGCCCATCTCGTTAATGGAGCCGCGCAGAAAGTAGCCCCAGCCGCGCGGGTTGGGCCGGATTAGGGCGCCGGCCCACATGTCGGGCGAGACGCGGGAGCCGGCGAGGGCGGGGGCGTCCACGGCGTGAGCCTGGGCGGCGGAGCCGACTCCGGAAGGCGAGACGGTGGCGAGGACGTAGCCGCCGATGCTGGAGCTGTGGGGGTCAAGGACGCCTTGCACCAGGGCGCAGGCCACGGCGGCGTCCACGGCGTTGCCGCCTTGGCGTAGCACCTGGGCCCCCTCGTCCACGGCGATGGGCTGGGGGGCGACGATCATTCCGGGCATGGGACGCCTCCTGTGGTGGTGTGGGGGTATGGTAGCGGGTCTGGGGGTGGGTTGTCATGGGGAGGGTGGGCCCGCGCCGGACACTCGCCCCGCCATGAATGGGCGGGGCTACGATTGGGCAATGCTCGCCTTCGCGAGCTCCGGGAGCCGGCGCCGGCCGGCTTCGCTTACCCAGTGGATTCGCGCAGTGAATCCAAGAGCCCCGTGGCTTGAGCCCGGGGCGATCTCCCTTTGACACCGGCGCCCGGCGGCGATAGGCTGACCAGGAAGCCGAGAGGGAGGAGAGGCACTTGGCCCGCGCTCTGCCGGAGGGCACGGTTCTACACGGCCGCTACCGGGTCACGGAACTGGTGGCACAAGGGGGTATGGGCGCCGTCTATCGCGCCGGCGACCTGCGCCTCAGCGGCCGCGAGTGCGCCCTGAAGGAGATCATCTGCCAGGACGACGGCCTGGTGGACCCCACGGACGCCCGCGCCCAGTTCTACCGCGAGGCCAGCACCCTCGGCCGCCTCGATCACCCCAACCTGCCCAAGGTATCGGACCACTTCTCCGAGGGCGACCGCGACTACCTGGTGATGGACTACGTCCCCGGGGCGGACCTGCAGAGCCTGCTGGACGACGCCCTGCGCGAGGGGCATCGCCTGAGCGAGAAGCAGGTACTGGAGTGGGCGCGGCAGCTGTTCGACGCCCTGGAGTACCTGCACGCTCAGGACCCGCCGGTGCTGCACCGGGACATCAAGCCGGCCAACATCCGCCTCACCGCCTCCGGGGTGGTCAAGCTGGTGGACTTCGGCCTGGTCAAGCTGATGGAGCCGGAGCAGACGCGCACCATCACCGTCCTTCAGGGGCGGGGTACGGCCAGCTACACGCCGCTGGAGCAGTACGGCGGAGAGACGGGGCACACCGATACGCGGGCCGACATCTACGCCCTGGGCGCGACGCTCTACCACCTGCTCACCGGACACTCGCCTCCGCCGGCGAAGGACCGCTTCCTGCGGCCGGACTCGCTGACGCCGGCGCAGGAGCTCAACCCAGCTATCTCCAGCCGCACCGATGCGGTGATAGGCTGGGCGCTCGCCATGCACCCCGATGACCGCCCGCCCAACATCAGCCACTTCCGCAATGCCCTCTTGGGGCGAGGCCGGCTCCCCCGACCGTCCCCCTGGCGCGTGGCGCTCAAGGCACACCAGTCCCTGGCAGTGGCGGTGCTGCTCTTGCTGCTCCTCGCCGCTACCCTGAGCTACTGGCCCGTGGCGCCCGCCCCGTGAGCAGGCTCAGCCAGGCCAGGGCCGCGGCCACGCCACTAACGGCGAAGGCCGCCCAGCCCGGGCCGCGCGCCATGAACAGCGGCACCTCCACCAGCCCAACCACCAGGGCGCAGTAGACGCTCAGCCCCAGAACCAGGCTCCACAGCGTCAGGCGGACGCGGGCTTCGGCGGTGCGCGCTTGCCTGCGGAAGGCGATGTGCAATGTCAGGTTGGCCGCCAGCACGCCCGCAAGGCTCCACCACAGCAGCCCGGCCCCGAGCCAAGGCGCTCTCCGCACGATCTGCCCCGGCTCCAGGCTGGACGCTCCCGGCCCCTCAGTGCTGCTCTCGGTCGCCTGGGGCATGGGCGTGGGCCGTGGCGTGGGCGAGGGACGCGGCGTAGGCGTGGGCGGTACGATGGTCGCGAAGGTGACGGGCTCGTCCCCCCGGATGGTGATCACCAGGGTGACGCTGGGGCTGCGCGTGTCGGTGGTAGCGCTCACCTCCAGGTCGCCACTCCGATCCAGCTGGATGCTCGTCTGGGCCACGCCTGCCACGGTGGTGGCCCGCTGGCGGGGTAGCTCCAGGCTCTCGGAACGGTAGTAGAGGCGGAACTCAACCGGCGTTCCGTCCGGAACGATACTGCCGTTGCGGTCCCGGATGACGCCGGTGCGGACGGTGATGGTGCTCCCCTGGCGGACGGCTCTCTCTTCGCCGCTGGGGTCGGGCGGCTCGCCGATGATTTCCAGCCCCAGGACGCCGTTGGGGTCGGGCTCCAGCCGGGTGATGAGTTCGTAGCTGACGGCCTGCACATCCACCGGCGGCAGGCCGTCAGCCTCCAGCTCGCGGAAGAGCAGGCGAGCGGCGGCCTCAAGAGAAGCCGGCCCCTTGCTGTAGAGGGCGAAGTAGGCAGTGAGCTTGCTGACTTCAGTGGTGTCCAGGAAGTAGGGCCCGTTGAGGCAGAACACCACCAGACGCTTGTCGCGCATCCAGTCCGAGCGCTGCTTGAGGAAGAGGCGCAAGGCATCGGAATAGGGATGCTCATCCACGTCCACGTCCTGCATGAGGAAGACGATCCAGTCCGCGTCCTGAAGCCGGTCGGCCAGGTCCTGCTGCTCCGGCGACGGGACTTGCTCGGCGGCCTCGGCGGCCAGCAACTCGTCCAGGCTGCGGAAGTCGGCGCTGCTGATGTCGTCGTCGGCGACTAGCTCGGCGCCGGCGGAGCCGTAGAGCCGCAGGACGGTCTCCTGGAAGGACGCCACCGGTATCGAGTCGAACGGGACGCAGGCGGCGCACTCCTGCACCTCGCGGACGTCGGTCACTACTAGGACGCTTTCGCCCCGAGCCGGCCCGGCGGGCAGGCGCTCGTCTAGCTCGGCGGCTTCGGGGTAGATGAGGGTGGCCGCCGCCGCACCGATCTCAAGGACCGCCTCGGTGTTCGGGAGAGGCAGCTCGGGCCGGGCGAGTACCGCATCCAGGCTGAAGTCGGGGAACAGCTGGAGCTTGAGCCGCAGGACACGCTCCAGAGCGTCGTCCACGCGCCCCCGAAAGGCGGCGTCGCGCTCATACTGGGCGGCGAAGTGGCCGATGGCATCCTCTATGTTGGCGACCTGCTCCTCCCAGTCGTCGGTGGCGGCGAAGTCGGCCACGTAGATGAGATCGTTGCCGGCCAGAAGCGCTTCCTGGGCGATGCTCCGATGGGGGAAGGAGCGGCCCTGCGCCTCGTAGAACTTGCGCACCGCCGGTAGACCCAGCGGCCCACTTACCAGCAGGCCGTTGCTGCGCCAGGTCTCGAATTCGGGCAGAGCCATGAGGGCAGTGAGGCCGTCGCTATCCAGACCGATGGGACGGGTGAGTTGGCGGATGTTGCCCTGGAAGCCGCGGTACCGGATCAGCGGGCTGGTCATGAGCCCATCCACCATCGTAGCCCGCCCGCCGCTACCGGCGTTGGTGACGGCGAAGAAGGGCGCCAACTCCATCTGCCGCAGCTCCTGCAGGCTCTTCTGAACCGTGGCCACCTCTTCCGTGGCCTTGCGGTCGCTGCTGCCCAGGCCGGGGAAGTGCTTGGCGATGGAGAGGACCATGCCGTCGGAGCCCTGGTGGACGCCGCTGACGTAGGCGCGGGCCATCTCGCCCACCCAGTAGGGATCGCCGCCGAAGGCACGGACCCCGATGTCACCGGGCATGCCCGGGCGGGCGCGCTGCAGCACGTCCACGCTCGGCCCCAGGAGCAGGTTCACGCCCAGCGCCGCCAACTCGGTCCCGACGATGTTGCCCACCGTGAAGGCGTTGGCTGCGTCCCAGGTGGCGCCCACGGTCATGGCGCTGGGAAGCTCGGTCAGGCCGGTGCGAAGGGCGGTGTAGGGGTAGCCGTCGCCGTCCTGCTCCACGCCGATGAGCAGGGGTATGGCGTGGACGTCCGGGCCGTACATGGGTGTGGGGGTGGCGGTGGAGGCTCCGCGAGGTCTGTCCACGTCTTCGGGCAGGTTGCGCGGCGGCGGAGTGGGCGCCTTGGTCTCCAGCGCCAGCGTCTGCAGTTGGCTGACCAGTCGGCGCGTCTGGCCGGCCGCGTCGCGGGAGTTGTCCACATTGCCCCGCTCGGCGGAGAGGATCACGCCGCCGATGCGGTACTCCTGGATAAGGTTGGCGATGTCGGTCGAGCGGCCGGCTTGATCGCCGTGGAAGGTCACCAGGAACAGCTGCCCCACCTTCTCGCGCGCGGTAAGGCTGTCCATGAGAGACGAAACGGCATCGTCCTGGGCTCGGGCCGGTGCCGGGGCGCCGGAGCCGAGCGTCAGGGTGAGGACCAGCAGTAGAGAGAGCAACTTGCTGCGACTTGACACGGCCAGAGTATAGCATAGCCAGGGAGCCCTGGCCCCGGTGCGGGCGCGGTTCCCGCCCCAGTCGGACTCGTCCACGACATGGCATCCGCTTCCGCGCGCAGGCTCGCGTGCTGCCGAAAGTGGGGCTGTGCCTGGCGAGGCCCGTGCGGGTCGCGCTGTCAGGTCATCAGCTCCAGCGGATGCGATCTCGTCGTCCGCCGGAGGCTCAGAGTCACTGACCTAACCGCCTGCTCGCTAGGCGCTTCGCTTACCTGGCTGACCACCCTTCCCTACACTCGAAGGAGGGACCGAAAGCGGGCGACTTCCGACTTCCCCCTCCGTGTCAGCGAAGCAGATGCGTCGCTATGGGCCCGCGGCTTGGGAATGGGCTGGTAACCAGGGCCGGCCGCTACCGGCGATGGCGTTGAGCGCCACCAGCAGCTGCCTCATACAGGCGGTCATAGCGACCTTGTAGTTTCTGCCCTCTGCTTCCAGGCGCTGCGGGAACGCTCGGAGCACGGGGTTGTGCCGCCTGGCCGACAAGGTCGCCAGGTAGAGAACGGCGCGCAGACTCGCCCTGCCACCCCTACCAGGGCGGTAGCTAGGATCGGCCCCACTTCAGGTACATCACGGTGCCGCTCCTCCCGCCCTGCCCTACCGGACGGGCGCCCTCGGTCCAGGTCCTTGAGCTCTCCAGTGTGCTCATCACCGAGAGCCCGTGCCTCCGGCGTAAACCTCGCTCCGAAGTGGGCTGGCACCAACGCGTCGATGGTGCCGCGCTCTTGGCCGGCACTCCCATCGCCTTGGCAGAGTCTCGCCCCTGTCGTGGATTCGCCACCGCCTCCGGCAACCCCGCCAGACTCAGCGCCGCCGCTGCCTCCGCCTCATACCCACCGGTGGCCTCCGGCACGATCAGACTCATCCCGCTACCCTACAGCCAACCCACCACCACTTCGATCCCAGCGACGTCGTTGCTGGTTGTCCGGACCGACCCCTCCCTATGCCAGGCAGCGTCCAGCCTGTCCGAGGACACGTCGGTGCCGACAAACGCTCGCTCTTGCTGCATAATGCCTCCAGCGCTCGTCCCGACTTTGCAGGATGCGGGCCCTGCGGCTCAGGTAACTGCCCGGTGTCATCGCCGATGTGGGCGCAGCGACCCTTTCTTCCCTAAGCAGGAAGGGGGAGGGGTTAGGTCCGTCACCCAAGGCCTGTTGCGGACAGGTAGACCGGACACAGGTGGAGCAAGTGAGACCCTCGTCTACCTGAAATCAGTTAGGCAGACCCCCTCGTTCTGGGCAGCAGGGTCTACCGGCGAGGGGTGATGGAAGGGGCTTCCTGCCGGGCTACAATGGACTCGTGACCGCTTGTGAGTCCAAGGAGGAACCATGTCCCACCGCCGAGCCACCCCGAGCATCCTGATCGCCATCGCCCTCACCATCGCCGTTCTCGCTCTCTCTGCCTGCTACACCAGCACCCCGGCCGCCTCTCCCGTCGACGCGCCCTCTGCGTCCGACCCGGCCGCCGCCGTCGTGGGCATCTACAAGACGATACTGCCCGGCGCCTCTAGCCCCGGCATCGACGGCACCCTCTACCTGAACTACGACGGCAGCCTGCGCGAGGTGCTGGACTACCTGAACGAGGCCGAGCCCCTGGTGGAAGTGGGTACCTGGACGGTGGCCGAGGACGGTGTTGTCACTCTGACCGTGACCGGCCAAGAGGGACAGACCTACGACGCGCCTTCGGTGTCCAAGCTGCAGGCCGGCGAGCACACCCTAATTGCCGTGCCCAACCCCGATGCCCCCGGCGCCATCCTCACCGTGTGGTACGAGTTCGGCGCCCTGGCTATGGAGCAGGCGGAGATGCCCTACGACGCTGCCATGGCCTCCCAGCGCATGGAGCGCAACCTGGCCGAGATCTACAAGGCCTTCCAGCCCTCCGCCAGTTGCTGCGGGCAGGACATCAGTCTATCGCTCCAGACGGATGGCATCGCCGTCCTGAAGACCGACTACCTCAACGGCGAACCGGCCATCGAGGAAGTGGGTACCTGGGAAAGCACCGGGCCGGGCTCGGTCCGAGTCACCCTCAGCAGCCAGCAG
>Ga0209612_1001652_pt1 | contig 17590 bp, 18 predicted proteins | sample BioC12SIPDNA_FD_185746 | JGI IMG/M metagenome (GOLD analysis project Ga0209612, IMG submission 185746) | Anaerobic biogas reactor microbial communites from Washington, USA - Biogas_R1_B C12 SIP DNA (SPAdes) (version 2) | ecosystem: Engineered > Bioreactor > Anaerobic > Unclassified | place...
CGTTCGAGGTGGGCAGCGTCGTGTCGAGCAGGTACCCGAAGAAATCGGTGCTGGCGACGGCCCCCTCCTCCGGGGCGGCCGGCTGCGCACCCTCCTCGGAGCAGGCGACCAGCAGGGAGGCACCCACCGCGAACGCCACGGCGGCGGCCACACCCCGGGCCCCCGACTTCATCCGATTCGACACGTCTCGCCTTTCTCCGTCCCCCGGCCCGGGAGATACCAGCACCGGATCATGATCTGCCCAGTATATGCCGTCCGCCGGGGTGGAGAGCACTAACTGCGGCCCGGCCGCCAGGTGCTGCCCGGAGCGGGGGTGTCCGGCCCGGCGACGGTGCGCTTCGGGGCGGCGTCGACAAGCTCGTCGCCCTCGACCGGGTTCTCGTCGGTGAGCTTGCCCGCGCGGTAGTCCGCCACCTCCTGGTTGTGCTTCTTCGTGTCCTTGCGGCGGTTCATCAGGCCCACGAGGATCGGGGTGGCCAGGAAGATCGAGGAGAAGATGCCCTCGACGACGCCGATGAGCTGGATGAGCGCCAGGTCCTTGAGCGTGCCGACGCCCATCAGCCACACCGCGACGATCATCAGGGCGACGATCGGCAGGGCGGAGATGACGGAGGTCGAGATGGAACGCATGACGGTCTGGTTGACCGCCAGGTTCGCCTCCTCCCCGTACGTGGAGCGTCGGGAACTGAGGTAGCCGGCCGTGTTCTCACGGACCTTGTCGAACACGATGACCGTGTCGTAGATCGAGAAGGACAGCACCGTGAGCAGACCGATGACGGACGCCGGGGACACCTCGAAGCCGAAGAGGGCGTAGATGCCGGCGATGAGGATGCCGTCGACAAGCAGCGCGAGCATGGCGGCCGCCGCCATCTCCTTCTCCAGGCGGAAGGCGATGTAGAGGAACGCCAGGCCGAGGAACACGGCCATCGCGATGAGCATGCGCTTGGTGATCGTCGAGCCCCACGACTCGGAGACGGTGGAGTCACCGATCGCGTCCGGCGAGGGGCGGCCCTGCGCGTCGAGCGGCTGGTGCTCCTCGAAGATCGCGGCGCGGGCGGCGTCGACCTGCTCGGTGGTCAGGCGCTGGGAGTTGATCTCCAGGATGCGGGAGTCACCGGCACCGACGATCTGGGTGAGGGTCGGGGTGACGCCGGTGGCGTCGATGAAGGTCTCCTCGACCTCGTCGACCGTGAGTTCCGCGGCCGGCATGTTCATCTTGGTGCCGCCCTCGAAGTCGATGCTGAGGTCGAAACCGCGGATGCCGATCGCCGCGATCGAGACGACCAGCAGCGCGGCGGTGATCCAGTACCAGAGACGGGAACGGCCGATGAAGTCGACGCCGCCCTCACCGGTGTACAGACGGCTGAACGTGCCCTTGCTCATCTACTTCTCCTCCGTGGATGCGGTGGCCACGAGGGCCGGGGCGGTGGTGTCGCGTGCTTCCCGACGATTCTGCGCCGCCAGCTCGAAGACCTTGCCCATGCCGTTGACGGAGGGCTTGGCGAAGAACGGCTTGCGCGCCGCCAGCAGCATGAGCGGGGCGGTCACCAGGAAGGTCACCACCAGGTCGAAGACCGTGGTCAGGCCCAGCGTGAACGCGAAGCCCTTGACCTCGCCGACGGCGAGGAAGTAGATGACCACGGCACCGATGAGGGTGACCATGTTGCCCGTGACGATGGTGCGCTTCGCACGGTCCCAACCGTGCTGGGCGGCGGAACGGAAGGTACGGCCCTCACGGACCTCATCCTTGACGCGCTCGTAGAACACGACGAAGGAGTCGGCCGTGGTGCCGATACCGATGATCAGGCCGGCGACACCGGACAGGTCCAGCGAGTAGCCGATCCAGCGGCCCAGCAGGATGAGGGAACCGTAGACCAGCAGACCCGCGGTGAACAGCGTCACCAGGGAGATGAAGCCGAAGAGGCGGTAGTAGGCGAACACGAAGATCGCCACCAGGATGAGACCGACCACGCCGGCGATGAGGCCGGCCTGCAGGGAGGCGACACCCAGGGACGCGGGGACGGACTGGGCGGTGCCGCCCGGCTCCCCGTCCTCACCGGCGAAGGACAGCGGCAGCGCACCGTAGCGCAGGTTGTTGGCCAGCTCCGCGGCCTCCTCCTGCGTGAAGCTGCCCGTGATGGACGTACCCGAGCCGAAGGGCGTCGCCGACTGGATGACCGGCGCCGAGATGATGCGCGAGTCCAGGGTGATGGCGACCTGCTGCTGCAGGTACTGCTGGGTCAGCTCGGCCCAGGTCTGGGAACCGGAGTTCGGGCCGTCGGTCTTGAAGGCGAAGTTGATCTCCATCTGACCGGACTGCGGGTTGAAACCACCGGTGATGGCACGCGAGGTGTCGATCTCGTTGCCGGTCAGTCGCGGGCCGTCCTCGTCGGTCACGCCCGACAGCAGCGGGGCCGGACCCAGGAGGTAGACCTGGCCGGAACCTGCGTCACAGGTCACCAGCGGCAGGTGCGGCTCATCGGAGCCGGCCAGCGGGTCGGTCTCCGAGTCACAGCGCAGCAGGGTGGTGGCCGCCGCCTGGACGGTCGGGTCCGTCGACTGACGGTCGGCGCGCAGCTGGTCGGTGATCTGCTGACGACGCTCCGTCGCCTCGATCGAGTTCGCCGGCTCCGGCAGCGGCGTGGCCGTGACCTCCGGTGCCTCCACCGGGTCGGTGCCCTCCGGCAGCTGCTGGTTGAAGGCGTCGAGGATGAGTCGCATGGAGGACTCCGCCTCCTCCTTCGTCACCACGCCGAGCTCGACCCAGCGGTTGGCCATCTCCCCCAGGGTGCCGGTCAGCGCCTCATTGTCCGGGTTCGCGGGGAACTCGACCGGGCGGAACAGCAGCTGGGAGGTCTGACCCACGGAACGCGCCTGCGAGGTGTCCTCGCCCGGCACCGTGATCACCAGGGTGTTGCCGTCGGTGACGACGCTGGCACCCGAGACACCCATGCCGTTGACACGGTTCTCCAGGATCGTGCGGGCCTGCGCGAGCTGGTCCGCGGTCGGCTCCTGCCCCTGCGGGACGAGCGTCACGCGGGTGCCGCCCTGCAGGTCGATGCCCAGCTTCGGGCTCGCCTGCCGGTCACCCGTGAACAGGACCAGCGCCCAGACCACAGCGAGAATGAGGGCGAACAGCGCGAGCGCGCGCTTCGGCCAGGCCCGTTGGGCCCCCGGCTTTTCGCGTCGGGTTGTGACGGACAATGCGGTTCTCCATCTGTGTTGCTACCAAAACTCCCACCTGCCGACCGACAGGCGGCGGCAGGTGCACAACCGATCATGCTACGTCATCCCCCCGGAACTGTCCGTGTGCGGCCCCGGCAAGTTCCCTGCGGAAACACCTCACCCGCCGGCCCCGGGAGGGACGGCGGGTGAGGGGGTGCGCGCGGAACGGGCCGGGCCGATCCGGTCAGTGCGGCTAGCGGTTCTCCGGGTGATCCGGGAAATCCGGGTAGTCGGTCCTGTTCTCCGGGTGCTGCTGCTCCGGGTGCTGGTAGCCGATCTGCTCGCCCGGGGCCGGGGTGGTGCCGGTGGCGGCGCCGAGATCCTCCGGGGTGGCCTGCCGCATGATGGCGATGCGGTCCATGGTGACCACGACGCCCGGGGCGATCTCGACCTCGACCTGGGTCTCACGGGCGGTGACGATCGTGCCGTGGATGCCCGCGACGGTGACGACACGGTCGCCGGCGCCCAGCGCGGACTGCATGGTCTGCAGTTCGGCCTGGCGTCGACGCTGGCTGCGCATCATGAGGAAGGACGGCAGGATGAAGACGGCGATCACCAGGAGGAGAAGAAGTAGGTCCATGGTGAGCAAGTGTGCCAGATTCCCCGGGCACCGTTCCACCTGGGAACCGCGCCGGCGCCCGTCAGAACTGGCCGAGTGCGCCCTCCGGCGGCTCCAGGCCGAGGTGACGCCAGGCGGCGGCGGTGGCGACACGTCCCCGTCCGGTCCGCGCGATGAGTCCGGCGCGCACCAGGTAGGGCTCGCAGACCTCCTCGACGGTGCCGGGTTCCTCACCGACGGCGATGGCGAGGGTGTTCACGCCGACCGGGCCGCCGCCGTGCCCGCGGATGAGGGCGTTGAGCACGGAGCGGTCGAGGCGGTCGAGGCCGAGCTCGTCGACGTCGAAGACCTCCAGCGCCCCCTGGGCGGCGGGCAGGTTGATGTGGCCGTCGGCGTTGACCTCCGCGAAGTCACGGACACGCCGCAGCAGACGGTTGGCGATGCGCGGTGTGCCGCGTGACCGGGAGGCGATCTCCACGGCTGCGTCGGCGTCCATGGTCACGTCGAGGATGCGGGCGGCACGGGTGACCACGCGGGTGAGGTCGTCGACGTCGTAGAACTCCATCTGCGCGGTGAAACCGAAGCGGTCACGCAGCGGGCCGGTGAGCATGCCCGAGCGGGTCGTCGCCGCGACCAGCGTGAACGGCGGGAGCTCCAGGGGGATGGACGTCGCGCCGGGCCCCTTGCCCACGATGACGTCGATGCGGAAGTCCTCCATCGCCATGTAGAGCATCTCCTCGGCGGGGCGGGCGATGCGGTGGATCTCGTCGATGAACAGGACGTCGCCCTCCATGAGGTTGGAGAGCATCGCCGCCAGGTCACCGGCCCGCTCGAGCGCCGGACCGGAGGTCATCCGCAGGTTCGTGTTGAGTTCCTGCGCGATGATCATCGCCATCGTCGTCTTGCCCAGTCCCGGAGGGCCGGACAGGAGCACGTGGTCCGGGGTGACCCCGCGGTTCCGCGCGCCGGTGAGCACGAGGGAGAGCTGGTCACGCACCTTGCGCTGGCCGATGAACTCGTCGAGGTTGCGGGGGCGCAGGGTCGTCTCCGACTCCTGCTCCCCCGGCTGCATCCGCATGTCGACCTCCCGGTCGAGCTGCAGGTCCTCCGGGAGGGCGAACTCCGTGCGTTCCATGTCGCTCACGCCATCCGCCTACTTCCGGCCGAGCTGGGTCAGGGCGGCCCGCAGGGCCGCGGCGGTGTCGAGGTCCGGGGCGTCCGCGAGCACGCCCTCCACGACGGGCCCGGCCACGCGTTCCGTGAAGCCGAGGCCGATGAGGGCCTCCGTGACCTGGAGTGCGACGGTCTCCGCGGCCGGGGTCAGCACCGGGGAGTCCTCTCCCGCCTCCTCCGGCGCCGGCACGTAGGCCGCCACCTTGTCCTTGAGTTCGAGGATGAGCCTCTCGGCCATCCGCTTGCCGACGCCCGGGATCCGCTGCAGCCCCTTCGCGTCCTCCCCCGCGATCGCCCGGGAGATCTCCCCGGCGTCGAAGACGGACAGGCACGCCACGGCCAGGCGGGGGCCCAGCCCGGTGACGGTCTGCAGCAGGTGGAACATCCCGCGGTCCTCGTCGGTGGCGAAACCGTGGAGGATCTGGGCGTCCTCGCGCACGACGAGGCTCGTGAGCAGGAACGCCTCCTCCCCGCGGCGCAGGGTGGCCAGCGTGTTCGGGGTGGCCTCCACCCGGTAGCCGACGCCGGCGCACTCGATGACGGCGTGGTCCAGGCCGATGCCGATGACGGTGCCACGGACAGATGCGATCATGACGGGTCTCCTCCGGAGTTGAGCAGGGCGGCGGTGCGGGCCAGCAGCGGGGCCCGCCAGCAGTGGCACACCGCCAGCGCGAGGGCGTCGGCGGCGTCCGCCGGTTTCGGAGGCTCCGAGAGCCCGAGGATGCGGGTGATCATGCTGGTCATCTGCCGCTTGTCGGCGCGGCCGTTGCCGGACACGGCCTTCTTGACCTCCGACGGGGTGTACATGTGCACCGGGATGCCGCGCTGGGCGGCGGCGAGCACGAGGACCCCCGAGGCGTGCGCCGTGTGGATGACGGTGGAGACGTTGCCGCGTTCAAACACCCGCTCGACCGCGACGACGTCCGGCCGGTAGTCGTCCATCCACTCGTTCACCGCGTTGGACAGCCGCAGGAGGCGGTCCGGCAGCTCCTCCCCCGTCGGGGTCCGCACCACGCCGACCGCCACCGGGAGCACCTCCCGGCCCCGGCCGGCCTGGACGACGGACAGGCCGCACCGGGTCAGACCCGGGTCGATGCCCATCACGCGCAGTCCCGTCAGATTCACTCGAACGCCTCTCTGGGCCCGCGCGGGACCCGTGTGCCAGTGTCCCCCAAGTTATAGCACACGTGTCCGAACGTCTAGTCCTCGAGAGCGGCGATGACCTCGTCGGAGAGGTCCATGTTGGTGTAGACCTCCTGGACGTCGTCGGCGTCCTCGAGTGCCTCGATGAGCTTGATCATCTTCTTCGCTCCCTCGACGTCGAGGGAGACCTCGACGGAGGCGCGGAAGTCCTGGCCGGCCTCGTCGACGGTGATGTCGGCCTCCTCCAGGGCCTTCTTCACGGCCTGCAGGTCGGTCGGGGCGCAGACGACCTCGAACTTCTCGTCGAGGTCGTTGACCTCCTCGGCGCCGGCGTCGAGAACGGCCATGAGGACGTCATCCTCGGTGAGCTCACCCTTGTCGACGAGCACGACGCCCGTGCGGGAGAACATGTACGAGACGGAACCGGACTCGCCCAGGTTGCCGCCGTTCTTGGTCATCGCGGTGCGCACCTCGGTGGCGGCGCGGTTGCGGTTGTCGGTGAGGCACTCGATGAGGATCGCCACACCGTTGGGGCCGTAGCCCTCGTAGGTGATGTTCTCCCAGTCGGAGCCGCCCGCCTCCTCGCCGGCGCCACGCTTGCGGGCGCGCTCGATGTTGTCGTTGGGGACGGAGGCCTTCTTGGCCTTGCGGATCATGTCGTCCAGCGTGGGGTTACCCGCCGGGTCACCGCCGCCGATACGGGCCGCGACCTCGATCGCCTTGATCGCCTTCGCCCACTCCTTGGAGCGCTTGGCGTCGTTGGCCGCCTTCTTGTGCTTGGTGGTCGCCCACTTTGAATGGCCTGCCATCAGATCCCTTTCTCTCGGCCCCGCCCGACAACCCCCGCGCGCTCAACCGTGGTCCGGACGGCCAGGGAGCGGCAACGCGGGGGTGGGCAGGGGCATCACGCTGATATGACCCGTCCGAGTATACGCTGGTCGCCGCCCCGGACCACCAGCCCCCGTCAGTCGCGCTCCGAAATGGTCGCCGGGACGGACAGGGCACCCTCGCGCAGCGAACGGGTGAGCCCCTCCTGCGTGACCATGGCGACGAGGTTGCCGGCACGGTCGAAGATGCGCCCGTGGGTGAGGGCCCGACCGGCGTGGGCGGAGGGCGAGACCTGGTCGTAGAGCAGCCAGTCGTCGGCACGGAAGGGGCGCATGAACCACATCGCGTGGTCGAGGCTGGCCATCTGCACCTTGTGCCCCTCGTGCGGCACCAGCGCGGAGTACAGCAGCGTCATGTCCGACATGTAGGCCAGGGTGCAGACGTGGAAGGTCGGGTCGTCGGGCAGCGGGCGCTTGGACCGGAACCACACCACCTGCTGGCTGGGGGTGTACTTGTTGTGCTCGTAGGAGTCGGCCGGGACGACGCGGATGTCCCAGTCACCCCACTCCTCCAGCAGGGCACGCGAGGAGACGGGCAGCGTGGAGCTGTCGGCGGGCACGTCCTCCGGCATGGGCACGGTGCGCATGAGGTCGGAGTGCTCCGGGCCGACGTCGCCACGCGAGTGGAAGCTGACCTGCATGGAGAAGATCGTCTCGCCGTCCTGGACCGCCCGCACCTGGCGGGAGGAGAAGGAACGGCCGTCCCGGATACGGTCGACGAGGAAGACGGTGGGCTCGGCCGCCTTGCCTGCCGCCACGAAGTAGCCGTGCAGCGAATGGACATCCCTGCCCGGGTCGACGGTCTCGGTGGCCGCGACCAGCGCCTGCGCGGCGACCTGCCCGCCGAAGGTGCGCAGCAGTTTTGATTCCGCCGCCGGTCCCCGGTAGATGTCCGTGTCGATGCGTTCCAGTCCGAGGATGTACTCGATGTCACTCATGTCGCTCAACCTTACCTCCCGGAAATCAACCGGACGGTTGAGCCTGCGACCATTGTGTTTCCCTGGCCGGGCGGTAGGCTGGACGATTATGACGACGACGACCCGGCCCGCCACTGAGCAGGGCCTCACTCCCGCCAAGTTCCACCGTTTCGCAGCTGCCCTGGAGATGTTCACCTGGGGTTTCCTCATTCTCGGCATGATCCTGAAGTACTCCGGCACCACCGCGGCTGTCGTGCCGGTCGCCGGCGGCATCCACGGCTTCGGCTTCCTCACCTTCATCGCCATCACGGTCCTGCTGTGGGTGAACAACCGCTGGACCCTCGCGCAGGGCCTGGTGGGCATGGGTGTGTCGGTCATCCCGTTCGCCGCCTGGCCGTTCACGATGTGGGCCGACCGCAAGCAGCTGCTCGAGGGCGGCTGGCGTTTCCGTGCGGGTTCCGGGGAGGAGCCGCGCACCCTCCCGGAGAAGGTCCTGGCCCAGTTCGTCCGTCACCCGGGTCGTTCGATCGCGGTTCTGCTGGCGCTCATTGCCGTGGTCTTCACGGTCCTCGTCATGATGGGCCCGCCCTACGACCCGGACGCCATCGCCGACTCCCTCGGCTGATCTGCCTGCACAGACGGGAAGAACCCGCCGTGTCACCTGACACGGCGGGTTCTTCCTTTTGCTGTGCTTGTCGACGCCCGCGGCGTCGGGAAGCGTCCTACCAGCCGCGCTCGGAGAGGCGGTGCGGGACCGGGATGTCGTCGACGTTGATGCCGACCATGGCCTCGCCGAGGCCGCGGGAGACTTCCGCGATGACCTTCGGGTCGTCGTAGTTCTGGGTGGCCTTGACGATGGCGCGGGCGCGCTGCTCCGGGTTGCCGGACTTGAAGATGCCGGAGCCGACGAAGACGCCGTCGGCGCCGAGCTGCATCATCATGGCGGCGTCGGCCGGGGTGGCGATGCCGCCGGCGGTGAGCATCGGCACGGGCAGGCGGCCCTCGCGGGCGACCTCGACGACGAGCTCGTAGGGGGCCTGCAGCTCCTTGGCGGCGACGTAGAGCTCGTCCTCGGCCATGGAGGTGAGGCGGTTGATCTCGGCGCGGATGGTGCGCATGTGGGTGACGGCGTTGGAGACGTCACCGGTGCCGGCCTCGCCCTTGGAGCGGATCATGGCGGCACCCTCATTGATGCGGCGCAGTGCCTCGCCGAGGTTGGTGGCGCCGCAGACGAAGGGGGTCTCGAAGGCGAACTTGTCGATGTGGTTGGCGTAGTCGGCCGGGGTGAGGACCTCGGACTCGTCGATGAAGTCGACGCCGAGGGACTCCAGGACCTGTGCCTCCACGAAGTGGCCGATGCGGGCCTTGGCCATCACCGGGATGTCGACGGCGGCGATGATGCCGTCGATCATGTCCGGGTCGGACATGCGGGAGACGCCGCCCTGGGCGCGGATGTCGGCGGGGACACGCTCGAGGGCCATGACGGCGATCGCGCCGGCCTCCTGGGCGATCCGTGCCTGTTCCGGGTTGACGACGTCCATGATGACGCCGCCTTTGAACTGTTCCGCGACGCCGCGCTTCGCACGTCCGGTGGTGTTGGTGGTCACAGTTGATCTGCTCCTGTTCGACAAATAACCTGTTTCAACCCGAAACCTTATGCGTCCGCGCCACCCGCGTACCAATCACCCCGCTCTTTCGATTCTGGGAATAGGATCGTCGCGTGCACAGAACGCGCTCTGTTCCGGCGGTGTGGCTCGGGTGGATCGTCTCCCGGCTGGTGCTGCTGCGTCTCATTCTCGCCGAGCCGATGCCCTTCGGCGACGTCCGCTACTACCACAGCGGAATCAGCGGGGCGGACCCGACCGCCCTCCTGGAGTACCCGGACGCCGGCGTGTGGCCGGTGCGCCTGCTGGGGTGGGTGACGGGCCTGGAGGGCGTGCCGTTCGTGGTCGGGTTCGTCCTCATGAACGTGCTTGTCGACGCCGCCGTGCTCGCCCTCCTGCTCCTGCGCGGCGGGCAGCGCCGCGTCCTCGCCGCCTGGTTCTGGGTCCTCTTCGGCCTGGCGACGGGCCACGTGCTGTGGCTGCGCCTCGACCTGTTCCCCGGGGTCCTCGTGGCGGGGGCGGCGGCGCTGCTGTTCACCCGCCCGGCGGTGGGGGCCGCGGTGCTGGCGGCGGCGACCGCGGTGAAGCTGTGGCCGGGGGTGCTGGCCGCCGGTCTGGTGGGCGGGCTCCGACGGTCCGGCACGTGGCTGCGGGTGGGTTCCTTCGCCCTCGCCCTGCTGGGGTTGGCGGGAGTGACGTGGGTGACCTCGGGACCGGGCAGGCTGCTCAGCCCGCTGACCTACCAGGAGGACCGGGGACTCCAGATCGAGTCGGTGGCGGCCACGCCCTTCCTCCTCCGGGCCCACGGGGACCCGGGGGCGTACGTGGTGGACTACGCGGCGTCGAGAAGCTATGAGATCCACGGGCCGGGCACGGACCTGGCCGTGCGCGTGGCGGATGTCGCGCTGTACGCGGTGCTCGCCCTCGCCCTCGGGTGGGCGGTGTGGCAGCTGCGCGCCGACCGGTGGCGGCCGCGGGTGGCGGTGGCGTTCCTGCTGCTGCTCGTCCTGCTGCTCATGGTGACCAACAAGGTGTTCTCACCGCAGTACCTCGTGTGGGTGGGTCCGCTGCTGGCGGTGTGCCTGGCGGTGGCGCGCTCCCGCCTGGTGCTGCTGCTGGCCGCGCTGTCCGTCCTGACGGCCGCGCTCGGGCTCTACGTGTACCCGTACCACTACGACGAGCTGCTGGCCTCCCCCGGCAGCGTGGAGATCGCGGTGCTGGCGGCACGCAACCTCCTCGTCGTGCTGATGACGGCCCTGACGGCCCTGTGGCTGTCCCGGGAGGTGCGGCTCAGCGGGACACCAGCGCCGGGCGTTCCGGCGCGGGGGCGCAGCCGTCGAGCTTCGTCCGCCACTTCCACACCACGGCGGCGGTGAGCGCCACCAGGGAGATCACCGCCAGGTAGGGCTGCGCCGGGGCCCAGACGCCCATCGCGCCGGAGGTGCCCAGGATGAGCAGCACGATCTTGTTGCACACCGGACAGGCGACCGCGAACCACGCGGCGAACACGCTCACCGACATGAGGGTGCCCCGTTCGGCGGGACGTTCCTCCGGCACCGCGCAGGCGGCGTCCTCCGTGCGGCCGATGCTGAACCAGGCGCCGGTGAGCAGCGCCGTGGCGCCGAGCACCGGGTACTCCCACCAGCGGACCGGCACCTCCCGCCCGAAGAGCGGGGTGGGGATGATGTCGGAGGGGATGCCGATGAGCAGCAGCGTGCCCAGGGCGGCGAGCACCCCGTAGAGGGGCAGGATCCTTCGTCCACGCCAGGTTGTCATGGCCCCCATCGTGCCAATACCCCTCAGGGTATGCAACTAGGTGCGGTACTCGAAGAACTCGGGCAACGGGGCCGTCCCCCCGAGGCGCAGCGCCCTGACCAGCGGACGCAGGCGCAGGGCGCGGGTGTCCGCGACCGCGTCATTGTAGAACCGGTGGGCCAGCTGGACCCGCACCTCGGCGTCGACCAGCTGCGCCGGCGGCTCCCCCTCCCGGCGGGCCAGGGCCGCCGAGAGATCCCGCTCCCGGGCGATGCGTTCCTCGATGGCACCGTGGGCCAGCGGGCGTTCCTCCGCCGCGCAGGCCAGCTCGCGGACCTCCGGCAGCAGCGCCGCCGCCACCGCCACCCGCCGGTCCAGGGCGGCCTGCAGGGCGGCCAGGGCGGCGTCGGTACGGATGTGCAGCCGGTTGAGCCGCTGCGCCGTGAAGTAGGCCCACAGCACGACCGAGGTGACGAGCACCGCCAGCAGGATCCACCAGATCACCGCGCCACCCCCACGACCGAGCCGTCGGCGACCGTCTCGTAGACGGTCAGCACGTCCGAGGCGACCGTGTCCCAGTCGTAGCGACGCGCCCGTTCCTCCCCCGCGGCGATGAGGCGGGCCCGCAGCGCGGGGTCGTCGAGGAGCCGGCGCAGGCTCTCCGCCAGCGCGTCGGCGGAACCCACCGGGAAGAGCACCCCGGCCTCCCCCGCCACCGCGGCGAAGGCCTCGAGATCACTGGCCACGACCGCGCACCCCGCCGCCATCGCCTCCACGAGCACGATGCCGAAGCTCTCGCCGCCGGTGTTCGGCGCGACGTAGATGTCGGCCCGGCCCAGGATCGCCGCCTTCTCCTCCTCGGAGACCCGTCCCACGAAGTCGACGCCCGGCACCTCCCGCGCGCGCCCGCCGCCGATGACGGTGACCTTCACCTCACGGTCCAGCCGCTCCAGCGCCGCCAGGAGGATGTCGAGCCCCTTGCGGGGTTCGTCGAGACGCCCGAGGAAGACGATCTCCGGGACCGCGCCGGGCGCGGTGCGGGCGGCCGCGAACCGGGCGGTGTCGACCCCGTTGGGGATGAGCACCGGGTCGCCGCCGAGCTGCTCGACCTGCCAGCGCCGCGCCATCTCGGACACGGCGATGCCGCCGCGGATCTTCTCCAGCGCCGGCCGCAGCAGCGGACGGGCCAGCTGCAGCATCAGCGAGCCCGAGCTGGAGGCGTGGTACGTGGCCACGACCGGCCCCTGCGCCATCCACAGCGCCGCCATGGAGTAGCTGGGCGAGTTCGGCTCGTGGATGTGCAGGACGTCGAAACGCCCCTGTGTGATGAACTCCCGCACCCGCGCCCGCACCGCCGGACCGAAGGACAGGCGCGCCACGGAACCGTTGTAGCGGATGGGCACGCTCCGCCCGCCGCGGGTGACGAAGTCGGGGACCTCCGTGTCCTCCGACGCCGGTCCCAGCACCTCCACGTGGTGTCCGCGGGCGATGAGCACCTGCGCCAGGTCAAGGATATGGGCTTGAACTCCGCCGGGTTCATCGAAGGAGTAGGGACAGACGATGCCGATGCGCATCCCCACCCTCACCCCCTCCGGTCCACGGGCCACTGCGGCTGCAGCATGTGCCAGTCCGCCGGGTGCCGCCGGATGTTGGCGGCGAAAGCGTCCGCGACACGCTGAACGGTGTCCCCGAGCGTGTCGACGACGACCTCCTCCGACACCGACATCCCCCAGCCGTCGGCACCCTCGAACCAGCAGTGCACCACGTGCAGGGCCGCCCCCGTCTCCAGGGCGAGCTGGGCGCTGCCCCGCGGCATCGAGGTCCGCTCACCGAAGAACTCGACGGGCACCCCCGTGCCGCGCAGGTCCCGCTCCCCCAGCAGCGCCACGACGCCACCGGTACGCAGCACCTCCCGGAGCCGCTCGAAGGGCGGCTGCTCTCCCCCGGTGTGCGGCAGCACCTCGAAACCGAGGGACTCGCGGTACTCCACGAAGGCCCGGAAGAGCACCTCCGGCCGCACCCGCTCCGCGACGGTGGTGAACTGCCCGTGGTAACGGGTCAGGAAGAGCCCCGCCATGTCCCAGTTGCCGGAGTGCGGCAGGGTGAGCACCACCCCGCGCCCCGAGGCCAGGGAGGCGTCGATGTGCTTCCGCCCCTCGAGACCGGCGAGGAGGCGGTCGTGGAGCGTGGGGTCGTCGAGAAGCGAGGTGAGGCGGAAAGCCTCCCGCCAGTAGCGGGCGTAGGAACGGACGGACGCGCGGACCAGCTCCGCCGTCACGTTCTCCGCCCCCACGACGCGCGTGAGGTTGCGGCGGAGCATCTCCATGCCCCGGCCCTCATCGGAGACCAGGTCGGCGCCCCTGTCGAAGAGCCACGCGACCAGCGGCTCCGGAAGATGACGGACCAGCCGCCAGCCGGCCAGGTAGCCCAGGGCCGCCGGATCGAGGGTCATCGGGCGCCGGCCCCCTGCGGATCGGAGTCACGGGTACCGGGCGGCGGGGCGATGTGGTCGAGCGCCTCCGGGTTCCGGGAGGCGGTGAACAGCCGCTGGACGACGGTGAACACCGAGCCGAAGGCCAGGGCCCAGAGGGCCGTCTCGATGGCGAAGGGCACGCCCAGGCCCTCCAAGCCGACGCCCACCAGGGCGATGATGAGGCGCTCGGGGCGCTCGACGAGACCGCCGACGATGGTGAAACCGCTGGCCTCGCCGCGCGCCTTGACGTACGAGGTCACCTGCGAGGCGATGAGCACGACAAACGCCGCGACGACCAGCGCCGGATAGGCATTGTCGACGAAGACGAGCCACCAGATGATCGAGGCGAAGAGCACGCCGTCGGTCACCCTGTCGCACGTCGCGTCGAGGGTGGCGCCGAACTTCGTGCCCCCGCCCCGCAGGCGGGCCATCGTGCCGTCGACGAGGTCGAAGGCGGCGAACAGCCCCGAGGCGACGGCGGCGGCGAACAGGTGCCCGCTCGGGATCAGCAGCACGGCGATGGCGCTGGTGACGACCGTGCCGATGACCGTCGCCATGTTCGGGGTCAGTCCGACACGCAGCAGCGCCCGCGCCACCGGCTCCACGACGACCGACGCCGGCCTCCGCCCCCGGGTGCTAAGCACCGGAGACCTCCACCCAGGCGTCGGCGAGCAGCTGCCGGGTGTCACGCAGCAGCTGCGGGAGCACCTTGGTGCCGCCGAGGATCGTCATGAAGTTCGCGTCGCCCGACCAGCGCGGCACGATGTGCATGTGGATGTGGTTGCCCACCGACCCGCCCGACGCCTTGCCCAGGTTGAAGCCGACGTTGATGCCCTCCGGGTTCGACACCTTCTTCAGCGTCTTCACCGCGGTGGTGACGAAGCCCATGAGCTCCGTCATCTCCTCCGCCGTGAGGTCCTCCAGGTCCGCGGTCTTGCGGTACGGGATGACCATCATGTGCCCGGCGTTGTACGGGTACAGGTTGAGGATCGCGTAGACCAGCTCACCCCGGGCGACGATGAGGGCGTCCTCGTCGGACATCTTCGGCGCCTCGATGAACGGGTCGGCGGGTGCCCCGGACCCCACCGCCGGACGCTTCTTGATGTAGCTCATCCGGTAGGGGGCCCACAGGCGGGTCAGCGAGTCGTCCTCGCCGACGCCCGTGTCGGTCCAGTTACTGTCGGCGGGCTGCAAGGGCTGCCTCGCTCGGCTGCTCGTTGACGCGGTCCCGGACCCAGGCCTCAATCAGCTCGACGGCCTCGGCCACCGGCACGCCGTTGACCTGCGTGCCGTCCAGGAAACGGAAGCTCACAGCGTCAGCCTCGACGTCGCGGGCACCGGCCAGCAGCATGAACGGGATCTTGCCGGTCGTGTGGTTGCGGATCTTCTTCTGCATGCGGTCGTCCGAGGTGTCCACCTCGGCGCGGATGCCACGCCTGCGCAGCTCGGCGGTGACAGCCTCCAGGTGCGGCGCGAAATCATCCGCGACCGGGATGCCCATCACCTGGTGCGGGGCCAGCCACGCCGGGAAGGCGCCGGCGTAGTGCTCGAGGAGCACGCCGAAGAAACGCTCGATGGAGCCGAAGAGCGCACGGTGGATCATGATCGGGCGCTTCTTGGAGCCGTCCGGGGCGGTGTACTCGAGGTCGAAACGCTCCGGCAGGTTGAAGTCCAGCTGGACGGTGGACATCTGCCAGGTACGGCCGATGGCGTCCTTGGCCTGGACGGAGATCTTCGGGCCGTAGAACGCGGCGCCCTCCGGGTCCGGCACCAGGTGCAGGCCCGACTTGTCGGCCACCCGCTGCAGGATGTCGGTGGAACGCTCCCAGATCTCGTCGGAACCGACGGACTTCTTCGGGTCCCGGGTGGACAGCTCCAGGTAGAAGTCGTCCAGGCCGTAGTCCTGCAGCAGCGAGATGATGAAGTCGAGGACCGTGGTCAGCTCCTGCTCGAGCTGGTCCTCGGTGCAGTAGATGTGCGCGTCGTCCTGGGTGAAACCGCGGGCGCGGGTCAGTCCGTGGACGACACCGGACTTCTCGTAGCGGTAGACCGTGCCGAACTCGAACAGACGCAGCGGCAGCTCACGGTAGGAACGGCCCCGGGAGGCGAAGATGAGGTTGTGCATCGGGCAGTTCATCGGCTTGGCGTAGTAGTCCTGCGCCGGCTTGGTGACGTTGCCCTCCTCGTCCGTCTCACCGTCGAGCTGCATCGGGGGGAACATGCCCTCCGCGTAGAAGTCCAGGTGGCCGGACTTCTCGAACAGGTCACCCTTGGTGATGTGCGGGGTGTTGACGAAGGAGTAGCCGCCCGCGATGTGCTGACGACGCGAGTGCTCCTCCATCTCCATGCGGATGGTCGCACCGTTGGGGTGGAACACCGGGAAACCGGAGCCGATCTCGTCCGGGAAGGAGAACAGGTCCAGCTCGGCTCCCAGGCGACGGTGGTCACGCTTCTCGGCCTCGGCCAGCATGTGCTGGTACGCGTCGAGGGACTCCTTGTCCTCCCAGGCGGTGCCGTAGATGCGCTGCAGGCCGGCGTTGTCCTGGTTGCCGCGCCAGTAGGCGGCGGAGGAGCGGGTGATGGCGAATGCCGGGATGTAGCGGGTCGTGGGCACGTGCGGGCCACGGCACATGTCCGACCACTCGACCTCACCCGTGCGCGGGTTGATGTTGTCGTAGGCGGTCAGCTCGCCCGCGCCGATCTCGGTGGCCTCGTCGGAGTCCGGGTCGATGTTGCCCTTGTCGGCGACGAGCTCCAGCTTGAAGGGCTCGTCGGCAAGCTCCTCGGCGGCGGCCTCGGTGGAGGCGTAGGTGCGGCGCTCGAACTTCTGGCCCGACTTGATGATCTTCTTCATGCGACGCTCGATCGCCTTGAGGTCCTCCGGGGTGAAGGGCTCGGCGACCTGGAAGTCGTAGTAGAAGCCGTTGTCGATGGCCGGGCCGATGCCCAGCTTCGTGCCCGGGAACTCGGCCTGGACGGCCTGGGCGAGGACGTGAGCGCAGGAGTGACGGATGACGCCGCGTCCCTCCTCGGAGCTGGCCGGCACGGGCGTGAACTCCGCGTCGGTCTCCGGGGTGTGGGACAGGTCGCGGAGGTTGCCCTCCGCATCCTTGACGACGACGACGGCGTCCGGGCCCTTGTTCGGCAGATCCAGCTCCCGCATCGCGGTGCCGACGGGGGTGCCGGCCGGGACCGTGAACGAGGGGAATGCGGGGGCGGTGGTGTTCACCATGAGTGTGCTGCGCTCCTTAACTTGCGCTCACGCAGGCGGCGGCATACCTGGCCGCTGCCTGCTCGACATGTCGGGCACGGCTGCGATCCCCGGCGGGGCGCAGTCGCTTCGGCAACATACTACCCCGCCCGGTCACGGGTTCCTGCAGTGGCGTGGACCCGGGCCCTGAACAGCGGAAAGGCGCGGCACGGGGACCACCAATGTCCCGTGCCGCGCCCGGTTCTCGCGGGGGCGTCAGGCCTCGAGGAGGCGCTGCGCCCAGTAGGCGTCGCCGGTCGAGCCGTCCTCGCTGGTTCCCGGCGGGATCCAGTAGACGGCCGAGCCGATGTGCGTGATCCACTCGTTGAGGCGGTCGGCCTCGTCGAGACGCTTCTGGATCGGGTCGTACTGCAGGAGCGGATCCTTCTGGAAGCACAGGAACACCAGGCCCGAGTTGGACAGCTGTTCGCTGCCGGGCTCCGGGGCGATGTCGTAGTTGTAGGGACGGCGCAGGATACGCTGCTCCGGGTGTCCCTCCGCCGGCTTGGCGCGGAAGACGTGGCTCTGCTGGTCGATGACCGGCAGGCCGAACTTGTCCGTGGCCGTGAAGTCCGGCTCGTCGAACTCGTCCTCACCGGTCAGC
>Ga0209612_1001686_pt1 | contig 17418 bp, 14 predicted proteins | sample BioC12SIPDNA_FD_185746 | JGI IMG/M metagenome (GOLD analysis project Ga0209612, IMG submission 185746) | Anaerobic biogas reactor microbial communites from Washington, USA - Biogas_R1_B C12 SIP DNA (SPAdes) (version 2) | ecosystem: Engineered > Bioreactor > Anaerobic > Unclassified | place...
CGGTTTTCGATCTCAGCCACAAATTGCTGCACTTTGGCGATAGCGATTTGGGCTTTCTGATCTTGCGTGTTGGCGGCAAAACTAAGGGAGGCAAAACCGTACAAACGGTAGGCCAGTTCATGGCTGGCTTCCATGCCCTTGATCATTTCTAAAAAGCGTTCTGCAGAAATGTCCGGTTTTAGTTCGTCCCGATAGCCCTCAAAGCGTTCAACATTTTTACTGATGGCCTGGTAGGTCTCTTCGATCTTTGGATCGTCAAAACCGGCAAACAATTCTTCAAGACTCCACGGGGATTGGGTATACGTTTCTTCAGTCATAGTCATCCTTTTTCTATTTTTTGTATTAGCTTGAGTATACATCAGGCATCGGGAAAAACAGACTCTTTGTGTAAAATCTTGAGTTTAGGTTCAAAAAGGAACTCCTGGCAAATCTTTCAATCCTTGCTTTACCAGGAGTTTTTTTGCTGTTTTAGAGGGTGTTCGTCAGTATAGAGTTAATTTTCGAGGGTTGGATCAGGGAGCATATCCGGCAAAATTATTTCAACGTTTCTAAGTGGAATATAAAAATAAGCCAGGGCAGTTGCCAGTATCATAAGTATTCCCAGGATGATATAAAACAAGCCTAAGCCCCTGCCTGGCCCAACCCCAATGATCTGTCCAATTGACTCCGCCAGCGCTCCGCCTTCCACTAAAAGAGGTGAAAACACTTTGTCAGCCAGAGGACCAGCGGCGACATAGGCTAAAGGAACGCTGCTCCAGGCAATTACCCGGCGGAATGAAAAGACTCTGCCCTGGATATCAGGAGCGGTTTTCTGCTGCCAGATTGTCTGGCTACAAGCGTCCACAATTGGCAAACAGGCAAAGGCAAAAAAGGCTCCCAATCCCAATAGAATCAAATTAATTGTGCTCCCCAGTAAGAATAGAGAGCTTGCAATTACAATCTCAGAAATATAGATGCCATAGATTTTTCGTGTTGGCCCACCCCAGATACTGATCAAAAGACTGCCAAGTAGATATCCCAACCCAGCAACTGAACTCAAAAGCCCGAGGATTTTTGGTGTTGAGAGAGTAAGAATAAGAGGCGTGTAAATAACATAAGCAATGCTCGTATAAATGTTTACTACGCCAAAAAGCATCAGCAAGGCGAATAAGCCTTTTCGCTGACGAATGTAGGTCCAACCAAAAAAAGCTTCCTTAAATACAGATCCTTTGCCGGCTTGCCCTTCAATCGTTTTTTCAGGTTTAGGTACACGAACGATCGCTAGCGTGATCAAGGCGATGACGAAGGTGGTCAGGTCAATGCTAATAACCCCTTTAAGTTCAATGATTCCTATCAGAATACCAGCCATGAACGGAGCGAATATGCGCGCGACACCTCCTGCGAGTTGCACCATGCCATTGGCTTTGGCTAATAGCCTCCCGGGCACCAGAAGCGCGGTAGCAGCAGAATAGGCTGGCCATTGAATGGTTTCAAAACAGGCGCTTAAGGTCAATAGTACGTACAAATGCCAAATCTGAAGCCTGTCTGATGACAGTAAAAACAAGACTGTCAGCGTGCAGATAGCGGCGCCCGAATCACTTAGCAGCATAGCTTTGCGCCGATCCCAGCGATCGACGAAAACCCCCGCAAAAGGACCTAAAAGCACAGCGGGAATGGAACTAAAAGCATGGATCAGAGCAAAGGCAGTGGTAGACCTGGTTTGCAGGAATACCCATACTCCAAGAGCAAAGGTTGTCAGGTTTGAACCGGTCAGTGAAACCAATTGACCGAACCAAACAATGAGAAACGTGCGAAAGCCTGTTTTCCTGGTTTCTGCTGTCATTTGTAATACCCAAAGCAGTACTTAAAAGAACAAAAAAGATCCTGTTTGCTAAGCAGGTGTAATTATTGACATCTGTTTGATGAGATTATGTGGAATACTTGCCTATAGTATATAGTTTTCTTTCAAGAAAACCAAGTATCAGCTTGAGTCCCTAAATATTCCCACCATAATTAAGGTTACAGGTCGCATTTCGATTCAAGTATGGCTATAATTCCAGGTATAGGAGTTAACCATGACCACGATTAAGCCCTCATATCCCCAGGAATTCAACTATTACCAACCTATCCTTGTCCGCTATTCTGACATCGACACGCTGCGACATGTCAACAATATTGCCATACTCGAATATGTTGAGACCGCCCGTACAGGCTATTACAAAGCCAGCGGTATTTGGGACGGCGTAATGACAGGTGGGTTTGGAATGGTGGTAGCCTCAGCAAAAATCGACTATCTGGTGTCCATCCAGTTTGGCGACAAAGTCAGGGTGGGCATCCGCACCGGAGACCTGGGCAGAAAAAGTCTTCGTTTCCAGTTTCAAGTGGAAAGCGAAGATGGTTCAACCGCCTTCGCCCGCGGCGAGGTGGTGATGGTGGCTTACGATCACAGTGAAGACCATTCCCGCCCAGTTCCAGAAGAGTGGCGGGTGAAATTAGCTCAATTTGAACACAATGAGGAGTTGTTAGCATGAAGAAAACCCAAAAATCCTTACCCGAAATCGATTATGCCTGGCAGGAAGACCTACTGGTCCGGCTCTTGAATACCCCCAGCCCGACCGGTTTTTCTGACCTGGCCATCAAACTGGTTGAAAAGGAACTGGCAGCTTTTCCGGAAGTGAAACTGGAATGGACCCGCAAAAGCTCCCTGCTGGTTACTATAACGGGTGAGGATGGCGCGGAGGCGCCTGTCGCGCGGGGACTTACAGCTCATGTGGACACTCTGGGCGGCATGGTACGCGAGATCAAGCCCAGCGGCAGGCTGGAGTTGACCAACGTCGGCGGTTTTGCCTGGGGAAGTTTTGAAGGCGAAAATTGCCTGGTCCACACGCGGGATAAGGGTGTGGTTCGCGGTAGTTTCTTGCCCCACAAAGCCTCTGTGCATGTCTACGACAACGCCCGGGACGAAAAAAGAGAAGCCGGCACCATGGAAGTGCGCCTGGATGCACGTGTTTCCTCAGCGGATGAGGTCCGGAAGCTTGGCATCGAGGTTGGTGACTTTGTTTCCTTTGACGCGCGGGTTGAGCTGGTGAACGGCTTTGTCAAATCTCGTCATCTGGATGATAAAGCGGCCGTGGTCAACCTGATCAGCGCTATCAAGACCCTGCATGATAACAAGTTGAAACCCGCAAAAGGCACTTGTTTCCTCTTCAGCAACTACGAAGAGGTTGGCTTGGGAGGCAGCAGCGATTTCCCGGTCAGCCTGGAAGAATTGGTTGCCGTTGATATGGCCGCTATCGGTGAAGGGCAGGCGTCGGACGAGTTCCATACCAGCATCTGTGTCAAAGACGCCGGTGGACCCTACCACCACGGGCTTTCCAACAAACTGCGCGATTTGGCTAAATCCCATGAGATCCCGGTCAAAGTTGACACCTACCCTCATTACAGCTCAGACGGAAAAGCCTATTGGCGGGCTGGCGGACACGCCGCGGTAGCGCTGATTGGTCCGGGGGTAGACAGCTCCCACCATTATGAGCGCACCCACAAGGACGCCCTCATCGATACAACCAAATGGGTCTTAGCCTATTTACTGAGCGAGTAGAGAACAAGAAGCGCTAACTTTTAGGTTCTGAATCTTTTTTAAAAGCTTTTAGAGTTTGTTTGAAAAATTCCTGTATAGCTTGAAGGCGGGCTAGCTCTGAATAATCAGAGCCGGACTTCTGTCCGCCCTGTCAGTGTATTCTGCACCCAGCGCACAACCTGATCGATGTGCTGGTCACTTGAAACCAGGTTAAGGTCATCGCTGTTGATGATCAGGACAGGGCACTGCTCAAATGAACCCATCCAATCCTCATAGAGCTTATTCAGGTTGCTGAGATACTCTCTTGATATGCCCGCTTCGTAGTCCCTGCCGCGGGTCGCGATGCGCTGCTGCAGTGTCTCCACTGAGGCACGTAGATAAACAAGCAGATTTGGGGGCGGCAAGAGTGAAACCAGCATTTGGTACAGATCCTGATAAACGTGATAGTCGCGCGTGCTCAAATCCCCCTGCAGGTAGAGGTTGCGGGCAAAGATCTGCGCGTCTTCATAAACGCTGCGGTCCTGCACCACTGAACCTTGCGCCAACAGCAGTTCCTTATGGATTTTCAGACGTCGGGTAAGAAAGTAAACCTGGGAATGAAAAGACCAGCTTTCCATATCTTCATAAAAATCCGCCAGGTAGGGGTTTTCTTCATGGGGCTCATAAAAAGGAGTAAATCCCAGCTTTTCGCTTAAAATTTTGACCAGTGTCGTCTTCCCTGCCCCAATATTGCCTGCTATTACGATGAATTTATCCATTGTTCACTCTCTGCCGCCTGATATAGGCTTCTTTTTTGGTATTCTCACCACTTGTGTAACTAATTATATCCGAGTGGGTTTTATTATATGGATATGTAAGGATTGTATAAGGCTTAAAGTTGAAATCGCTTGTGCAGCCACATACAATCTTTCATAAATATAGCAATATTGATTGTTTTTTAGTAAAGGAGAAAAAATGTTTGAAGGATTAAATTGGTTATGGACTATTGTTGTTGGTGGCGTTGCGGGTTGGTTAGCTGACCTGGTCGTCCCGGGCGTCAAAGTTGGTATTTTGGGCGCCATCATCGCCGGTATCATCGGCGGCTTCCTCGGCGGTTGGATTTTTGGTCTGCTTGGCCTGAGCACAACCGGTTTGGTGGGAGTTTTACTGGCAGCTGTTGTCGGCGCGATCATCGTTTTGATCATCTACCGCGCTGTCGCTAAGAAGTAAATTAGGTTTAAGTAAACAAAAGCCGGCTCTTGCCGGCTTTTGTTTTAAGCCTGCTGTTGATTACTCTTAAATCAACATTTTTCCAGACTAAATCAATTATTATTGATTTTTCGGTCCCCTCTTCGGGGGCAAACCATGAGGCGTTTTTACCTACGGCGCGTTCAGCCAGAAACTGACCCCATCACTGACGATTTCTGTCCACGGAGCCGTCGAATTATTTGTGTTGGTTGAAAAGCTTTCCTCGTCAACTAAGCACGCCTCTCCCTGGCAACTTAAGTAGAGGGAAAAGGCTTCCGAATCAATGATCGGGAGGTGAGTTTCGCTTTCGTTTGACAAACTTTCTTCTTCTTGGCTATCTGTGGGAAGTATTTTCCAGGCCAACTTTCCATGTTCAAGCAACAGTCCTTCACTCTCTTTCTCTCCCTTCAAAAGAGCAAGCTTGAAATCCTCTCCAATCAACAGATCCGACTCTCCTAAAAGATGCTGTGGAATGCCCTTTTGTTCCAGGTTCTCATACAAATTACGGCTGGTTTGGCTGCTTTGAGGATCACAAGCCCAGAGGACTTGCCCGATTTCCATTTTATTCGCCAAAACGAAAAGCCCACTGATGGTTGAACGCTGGCAGGAGGGGATGATCAAAGTGTCCAGATTCCGCGAAAACAAGGGCAGCTTATCAGAGACAAGATCCACCACGCTGTCCTCACCCGAAGACCCGGCCAGCAAAACCGACTGTCCCTGCTCCAACTCAAGCAGGATCATGGATTTATCTTTTTCGTTGGGCAAGTGGATGTGCAGCTTGCCATCCGGAGCAGAGAAATAGATCAGCCAAACCACTAGTGTCACAGCCGCCAAAGCCGGCAGTACCAGGCGGGGTTTCAAAAAATCCTGGGTCAGTTTGTTGAGTTTAGGCCGAAAAGCCAGCAGGAACAAGAGCGCGTAAAACAAGAGCACCCAAAAGAAACTGAACCTGGGCACAATCCAGGTTTCCGGAGCCCTGGCGGAAAGCCACAATACCACCTGGTTGGTCCAGGCTGCCCAAGGCCAGGCCAACCAAGCCAAAATCGATCCCAACGAGATGGAAAGCAGACCACCGGCCAAAGCCAGCAATCCCAAAACCATGACGGTCGGCTGAACCGGCAAAATCAGAGGATTTGCCACCAGAAAGAGCCAGGAAGCCTCGCGGAAGTGCCAGACAATCAGCGGCAGTGTCATCACTTGAGCAATCAGCGTCAGTAAAAACACTTCAGAAAGCAAGGCGCTTAATTGAAGCGCCCTCTCTTTTTCAAACCGGGTTGCAAACCAATCCTCCAGTTTCGCCAGCAGCGGACTGGCAAACAAAGCCAGGCCCAAGGTTGAGGCAAGCGAAAACTGGAAGCCGATATCCCAGGGCAGATGCGTGTCAAGCAAAATCATGATCAAGGCGCTGACGCCCAAATTGTTGAGGATATTTCCTTTTCGGGCAATTGTACTGGCGAGCACGGCATAACTTGCCATAAAGGCAGCCCTGAGCACTGGAGGGTTCGCGCCAACCAGCAAACTATAAACTACAAGAAAAATGATGGTGGCCAGCGCGCCGCGTTTATTGCCGATCTGACGGGTAAAAAAGAGACTGATGATGCCAGCCAAAACTGCCATATTGAAACCGGAAATGGCAATGATGTGGGAGGTTCCGGTACGTTGGTAGGCGGTTTCCAAAGCCGGAGAAATGCCGCTCTCATCTCCCAAAAGTATCCCCCGCAAGAGCGCGTCCTCCGGGCTGGGGAAGATGGTCATCAAAACCTGGTTTCCCCGATCGCGTAGGTTGAACAAGGCCGCCAGCAGCGGATTTCCCTGTCCGCTTTCAACCAGTTTTACTTTTGGGTAGGCTATGGTGGAATAGATGCCCTGATGTTTCAGATAATTTTTCCAAGAGAAAGTTACCCCTTCCTCCGGAGTCTGCAGCTCGCCTTTGACTTCCAAACGGTCTCCATACTGATAATCTGAGCCAAGGGGCAGGTAAAACAAAACCTTACCGCCAATTTCAGGCTCATGGACTGCCAGTTCCTCCGCCCGCAGAGACTCTGTCTGGAGCACAACTTCAACCGTGCTTTGGGCAGTTTCCGGGGGTTGGGTCACAACGCCTGTCAACCTCACCTGCCCCTTGTTGTGATAGTAGAGCAGATGGTCGGGAGTAGCCTGTGGTAGCCTGAGCTGATACAGCATAGCTGCCAGCGCAAAAGCAGCTAAAGCAAGTGAAAAGGGGAAATGCCTGATGGTTTGTAATGCCGCAGGAGCTTGCTTTTGTAACAAAGAGAGCAGAACAAAGAGTCCTGCAAGGATTGCCCACCAATACCAGGGGAAGTTAATTTCTTCCGCGGCCAGGGGACCAAGAAAAGCTGCCAAGCCCATCCAGAAAAAGGGCATGAAAGTCGGCAAACGAATTTTTCCTCGGTGAGGATCAGGGAAACTTCCGGTCCTTGCTTCGTTTGAGGGGTTGGTATGCATCAGTCAGTTTGGTTTGTTCTCAGTTTTCTGATTCGAGGTAATTCAATAAGACCTCCAGGGCTCTTTTTGCCAACTGTTCTTTGATTGAAACCCGGCTGCCTTCCAGCAGAAAATGATAGGACCAATCGCCCTCGGGGGTGGAAAGCGCGCACCAGCTGGTGCCGACCGGTTTGCTGGGCGTTGCCCCACCTGGCCCAGCGATGCAGCAAACCGAAAGCCCGATATCGCTATTGAAGGTTTTGCGCGCGCCCCTGGACATTTCAAGCACCGTTTCACTGCTGACGGCTCCGTAGGTTTTTAGCGTATCCCAACTTACCCCCAGCAAGTTGACCTTGGCCTGATAGGCATAAGAGACCACGCTGCCCATGAAATATTCTGAGGAGCCGGGGACATTGGTGATGAGATGCCCGATCAGCCCTCCGGTGCAGCTCTCCGCCAACCCAAGGGTCAGTTTTTTCTGAAACAGATGTTTTCCAATTCTGGTTTCAAGATCGTCATTTTCCATCAGCTTCTCCTTGATTGCCTGAGCAGGTATTGTTGTGTCAATTTCTTTCCAGATCGGGATAAGCTCGCGCTCCTCGATATAAGCGGCTATCGCTGGGGAAAGTAAGCCTTCCCGGACCAGGGTCGAAGTCTTTTCTCCCTTTTCCAGGCGTTCCCGGATCTCTCTGGAGGAAATTTCATTCACCTCTAATTCATCGAGGTAAATCACTCTGGCGCCAATATTACCCAGATAGTCAATATACTCCAGGTTCGGCTGAAAGCCCTGCCTGGGGCTGATCACCAATGCCGTGTCTTTGATCAGGTCCTGCCAGTGAAACCACTGTCCAAAAGAAGGCTTTTCGCCTGTAAAACTATCTGAACCAATCAAAAAACCCAATTCATAACTGGGATCAATGCGCTTCCGCAAGACTGTCATCGTTTCGGCGGTGAAATTGGGGCGGTTGTTTTGCGAAACCAGTTCCCATTCCAAATCACTGACCTCAACCCGGTCGACCAGACCCTGCAAGCCTTGATAGATTTCCTGCGCGGCTAAGTGACAAATGTCAAAGCGGTGCTCAAAGGTGAGCGGCAAGGAGCGTTTGACCCCTTCCTGAATGTTGTGGTGGCGGAATACGGGTAATAAGATCACCCGGGCGACCTTCTGCCCGCGCGAATGCAGCGCTTTGACCGCATCGATAACCAATTGGGTATGTCCCTTGTGAAGTGGGTCTGCTGAAGTGCCAAAAACCAGAAGCATGTCTTTAATCATGACGTTAAATTGTGTCCTTATGAAGTGATTTTTTGATTTCGTCCAGCTGAGCGAGCCATAAATTTGGACTGGCATCGGCCGGCATCCGCCAACCCTGGCATGCTTCCAAACTCAAACTGAACAATTGAGGGGCATCCGGCGCGGCGATGCGTTTAAATTGGTTGCGGAAGAAGCGCTGATAGAAGACCCGCAGACAGTTCAGAATGAACTCCGCTTCATATTCGTCTTTGAAAATTTTTAACGCCTCTTCAAAAATCTGTTTTGGCTCCTCTTTTTCACCAATAGCATGCCAGAGGAAAAAATCATGCAGCAAGTAAGGTCCCAGGATCTTTTCCGTAGGCTGAGCGGAAGATCCATCAGCCTGCAGTGGTTGAAGTTCCGGCGAAATTGGAGCCTCCGCCACAGTTATGGCAAGCCTTTCTCCTTCAACACCAAACAATTTATTGCCTGCCCAAACCAGCAATTGCAAGAGAACGGTTTTGGGTAGCCCGGCGTTGACGTTATACATGCTGATCTGGTCGCCGCTGTAGGTGGACCAGCCCAAAGCAATTTCGGACATGTCGCCCGTGCCCACCACCAAGCCCCTGTGCATATTTGCCAGATCCATCAGGATTTGCGTGCGTTCCCGCGCTTGCGCGTTTTCAAATGCCAAGTCTGCCGAACCGTCATGCCCGATAGCCGCCAGGTGCTGCTGCAATGCCGCATGAATTGGAATGACTTTGCTGGTGACGCCGGTCAGTTTCATCAAGTTGTCAATTCTTTTCAAAGAATTGCTTGAACTGCCTGGACCAGGCATGGAGACAGCGATCAAGTCTTCCCGGGGCAGTCCGAGTTTGTCCAGCGCCAGGCAGCAGACAAAGAGCGCCATGGTCGAATCGGCTCCGCCACTGACACCTAAGACTAATTTATTGGAACCCGTATGGCGCAGCCTTCCCATCAGTCCGGCTGTTTGAATCTCCAGGATGCGTTCAAACTGATCCTGCTGATCTTTATCAAATAAAAAGGGTGTGCGCTGATCTCTTTTTGGCTGGCTGGCTGTGATTGGCTTTATCTTCAACTCGGAGGGAAATTCAAACCTTGTGATTTGGCTTTTAAATGAGATCTGCTTACCTGTAACCACTAAGTTTCCGTTGTACCAGACTTGCGCCAAACCGGAAAAAACCTTTTTCCCTGTGGATTCACTGGCTCCGCTGGAGCAAACGGCAACTAAGCAGTCATTCTGCGATAATTGGCTGAACTGAGCCTTATAGTTTTCATCCGCCAGCGCCGGGAGCGCGCAAGAGTTCAGAACTATCTCACCCTTTGTAAGCGGCAAATTCCTGCTATTTCCGACGGCTATGCGCAATAATCTATCCTCTACAGGGGGCAAAATACCCCTGTCATCCCTGCTGATTGGCACTTCACTCCCCTGCCAGGAAAAAATTTCGACTCCATCAGGCAGATCTGCCTGAAAATAGCGCAGGTCAGGCTCGGGATTGATCACAAAACCTTGCAGCCCCTGACCGCTAATGATGGCCACCGCATCGTAAAGCCCTGTTATTGTCCTCAAAGGCAGCCCAACGATCACATTCAGGACAGAAGATGAAATTGCCTCTTCAATTTTTTGAACAGCCTCAAGGCAGGAGCGCGCCAATAGGGGTTGAGAAAACAGGTCAGCGCAGCTGCTCCCACTGAGACTCAGCTGGGGGAAAAGACAAAGCTGTTGTTCTTTTGAGCTTTGTTTGATCTGCTCCAGAAGCCACAAACTTTCTTCAAGGTTGAAAGCCACATCGGCTACGCGCAACTCTGGAACGCATAAGTTCAATTTGAACTTGTTTTTCTGCTTCACCAGATTTTCTCTCTTTTGATTTTTCTTTTCCACAAATCAATCATAACAATTTTTCCGCTTCAATGTAAAATTATGTCGTCTATTAACATTAGAAACACATAATTTACGTCTTTTTGCTGGTTCCAGACGGACCAAACGGGTTCAGAAAGGATTCTCCTTGAGCAAGCTGCCTAAGTTACTTTCTTTTTTCCTCTCCCTTTTCCTGCTTTTTCCATTTTTTATCTCCCCTGTTCAAAGCACTAATATCATCACCAGCAAGATTCCAGGCTATGAAGACTGCTACCGGGACGTGCAAACAATCAACCAAACAATGGATGATTTACTTTACCAGTATCCCTCGCTGGTTAAATTGGAAAGCATTGGATTTTCTTATGAAGATAATCCAATCAACGTCCTTACTTTAAGCAACCAAGCGATCACAAGTGACAAGCCTGCCTTGATTCTGGTGAGCGGATTGCGCGCTAATGCCTTTGCGCCGGTTGAATTGAGCTTGAGTTTCGCGGAATATTTGCTCCAGAATTACGGACTTGATGCTGACAGCACCTGGATTCTTGATTACCTGAGCATTCACTTGATCCTGCTGGCAAACCCGGACGGACGTCTGATGGCGGAAAGCCAGGCACAAGCCGAATTAGCTATCACCTGGCAAAACAATACCAATTTTGATTATTGCGAAGCTGATAATGTGGGCGTCAGGTTAACGCTTAACTTCCCTTTTGCCTGGCAGGAAGCTGATCCATCAACCTCTTGTGACACTCTCTATCCGGGTCCTTCCGCCGGTAGTGAACCGGAAACACAGGCTATCACAGAGTTCCTTGAGGATCTCGCGCTTTCGGAAGAATCAATGCTTCTAGTCAACCTGGACGCGGGTGAGAATGAGATCCGTGTGCCGTATCTGTATGATTTTTCAGTGGAAAATCCACACCAGAATGAGCTTTTTATGCTGGCCAACAAAATCGCTTATGATACAGCCTCCTCCCCTATACTTAATTCGACATCCAATAGCTCCTCATCAGATGGTACGTTGATTGACCATGCCTTTGGCGAGCTGAATATTCCTAGCTTGGATTTCAAAATGGGAGCTGATGAGGTCAGCTATTGCTGGTACTATGAAGAAGAATTACGTGATCTAAATATCCAAGCCTTGCTGAGAGCAGCAAAAGCCACTATTGAGCCCTACGATCGGCCATTTGGACCAGAGATAGTTATTGAAGAAATAAACGAATATTCGACCTTCTTCAATTTGGTTGGTTATGTCGACGATTTCAGCTTTTATAAAAATCCTCACGAGAATTACAGCCAGATCAAGAATCTGGAATATTCCATTAACACTCCAGTTTGGGATGAAAGCATTGTTCCCGATTCTGCGAAGCATTTGACACCAGATGAAGAATTTGATTTTCTCTCCAATTTTGTGATCAGTATTCCCAAAGTAAACCTTTTACCTGGTCGAAATACGATTTTTCTTCAAAGCTGGGATAGTGCTGAAGACCCTGAAAATTCCCATCCTGGATTGGTAAGCAGTGCGTTTCTAGATGTACCCATTGTGGATGATCCAATCGTCGATGATCCAATTGTAGAAGATCCCATCATTGATCTTCCCTTTGAGCTATTTTTGCCGATGTCACTCAAGTGAGTGGAAGGGATAATGCCATACAAGATTACTTAATTATTTTTAAAATGTATTTAAGTAGTATTTGTAATAGAGGCTGTGGATTGTGGGGAAAGAATAGTACTATCAGGCAAAAATCTCAGGCTTTTCTCTCGTTGACATAGGCTATGACGACCAAAGCAGCTTAAATCCTCAGAGGTCTGTGGAAAAAGAGTGACTTATCCCCACAATCTTTTGGGGCTGAAGCTAATTTTCATAAAATCTGTAAACAAGCCAGACTTATTCAAGCTTTTTCAACGGATTTTCCCCAAGCTATGGGCTGTTTTATGCACAATAAACGGACAGTTATCCACAGAAATCAGCAGTTTATCCACATGCAGATCAAAGATTGTAGGTGTTTTTGTAGTCTTCCAGCAGGCGTTCACCCTGATCGATGAAGTGATCCAGATCCTTGAGCAGGTTTTCTTTTTTCTCTTCCTCAAAACCCAGCGTTTGCAGAAAATCGGCCCAATTTTGATAATATTTCTTCTCTTCATCCAGGCAGGCTACAGCCTGATGCCAGGTTTCAAACATGGGCCAAAGCACCGCGTGATAAGCCCCCTGCTCTGCCAGCGCGTCAACGCTCTGCAAAAAGTAGGCTTTGCGCACTTTTGAAATATTGGGTGAACAATTCGCTTTTTTGTTGGCAGTTTCAATACAGTCTTCCCAAACCGGACGCCACTGCTTGAAGCTTTCTTCACCAAAGTTCTGATTGCCCAGCAGGCGGGTCAACTCACCAGTCAGCGGAAGCCGGTTCAAGGACTCAACTCTGGAAGTAAATTCAGTCATAAAACGGCGGGTGGTCAAGGCTGGTCCATTCAGACAGGCAATCGTATTGGCAGCCGTGCCAACGGTCTTAATGTAGAGCGAAATCCAGTCTTCCCAATCGACTTCCTGGGGGTCGTCCAGGTCAAACCATTGCTTGCGGGCATTATCTGAGAACTGTCGGGAGCGGGCGTAAATATTTTCCGGGCTATTGTAGCGGGAGCTGACACTGGCCTGAATAAATTCGAGCCAATGGTCTTTATCCAGCAGGATATTTTGATGTTTACAAAGAGAATATCCAATCCAGGGATTTTGGCGCAAACGGCGGTGATAGGTGTAATTGGACTGATGATGGTGTTCGATATCCAAGGAAATTTCGTAGGTGACCCGCAAAACTTCCCGCGGAACGGGAGGATATTCTTTGTGCACAAAAACCAGGTCGATGTCAGTGCTGCCGCCCAGCAAAGGGTCGCCTTCGGATACGGAACCAGTCAGGTAGACTGCCACCAAATCTTTTTCTTTCCGCTCACGCTTGGCAACGTGATCCCTGGCAATCTTGATCAGCATATCCTGGTTGATTCTCACAAAAATCTCCTTCAGCTTTCCAGCGGCAAGCCCGGTTGATAGGGCGCCAGTCGCAAGGCTTGTTTGATCCGGTTGATGATCAGGGCGAGATCGCCCTGGTTACTAATGATATTCAGATCATCTGTATCGACGATCAGCACCCGATCCTGCCACCTGTCCTGGGCAAAGAATTTGTCATAAGCGCCCATTAGTTCGCTGATATAGTTCGGGTCCATATTACGTTCATAGAACCGGTCGCGGTGAGCGATGCGGTTCATCAGGGTGTCAAGACTGGCTTTCAGGTAAACCACCAAATCAGGGTCTGGGATTTTGTCCGCCAGAGCCTGGTGAACCTTGTGATAGACCTCAAGTTCGTCACCGGTGATGTTAATCCCCGCGAAAAGTGCGTCTTTATCAAAGGTGTAATCGGAAATGATGGTTTTGTTTTGTCGGATAGCTTCTGGAATAACCTTATTTTGTTGATGATAACGGCTCATCAGAAAGAAAATTTGCGTTTGAAAGGCGTAACGGCTGCGATCGCTGTAAAAATCACTCAAAAAAGGGTTTTCTTCGAAAACTTCAAGCAAAATTTCTGCTTCAAATGTGGGCTGAAGTAGGCGAGCCAGGGTCGTCTTTCCGACACCGATGACACCTTCAATGGCAATGTACATATCGATCACTCCATGCTGGTTTTTAGAAGGTTAATATACCATAAAGGCGGCTTCAGACGGCAAAGATTCAGAATTTTAAGTGTTCGTGCAGCAACGCGGCCGCCCGCGCAAACTCCGGTGAGTAACGCAGTTGACTGTCACGCGGCCGGGGTAATTCAATTGGCAGATCCAGCACGATGCCAGCGGGACTGCTGGAAAGCACCAAAACGCGATCGGATAAGTAGACCGCTTCCGGGATGGAATGGGTGACCATCAGGATGGTTTTACGCTCTTCGTTCCAGATCCGTAAAAGTTCTTCGCTCATCCGTTCGCGGGTCAATTCGTCAAGCGAGCCAAAGGGCTCATCCAGGAGCAGGATGTCAGGGTCCTGAACCAGAGAACGGGCGATTGCCACCCTCTGCGCCATCCCGCCCGAAAGTTCATGCGGCCAGGATTCTTCAAAACCATGCAATCCGGTCAGGTCGATCATTTCCTTTGTTTTTTGGTCAATTTCCGGCTGGGGGGTTCCGTTGAGCTCCAGGGGCAGGGCAATATTTTGGGTCAAATTACGCCAGGGCATCAGGTTGGGTTTCTGAAAAACCAGCCCGGTTTTGGCTTGCCTGCCCTGGATATCCGGGAATTCGATCCTGCCGGATTGATATGGGATCAGGCCTGCCAGCGTGCGCAAAAGAGTGCTTTTTCCACTGCCAGAAGGACCGATCAGGCAGACAAAAGCGTTTTTTTGCAAGCTGAAGCTGATATTTTCCAGCACGGACAGACAACCGTCTTTTTCCGGGAAAGTGACCGTGAGGTCATTGACCTGCAAGGAAAGCTCAGGGGAGGAATTCATTCGTATAGACTTCTTGGATATCCAATTCTTTCTTCATCAAGCCAATTTCCAATAAAACATTCATCATATTGGTCCAGCGGGTGTCTTGCTCCGCTTTTGATTCCACACTGAGTTGCCATAGAGCAACAGATTCCTGTAAGACTTTCTTTTGGACCGGAGCAACCTCATCGCTGAGATTCTCTACGAACTTTTGGGTTATTGTGAAGGTTTCATCGGGGTGAGTGGCAGTGTAATCCAAAGACTTATGGAAAGCCTTGATCACCCGGCGCACTAGCTCTGGGTCGTTTTGGATGGTGGTCTCGTTGGTTACCAGGCAATTCCCAACCAGTTCAATATAATCCTGCACTGGCATGACCACGATCTCATAGCCTCTTTCCCGCAGTTGAACCGGCTCGTTGGCCAGATAGCCCACCACCGCGTCCACTGTACCGCTGACCAGGCTTTCCACCTGGGTGAAGCCAATGGAAACCAATTCATAGTCTTCAGAGTTGAGACCGACCTGGGCTGCTAAAGCTTCCATACCGATATAGTTGGCTCCGTATAATCCCGGCAAACCTATTTTTTTACCAACCAGGTCATTTGGCTCGCTGATGTTTGATTCCTTGAGCGCGATGACACCCACAGGATAGTCTTTGTACCAGTTTGCCACTGAAACAACCGGCAAGCCTTGTTCCCGGCTGAGCAGCACTTGCTCGCCTGAAGCGATCATGAACTTCTCATGGTTTGACCCGACCAGGGCAACAAAGTCGCTTTCATTGCCGTATACCAGATTGACATCCAAATCTGCCTCTGCAAAAAAACCTTTTTCGATCCCCACATAAAAGGGTGAGAACTGAATGTTGGGCACATAGGTAAGGTTGAATGTGATTTTTTCCAGGTTGTCCGGGTTTTCAGCTTTACAGGCGGACAAAACAAGCAAAATCAATATTGAAGCAATAATAAGAACACGTTTCATTTACACTCCGACTTTAAACCTCACGCCAGGTCTGCCATTTCAGGACCCGACGTTCAAAAAATAAGACAATGCCATAAAGGCTGGCGGCAAGCAAAATCAGGCTAAAGACAGCCACAAAAACCAGGGCTGTGTCATATTGACCCCGACCAAGGTTGATCAGATAACCCAACCCGCGGTCAGAGCCGACCAGTTCGCCCACAATTGCGCCGATAACCGACAAAGTTGCCCCAACTCTCATTCCTCCCAGCAATACCGGCAAAGCGGCAGGCAATTCCAAGTAGCGCAGGGTCTGCCAGCGGTCTGCTTTGAAGGAGTGCATCAACTCTCGTAAATCCTGTGAAACCTCCCGGATGCCGACTAAAACATTGACCAGAACCGGGAAGAAAACCGTCAGCGCGCAGATAAATACTTTTGAAAACAAGCCCGGTCCAAACCAGATGATGATCAGCGGCGCAATGGCCACCACCGGCACTGATTGACTTGCTACTAAAAAAGGAGAAAGCAGTTTTTCAAGGACAGGTGTTTTGGAGAGGATATAGCCTAAAACCGCGGCCGACAAGCTGCCGATCAGCAGCCCCAACAAAAGCTCCAGGAGGGTGTAGGATAAGTTACGCCACCACAGACCGTTTTTCAAGACTTCTACAAACTTGGTCCAAACCATTGCCGGGCCCGGCAGGATAAAAGGAGGTAAATCCAGAGCCAGGTAAAGCAGCTGCCAAATAGCCAGGAACAAGAGCAAAGAAAACACAGGCAAAAGCCATTGTTGTTGCAGGACTATTTGCCAGAAAGGTCCTTTGAGATTGTTACGAGTGTTTTGTGTCATACTTGCCTGTTGTTATCCAGAGTGTAATTGTACAGGTTTTTTGCGCTTCTTCACAAAAGTCGTGCTTGAGCTTGGCTTTAGACAGATGAACAAGTCTTTAAGGTGAGTCTTTTATTCCGATTAGCACAGCTTACAAGCTCGATTTCAATTCAAATCCGGCTATAATACAAGCAATGTCTCTACAGCCATCTCGTCCACAAAATATTTTGCTTATGCCTAACGTGGCAGTTCCCAAGGCTATTGTGCTTGCTGCCAGGGTAAATGATTTTCTCACATCAGCGGGGTTAAACGTAGAAGTATATAACTATAATTTTGAAAATTCGAACAAACTCCCGGACCTGAGCAAGGTAGACTTGGTCATCGTGGTCGGGGGAGATGGCAGCTTACTGAGGGCTGGGCATCATTGCGCGCCCCTTGGTATCCCTTTGCTGGGTGTTCAATCCGGACGCCTGGGTTTTTTGGTGGAAATCACCGAAAACAACCTGGAAGAAAATTTGGAAAAGCTGTTAAAAGGGGAATACCGGTTTGAAAGACGTATGATGTTGACTGCAGAACTGTTCTCTGAGGAGCAACTTAAGCAAAGTTGGGACGTTATCAACGAGGCCGTTATCTGCAGAGGAAAAGATGTCCACCCCATCGAGTTGCGCGTAGATTTAAATGAAGGCTACATGAACAGCTATATTGCTGATGGGGTCATCGTTGCCACACCCACGGGCTCAACCGCCTACGCCTTAGCCGCGGGAGGCCCGATTTTGCCCCCGGAGCTGCGCAATATGCTGATTTTGCCCATTGCGCCACATTTAAGCTTGGACCGCGCGGTAGTTTTGGCGG
>Ga0209612_1001690_pt1 | contig 17365 bp, 12 predicted proteins | sample BioC12SIPDNA_FD_185746 | JGI IMG/M metagenome (GOLD analysis project Ga0209612, IMG submission 185746) | Anaerobic biogas reactor microbial communites from Washington, USA - Biogas_R1_B C12 SIP DNA (SPAdes) (version 2) | ecosystem: Engineered > Bioreactor > Anaerobic > Unclassified | place...
CACGCCTGCGGCGTCCACGGCTGGGCTCCGGGTGGAACTCGCTCGCTGGCGCTCGCTCGCCTCCGCCTCGGGCGTTGCCCTCGGCGTGAAGATCGGCGGGGTTCTTCGCGGCGTTCTGCCGCGCTCTTCCGCCCTGCGGGCTTCGGGTGGGGGCGCGCGCGTCTTAATCTGTAGAAAACCGTCATCAGATTTTCACTCGCCAAACGCTTGGGAAAACATGATACTGCCCATCGTTCCGACGCGTATGGTGTCAGCAAGGGAGGCCACGATGAAAAACGGAAAAGCGAAATGGCTTGGACTTCTTTTAGCTGCTGGCGCTGCCATCTGTTGGTTGCCAACGCCCGCCAATGCCCAAGACGACGCGCGGGAACTCTACCGTAAAATGTACGAAGGTGGTCTTATAACTAAAGCGGCATATGAGCAAACGACGGGCGAAAGTGCTCCTGCAGTCAAGTCGACCGCATCAATCGACACAGTGGCGGTGGAAGGGATCTCAGGCGAATCGGGGAACGCCATACCCGACTCGACCGAACAAGTTAGGCATCGCAGCCTTAATGCAGAAGGCATTCCGGCCACGGTCGAACAATTCCGACAAGCCAAGCGCGAGAAACTTTCCGCCCGCATTCCATCCCTATTTGATAGACAGCGCGCCCATAAACATGAGGCGGAGCGGATTGCCAAAGCCCAAAATATGCCAATTCGTTTTGAACAAAAAGATGGCGCGGCTTGCGAATTGATGGCCATGGAAAATGGACACCCCATTTTCTACACCACGCACAACATAAAATCGGCGGACACCATTGGGACAGACGAGGTATGGCCCGGGGGAAGCCTCGGCATTTCACTTTCAGGCACAAATTGCACTCTGGGCATGTGGGATGGCGGGGCTGTTCGCACAACCCATGTCGAGTTTGCCCAAGGTGGCGGTTCAAGGGTAATACGCAACGACGCATATGCAAATTACACCCAATATAGCCACCCCAGCTCTGTAGCGGGAACCTTGGTAGCTTCGGGCGTAAATACCAATGCAAAAGGCATGGCGTATCAGTCGATACTGTTGGCCCATACCTATGATTACGATTTGGCCGAAATGGCAGCGGCCATCATTTCAAACGACCTGCGCATTTCGAATCACTCCTACGGAATAAACTCTGGATGGAACATCATAAACCGCACGGGCACTTGGGAGTGGATTTGGTACGGCGATCCATATGTTAACCTTTATGAAGATTATAAATTCGGGTTTTACAGCACGAATTATTCCCGCGCGATAGACCAGACAGCCTATGAAGCGAATACCTATTTGCCCGTATGGTCTTCTGGAAATGAATGGGGAACCTACAATTGGGGGCCGGCAGGCCAGCCGGTCACGCACTTGTTGTACATCAACGGGTCATATGTCACGAACTCGTATCTGTCGCACAACAGCGATGGCGCACCTGACGGCTATGACTTGATCCCGCCGCATGGCGTGGCAAAGAACGCATTGACGGTCGGCGCCGTCAGCAACATCGTCGGCGGGTATTCCTCGCCCGCAAATGTTTTCCTGGCCTCTTTCAGTAGCGTCGGGCCTACGGACGACGGGCGCATCAAACCGGATCTGGTGGCGCAAGGAGTAAACCTATTCACCACCCACAACACGGGCGATTCGAATTATCTATACGAATCCGGCACAAGTTTCTCTGCGCCAAGCGTTGCGGGTTCGCTTACCCTGCTCCGGCAGTGTTATGACGAGGTTCGAGGCACCAACCGGGCGCTGTTGGCATCCACCTTGAAAGGATTGGCCATCCACACCGCGGATGAGTGCGGAACGGCAGGACCGGACTATTCTTTCGGCTGGGGCCTGATGAATACCCCTGCCGCCGCGCAACTGATTACAAACGACCTTGCCGGAGATGGCCATTCGCACATAAAAGAAGTCGCCCTGCCTGATGGTGAGACGATCACTATCCCGGTTCTTGCAACCAACTCCCAACCCTTGAAAGTAACCATTTGCTGGACGGATCCCCCCGGTCCGATGCTCTTGCCATCGCTAAACCCAACCAACTTGGTGTTGATCAACGATCTTGATTTGCGCCTCATTGGCCCAAGCGGCACAACCAATTTCCCGTGGGTGCTCAATCCTGCCAGCCCATCGAGCGCCGCCACGACAGGCGATAACTTCCGCGATAATGTAGAACAAGTGCTGATCGCCTCGCCTGTTGATGGCATGTATTCCGTCAAAGTGAACCACAAAGGCGCCCTGTCCAATGGCTGGCAGGATGTTTCTATTCTGATTTCCGGCAATCTGCCTTTGGAAAAACCCGAACTGGCGATTGTGGATGTCAACCGGTTGCTAGCTCCAACCAACACGCTGGAATGGCCAAGCGTGGTCGGCCAATTCTACCGGGTTCAATCCACTACCAGTTTGATAGATGGCGCTTGGACCGACCTGACCGGCGACATCAGCGCTCTTCGCACGAACATTGTTTACGGAGCGGAAACCAATCCCGAGCCGGATGTTTTGTTCTTCCGCGTCAACGAAGTACCATAAGCGCGATTGCCGGAAATGAAAGCAATGCGCATAACTATCGCGCTGCTTTGGGGAAGCCTGCTTTGCGCCCCACGCGTCTGCGAGGGCGTCATCGCCTACTCGTGGGTCAGCCAAGGAATGTACACCGGGGGAGAACCAATTGGATATGACTTGGATTTCAACGGCGATGCCATATTCGACCTGATATTCCAGAGTGACGGCATGTTGTTCGGTGTCGCCCCGCCGGAAGATAATCGCGTGATCGCCAGTGGGGGCGAAGTTCATGCTTTGCTCGAGTCGTTCAACATCGGCCCAGATGTCGATCCCGATTTGTGGCAGCAGGGCCAGTTCGGATTGATGATCAATGCTTGTGCCGTGTTCCCGGAAGGGCCCGTCTGTTTGGGACAATTCCGCCAGACCACCGCCTATATGGGCGTAATGTTCAACATCGAGGATGCCGTTCATTATGGCTGGGTCCGCATCAGCAATCCATTCGACGGAACAGGCGGCACCATCATGGACTTCGCCTATGAAACCGAACCCGGCGTTGGAATCTTGGCGGGTGCCGGCATGATTCCTGAACCCGCCACTTCCGCCCTGCTGCTGTCCGGGGGCCTTCTGCTGGCCCTGCGGCGCAAAAGGAAGTGAGCCGCGGCATCAACGGGATTTCCGCCCCAAGGAAACGCTCGATTTCCCGCTAGCTTTTGCTAGTCTCGCTCCCAACCTGTTGGGAGGCCCAGTGAACGCCGCCGAATTCGTCGCCAAGTGGAGAAAAGTCGAGCTCAAGGAACGCTCCGCCGCGCAGGAGCATTTCCTGGACCTGTGCCGGATGCTCGCCCACCCCACCCCCGCCGAGGCCGACCCCACCGGCGAAAGCTTCTGCTTCGAAAAAGGCGCGGAAAAGCACGGCGGCGGCGACGGCTTCGCCGACGTCTGGAAAAAGGACTTCTTCGGCTGGGAGTACAAAGGCAAGCACAAGGACCTCTCCGCCGCCTACGACCAGCTCCTGCTGTACCGCGATGCCCTCGCCAATCCGCCCCTGCTCGTCGTCTGCGATCTCGACCGCATCGTCGTCCACACCAATTTCACCAAGACCGTCTCCGCCGCCCACGAAATCCCCCTGGAAAAGCTGGGCGAGCCGCGCAGCCTCGAAATCCTCCGGGCCGTTTTCTTCGATCCCGAAAAACTGCGCCCCGGCAAAACCAGCGTCGCCATCACCCAGGAAGCGGCGGAGCACTTCGCCGCCATGGCCGAAGCCATGCGCAAGCGCGGCCTCGACTCCGCCGAGGTCGCCCATTTCCTCGACCGCGTCGTCTTCTGCCTCTTCGCCGAGGACATCGGCCTGCTGCCCAACCAGATTTTCACCCGCATCACCGAAAAGGCCGGCGGCGATCCCGCCAAGTTCGCCCGCTTCCTCGCCCAGCTCTTCGCGGCGATGGCCACCGGCGGCGAATTCGGCCTCGAAACCATCCTCCACTTCAACGGCAACCTGTTCGACGGCGCCACCGTCCCCGAGCTGACCGCCGACGAGGCCGCCCGCATCGCCGCCTCCGCCCGGCTGGACTGGAGCGCGGTCGAGCCCTCCATCTTCGGCACCCTGTTCGAGCGCGGCCTGGACCCCGCCAAGCGCTCCCAGCTCGGCGCGCATTTCACGGGCAAGGAAGACATCGACGTCCTCGTCGAGGCCGTCGTCATGCAGCCGCTCCGCCGCGAGTGGGACGAAACCAAGCAGGTCGTCGAAGCCCTGCTGGCCACCGGCAAAAAAGGTAGGGCGGCTTGGCCCAAGCCGCCGGAAGACGGACGGCGCGTTGAGCCAACGCGCCCTACCTTGACCCCCGCCGCCCGGAAAAAAGCGATGGGTGAAGCCGAGGCCCTCATCCAGCGCTTCCTGACGCGCCTGCAAACGGTCAAAGTGCTCGACCCCGCCTGCGGCTCGGGCAACTTCCTCTACGTCGCCCTCCAGAAGCTCAAGGATCTCGAGAAATCCGTCATCCTGCACTCGATGGATTCCGGTCTCGCCTCGTTCTTCCCGATGGTCGGCCCGTGGCAGCTCTACGGCATCGAACTCAACCCCTACGCCCACGACCTCGCGCAGATGACCGTGTGGATCGGCTGGCTGCAGTGGCTCAAGTTCAACGGCTTCGGCTCGCCCGAAGAACCCATCCTCCGCGCCATGTCCGCCAACTTCCAGTGCCGGGACGCCATCCTCGACCTCTCCGACCCCGAAAACCCCAAGGAACCCGACTGGCCCAAAGTCGACTTCATCGTCGGCAATCCGCCGTTCTTGGGCGACAAGATGATGCGCCGCGAATTAGGCGATGACTACGTCGACAAGCTGCGCGACTTATATGCGGGTCGCATTCCCGGCCAATCCGACCTCTGCTGCTACTGGTTCGAGAAAGCCCGCGCCCACCTCGAAAAAGGCGGCTGCAAGCGCGCCGGCCTGCTCGCCACGCAGGGCATCCGTGGCGGGGCCAATCGCGAAGTGCTTAAGCGCATAAAGGGATCCGGCGACATTTTCTGGGCAATCTCTGATAAAGATTGGATACTCGATGGGGCGACCGTACATGTCAGCATGGTCGCCTTCGACAACGGCGCGGAAAACGCCCTAACTCTGAACGGCAAAAGCGTTGATAAAATAAATGCCAACCTGAGCTCCGCAGCCAACATTATCGAAGCCCAACAAATTCCTGATAACCGAAATATCTCTTATCAAGGCCCCGTTAAAGTGGGGAAATTCGACATTGAATTATCCTTGGCCTTGGAATTCTTACATGCCCCCAATCCACATGGCAGCCCCAATTCTGATGTTATATGTCCATTGAAAAATGGCCAGGACATCACAGGGCGATCTCGCGAAATGTTCGCCGTGGATTTCTTCAAGCGGACTGTTGAATTGGCCTCTCCATACGAAAGACCATTCGCTCATATCGTTGAACATGTTAAACCAAGTAGAGACGCCAGCAAACGAGACGGACGGCGCTTGCGCTGGTGGCAACATGGCGAAACCGGCGATGCTCTGCGAGAGGCCATCTCCAATTTACCGCGATATGTGGCAACAACTCGTGTGGCTAAACACAGGATCTTCACATGGTTGTCTGGCAATGTGCTTCCAGATAGCGCATTGATAATATTTGCCCGTGCCGATGACTATTTTATGGGGATTCTCCATTCACGCATTCATGAGGTGTGGGCTTTGGCTCAGGGTACGCAACTTCGCGAGAAGGAATCCGGATTCCGCTATACACCTTCAACCTGCTTTGAAACCTTCCCGATGCCGAAACCGACGCCGGCGCAAGAGCAGGCCATCGCCGAGGCCGCCCGCGAACTGAACGAATTGCGCGAGCGCTGGCTGAATCCGCCCGAGTGGACACGCGAAGAGGTATTGGAATTCCCCGGCACGCCTGGCGGCCCGTGGTCCCGCTACATCGCACCCGGCACGAACGCCGTCCGTTATCCGCGCATCGTGCCCAAGGACGAGGCCAACGCGGACATGCTGAAAAAGCGCACCCTGACGAATCTTTACAACGAGCGCCCGACTTGGCTGGACCTCGCCCACCGCGCCCTCGACGCTGCCGTATTCGCCGCCTACGGCTGGAAGTCCGACATGAACGACGACGACCTACTAGCCGCACTGCTGGCGCTCAACCAAGAGCGCGTCGCCACCGAATAATAACTGCGCAATCCGCAGAATGAAAAAGAAAATAGAATATCCAGATCCGGAGGCGAACTATGACACGCCGCATTCAGGATGTAGCGTCTGCCAGCACTTGTTGACAATCGGCAAGCAAGACAGCGAAGATGGCTGGACTTGCCGGGCGTTTCCCGAGGGTATTCCCTGGGCATTGTGCATGGTCGCGGGCGATGTCTCCCACGCCGAACCTTATCCCGGAGACAAGGGGTTTCGCTTTAGTCCTGCGGTCTTCGAGTTCAAGGGGCACAGGTTCAAATGGAAGTTTGACCTGACCAGGGCCGAGCTTGTCGAGTAGGCTGCAGCCATGAGAGCGGAATGCTGGAGAACGGGATGACCAAGTCGGAAGAATTCTTGAAGGATCCGGCCGGATTCATTGGCTGGGATGGATTCAAAAGCGAAATGATTATGCCCGGCGGAACACCGGGATGTGGTTTCTGCAAAAATCTAACCTATCTTGGGAACCAGGATGGAACAGGCTGGAAATGCCTGGCCTTCCCAGACGAGATTCCTTGGAGCATCGTAGAACGCGACGAGGAGAACCACACCCGGCACATTCCCGGAGACCACGGGTTCCTTTACTCTCCGCGCGTCATCGTCCCGGAAGGGAAGAAGATCGGATATTACTTCGACTGGGACGGAAATGCGCGCGACGCCGAGACGCATAAACAATTGGTGTTCGAGCGGGATGTGAGATAGTTCGAGCGGCTTTTAAGAAGAAGGAGACTCAATGCGCGTTGTGTGCGGGTAGATAATGGAAAGAGATTGGGTTTTCCGCCGCGCAGAATACTATAAAGTAAGCGCATCTTACGAACTGCCACCTTCTCGGGGGAATCGTGGCCGTAGAGTTTTCCACGCAATGGAAAACTTTCAGCGATTTTTCCACACAATGGAAAAACTATTGCCGTTTTTTCCACACAATGGAAAAAGTTTTCGGGATTTTTCCACACAATGGAAAAACTTTTTCCACGGTGTGGAAAACTTGGTTTTAGGGCTGTTTTCGGGGGTTTTGGGGCTGTTCTCCGGGGCTGTTGAGCGGAGCACGCGGCGCCCCTTGAGCACCGTAGAGCGCGACCGACCGAGGGGCCGGGAAAAACGGCGACCGCCGCAGGCGATCAGCGCCCTCAGCCGCAGCCGCCTCGGGTGCGGCGTAGTGGCGCGGCCGATTTTTTCTGGCCCCGTGGTCGGGGATCCTCGCGCTCTTAGGTGCGAAGGGGGCGTTGCGGGCGGAGCGGTCTTCATCGGGGGGGCTGTTAAAAATTCCTAGAGGATTGAGAGACCATGCCGCGGAGTGCCGTCAGGCACGACCCCAGTCCCGAACGCGTCCGCGCGGTCGGGACGGTGCCGGGCGCGGTCCAGAGTCCGCGCCTGGCAGGCTCGGCCGCCGAAAAGCAAGTGGCCCCGAGTTTCACGCGTAGCGCGAGGCTCGGGGCGAGTTGCAGGCGGCCTTGCAGCGCCTTTTTAGGCCATTTTTTGGGTGAAATGGCGGCGCGGGGGGCATTTATAGCCCCCAAAGCGCCAAAATGAGCCCCAAAAACGGCCTGGGAAGGCGCGGACGGACAAGCGGCGTTGGAAATCCGCCGTCAGGCGGATTGAACGGTGCGCGTAAGCGAGGGCGTAAGCCCGAGCGCGGATCGGAGGCGGGGTTGGGCTCGCGGCGAGCTGCCGCGTACCGCATTCCCGCGCGCGCCCCCACCCGAAGCCCGCAGGGCGGAGCCGCCGCAGGCGGCCAAGAGAGCGCGGCAGAACGCCGCGAAGAACCCCGCCGATCTTCACGCCGAGGGCAACGCCCGAGGCGGAGGCGAGCGAGCGCCAGCGAGCGAGTTCCACCCGGAGCCCAGCCGTGGACGCCGCAGGCGTGACGGCAGGGCGAGGAATGGCCAGCCCCCGGCGCAGGCCGCGCCCAGCCGCGTGAGCGGCTGGGCAGTGGCCGAAGCGGGGGCGGCCAGCCCCGAGCGACGCGAAGCGGAGCGAGGGTCAGCGTAGCGGCGCGGCAGCGCCGCGCGTATGGGGGGAAGCCGCGCAAAGGGGGCTTGAGGAGGGCCGCGCAGAAGGGGGAAAGGAAGGCCGGGCTATGGGGGGAAGCGCGGCCAAGGGGGGAAGCAGGGCCGCGCAAGGGGGGGAAGCCAGGCGGAAGGAAAGAGGCCGCGCGCAAGGGGGGAAGGTCGGGCGCAAAGGGGGCAGGCCGCGCAAGGGGGGAAGCGATTGCACCCGCTACGCCGTTATGTTTTACTGTGGTCCCAAGGCGGCGTTTCTAATGTCCTTCCAAACAGGCCGCCATCTTTAGAGGCTGTTCCCCGGGAAACGCATCCCTCTCGCAACCACCCGGTTTCGCACGCCCGCCGCGGTTCGAATCCCTTTCTAATAGACCTCGCCCGAAGGTCCGAACCCTCCGGCCATTCGGTGATTTTTCCACACTGGTGGAAAACTTTTTTCCATTGTATGGAAAATCGCCGAAAAGTTTTTCCATTGCGTGGAAAATCCCCTGCCCCTTCTGTCAAATGAAGGACTTGTACCCTCTTCGGCTACTCGCTAGAATTCGAGCATGTCTTATCCGTCCATGTCGGCGGCCGAATCCGGGGTTGTTCCCGCATGATCTCCGAAGCCGACACCTGCCGGAAGTTCGTCGTGCCCAAGCTGTACGACGCCGGCTGGGCCGACGAGCAGATTCTCGAGCAGCGTTCCCTCACCGATGGCCGCATCATGGTCTCGGGCTCCAAGGTCTGGCGGAAAGCCCCCAAACGCGCGGACTATCTCCTCCGCCACAAGTCCGGCGCCATGCTGGCCGTCGTCGAGGCCAAGGCCCTGCACAAAACCCCCGCCGCCGGCCTGCAGCAGGCCAAGGAATACGCCCGGATGCTCGACCTCAAGTTCGCCTATGCCACCAACGGCGAGGGCATCGTCGAGTTCGACTTCCTCGAAGGCAAGGAAACCGCCCTGGCAGGCTTCCCTTCCCCCGAAGATCTCTGGAACCGCCTCAAGGGCAACCTCGGCCTGGCCACGCCGGACCAGGAACGGCAATTCCTGACCCCCGCCAACGTCAAATCCGGCAAGATTCCGCGCTATTACCAGCAGATCGCCGTGGACCGCGCCCTCGCCGCTATTGTGGGCGGTAAGAAACGTGTACTCCTGACCATGGCCACCGGCACCGGCAAAACGCTCGTTGCCTTCGAGATTTGCTGGAAGCTCTGGGAATCCAAGTGGAACGTGAAGGGCGATCCGACCCGCAAGCCCCGCATCCTGTACCTGGCCGACCGCAATTTCCTCGTCGACGACCCCAAGGACAAGACCTTTGCGGCCTTCGGCCATGCCCGCCACCGCATCGAAGGCGGCAAGATCGTCCACAGCCGCGAACTCTACTTCTCCACCTACCAATCCATCGCCAAGGACGAGCGCCGCCCCGGCCTCTACAAGGAATTCAAGCCCGACTTCTTCGATCTCGTCATCGTGGACGAATGCCACCGCGGCTCCGCCAAGGACGAATCCAACTGGCGCGAAATCCTCGAATACTTCGCCCCCGCCTGCCAACTCGGCATGACCGCCACGCCCCTCCGCGCCGACAACCGCGACACCTACCTCTATTTCGGCAACCCCGTCTACACCTACAGCCTCCGCCAGGGCATCGACGACGGCTTCCTCGCCCCCTACCGCGTCCATCGCGTCGTGACCCAGTGGGACGCCGCCGGCTGGCGCCCCTCCAAGGGCGACCTTGACCGCTACGGCCGCGAAATCCCCGACGAAATCTACACCACCGCCGATTTCGAGCGTCGCGTGGCCCTGCGCGCCCGCACGCAGGCGGTCGCCCACCATTTGACCGATTTCCTCAAGAAGACCGACCGGTTCGCCAAGACCATCGTGTTCTGCGTGGACCAGGAACACGCCGCCGAAATGCGTGCGGCCCTCGTCAACCTCAATTCCGACCTCGTCAAGGACCACCCCGACTACGTGTGCCGCGTCACCGCCGACGAAGGCAGCATCGGCCGCGGCCACATGCAGCGCTTCCAGGACGTGGAAACCCGCGAGCCGGTCATCCTGACGACTTCGCAACTGCTCACTACCGGCCTCGACGCCCCCACCTGCCGCAACGTGGCGCTCGTCCGCCTCGTCAATTCCATGGTCGAGTTCAAGCAGATCATCGGCCGCGGCACCCGTGTCCGCGCCGATTACGAAAAATACTTCTTCAACATCCTCGACTACACCGGCTCCGCCACCCGCAATTTCGCCGACAAGGACTTCGATGGCGAACCGGCCTTCGCCAGGCAGGAGGAAATCGACGAATACGGCCGGACGCAGAAGGAAGAAGTCCTCTCGCCGGAAACCGGCGAACAACCCGCCCAACCGACCGTCGGCGAGGGTGGCGACGTCCTGGTCGATCCGCCCGACCCGCAGCGCCGCAAGTTCTACTTCGACGGCGGGCGCGTGGAAATCGCCGCCGAACTCGTCTACCAGCTCGATGCCAACGGCAAACAAATCCGGGTGGAAAAGCTGACCGACTTCGCCGCCGAAAACGTGCGTTCCATATGCCCGAAACCCGAAGACTTGCGCGCCCGCTGGTCCGAGGCCGAAACCCGGGCCATCATCCTCCACCAGCTTTCCGAGCGCGGCATCGATTTCCGCACCCTCGCCATCCAGGCCGGCCAGCCCGACGCCGATCCGTTCGACCTCCTCTGCCATCTGGCCTACAACGCCCCCATCCGCACTCGCCGCCAGCGCGCCGACCGCCTGAAGAAGAAGCACGCCGCGTTCTTCGCCTACTACGGCCCCGAGGCCCGCGAAATCCTCGACGAGTTGCTCGAAAAATACGCCGCCGATGGCGAAATCGATTTCACCCTCCCCGCCGTGCTCCAGATTCCCCCCATTTCCCGCCACGGCAACGTGCCGGAAATCATCGATTTGTTTGGCGGCGCCGCGCCCCTGCGCGAAGCCGTCGATAAGCTCCAAGCCCTGCTCTACGCCAAGGAAGCCTGATCCCCATGCCCCGACCCCAAAAGACCGAAGTCCCCGCCACCACCACGCAATCCCTCGGCGCCCTCCTGAAATCCGCGCGCGACATCATGCGCAAGGACAAGGGCCTCAACGGCGACCTCGACCGCCTGCCGATGCTGACGTGGATCATGTTCCTCAAGTTCCTCGACGATCTCGAAATCCAGCGCGAGGCCGAAGCCAAGCTCGCCGGCAACAAATTCAAGCCCGCCATCGAGCCGCCCTACCGCTGGCGCGACTGGGCCGCCAAGCCCGACGGCATCACCGGCGACGATCTCATCCGCTTCATCAACAACGATGAAGCCATCCGCCCCGACGGCAAGCGCGGCGCCGGCCTGTTCCAATATCTGCGCGCCCTCACCAGCGCCAACGGCGACAACCGCCGCGACGTCGTCGCCACGGTCTTCCAGGGCGTCCAGAACCGCATGATCAGCGGCTACCTCCTGCGCGACGTCGTCAACAAGATCGCCGGCATCCATTTCACCTCCAGCGACGAACTCCACACCCTCGGCGCGCTCTACGAATCCATGCTGCGCGAAATGCGCGACGCCGCCGGCGATTCCGGCGAATTCTACACCCCCCGCGCCGTCGTCCGCCTCATGGTGGAAGTTCTCGATCCGCGCCTCGGCGAAACCGTCCTCGATCCCGCCAGCGGCACCGGCGGCTTCCTCGTCGAAGCCTTCAAGCACCTCCACAAGCAGGTCAAGACCGTCCCCGACCGGAAAATCCTGCAGGAGCGCTCCCTGCTCGGCGGCGAACCCAAGCCGCTGCCCTATCTGCTCTGCCAGATGAATCTCCTGCTCCACGGCCTCGATGCGCCGCAAATCGACTCCGGCAACTCCCTCCGCCACAAATTGTCGGAAATCGGCGAAAAGGACCGCGTGGACGTCATCCTCACCAATCCGCCCTTCGGCGGCGAAGAGGAGAAAGGCATCCAAGGCAACTTCCCCGAGGACAAGCAGACCGCCGAAACCGCCCTGCTGTTCCTCCAACTCATCATGCGCAAGCTCAAGCGCCAGCCCACGCCCGCCGGACGCCCCGCGCGTGCCGCCGTCGTCGTGCCCAATGGCACGCTCTTCGGCGATGGCGTCTGCGCCCGCATCAAGGAGGAACTGCTCAAGGACTTCAACCTCCACACCATCGTCCGCCTGCCCAATGGGGTCTTCTCGCCTTACACGCCCATTCCGACCAACCTCCTGTTCTTCGACCGTTCCGGCCCGACCAAGGAAGTCTGGTACTACGAGCAGCCCCTCCCCGAAGGCCGCAAGAACTACACCAAGACCGCCCCCATCCAGTTCGAGGAATTCGCCGACTGCATCGCGTGGTGGAAGAAGCGCAAGGAATCCGACCGCGCCTGGAAGGTTCCCGCCAAAGACCTCATCGCCAACAACTGCAACCTCGACCGGAAGAACCCGGCCGCCAAGGAAGACATTGCCCACCTCCCGCCCGAACAGCTCGCGCAAAGCATCCTCCAGAAGGAACAGCGAATCGCCGAGATCGTGGGCCGGATCCAAAAGCTTCTTTCCGGCTCCAAATTGGCCCCATAGGTCCTATATGTCCAATTCTCCTCCCAATTCCTCCGGCCCTTCCCCCGAAAATCCCCCCGGCCTCATCCCGCCGCACGGCGGGTTCCGGCAGCTCAAGTCCTACCAGATGGCCGAACTGGTCTACGACCTCACCGTCGCCTTCTGCGACCGCTTCATCGACCCCAAATCCCGCACCCACGACCAGATGGTGCAGGCCGCCCGCAGCGGCAAGCAGAACATCGCCGAAGGCAGCCAGGCCTCCGGCACCTCCAAGAAAACCGAACTCAAGCTCGTCGGCATCGCCCGCGCCAGCCTCGAGGAACTCCTCCTCGACTACGGCGATTTCCTCCGCACCCGCAGCCTCCCGCTCTGGACCAAGGACCACCCCGAAGCCCAAGCCGTCCGCCGCCTGGCTTATGTGCCCAATAGGTCTTATCGGACCTATTCGCCCAACATTCTTTCCTCTCCCCCCGAAACCGCCGCCAACACCCTCGTCTGCCTGATCCACCAGGCCAACTATCTCCTCGACCAGCAGCTCCGCCAGCTCGAACAGGCTTTCCTCCAGGACGGCGGCTTTACCGAACGCCTCTACCACGCCCGTCAAGCCGCCCGCGACCTCCCCCCACGCCCATCCTTCCACCGCCACCGCCCCGGCCAACAGCCGCAATGAAAATGCCGTGGCCAAAGGTAAAACTCGGGGAGGTGCTGCGGCGCTCAGATGAATTCGCCGCCATATGCCCTGATGTTGAATACCGCCAGATCACGGTGAAACTCTGGGGTAAAGGCGTGGTGTTGCGGTGCATCTCGAAAGGGACCGAAATCAGCGCATCGAAACAGTTGGTTGCGCGAAGCGGCCAATTCATTCTGTCTCGTATAGATGCCAGAAACGGTGCCCTTGGATTGGTCCCGGCAGATCTTGATGGCGCAGTGGTCACCAACGATTTTCCCGTCTTCAACATTGACGGGAAACGACTGCTTGCTTTGTATCTTGGGTGGATGTGCCGCACCGCGTCTTTTGTTGAAGAATGCATGCGCTCAAGCGAAGGCACAACAAACCGAGTTAGACTTCAAGAGGATAAATTCCTTGATTGCGAAATCCCCCTCCCCCCGTTGGCCGAACAGCAGCGGATTGTGGCGCGCATCGAAGAACTCGCCGCCCAAATCCACGAAGCCCAATCCCTCCGCCAACAGGCCGCAGAAGAAGCCGAGGCGCTTCTGGCAAGTGCCTGCGCAAAGCTGTATGAGCCAAAATCTGATTGGCATGTAAAGACGGTCGGCGAGTTTTGCGAACCACCCCAATACGGCTACACAGAGTCTGCAACAGAGGTGCCTGTTGGACCGCGTTTTCTCAGAATCACAGACATACAAAATGGACTTGTGGACTGGGAGCAAGTTCCATATTGCCGCTGTCCCAATCCCCAAAAGTATCTTCTTAAACCAAACGATCTGGTATTTGCCCGAACAGGGGCAACAACCGGAAAAAGCTTTGTTATTCGCGATTGTCCCGAAGCGGTTTTCGCCTCATATCTAATCCGACTGCGCGTGCGGGACACCGTGTCCGTGGACTATCTCTACCGCTATTTTCAAAGCCCGAGCTATTGGGCGCAAATCGCCGACCAGAAAAAGGGAACCGGGCAGCCAAATCTCAACGGCTCAAAACTTGCAAAGCTTAAGGTTCCCATTGCGAAGCCAGCCGCCCAACTTCGGATCGTGGCGGAGTTGGACACGTTGCAGACGGAGGTGGACCGGCTGAAGGCGTTGCAGGCCGAGACCGCCGCCGAACTCGACGCCCTCCTCCCCTCCATCCTCGACCGTGCTTTCAAAGGAGAATTATGAGCAACCAGGCACAACTGTGGAAAGACGAGCCCGCTCAGCGATGTTTTTACCGCGTGATGCTGGGACGCGGCAGCAAGCACGCCGAAGAGTGCTTTGCCGGTAATTTCATTGGCGCGGACTTCGAAATCAACGAAGACCTGAGCGGTAAGCTCCCGGACGAATGGAGGCAATTCAATCAAAAGTATATCCCCATCTTTCTCGCCAACCACCCGGACCGGACGCGAATCGGCGCGGGCCTGGCCTGCGGTGCCTTGTGGACCGTGTCCAAGGGGATCCAAAAGGGCGACGGCGTTCTCTGTCCGGATGGCGAGGGCGAGTATCGCGTCGGCGAAGTAAGCGGCGACTATTACTATGCCGGTGGACAAAACCTGCCCCATCGTCGCAAAGTCCGCTGGCTCGATGCGTCCATTCCCCGTTCCGCCATGAGCGATGCCCTGCGGAATTCCAGCGGCTCGATCGGAACCGTCAGCGATATTTCAGAGTACCGCGATGAAATTGAGCGCTTGCTGGCTGCGCTTCCAAAAGCACCGCCCATTGTTTCCACCGACCCCGATATTGAAGACCCGGCCGCCTTCGCCATGGAACAACACCTGGAAGCCTTCCTCGTAGCGAACTGGAACCAGACGGAACTCAGCAAGGAATTCAAAATCTTCGAGGAGGGCGGCGAGCCTGTAGGCCAACAATACGCGACGGATGCCGGCCCCATCGATATTCTGGCCATCAGCAAGGACAAGAAGCGGCTGCTGGTCGTCGAACTCAAGCGCGGGCGGGCCAGCGATGCCGTCGTGGGGCAGGTCTTGCGTTACATGGGCTTCATAAAGGAACAGATCGCGGAAAAGGGCCAGTCCGTCGAAGGCGTCATCATCGCGCTAGAAGACGACAAGAAACTGCGCTACGCGCTCGCCTCCGTCCCCGCCATTTCGTTCTACCGATACAAGATTTCCTTCAAACTGGTGAAGGTGTAAGCCACCGTTTTCTGAATTAGGCGGCCACCGGCCGCAAAAAATTCTGCTGAGCACCGCGAGCACATGAGCACACATAGGCACATGGAGCACGAAGAGTACGCTTGAGTTCGGCGCAACCCAAACATAGAATGGTAGATACGAAGCGCGGCATACAATATTTAATGCAATATTGTTTGCGAGGCGCGATATATTGTGTATTCTCACGCTTTAGTTCCATAACCATTGGGAACACGCCAATTAAATAACAATGTATAAATCATTGTGCCACAACGCAATGTGTCGTAGCCTGTAAATATCAAGTTTAGGCGACTATTGCGGGCGTCCAAAACCCGAACATCGAAAGTAGCAAGGAACTTGAAGGGATGGGGGTCCAAACCCCATCCCGCCCTTTAAGAGGAGTGAAACGACAATGGATGCGAAAGCTGCTAGGAAAAAGGCGATATCGGAAACCCAATGCGAATTGAGGGCAAAACTGTGGCCAGCTGTTACCGAAGATGACCTCTGGAATAGAAAGAAGCGCACCGGGTTCACCACTGTCCCGAGGACAATGCCGATATTCACGGAAATCATGGATAGCATGTCGAATGGGAAACCCGTCTCCAAGGTGTATTTGGACCTATGGTGCCGATCCTTCGATGAGCATGTCGTGGCGCTAAGTAAAAAAGAGGAAATGGCATTTTACTCTGGGTTCGGAGGTCAACGCGGGGTTCATACTTGGAGTAGCCGGCTTGATATTCTCGCAGGTCTTGGATTTGTGAAGGTTGCGCCTGGGCCGTATGGGACGAGAAGCTATGCCCTCATCCTGAACCCTTATAAAATTGTGGCGAAACACTGGGCGCTAAAAACGGGCGGGCTGACAGAGGCGCACTACAACGCATTGCTTGCTAGGGCGGGAGAAATCAAGGCAGACGACATCTGAGATTGGGAACGATCCCGTAGTTTATGAATCGCCCCCTCTTTGGGGCCTGCTCGTCTAGTCTCGTTTTGGCTAATCCGTATATTTTCGGGTCAATTCATCGCGTAAGATAATCTTATAAGTAGGCCTGCCCGCCTTGACCTAGAAGTTTTCCACAGTATGGAAAACTTTTTCGGGATTTTTCCACACAATGGAAAAACTTTCAGCGAATTTTCCACACAATGGAAAAACTTTGTCCAAGGTGTGGAAAACCCGGATTTAGGGCTGTTTTCGGGGGTTTCGGGGCTGTTCTCCGGGGCTGTTGAGCGGAGCACGCGGCGCCCCATGTGAGCCGTAGAGCGCGCCCGACCGAGGGGCCGGGAAAACGGCGACCGCCGCAGGCGGTCAGCGCCCTCAGCCGCGCCCGCTTCGGGTGCGGCGTAGGACGCGGCCGTTTTCTGGCCGCGAGGTCGGGGGTTCTACGCGCTCTCAGGCGAAACGGGGGCGGTGCGTGCGCAGCGAGGATCTACTTAGGGGGCTGTTAAAAATTCCTAGAGGATTGAGAGGTCATGCCGCGGAGCGCCCAACGGGCGCGACCCCAGTCCCGAACGCGCTCCGCGTGGTCGGGACGGTGCCGGGCGCGGTCCAGAGTCCGCGCCTGGCAGGTAGGCCGCCGTTAAGCAAGTGGCCCCGAGTTTCACGCGTAGCGCGAGGCTCGGGGCGAGTTGCAGGCGGCCTTGCAGCGCCTTCGGAGACCGTTTTGAGGGCGAAAAGAGGGCGCGGGGGGCATTTATAGCCCCCAAAGCGCCCGAAAGAGCCCGAAAAATGGCCTTGGAAGGCGCGGACGGACAAGCGGCGTTGGAAATCCGCCGTTTCGGCGGATTTGAACGACGCGCGTAAGCGAAGGCGTAGCCTGAGCGCGGATCGGAGGCGGGGTTGGGCTCGCGGCGAGCTGCC
>Ga0209612_1001695_pt1 | contig 17311 bp, 16 predicted proteins | sample BioC12SIPDNA_FD_185746 | JGI IMG/M metagenome (GOLD analysis project Ga0209612, IMG submission 185746) | Anaerobic biogas reactor microbial communites from Washington, USA - Biogas_R1_B C12 SIP DNA (SPAdes) (version 2) | ecosystem: Engineered > Bioreactor > Anaerobic > Unclassified | place...
ACAGCGTGGGCGGCAACCTCGTCGGCAACGCGCGGTGGATCGGCTGGCCGGTCCGTGAGCTGCTCGCGCGGGCGGGCGTGCGACCGGAGGCCGACATGGTGCTCTCCCGCAGTGTCGACGGCTTCACCGCGGGGACCCCGCTCGAGGTGCTCACCGACGACCGCAACGCGCTCATCGCCGTCGGCATGAACGGCGAGCCACTGCCGCCGGAGCACGGCTTCCCGGTGCGGCTCGTCGTCCCCGGCCTCTACGGATACGTCTCGGCGACGAAGTGGCTCACTGAGCTCAAGGTGACGCGTTTCGACCAGGACGAGGGCTACTGGACGCCGCGGGGCTGGTCGGCGCTGGGCCCGATCAAGACTGCGTCGCGCATCGACGTGCCCCGCAGAGGGGACGTGCAGGTCCCGTCGTCCGGGACCGTTCCCGTGGCCGGCGTCGCGTGGGCCCAGCACCGGGGCATCTCGAGGGTCGAGGTGCGAGTGGACGACGGCCCGTGGAACGAGGCCGAGCTGCTCGCCGAGCCCACGGTCGACGCGTGGCGGCTGTGGACCTGGCAGTGGGAGGCGCAGCCCGGGGAGCACACGCTCACCGTTCGCGCCACGGACGGCGACGGGGAGCTGCAGACCGACGCCGTCGCCTCCCCGGCCCCCGACGGCGCCAGCGGGTGGCACTCCGTCACCGTCCGCGTGGAGTGATGCGCCGGCAGTCCTGCGTCCTAGGTGGCCGTTCCCGAGCCGCCGCCACACCCCTGCGTTCGGGGACCTGCTGCGCCAACCAGTCGGTCAGGCCCACCGAGGTGGCGTAGGCATCGGTCCGCTCTGCACTCCACCCACCTGATATGGCTGTCTGGCGGTGTTCTCAGCTATCTGAGTCAACAGGGACAGTGTGTCCACGAACCAACCGACGACAGCGTAGAAGAGAGCAGCGAAAAGAAGTACGCACGAAGCCGCCACGACACCGTAGGCGAGGAAGGCGACGGTCGCAGTTTCGTCGCGGGACGAAGCGGCCGCCAGCAGACTGCCCAGGAACACAAAGGCGCCTACCCCCACGAACCCGATGGTGCCGATCATCCTGACCGCATTGAGGATGGTGGACGTGGCTCGTGCCTGTCGGTTCTTGGGGCGACCAGCGACTGGGGGAGGAAACCCAGGCGCGGGACGGTACGGTGGCACGTTCGTCGACATGAATCTCCCTTCCTGAGCTCAGATTTCGCCCTACACCCTCGTAGGACTCCAATGCCATTAGGCCACAGCCTCCTTCGAAGTCAAATTGCGAGGGGCCAGTGCCTGCGGACGGGGGTCCCGCTATGACTGTCGGCATAGGAGACTCGTGAGGAGGATGGGCGCTGCCATCGCGACAGGCAGCTTCCCCACGACAGCGCCGAGACTCGTGAGGAGATGGGTGCTGCCATAGCGACAGGCAGCTTCCCCACGACAGCGCCGAGACTCGTGAGGAGGATGGCTGCTGCCATAGCGACAGGCAGCTTCCCCACGACGGCGTTGAGACTCGTGAGGAGGATGGATGCTGCCATCGCGACAGGCAGCTTCCCCACGAGGTCAGGCGGGCCCCTCAGAGGAACCTGGGACCCCACTTGATGATCTCGATGCTGACGATGAGGGTGATCCAGCCGATGATCGTGAGCGTGAACCAGCCGTTCTCGGCGAAGGCGCGGCCCTTGGCCTGCCAGTCCGCAGGGAGGTACAGGTTGCCCTCACGCAGGTTCCAGTTCGTCATGGACGCGAACACGAACGTCGTCGCAAAGGTGACGAGCAGGCACCAGGGGCACAGCGCCCCGATGACGAAGGTGGACTGGTACAGCAGCCAGTAGGCGAAGATCACGCCGAGCAGGTAGCAGACGTTGGCGGTGAACATGAACCACTTCGGGAACCGGACCCCGCACAGCGACGCGACCGCGATGGTCATGACGACCGGCTCGGAGACGAGCCCGAAGAACGCGTTCGGGAAGCCGAAGACATTGGCCTGCCACGTGTTGGCGACCTTGGTGCAGTCGAGGATCTCGTTGATCGAGCAGGACAGGATGGTGTCGGGGTTCCCGGCCAGGACGATGGCGTCGTAGGCGAGCACGAACGCGGCGATCAGACTGAGGATCGCCATCACGAGCATCTCCGTGAAGAGGATCGTGCGAATCCGCCTCGGCGGCGACTCCACCATGGTCACGTCTTCGTCGATGGTCGTCGCCACCAGCACGCCTTTCGTCATGGCCCAGGCGGTGCGCCGCGGACCCTCGCCCAGTGTAAGGAGGAAAGACGGGTCCCCCTTACATGGGCAGATAATGGCCAGAGCTGCGTGTACACCCCCACGACGTCGGGGGTACGGCGCGGCCGTGGAGGTGCGATGACGGACCAGGCCAGGGCGTTCTGGCTGCGTGAGCCCGGCCGGGGTGAGATCCGGACGGTGGCCGTCGAGCGCCCCGGGCCGGACGAGGTGCTCGTGCGGACCGTTCGCTCAGGCGTGAGCCGTGGGACGGAGACCCTCGTGTTCCGGGGCGAGGTGCCCGCCGACCAGTACGGCATCATGCGCGCGCCGTTCCAGGAGGGCGAGCTCCCCGGCCCGGTGAAGTACGGCTACCTCAACGTCGGAGAGGTCGAGCAGGGTCCGCCAGAGCTGCTGGGACGGCTGGTGTTCTGTCTCTATCCCCACCAGACCCGCTACGTCGTCCCGCTCGACGCCGTCGTGCCGGTGCCGGAGGACCTGCCCGCTGACCGGGCGGTCCTCGCCGGGACGGTGGAGACCGCCGTCAACGCCTTGTGGGACGCGGCGCCCCTGGTCGGCGATCAGGTCACCGTCGTCGGTGGCGGCATGGTGGGCCTGTGCGTCGCGCGCCTGCTGGTCGGCATCCCCGGCGTGCAGGTCACCGTCGTCGACACCGACGAGGAGCGCCGGTCTGTCGCGCACTCCCTCGGTGCCGCGTTCACCCTCCCCGAGGAAGCCGCCGGCTCCCAGGACCTCGTCCTCCACGCGAGCGCCACCGGCTCGGGCCTGCAGACGTCCCTCGCGCTGCTCGCGGACGAGGGGACGGTCATCGACCTGAGCTGGTACGGCGACAAGGAGCTCGCCCTGCACCTCGGGGGCGCCTTCCACTCCCGCCGGCTCACGATCAAGGCGAGCCAGGTGGGCACGGTCTCCCTCGCCCGCCGCGGCCGTCGGTCCACGACCGACCGGCTCCGGCTCGCCCTTCAGCTCCTCCGCGACCCGTCCCTCGACGCCCTCGTCAGCGGCAGCTCACCCTTCGCCGACCTCCCTGACGTGATGTCCGCGCTCGCGGACGGCCGGCTCACGGCGCTGTGTCACACGATCACCTATGACGAGGAGACATGACGTGTTCAGCGTGACGGTCCGGGACCACATGATGATCGCGCACAGCCTGAGGGGTGAGGTCTTCGGGCCGGCACAGCAGCTGCACGGCGCGACCTACGTCGTCGACGCCACCTTCCGCGCGGCCACCCTCGACGAGGACGGCGTCGTCGTCGACATCGGCAGGGCGGCCTCCGTGCTCGCAGGGGTCGTGGGCGAGCTGAGTTATCGCAACCTCGACGAGGACCCCAGCCTCTCCGGCGTGAACACGACGACGGAGCGCCTCGCGGAGGTCGTCGGCGACCGGATAGCCGCCCAGGCGCAGGCGGGCGCGCTCGGCAGGAGCGCCGCGGAGCTGTCCTCTCTCGTCGTCACCCTGCACGAGTCGCACGTCGCCTCGGCCTCCTACGAGCGTGCGCTGTGAGGACCGTGCACGCGGTCGTGCCTGCAGGTCTCACCGATCGAGGTCGACCGAGCGGGGGCAACGCATACGACCTGCGCGTGCTCACCGGCCTGGGCGAGCTCGGCTGGACGGTCTGTCTGTTCGAGGTCGATGGGACGTGGCCGACCCCGGACCGGGCCGCTCGCTGTCGCCTCAGCGGAGTGCTCGCCTGCATCCCGGACGGCTCCCCCGTGCTCCTCGACGGCCTCGTCGCCTGCGCCGTCCCGGAGGTCATCGCGCCCGAGCGGGACCGGCTGCGGCTCGTCACTCTCGTCCACCTCCCCCTCGGCCACGAGTGGGGGGCCGGGGCGCCGGACGGGCAGGACGCCGCCCGATGTGAGCGGGAGCGGGAGGTCCTGGCCGCTGCCACCACATTGATCACGACCAGCCGGTGGACACGCGCATGGCTGCTCGACGCATACGGGCTCGACCCCGACCGTGTGCACGCCGCGCCCCCGGGATCGGAGGAGGCGGCCGAGGCCCGGCCCGAACCCTCCGGGTCGCGGCTGCTGTGCGTGGGTGCGGTCACGCCGACGAAGGGGCACGACGTCCTCCTCGACGCGCTCAGCCGGATCGTCGACCTCCCGTGGTCCCTCACCTGCGTAGGCGCCCTGGACATCGACCCGGGTTTCGTCACCGACCTGGCCGTGCGGATCGGCCGGGCCGGGCTGGACACCCGGATCACGCTGGCCGGCCCCTGTGGCGGCGACCGACTGCAGACGATGTATGCGGTGGCCGACCTCGTGCTCGTACCGTCGCGGATCGAGAGCTACGGCATGGTGGCCACCGAGGCGCTCGCCCGCGGGATCCCGGTCATCGGCAGCGACGTGGGTGGCCTTCCGGAGGCGCTCGACGGACCCACCCCTGGTGACCGGCCGGGGCTCCTCGTCCCACCGGGCGATGACGCGTGTCTGGCGGCGGCACTCCGGGAATGGATCACCGACCCCGACCTACGCGACCGGCTCCGCGCAGCGGCCCGCCGTCGACGCGCCACACTCGACGGCTGGTCGGCGACGACCCAGCGTGTCTCGGAGATCCTCGACGAGCTGGCGGCATGACGCACACCCCGGCCCGCGTGACCCCGCACTGGCTGAGCCTGCGCGAGCCCGCCGATGCCCGCGCCCGCTCCGCCGAGCTCACCGCGGAGGTGGCGCGGCACCTCGAGGACGCGCCGCGCCCACTGGTGATCCATGACCTCGGGAGCGGGACCGGCTCGATGAGCCGCTGGCTCGCGCCGCGGCTGCCGGGTCCGCAGCACTGGGTCCTGCACGATCGAGACCCTGACCTGCTCGACGTGGCAGCAGCCCAGCCCCCGCCGCGGGACGCCGACGGGGTCGAGATCTCTGTCGAGACAAGGCAGGACGACATCACCCGGCTGGGACGCGAGGACCTGCGACCTGCCTCCCTCATCACCGCCTCGGCCCTCCTCGACCTGCTCGGCATCGATGAGCTCGAGCGCCTCGTGCGCTCCTGCGTCCAGGCGGAGTGTCCTGCCCTCCTCACCTTGTCGGTCACCGGACGGGTGCGACTCACCCCACCGGACGCGATGGACTCCGTCATCCGGCACGCCTTCAACGAGCACCAGCGCCGCACGACCGAGGGACGGACGCTGCTCGGGCCGGTCGCCGGGCGGGCTGCCGTCCACCTGTTCCGGATGACGGGATGGCACGTCGAGGTGCGCGCGAGCCCGTGGCAGCTGGACCGCGGATCCCGCGAGCTCATCGCCGAGTGGCTGACCGGCTGGGTCGCCGCCGCCTGTGAGCAGCGGCACGACCTCTGCCCGGCGGCGTCGGAGTGCCTTGCCCGCCGTCGTGCCGACCTCGCGCGCGGACGGCTCTCCGTCGCCGTGCAGCACGTCGACCTGCTCGCCCGACCCCACAGGAGCGGCCGATGACTCGCGGCGCGGTCGCCATCGTGTCACCGGTGGCGGAGGCACGGACTACCCGGGCGCGGAGGTGGGCACGTCCGCTCGGCGGCATGCTCATCCTCGCCGCCATCCTGGTCTGGCTCGGTGTCGACCCGTTCCTCGACGGGCTGCGGGCCGTCGATGCCCCGACCCTCCTCCTCGCTACTGTGATCGCGGTCCTGACGACCGTCGGCGCTGCCTGGCGCTGGCACCTCGTCGCCGGTCGGCTGCACGCCCCACTTCCGCTGTCGGCCGCCGTCGCGGCGTGCTACCGCGCACAGTTCCTCAACGTCGTCCTCCCCGGTGGCGTCCTCGGCGACGTCGACCGCGGCGTGCGGCACGGACGGGAGGTGGAGGACGTGGCGCGGGGGCTGCGGGCGGTGGCGTGGGAACGGATCGCGGGTCAGGTCGTGCTGGCCGTGCTCACGGTCGGAGCAGTCCTCCTCGCCCGACCGTTCGCGAACAGCGCTATCGCCGTGCCGTCCTGGCTCGCGCCGGCCGTCATCCTCGGCGCGCTCCTGGCGGCAGCACTCCTCGCCCGCACCCACCTAGGGATCCGCGCCACGCAGGTGACCATTGCGGACGCCCGGGCCCTCGCACGGCCCGGGCTGATCGGCAAGGTCCTGCTCGCGTCGCTGGTCGTGCTTGCCGGACACGTGACGACCTTCTGGCTCGCGACCCGGGCCGTCGACGTCGCACTCCCTTTCTCGGAGCTCGTGCCGCTGGCGCTGCTCGTCCTGTTCGTGGCGGCGCTCCCCCTCAACCTCGCGGGCTGGGGACCGCGGGAGGGGGCGGCGGCCTGGGCCTTCGCGGGAGCCGGTCTCCAGGCGAGCCAAGGGCTCGCGGTGGCCGTCGCATACGGAGCCATGGTGCTCGTTGCCGCCCTGCCGGGAGCCGTCCTCCTCGTCCTGAGGTCACGGGGGCGACAGGAGGAGGTGGCGACCCATGGGTGAGCGGCCCTACACCGTGCTCAGCTGCGCCATCTCGCTCGACGGCTACCTGGACGATGTCTCCGGGACCCGGCTCGTGCTGTCGAACCAGGCCGACCTCGACCGCGTCGACGCGGTGCGGGCGGCCAGTGACGCCATCCTCGTCGGTGCCGGCACCGTGCGGGCCGACAACCCGCGGCTGGCGGTGCGGGGCGAGCACCGGCGGGCCCAGCGGCTCGCCGAGGGCCGCACCTCCACTCCCCACCGGGTGACGGTCACCCGGCGCTCGGACCTCGATCCGGGGGCGGCGTTCTTCGCACCCGGGGACGCGGAGCGGATCGTCTACTGCGCCAGTGCTGCCGTAGCCGGCGCCCGCGAGCGCCTGGGTGCAGCGGCCACCGTCGTCGACGCCGGGGTGACTCCCAGGATGGCTCGGGTCTGCGCCGACCTCGGCGACCGTGGCGTGGGCCGGCTGCTCGTCGAGGGCGGACAGGACGTGCACACCCAGTTCCTCTGCGGGGACCTGGCCGACGAGCTCCAGGTCGTCGTCGCGCCCTTCTTCGTCGGGGACTCCCGCGCCCACCGGGTCGTCAAGGACGGGCCGCTCCCGTGGAACCGGGCCCGCCGGGCGGACCTCGTCGACGTCCGGCAGATGGGGGACGTGGCCCTCCTGAGGTATGCGCTGTCCCCCCGTTTCGCCGACCACGGAGGTCGCGAGTGGTGACCCCTGGGCAGCCCTGGAGTCGGGAGCTCCGCACGGGGTGACGACATGAGCCGGACGGCAGCGGTGGGAGGTCTCGCAGGTGCCGGCCTCGTGCTCCTCGTCGTCCTGCTCGCTGTCCTCTCCGCGACGACGGGCCTCGGTCCTGCGGGCTGGGCGGTGGGTCTGGTGAGCGGCATCAGCGTCACGGCCGCCGTCGTCCTCGGTATGCGTCGGGCCGGTCTCGACCGACCCGGTCCGGCCGATGTGGTCACCTACGGCCGGGCCGTCCTCACGTGCGCCGTTGCCGGTCTCGCGACCGAGGCGGTGCTCGGGCTCGACGTGTCGATCGCCGTTGTGGCGCTGGCCGTTCCGGCGCTCCTGCTCGATGCCGTCGACGGTCAGGTCGCACGGAGGACGAGGACGACCGCCTTCGGCGCGCGTTTCGATGGCGAGGCGGATGCGTTCCTCATCCTCGTGCTCAGTGTCGTCGTGGGCTCGATGCTCGGGTGGTGGGTCCTGGCCGCAGGCCTCGTCCGCTACGTGTTCGCGGTGGCCGGCTGGGTGCTGCCGTGGCTGCGGCGGCCCCTCGAGCCGAGGTACTGGCGCAAGGTGGTGACGGCGACCGTCGGGATCGTTCTCGTCATCGCCGTCGCTGACGTGCTCCCCCGCTGGCTGACCGTGATTGGGGTGGTCATCGCCTTGGGGCTCCTGGCCGAGTCCTTCGGTCGGGATGTCTGGTGGCTCTGGCGGCACCGCCGTGAAGGCGTTGGGCGAGGTGGCGCTCCCGGGAGTCCCTTGTGGTCCAGGCTCCCCCGTCGTGTGCGCGTGGGCGGTTCGGTGCTGGCGACCGTCGCGGCGATGACCCTGCTCTGGATCCCGCTCGTCGCACCCACCGACCCCGACCGGCTCACGCCGGCGTCGTTCGTGCGCCTGCCCCTCGAGGTGCTGGTCCTCGGTGCTCTCGCGCTCGTGGCCTCGACGGGAACCGCACGTTGGGGGCGGACCGTGAGCCTGCTGGGCGGAGGCCTCGTCGCGATCATCGCGGTGGCGAAGCTCCTGGACCTGGCGACCTTCGCCGTCCTCGGCAGGTCCTTCAACCTTGCTGCCGACCGCACCCACCTCGGTCACGGCGTCGAGTGGGCGCGGCTCGCCATGGGACCCTGGGCCACTCGCGGCATCATGGCCGGCGCCATCGTCCTCCTCGCTCTGCTCGCGCTCGGACTCCCCTGGGCCGTCGCCCGCCTCACGAGCTCTCTGGGGCGGCGTCCTCGGACCGGTCGACGCCTCCTCGCTCTCGGCGGCCTGACCTGGATGCTCTGCGCGCTGCTTGGCGTCCAGCTCGTCTCCGGCGTGCCCTTCGCGGCAGCGGACACCTCCCGGTATGTCGTGCACAAGGTGGACGAGGGTGTCTCGGCACACCGCGACCTCGAGCTCTTCGAGCGGGCCCTGTCCTCGGACCCCCTCGGCGACGCCGCGTCCGTAGACCTCAGTGCACTCGCCGGCAAGGACGTCGCCATCGTCTTCGTCGAGAGCTACGGACGCGTGGCACTCGAGGGGACTGGGTCGGAACAGGTGCGAGAAACCCTGCGCGACAGCGAGGCCCGCCTCGGTGACGTGGGATATCAGGCGGCCAGCGCATACCTCACCTCGCCGACGTTCGGCGGCAGCAGCTGGCTCGCCCACTCCACGCTCCAGGCCGGGGTGACCGTCAGCGGCGACGCGCGCTACGACCTGCTTCTGAAGAGCAGCCGCGCCACCCTCGCGTCGACGTTCCGGCGCGAGGGCTGGCGGACGGTGGCAGTGCTCCCGGGCTCGCGCGGCGACTGGCCGGAGGGGCGGGCGTTCTTCCGGTTCGAGCAGGTCTATGACCGCTCGGGTCTGGGGTATGCGGGGCCGCGGTTCGGGTTCTCGACGCCGGACCAGTTCACTCTCACCGCCTTCGGCGAGCTGGAGCTCGACGAGTCAGACCGTCCGCCGGTGCTGGCTCAGGTCGAGCTCACGTCGAGTCACGCGCCGTGGGCGCCGTTGCCGACGATGGTGGCGCCGGACCAGCTCGGCGACGGGAGCGTCTATCACCGCATGCATGCCGCAGCGGCGAGCCCCACCGACCTGTGGCGGGACCGGTCGCAGGTGCGCGCCGCATACCGTCAGGCCATCTCGTACTCGCTGAGCAGTGTCGTCGCGTTCCTCGAGCAACGACACGGCGACGACCTCGTCCTCATCCTCCTCGGGGACCATCAGCCCTCGACAATCGTGAGCGGCTTCGGCGGCGACCACGACGTGCCGGTGAGCATCATCTCCCGCGATCCGATGGTGCTCGAGCGGATCGGCGACTGGGGCTGGCAGAGCGGCCTGGCACCGGACGTGGCAGCGCCGGTGTGGCCGATGGCGGACTTCCGGGACCGCTTCCTCACGGCCTTCAGCAGCGCGGGGTCGCGGTGACGGCGGCACGGTTGGAGGAGGTCCTGTACGAAGCCCGGTCGAGGGCCTTCCCTCCCGGGGAGTTCGTCGGGCAGGAGAGCTTCGTGACCGCCGGAGAGGTCCTGGCGCTCGCCCGGCGGGCCGGGATCGACCGCGCGACACGGGTGCTCGACCTCTGCTGCGGTCGCGGTGGACCCGGACTGCACATCGTCGAGCGCCTGGGCTGCGCGTATGCGGGGGTCGACTCGAGCGCGGAGGCCATCCAGGAGGCGCGCAGGAGTGCGGCGGCCCGCGGGCTTGCAGCGCGGTTCGAGGTCGCCACCGTCCCGCCAGTTCCCTTGCCTCAGCTCGATATCGGTCAGCTGGAGGATGTCCAGCTCGACGTGGTCCTCCTGATCGAGACGTTGCTGGCCTTCCGTGACAAGCGCGCACTGCTGCGGGAGATCTCTGCCGCGCTCCCGATCGGCGGGCGACTCGCCTGCACCGTCGAGGCGGGAGCTCCGCTCACGGACTCCGAGCGTGCGGTCATGCCGGCGGCGGAGACGGTGTGGCCTGTCGCTATGGATGAACTGATGAGGCACCTTGAATCCGTTGGCATGCACGTGGATTCGCTACGGGAGTGCACCGACGACCACCGTGCCGCGGTCGATGGGCTGCTCAGCGCCTACCGTGGGCTCGCTGTCGAGATCAGGGCTGCCGGCGGACATGAGGTGCTCGACGACGTGCTCACTTCCCATCGGCTATGGAGTGAGTGGTTCCGCGAGGGCCGGATCAGGAAGTTCGCCGTCGTTGCCGAGCGGGTGCGTTGAAGGTCACGTCCCCCCGATTCGGCGGCGGAACGACCGCGATCTATAGTTGATGAGTCAACTATCCCCTGCTCGAGATTGAGAGTCATGACGAAGATCGCCATTGTCACCGGCAGCATCCGCCCCGGCCGCCAGAGCCTGAACGTGGCCACGTGGGTGAAGTCCATCGCCGATCGACGCACGGACGCGGTCTTCGAGATCGTCGACATCGCCGACCACCCGCTGCCGCTGTGGCAGGACGAGATCCCGCCGGCTGCGGCGCCCGGTGGGACGACGAGCGAGAGCAAGGCGTGGTCGGCGCGGATGGCCGAGTTCGACGGCTACATCTTCGTCGTCTCCGAGTACAACCACTCGATCACCGGCGCGCTGAAGAATGCGCTCGACTACCTCAAGCCCGAGCTCAAGGACAAGGCCGCCGGGTTCGTCTCCTACGGCGCAGCGGGCGGGGCACGTGCGGTGGAGCACCTGCGCGGCATCCTGTCCGAGCTGGGTGTGGCGCACGTGCGGAACACGGTCCTGCTGTCCCTGTTCCACGACTTCGAGAGCTTCTCCGTGTTCGCGCCCACCGAGCCCGCCGCCGCTTCCGTCGCCCCGATGCTCGACCAGCTGGTGCTGTGGACGAAGGCCATGGAGGCGGTCCGGGCCGGCGAGTTCAGCGCTGACGAGGCCGCCGCAGCCTGACGCTGTCGGCGCGGCTGCCGGGGTCTCCCCCTGGCTGGGGTCTGATCAGCTGCTGAGGTCCTTGGCCACGGCTCGGAGGATCTGGTCCCCGTGGTGGTGGTCGATGCCGAGCCGGCTGCGGTGGATCTCGACCCGCATGGGCCACTTCGCCAGGGTGCGGGTGTCGGCGACCGGGATCCATTGACCTTCGCGAGCCGTCAGAAGGCTCGTCTGACCCGCCGGGTCCCTGCTGACCCAGGGACTCACGCTCACGGTGTCTGTGACGAGGTGCTTGACGGTCGCGGGCGACAGCCGTCGCGCTTCGAGAACCACAGATGACGGGTCGGCGCGGTCGAGGAACCAGCGGCACGTGCCGTCTTCGCCGTGCCAGGCGACCACAGTCGTCTTCAGGTAGGTGGCAAGGCGCTCCTCCGACAGCGCATCGCAGGGCAGTTCCTCGACCACCGTGGGCACAGGCGAGGGCGGCGACGTCACCGGTGCCGTCGCGATCGACTGCCCTGCGGCGACGACACCTGCCTGTATCTGTCCAGCAGCCGGGGTGAGTACTCTGGCGAGTCCGGGTAGGAGCTGGGCGACTCCGAACAGCAGAGCGAGGAGTAGGACGAACCGCAAGAGCCGTGACGGCCCGCTCGGGGAACGCCGGGCCTTGCGGGGCGGACGCATGGGCGGGGGTCGTCGCCCGCTCGCCGGCGGTGCGAGAGCGTGAGGACGAGCGATTGGGGGGCGGCGCGCGCCGGCCGCTGCGACACTCCGGGTGGGTGCCGCCCGTGCGAGGTCATGCCCTATCGCCGCCAGGAGGTCGGGGTCAGTTGTCGTGGCTGGGAACTCGCTCAGGACGCGAGGCACCAGGCCGAGGACCTCAGCGGGGTGTAGGCGTGGAAGGGGTGCACACAGCCATGGGACGAGGCGGTGGAGCGGGACGACCCAGACTCCCTGGACCAGCTGAGCGTCACCGAAGTCGCGCTCGCGATTGCCTGCGAGACACAGCACCGGCGTGACCGGAGTTCTGAGCCGGCTGCCGACCTCGACGGCCATCCAGTGCACCCGGCGCAGCTCCCCAGCCAGATTCCGGCTCGCTCGCTTGTCGCGGGCGCCGAGGTGCTGGTAGAGCGAGTCGTTCCAGACCGTGATGGCTCCCGAGTAGTTCTTGGCGTCCACGATGACGACGCCGGTCGGCCCGATGAGAACGTGGTCGAGGTTGGACTCGGTGAGGCCGGGCATGAGGAGCCGGTCGTGGACGACGGTCCAGTGCGGCGGCATGGCGGCCAGCGCCTGGGCAACTCTCAGCTCGCCCTCTGCCCCGGCGAACCACTTCCGCGCCTCGGCGTCTCCGGCCGCGGCCAGGGCCTCGCCCCTCCGCCGTGCGCTCTCTCCCGCCACACTGGCATCTTGGCCCCGGCACGACGCCGGCGGCGGTCCTCGCAAACCTTGACCGAAGGGACGACCCACCGAGCGCCCCTCTTCGCACACCTAGGTATCAGTGGGACCGAGGCGCAGGGACTGGATCCGCTGCCGATCGACGTCACGCTGCTCGCCGTAGGTCCGCTCCGTGGTCGCCATGTTGATGAGGGTTGCGTCCTCGTCCGTCGGCTCCGATCCCCACATGCACCAGAACTTCCGGCTCCGATCCTCCGTGAAGAGGTACAGGTTCGTCATCGAGTAGAACTTTCCGGGCTCGCCGAACGTGCGAATCACCCGGCCCGCCCTGGTGTAGTCGTCGCGATCCAGTCCGGGGGTGCGGCCCAGCACGACATACCAGTGCGGGGCCGACTCGGCGTAGGTGACGGCCCAGGTCCACTGCAGGCTGGGAGCCAGCGTCAACCACCACCGCAGGTCCTCCTGCACTGCCGGCTCACGCGGGGCGTTGGTGCTCATAGGCAGGACGGTATGGTCGAGCACCGACACTCCTTCACCGCTCAAGAGCCAAGGTCACTGACTCCGGAACAACGGAAGATCGTCAGCACCCACCGCCAGCAGATCCCGCACCGGCGTGAACGCCACTGGTAGGTTTGACGCGCTCCATGACGAGCAGTTCGGCATGGTCGAGAATCTCTCGGAGGCGTTGGACGTGTCAGGCGTAGATCGCGTTGAGGGTTGTTTCTGCTCACCACGCACCGCAATCACGGCGCACCGAGGCAGGGTTTCGAATCATGACCTGGTTGGTTGAGGAGTAGGCAACGGAGGGGCCTTGCCCCCTGTCCTTGGACACAGGGTGGGTTACGCCGCTGACGGGAGCGTAGCGGCGGTGAGGGCCTCGTAGGCGATCGGGCTGCGATAGCCGCACCAGGAGTGCCTGCGACGAGTGTTGTAGCGGGTCAGCCACCGGAACGCCTGGCGGCGGCAGGTAGCCTCATTGGGCCAGCAGTTCTGGTCCTGCAGTACCTCTCTCTTGAAGGTCGCGTTGAACGCCTCGGCCCCGAGCACCTCCCAAGCGCCGCGCTCGACTTCCGGAGCGACGCCTTCTCCACGCGCGACGCTGACGGTCGCAGTGTCCTCCCCGCGCCGCCAGGCCAACAGCTGTGCCTGGTCCATCGGCGACCACCGCACGGGCGGTGAGTACTTCATGACCGTCCACGCCAGGCCCTGCGCATCGAGGCGATCACGGACATTGAGATCGTGCTCGGAGGCAATCCGGATGAGATCGTCACACAGCACCAGCAGTGCGACATACCGTTCGGTGGGTCGCTGACCGATCTCTTCTCCTACGCGGTGCGCCCAGTCCGTCACAAACCGCGCGCGATAGGGCGGGAACGACTCTGGACTATGACTCATCCGGACGAGCGATGCGAGGGTCGTCGCATCGCCAGGACTGATGTAGTCACCCCACCCCGTGAGCGTCGCATGGAACTCGTCGATGGCGGTGACATTGTCTGAGGCGTCCACGGCGACGAAGGCTTCTCGCAGCGCGTCACCCCAGGAGTCGATGGCGTTGCCGAGCCATGTCTGAGCGTGGCGATCAACGAGGTTGCCGCGGCCGGCGGCTCGCTTGATCAGCACGGGCCAGTCCTCACGAGACTCGCGGCAGGCCTCCATTGCCGCTCGCCAGCGACCTGCGGCCTCGATCTTGTACTCGCGTTCCTCCGTCTCCAGGTCCACCTCGGCAGCGAGTCGCTTTGCCCAGTAGAGGAACTGGTCCCAATCACTCATCGTCAGACTCCTCTCTCCGGCAACAGCGCAGACGGCCGCCCGGACCACGACACAGCAAGCACATCCCGCGCCCGGGTGGCGGCCACGTAGAGCAGGGACCGTTCGCGCAGCAACGCATCGTTCCGGTCGGCCTCGCTCGTGTCGTACTCCTTCAGCGAGGCCGGGATCGACCCGTCACGCACACCGAAGAGCAGGACGCGCGTGAACTCGGTGCCCTTCGCCCGGTGCATCGTCATCACCACAGGGGCCCCGGAGCGCACCGCCTCGGTGTCGACGGCCCGCACCTCGACTCCCCGTTCGGCCAGTCCGGTGACCACCCGGTCACGTTGGAAGCGGTCTCGAACGAGGATCGCGATCGTCTCAGGGGCTGGCGGTTCCGGTTCTGACAGCCAGGAGCGGATGAGATCGGCTGCCTGGTCCAGCTCGGCTGCCAAGGACTCACATGGCAGCACCAGCGGTGTCGGACCAGAGCGTGCAGAACGGTATTCGTCGTGCTGCTCTGCCTCATCGTCCAGATCTCGGTAGTCCGCTCCGTCCAGGATGCCCATTGCCCAGCGCAGGTTCTGCTGAGTCGTCCGGTAGTTGAGGGTGAGCCGCCGCGACCGGCCGCGGGTCTCGATGTCGAAGTGGGACAGGGTGACCTTCTGCCCGTAGATCCGCTGGTGGGCGTCCTCTGCGATGAACAGATCATTCGGACCGGGCTCCACCAGCGCCCGCAGCAGCTGCCAGTGCGCCGGAGTGAGGTCCTGGCCCTCGTCCACGAGGACATGGTCGAACGGACGGCCTCGGGACTCGGCTACCAGGTCGAGGTGGGCCGCGGCGATCGTCGCCACTTCGGGGAAGTCCAGCGTCCCCTGGGCCCTCGCCATCGCCCGGTACCGCTCGATCACTGCCCACACCGCAGCACGTTGACTCCGGTTGAGGGCGACGCCTCTCCCTCGCCGTCGGGCCCGGAAGTATGCCTCGGCTGAGGTCAGTCGCTGCGGCAGCACGACCATCGTGTACTCCGCCGCGAAGAAGGCAGGACTGCGAAGTGTCTCTGGGAGGTCGGTCCCTCCCGCGGCGATGGCATCCGCCCAGGCATCCGGCGGGGTCCGTCGCGACACCTCGACGGTCTGGACGCCGAGCACCGCTTCAACGGCCGGCCCGATGTCGCGCCCGGCGTCAGTGAGCACGGCCCTCGCCACGGCATCGATGCCGGCGATCTTGAGACCTCGCTGCCCCATCCCCTCGACGATGCTCACATCGGGGTCGAGGACGCGCATGTCGCGTTGGAGCGCATCGGCCAGGTTCCGGGTGAAGGTCGTCAGGAGCACCCGAGGAGGCCCGGGCCGCACGGCGAGCCGCCGCGCCCGGTGCAGGACGACGACGGTCTTGCCGGTCCCGGCGCCACCGGTCACCTTGGCCGGACCCCGATAGTCGCGATCGACATAGCCCTTCTGCAGCGGGTGCAGGAAGATCCGCCACGCTGCGAAGTCGGTGTCCTCGATGACACGGCGGAGCTCGTCGTTGTCCTCGATCCACGCGAAGCTGAGCTGCCCGGCGGGGTGCTGCAGACCCCGGATGAGCTGCTCCTCCTCGGTGCCGGAGGTGTCCACCTCGAGGTCGAGACTGAGCCGCTCCTTGACCTCATCCAGCGACATGCCGGTGCTCAGGTCGAGAAGCGCGAGCCCCTGCCACTCGGCCGGCGCCTCCTCAGCGAGCGCGAGCACCGCCTCCTCCTCGCCAACCTGCATGGCTCGCTGCGCGAACGCCTCGTCCAGGCCGAGGCCGACGAGGTCAGCAGCGCTCAGTCCGTATGCGGCAAGCAGCGAGTCCTGCGCCGGCACCTCGGTCTCGGGCACCTCTGAGTCGGGCTCGGCCGGAGCCGCCGGAACGTGCGTCGCTCGCGCCCGCTCGTCGGATGGAGGGGATGGCACGTCGACCCGACGGATCTCCGCGATCCCGGTGACCGGGTTCACCTTCAGCGTGGTGCGCTCGGCTTCTCTGATGGCTTCGTCGTGCGGCCAGATCCCGTGGAACACGTAGGTGACTGTGTGCTGATCGGAGATCTTGAACAGCACCGCCCGGTATCCGTCGTCGACCCGACCGGTGCGCACGCGAGGATCAGCGGAGTTGACGATGGGCTCGATGTGCAGACCCGGCAAGGTGTCGTCGGTCGAGAGCTTCTCCAGGAAGGCGAACGCCTTCTTCTTCAAGATGGGCTCCACAGGTCGTTCCTGCTTGGCCATGACGATGGTCGGCATCAGCGTCCTTCCGTGCGCAGTGCGGCCACGATGAGCTCAGGCTGGGGCGCGACAACGGTCCAGCCCTCGTCGCCGAGCTCGTCGGCGAACCCATGGTCGGTCTCGAACAGGACAGCCACCTTCTGCTCAGGCCATCCCAGGTCGATGGGGAGTCCGTCGATCTCGAGCCCGATCTCGGGAACCGGGACGCCGAGCGGTGCCAGCTCCGCGATGAGCGCTTCCTCGGCGGCGGTGAGCTCCAGGTCCTTCAACCGTGCCCACTCACCGGTCAGCCCCTCCCGGACCTCCTCGACGGCTGCAACGGGCTCGGCCATCTGGCTGGCGAGCGAGCGGGCGGTGACGGTGACGAAGCCCGCAGGAGTCACGGCGTTGCTGATCCGCAGCCACTCCTGCCATGCCTCCTTGTGCGTCGGGTGCTCGAGCGCAGCCGGCCGGTCATCGAGCATGACGACCGTCTCGATCCCCTGGGACCCGAGTCGGCTGACCACGACGAGATGGTCTCGCTGCCACAGCGCACCGGGCCGTTCGCCGGACACCTGCTCGCCATCCAGGATCGCTGCCGCGATCTCCGTCAGTGGCCGGTCGGCAGGAACCGAGATCTGGGACGAGCTGACGAGGAACAGCCAGCCCAGGTTCCGGCTCAGGGCTCGCCGGGGCTCCTTGTCCGCCAGTCGCTGCATCCGACCGAGCAGGACCGAGATCGGGCCGGAACGCA
>Ga0209612_1001696_pt1 | contig 17309 bp, 9 predicted proteins | sample BioC12SIPDNA_FD_185746 | JGI IMG/M metagenome (GOLD analysis project Ga0209612, IMG submission 185746) | Anaerobic biogas reactor microbial communites from Washington, USA - Biogas_R1_B C12 SIP DNA (SPAdes) (version 2) | ecosystem: Engineered > Bioreactor > Anaerobic > Unclassified | place...
CCCTGCGGATGGTCTCAAGGGTGGCGGTGAAGAGTTCGACGACCTGCACGGCCGAGTAGTGGCGGGGCGGATTGGGGATGTAGTCTATCGGGTATTTTCGTTCGAGGAGCCACCCGGCGGCGCGCCAGTAGCGGGGGTCTTGTGCGGCGTTGCGGAGGGACTGGAGGAGTTGGACTTCGAGGTTGGATTCGGCCTGGGCGACTTCGTCGGCGAACTCGCGGTCGCGGGCGATGGTCTGGGTGACGGTGGCGGGCGAGCATCCGATGCGTCGTGCGGCGGCACGTCGGCTACAGCCGGCATTGATGAGGGCGACGAGTCGTTTGCGTTGGTTGGTGCCGAGGACGGGAGGCCGGCCGGTGCGGGTATTTTGCGGGTCGGTGTCGGGGTCGGGGGCGGGGGCGGCGACAGGGAGGGGGCCGGTCGGGTCGGTGGCGGGGGCGTTGGGGGCGTTCATGGTTGGGCTCCGTGTTGCGTTGAGGGTGACGGGACAAAAAAAGCCCGTCGAAGAACGGCGGTCGTTCCTGGACGGGCTCGTGCCAGTACTCGCGTGTTGGGTGTGCGGGCCTGGATCGATACCAGGAGTGGCCGCGGGGCGTCATTCCCGGGCCTTTCTGTTACGGTACATTAGTATACATATTTGCGGAAGCAATGCAATATGAAAATTGAACATTTGTACAGTTTTTGGGGAAATCGGGTATCTGGTGGGGGGGTGGTGCTGAGAGCTTGAGGGTGGGGCGGCAGATACTGGAGTGGACCGTCTGTTTTTGGGTTCATCCGGCTGAAGCGTATGTGAACGTGAAACACGTCACACCTACGTGAGAAGAGCACAGACCTTTTTCGGGTGACTCTTCCTCAGAATTCGTGGGGCTTTTCGGCACAGGTAGGCTGCGTTCCGGTATCGTCTGATTCCTGGAAGATCTGGAGGCCTTCAGGTCAACGTACGCTTCAGCCGGATGAACCACGGAAGACTCGCTCTCCAAGCTGATCGACGAGATTCGTCGAACCGGCAAGGTGCTGCAGCCCGACTGAGCAGTTCAGGCTTGAATGAGCTGCTGCTCAACGCGGACGGAGTAGAGCCACTATCCAAGGCTCTGGCCGGAGACGGTGCGGGCGCTGATGGTCCACTCGGCGAACTGGACCCGGCGCATGATCGACCGGTTCCCCGGCGACAGCAAGACGGCCGCACACCAGCGGCTCCGCTGCTATGGCTACGGTGTCCCGGACCTGCACCGGGCGATCAACAGCGCAGAGAACGCGGTGAGTCTTGTCTTTGAGGGGGCCCTTCAACCATTTCAGAAGAAACGTTCGGAGCCCCGGACCTACCAGATGCACGTCCACCAGTTGCCCTGGCCCGCCGACGTGCTACAGGGCCTGGGGGCCGCCCGGGTGCGAATGCGGGTGACCCTCTCCTATTTCATCGAGCCCAGCCCAGGCAGCGTCGGGTGGAAGGTGAACACCCGCTATGCATCACACGGCTTGCGGTTCGATGTCATCCGGCCGACGGAGAACCTCGAAGGGTTCAAGCAGCGCATCTCCAAGGACTTCTGGGAGAACGAGAAGCGGCCCGTCAATCAGGCAAAGGAGACCCGGAACTGGGTGATCGGCGATCAGGGCCGGACGAACGGCTGCCTCCATTCCGACTGGTGGGTCGGTAGTGCCGTGGATCTCGCGGCCTGCGGAAGCATCGTCGTCTACCCGGTCACGGGTTGGTGGAAGGATCGGCGCCACCTCGGTTGTTACGAAAACAAGGCGCGGTACAGCATGATCGTGTCGCTCGAGTCCGACGACGAAACCGTCGATCTATACACCCCAATCTCCCAGACGGTGGACGTACAGACCGAAATCATGGTATGAGACTGTGGGAACTTCTGCTGCGCGCAGCCTTTCGCGTTCTCAGGGCCCTCCGATTCTTCCGCCATCGCCGATCTTCACAACGCTCCGCTGACGAAGAAGCGAGTGAATCTGATTCTTCTGAAACGCGGAACATGCGCCAATTCGGGACGGTTCGTACGTTTCGCTCCGACACACCCAGCCAAACTCGACCTGCCCTAAACGCCGCTCTCTTTTGCGTCGGCATGCGTCGTCAAGCCGAACAAGGCCGTCGCCACTCTCTCCTTCTGCCCGCCCAGCAGCGACACAACCGCCTCCACGCACGCCACGCCCGACTTGATCCTCAAGCCCTTCAACAGCTCCGGGCCAGCCGTCATTCCCCTGGCCAAACAACTCACTTGCCTGGATCGTGCCGGAAGCGGCCAGTCCCCAGCTCGCATCGCGGAGCCTTTCCGTGCCCCTCATTTCGTGGTTCCCCACAGGATTCAGGCCCCTCTTCTGAGCCAAACGTGTCAGAAGACGTGAAATCGGGGAAAAGTTGGCAGCACTCAGCCTCGCCAGGAGAACAGCAAAGCTCTCTCGCGGCAAGAAAAGTAGCAGGCACGCTCCGAACGCCGCTGGCGGGAAATCGGGATTTGCGGCAGTTCTGCGGACGGCACGGCGGAGCGTGCCTGCTACTTTGCTTGGCGGACGGCACGGCGGAGCGTGCCTGCTACTCTGCTTGGCGGACGGCACGGCGGAGCGTGCCTGCTACTTTGCTTGGCGGACGGCACGGCGGAGCGTGCCTGCTACTTTGCTTGGCGGACGGCACGGCGGAGCGTGCCTGCTACTTTGCTTGGCGGACGGCACGGCGGAGCGTGCCTGCTACTTTGCTTGGCGGACGGCACGGCGGAGCGTGCCTGCAACTTTGCTTGGCGGACGGCACGGCGGAGCGTGCCTGCTACTTTGCTTGGCGGACGGCACGGCGGAGCGTGCCTGCTACTCTGCTTGGCGGACGGCACGACGGAGCGTGCCTGCTACTTTGCTTGGCGGACGGCACGGCGGAGCGTGCCTGCTACTTTGCTTGGCGGACGGCACGGCGGAGCGTGCCTGCTACTCTGCTTGGCGGACGGCACGGCGGAGCGTGCCTGCTACTCTGCTTGGCGGACGGCACGGCGGAGCGTGCCTACTACTCTGCTTGGCGGACGGCACGGCGGAGCGTGCCTGCTACTTTGCTGTTCCCCTGCATGGGACGCTCGTTTTCTTGACTCGTGATCCGCGATCCACTAGGCTCGGGGCAACTTCCGCACGTTTTCAGAGCGACGCGTGCGTTTCCCACCCCAACCATCCCCCCCTCGGACATCGCCGATATGTGCCATCGCCTCCTATTTGTTTCTGTTGGTAAGCCGCCGGCTATCATCGCCGCGACGTGCTCGTTCCTGCTGCTGGTCGCCACCGCGGCCGGCGCTCAAGCCCAAACGGAACCCGGCGGCAACCCCGCTCTGGACCAGGCCTTCCAGGCTCTCGTCAAGCTGGAACTCGGCCAGGATCTGGGAGTCTTCAATCCCGTCCGGCAGGCAGTGGTCGCGGGTCGGACTGACGAGAAGGTTCGTGCCGATCTCGAAGGTCGTCTTGTGGCGGTCCTGCAGGGCGACGCGACCGACCTGGCGAAGGACTATGCCTGCCGCGAACTGGTGACCGTCGGATCGGACGCCTCGCTGCCCGCGTTGGCTGCACTGCTCACCAACGAGCGGATGGCATACATGGCCCGCTATGCCCTGGAAGGGATCGGCGGCCCGGCCGTCAAGCAGACGCTCCGCGACATGCTCGGCAAGACGGAGGGACCGCAGAAGATCGGCGTGGTCATCTCGCTGGGCAGACTGGCCGATGCAGAAGCCGTCCCGGCCATCGCGACCTTGCTCGGACAAGACAACGCCGCACTTCGCGAAGTGTGCCTGGTGGCCTTGGGACGGATCGGCAACGCCCCGGCGGCCGAGGCGCTTCAGGCTTTCGCCCGCAAGTCGCCCGAGGAACTGCGAAACACCGTCGTCGACGCCCAACTCGACGCGGCCGAGTCGCTGTGCAAGCAGGGAGAGCATCAAGCGGCCGCCGCGACCTGCGAGTCGTTGCTAGGGGCCGAGTCGGAGCCGGTTCGAGCGGCCGCCTATCGAGGGCTCATGGCTGCCAAGCCCTCCGAGACCCTGGCCATGATCGTTGCCGGCCTGGGAGCCGACGAGTCGTGGAAGCGGGCCGTGGCTGCGGATTGCGTCGTGGGGCTCACCAAGCTGGAAGAGATCGAGACGATCGCCTCGGCCGTCGGCAAACTGCCCGCGGCGGGCCAGATCGCGGCCTTCCTTGGTCTTAAAGACTACACCAGTCCGGCGATTCGCGAAGCGGCCCTCCAAGGACTCGATCAGGCCGATGCCGAAGTCCGCAAAGCGGCTCTGGCGGCATTGATCCGATCGGCCACACCCGACGACGTTCCGCGACTGGCGACCTTGATCGCCGGCGGCGAAGACGCAGGGCTGCGCGAGGCTGCCTTTGAAACCTTGCGACTCATGCCTGCCGGCGGCGTGAACCAGGCACTGGTCGCCTGGATGGATCAGGCCAAGGAGTTGCCGCCCGTGATCGTCCAGTGTGCCCTGGCCCGGCGGTCGCCCGACTTCGCGCCGGCCTTTCTCAAGGCGGCCGAATCGGCCAGCGCGGCAACTCGGCTGGAGGCGCTCAAGGCCCTGGAGATCATGGCGTCGGAGAAGGAGGCCGGGGCCCTGGTCGGGCTACTCGTCAAGGCGGCTCCGGGGGAGGAGCGCGAAGCAGCCGGCCGGGCCGTCTGGTTGAGCTGCCAGCAGATCGCCGATCCGGCGAAGCGGTCCGCGCCGTTGCTTGCAGCCGTGGAGAATGCCGGCGCAGACGCCCAGTGTGCGATCCTGCCCACGCTGGCACGCATCGGCAGCCCGGAAGCCCTGCCGGCCGTCCGCAAGGCCATGCAGAGCAGCGACACCGCGGTTCGCGATGCCGGCTACCGCGCCCTGGCCAACTGGCCCGACGCCTCCGTGGCCGACGAGTTGCTCGAAATCGTGAAGACCAGCGACGTGGAGTCGTACCGGACCTGGTCGCTGAGGGCCTACGCTCGCGTGGTCGCGCTGCCCAGCGATCGGCCGACGGAAAAGACGTTCGAGATGCTCCGCGACGCGATGCAGTTGGCAACGCGAACAGAGGACAAGGGACTGTTTGTGGAACGACTGGCGGCCGCCCGCGTGCCGGAGGCCCTCACACTGCTGCTTTCGTTCCTTGACGATGCCCAGTTGAAGGGAACGGCCGTGCCGGCCATCTTCACGCTGGCCAAGGGGCTCAGCCAGTCCCATCCCGAACAGGCGGCCGACGCCCTCAAGAAGATCCAGCCCCTCGTGCAGGATCCGGCCCTCGAGCAGCAGATTCCCAAGGTGCTCCGCGACATCGAAGCCCGAAAACAATAACCCACCGGGAAACCATAGCCATGACACGTTCTCGACACGCTCACCTCACTCGCCGCGCGATGCTCAAGCGAACGGCCGGTTCGCTGGCCGCCCCGCTGGCGCTTCGCTCGACGGTTCTCGGCCTTGACGGGGCCACGGTCCCGAGCAACCGGATCACGGTCGGCGCCATCGGCGTCGGCATGATGGGCCGCGGGCATTTCCGCATCCTGGCCGAAAACCCCGACGTGCAGCTTCTGGCGCTGTGCGACGTCGACTCCTGGCGCCGCGATCACTCGACCCAGGTGCTCCAGCAAGTCTACGGCGCCCGGCAGCCGAGCGGGGAGTTCCACGGCTTCAAGGCCTACAACGATTTCCGCGAACTGCTCGATCGCGATGATATCGAGGCGGTGACGATCGTCACTGGCGAGCGCTGGCATCCGGCCATCGCCGTTCGAGCGGCGGCAGCCGGCAAGGACATTTACTGCGAGAAGCCTATCTCGCTCACGATCCGCCAGGCCCGCACCATGGCCGAGACCGTGCGGAGACACAACGTCGTCTTCCAGACCGGATTGCAGCAGCGCAACTCGCCCGAGTATCTCAAGGCGTTCGAGATGGTTCACGCCGGACGGATCGGAGAGGTGAAGCTGGCTTATGTTTCCGCCAGCGGCGTGAGCAACTTCCTGAATCTGCCGGCCGAACCTTTGCCCAAGGGCATCGATTGGGACATGTGGCTGGGACCCTGTCCCTGGCATCCCTACAACTACCGCTACCACCACGCGGGCGAACCGAAGAACGTCGTTCCTTGGACCTGCAATCGGGCCTTCGGCGCCGGCGGAATGACCGCCGGCCTGGTGCACAACCTCGACTCGGCCCACGCCGGACTGCGCAAGGACGGCGACGGGCCCATCGAGATTATCCCTCCAGGCGTCAATGGAGTACCGTCGCTTACGTTCAATTACGCAGACGGTACCCAGATCATCTGCGCAACCCGGCTGGAACCGGGCAAGCACGCGATCCCGGAAGGTTGGGACCCGAAGACGCCGATCGTCAATTTCGGAGTCCTGTTTGTCGGCGACAAGGGCTGGGTCCATGTGGAACGGTTCGGGCTGCTGAGGTGCTATCCCGAGTACCTGCTGGAGAGCGAGCCGCCCAAGGCTCACTCCGTCGAGGCGAACCACCGCGACTGGCTCGACTGCGTCCGCACCCGCCGCCGCCCCAGGGCCGACGTGGAGATCGGAGCCTGCTCGACGATCCTTTCGCACCTGGGATGCATCGCCTACTGGACCGGCCGGGCCCTCAAGTGGGACCCCGTCCAAGAGATATTCCCCGACGACCACGAAGCCACCGCCCTCTGCGCTCGGGCCACGCGCGAACCGTGGAGTGTATGAAGCCAGTTGTCAGGGGTCGGGGTTCAGGGTTCAGGTAAGAAAGGGTACAGGCCATGCCGTGTATCTTTTTGAAGTGCGATGATTTGTCATCGCTTTCCATTGACAGCGATAATCCAAATCAGTGATCGCCAACACTCGGGCAAGCCCAACGGCTATCGTTCGATCGGCACAACCAGACATTGCGGCAGGCTGAAGCCTGTACTCCAACAAGCGAGAGAATTCTCATGAAGCCAATCGCCTACGCTGCTTTCATCGTCGTCTTACTGTTTTCCTCTGCTTTGGCTGAACAGAGACCGCGCCGCGAGCTCTCCGATGAAGAGAAGGCCCAGGTCGACGCCGCCCTGCCTGCCGAAGCGCCTGCCAAGGCGGCGCAGCCCCGCAAGCTGCTGATCTACGACGGCAACGTCGGCTACGGCGGGCATGGCTCCATCGAAACCGCCGAATACGCCTTCACTCGCATGGGCGAGAAGACGGGAACGTTCACCACGGTGATCTCCCGCGATCCGGCGGTCTTCGAGAAGGAGAACCTCAAGCAGTTCGACGCCGTCTGCCTCAACAACACGGTGGGCAACCTGTTCACCGACCCCGTGCTGCGCCAGAACCTGCTCGAATTCGTGCTCGCCGGCGGCGGCCTGCTGGGCATCCACGGAACCACGGTCGCCTTCACCGATTTTCAGCAGGGGGCGAAAGAGACGTGGCCCGAGTTCGGGCAGATGATCGGCGGACGCGGAGCGTCTCACCTGGCGCAAGACGAGCGGATCGTCGTCAAGCTCGACTCGCCCGACCACCCCCTCAACCGGCCCTTCGGCGGCCAGGGCTTCGAGCACACCAGCGAGTTCTTCCGCGTCCGCGGACCCTATTCCCGAGATCGGGTGCGCGTGCTGTTCAGCATCGACACGGCCAAAACGGAACTGCCGCCCAAGGGCACCCATCCCGGCGTGGAACGGGAAGACGGCGACTATGCCCTGGCCTGGACCCGAAACTACGGTCGCGGACGGGTCGTCTACTGCACGATCGGACACAGCCCGACCGACTTCATGACGCCCAAGATCCTGGAGTTCTACCTGGGCGCCATCCAGTTCATCATGGGCGATATCGACGGCTCGACCACGCCCAGCAACCGGATGACTCCCGCCGTCGCGGCCCATGAGAAACTCGGCTGGAAACTGGAAGTCACCGCCTGGGGCCTCAACAAGTTCACCCTCTTCGAGACCATCGACAAGACTCGCGAGTTGGGGCTGAACTACGTGGGCGGGCTGAGCTTCCAGAAGGTCAGCGCCGAGATCCCCAAGAACTTCGACGCGAATCTGACGGACGAGGAACTCCAGCAGATTCGCCTGAAGATGGACGCCGCGGGCGTGCGGATGCCGACCTGCTTCTACGCCCAGATTCCCGGCGACGAAGAGGGCTGCCGCAAGGTGTTCGAGTTCGGACGCAAGATGGGCGTTGAGACCTTCGTCTCGGAGCCGCCGGCCGAATCGCTCGACGTGATCGAACGCTTCTGCGACGAGTACGAAATCAACCTGGGCATCCACAACCACGGCCCGGAGCAATCGCCCGTCTACTGGAAGCCGGAGAACGTCCTGGAAGTCTGCAAGAATCGGAGCAAGCGGATCGGCGCCTGCCCCGACACGGGCTACTGGATCCGCGCCGGAGTCGATCCAATCAAGGGTATTCGAACGCTGGGCGACCGCCTGATCACTATCCAGCCCCACGACCTGGACGTACTATCGCCCGAGGGGCACGACGTTCCCTGGGGCACCGGCAAGGCCGAGTTCCGCAAGATGCTGGAAGAACTCCACCGCCTCGGGATCAAGCCGACCACGATCGGCCTGGAATACTCCTACGATTTCCTCGACAACATGCCCGAGATGGCCGAGTGCATCGAGTTCTTCAACCGGGTGACCTTGGAGATGGCAAAATGAAGGTTCATCCGGCTGAAGGGTATGTTGACTTGAAAGAGTGTGGACATGATGGTCTCATCTGGAGTTGCAGTAACGACTTCAGACAGGAGAATCCAGCATCGCTCGCTTCTCCAACTCCCTTGCCCCACCACACAGGCTGCTTCATGACCGTCCCGCACCGATTCACCGTCCGGCTTCTCTCTGCGTTCGCGCTGACCATCGCTCTGGGAGCCGGAGTCCCCAGTGCCGGCGCCGCTCCCCGCATCGTGCTCGAAGAGTTCTCCATCGAGCCGACCGAGTTGAAGTTGGGCGAGTCCTTCACCATCCGCGCGAAGGCCGTGGCCACCGACGTGCCCCTTGGCAGTTTCCAACTTCGCACGGCCGACGAAGTGTCCAAGCAGCAGCCCGTCCCCGGCTTCACGCTCTATGCCAACGCAAAGTGGTATCTGGCCGAGAAGGGCAAGTACTACCTGATGGACAACGGCACTGTCGACGAAGATCCCCGCGAGGGCCGGTTCGCCGTCACCCTGAGCACGAAAGGCTGGAAGGAAGGCGTGACGCCCCTGGCGTTCTTCGCCAGCCGTCGCCCGACGGAAGGACCGTTCGTCGCCGCCCGCCACGATCTGGCGGTGACGGTCCGCGGCGATCGCGTGTTCGTCGAAGATCTCGGCGGCAGCAGTGCCAGCGCGAGCCGGGCGATCCAATCGTTTCAGGTGGAGCCGCTCAAGATCGCGCCGGGGGAACCCGTGCGACTATCGGCCAGGATCAACCAGCGCAGCCATCAAGGAATCCGCATCACCAACCCCTACTACATCGCCCCCGCCGACGCCTTGCCGGGTTTCGTCTACGACCCCGAACAAAAAAAGTCGATCCTCGGAGCCGATCCGGCCATGCTCCTTCTCGACAACGGCCTCCGCGATCTGGACAAAACACAAGGAGATGTCTCGATCGAACTGGCGACCGGCGGCTGGCGACCCGGCGTGCATCACCTGCAGTTCGAACTGGTCGGTTCCTCGGGCAAGCCGGTCGACTACCGTTCCTTCGCCGTCAAGGTCCTTGGCCCGGACGATCGCCTGAACGTGACCGTCGAAGAGTCTTACCTGTTCGGCGAGGGCACTCATTTCGGCCGATTCCTCAAACTGCGCGACGGCTCGCTGTTCTCGGAAGACAAGGTCTCCACCGACCAGGGCCTCACCTGGCAATCGGGGACCGGCGGCTTCGGTGTCGGCGGTGAAGAATTTGCGGACGGGACCGTTCTTGGTTTCGACTATCGCTGTCTCCCCACCGAAAGAGACGACGGCTGGTATCTCTGCGAGCGATCAATGTTGAACGACGACGGGCGGACCTTCCGGAAGGACCAGGCACGATTCTTCGTGCCCGAAGCGAAACCGGCCATGGGGCACGGCCCTCACAAGGGACCGCTCTTCATGCGTTCGATCCTCGAGCGGAAAGACGGCTCGCTCGTCGCTCTCATGGCCGGTTGGTTCAAGAGCGACACAGCCCTCTGCCCCTACGGCCGCGGGCGCCCCTATTCCCGAACCTACGTCTGTGAGTCGGCCGACCGCGGCGCCACTTGGAGATACTTGGCCACGATCGGCTACGACCAGATCGGCAGCGAGGGCTATAACGAAGCCTCCATGCGCCGCCTGCCCGGCGGCGAGTGGCTCGCCGTCCTCCGCACCGGCAGCGAAACGGACGTCAACTGCCAGGATAATCCCATCATGTGGTCCGTCAGCAGCGACGAGGGCCGCACCTGGTCCAGGCCCGAACGGACCGGCGTGGAAGGCGCTTACCCCAGCCTGGCGATTCTCAGCGACGGCAAGGTCGCCATGAGCTACGGCCGGCCCGGCGCCATGCTCGTCTTCAGCCGCGACCGGGGCCGCACCTGGACCGACCACACCCTCGTCGACGCCACGCCCTACTCCGGCTACACCGACTTGGTCGAACTCTCTCCCGGACTCCTCCTGGTCGGTTTCGGGACGCGAGACCTGCTCGACCCGGCCAGCGGCGAGCGCAGCAACCAACTGCGATTGGCCCGGGTGCGATATTCCTATCTCCCCACGGAGGGCAAATCGTCGAACACAGGTCGCCACAGCGTGCGGTAAGGAAACAGTGCCGTCGCCGCCTGCCGGGCGAGCCTCGTCGACGGCTCGCCGTCCGATGCCGAGTTCCAGTCGAACTGGCTGAGCAGCAGCCGGGTCAGTTGCCCCGGATCGAGCCGCAGATAGCTGCGGCCGATCGAGCCGGTCGCCACGCTCGCAGGCCGAGGCAGTGAGGCCTGCCCGTTCGCCGTGTCCGACTGATCCGAATCGATCGACAGCCGGTACTTCTGGTTGCCCACGGCCAGGCCGAAGTCCAGCGGCAGCGGGAGTTCGGCCGCCGTCGCCCGGCTCGCCAGATCGCCCCCCAGACGCTCGATCATCTGCTCCGGGCAGAGAACCTTGGCCATCAGGGTCTCTCGCCGTTGATAACCTCCGTCCAATTTCAAGGCACCGGCCGACTTGAGCAGGCGCGTCAACGGATGTCTCGGAGCAAGATCGATTCGCAACGTATCCGTGCCCCGTTCGATTGCCTCGCCGCAAACCCGCGACAGCAATTGGACGCCGGCACTGCCGTGATCCGGCAGAGTGAACAACTCCACGATGCGGTCGCCTCTCACAACCGCATAACCGACAATCGGAGCGTCGCCGCTTGCCGAACGGCGCATGCCGCGACGGTCGATGGCCACGAGAAACTCGTGATAGGCTCCGCGGTTGACGAGCCATTGCCAGTAGGCCTCCGATCGTTCCAGCGGCCCGCGACGCTGCCACACGTTCAACCGATAGATCTCGGCAACCCGCGAAATCTCCATTCTTCGCAAGGGGCGAATGTCGAGCGGCTTGCGGATCTTTGGATAGAGCCCCTTGGCGGCCAGAACGGAAAGGATTTTGCAGACGCACGCTCCGTACTCGTTGCGCCGCCCGCACGCCACCCAGCCGAACCGCGCAAAGAACTCCGGCAAAGTCGTGGCAAGCAGGCCCAACGAATGTCCTTCGTCGATCATGTGCCGCTCCGCCCGCCGAAGCAGCAAGGTACCAAAACCCTGCCGCTGAAGAACCGGCGCCGTGGCCAACGCCTGGAGCCCTGCCGCAGAAACGACGGTCGGCCCCAGCCACATCGTTCGATGCGTGACGAGCGCGTGGCCGAGAACCTCGTGGCCTCGCTTGAGCAACAACCGATCTCCCGGTTCGTGCATCGGATCCTCGACACAGGCCCGGAATTCGGCCGGCGAGGACCCACGAAAGACGGATCCCAGAAAGTGCAGCGTCGCCGGGTAATCTCCCGGCCTGGCCGGCGCGACCGCCAGACACTCCCCCGTTCTGCTCGCCCGCTGCCGAACCACACGGCGCTGCGATGAAGCCCCCGACAAACGCGTGCTACCGCTCATCGGTTCGAGTCCCTTCTCTATGGGATGAGACAACGCACTTCGTGTACGCTCTGTTATGAAAACGTATTCAGACCGTTTTGGGAAGCAACCGGCCGAAAAATTCCCGGAGCCCCTCCCCCGGAAAGAGGCAGAATGCGTACTCGCGCCACGTGAGAATCGACGCCGCATGCAATCCTTGCTCTGCTCGTTTCAACTCCCCAAGTGTCTCCTCCCGGGCCGGAGCGACAAACGTACGAAGTCTCTCATTGAGACGCCGAATCGAGAGGAATCGTTCCCGATAGTTGGCCGAGGTGACCTGCGTCCGAATCCAATCCCATTTCTGCTCGGCAAGTCGGCGCGATTCTGCCACCGAGTCTCCCTGATCGGCCGTATTGCGAAGAAACCGCTCCGGTTGGAATTCCAGACGCCGCAATCGCTCCCGCAGGCGGCGTACTTCCTCCTCCACCCCTTCGCCATGGGGGACCGGAAGGTGAAGCGTGCCCGATAGGGTTACATAGCCCGGCGGCATGAGTCCGAAGAACCGTGTAATCAGTGCGTCGGTAACCTGATCGTATTTTGCCCCCCCAATGCCGTGCAGGAAGACATCCCCCAGCCCCAGGCGTGCCCACATGGTTGTGACGAGCGCCCTGGAACGAATCCGCACCCCGTTCCGGTGGTGTTCCCGCAGCCGCTCGACGGCACGCTCGGCGCCACCATCGCCCGAACCAGGCAACGAAAGCTCCAAGCTCCGGCGATCCGTCAACCAGAGCGTGTCTCCCCTTCGCCGGACGAACAATCCGCGCCTTCGCGGATCTTCGACCGTCCAAATCCAGAACGGCGTTTCCTGCCAACCGTCGTGTTCGGCGAGATCCGCCACTGGGTGGGCCCCGCTGCGAATGCGGTGGGCACGACGGTACTCGGCCAACGCTTCGTTGTGGATCTGCCGAAACCGGGCCGATTCGTCAAACAGATGACAGGCGAACCAGCGGAACGAATTGCTGTCGCACACCGCACTCTGAGGCAATTCCAAAGTGCAAACTTCCCATTCACCCTCCAGAATGTGGCGTCCCTGGGCCAGGCAGAACCCAAGCCGGTCGGTGAACCGGGCGCGCCGCAACACCTGCGGCCAATACTCTCCCACGAGCGGGTTGGTCACCAGCGGTTGAATCTGCCTTTGAACTCGTTCGGCGAAACTTTCGAACAGGCCGCGATCGAGTATCGGCCGTTCTTCGTACGGAATCGCCGGGCCGCCGGCGTCGAAAGGAATGTCGGCGACCGTCGGACACTCCGCCGATCCGCCGGGCACCCGGATCGCGTGGCTGCGAATCGTATCGCTGTCGACGATCAAATTGACTCCTACCGCTCCGTGCTCCTCGGCAAGCCGGCCGAGCGCCAGATTTTTCAGCCAGACGCCGGGATGGAACACCTGCGGTTGGTGTCCGGCCAGAAATACGCGCCCAGATTCCGGCCGTGCCCAGTCGCCCACGTCGCGATAGGTTGCCGTCCACTGCCGGGCCGCATCCAGCAGTTCCGTCCTCGCTTCCTTCGCCAGGCGACTGAGACACTTCCCCTGAACGTCGCAGCAGGCATCGTCACGGCTGTTCAGGTTCGCGGCAACCAGGCCGTTGATCTGGTCCCACGGCGGGTCAAACAGCCCCTCACCACTTTTGCCAGGCGCGCAGAGACGGCGATAAACAAGAGGCTCGACCCCCAAGGTCATTGCTGAGGTTCTCCGCAGCACAGCGTACAGCAACATGCGATCGGAGATACCCCGGAAGTGGAAACGGCCGAAATCGCTCCACACGAACAGGGGGCAGCTAATCCAGGAGCGAAACGCTCGTGAATACTGCGATCCAGAACTCGACGATAGACAGCCAATCGCTGCACCATGTCGTCCAGAGAGCCGCCAAAGGACCGCTCTTCGTCCAGGTAGATCAGCGGCACCGGGATTTCGACGATTCGCAATCCCTTGGCAACCGCCTCGGCCCAGAACTCCAACGGCATGGCGTAACCCGAATCCGACACTTCCACGCACCGCAAAGCGTCCACGCGATAGGCCTTAAAGCCGCAGAATGCGTCCGTCAATTGAAGCCCAAGACGCCGGTTCACCTCTTCCGTAATGACCCGATTGACGTACTTTCGCTCCTGCGGTGGGCGGCTGTCGCCCTCGAAGGCCTTCAGATATCTGCTGCCCGAGACAACATCGGCGTCGCGGCACGCTTCCACCAGTTGAGGGATCCGTCTTGGCTCGTGCTGGCCATCGCAGTCGATCGTGACCAGCACATCGTATCCCTCGCGGATTGCGTAGTCGAACGCCGAAACCAAGGCAGCTCCGTATCCCCTGTTCGAGGCATGGGTTACTACGCGGATATCACCCCTTTGGGCGAGCAACTCGCCCGTGCCGTCTGTGGAGCCGTCGTCGACGACCAGAACGTCGGGGCTATAGCGCAACGTTTCGTCCAGCACGCTTCCAACGTGCCGGCGTTCGTTGTAGACGGGAAGTGCGGTGAGGAATCTGGAGATCATGCTCCTATTCTAGGGCGGCAGGGTGGGTGCGGAAAGGCGGCGGGCAAGTCGAGTCTGGCGGTGCGACAGGGGCCTGAATCGGGCGAGGGGTTTCCGGGGGCGATTTCCTCTCGCCACCGGCGACCTTCCGCCGGGAAAGGTCGGCCGTTTGCTCGCCTCGTCATGTGAGGGGGAATGCGGTCCTTTTTTCAACTATGCCTGGCAAATACACCTCCTTCCTTCCATGGATTTGACTCCAGCAGGCATCTTGAGTAACCTCTAGGGCGCCGGTATCGCCTCAGATGGGAGTTTGTCGCCTGGCGGCCGGTTCTGCGATATGTCTTGGTGATCTTCTCTTGCGTGGTCTCTCTTCGGGGGTATTCCAATGAAATCGATCCTGCGCCGGTTCGGCCGTTTTCCCAACTCTCCTCAACCCAAATGTGCGACAACAGAATGCCGTTTGCCGAGTCACTCTCATCGCGCCTTGCGGGTCGAACCGCTCGAAGACAGGCGACTGCTGGCGGTGATCGCCGTAGATTCGCTGGCCGACGGGCCGGTCAATCTGACCGACGGCAACATGACGCTCCGCGACGCACTGGCCCTGGCTGCCGACGCGGCCTATCCGGGCGCCGATGAGATCATCTTTGCCGACTCGCTCGGCCTCGACACGTCGCCCGGCGAAATCGAACTCCTCAACGGCGAGTTGCTGATCGACTCCGACGTCACCATCACCGGCCCCGGAGCCTCGAATCTGGCGATCGATGCCGATGCCGACGACGACGGCACGGGGGAGAGCCGGGTGTTCTATGTCAATGCGGGCGTTGCGGCGACGCTGCACGGCGTGGCCGTCACTCACGGCAACACAACCAGTCGTGGCGGGGGGATCTGCAACGAGGGCGGCGTACTGACGGTCACCGCCTCGCACATCGCAAACAACTACGGCAAGTACGGCGGCGGGATTCACAACAGTGGAACGCTGAATGTGGTGAACTCCACCATCTCCGGGAATTCGGGCACGAGCGGCGGCGGAATCCGCAACTGGTCCGGCACGACCACCGTCACCAATTCGACGATCGCCAACAATCGAGTTCTCGGTTTGGGCGGCGGCGTGGTGAACTCCGCCACCTTGGCGATCGCTAACTCGACAATCTCCGGCAATTCCTCCGCTAGCGACGGCGGCGGGATCTGGAACGACCCCGGCACGGCAACGGTGACCAATGCCAGGATTTTCGGGAATACGGCCAACGTCAGTGGAGGAGGGGTATTCAGCTCCGCTGGGACAATGAGTTTCGCCAACACCGCGATCTCCGGCAATCAGGCCTATGCTGGTGGCGGCGTCTACTGCTATTCATCGACGATGGAATTAACGAACTCGACAATCGCTGCAAATGTAGCCGGTGTGCGCGGCGGAGGCGTTTACAGCCAAGCGGCAACCATGACACTGGCCAATTCGATCGCGGCACTGAACAGCGCACCAAACTCACCGGATGTGGATGGAGCGATTGGCGGATCGTACAACCTTCTTGGCGACGGCACCGGCATGACAGGAATGACCGACGGCACCGATGGAAACCAAGTAGGCACCTCCGCCGCGCCGATCGATCCCGCTTTCGTCCGCGATCCGTCGAGCGGTGCCGACGCCATCTGGGGCACCGCAGACGACGACTACGGGGACGTCCATCTCCTCCCCGCCAGTCTTGCGATCGACGCCGGACACAACTCCCTCGCGGTTGCCGCCCTCGGCCCCGAGGATTTCGGCGAGATCCTCATCGATCACAACGACGTCGACATTACCGCTCTCACACAGGCCGAAATGCAGGCGGCCAAGGATTCGCTCCACATCGGCTACGCCCACACCTCCCACGGCAGCCAGGTGACCACCGGCATGACCGGACTGGTTGCCTTCGCCAACGGCGGAGGAAAAGGACTGGCCCTGCCGGCCAACTTCTTCACCTATAACAACGGCGGCTCGGGCGGAGCACTGGATCTCCATGACTACTGCTGTGCCGGCGACGTGGGATACTATCCCCAATGGGTGAACGAAACTCGCGACTACCTCGACAACCCCGCCAATGCCGACGTCAACGTGATGATGTGGTCGTGGTGCGGCCAGGTCGACGACAAGTGGGCCGCCGGCACGCTCGACAGTCAGTACATCGAGCCCATGACCCAACTCGAACTCGACTATCCGAACGTTCATTTCGTCTACATGACCGGCCACGTTGACCATTGGGACGACGCCGACAACAAGGCCGCCAACCAGCATATTCGCGATTACTGCGCCGACAACGACAAGATCCTCTACGATTTCGCCGACATCGAGAGCTACGATCCCGACGGCGCGTTCTATGAATTTCCGCACGACAACTGCGACTACTACGCATCGGCCTCCGGGGCGAAGCTCGGCAACTGGGCCACGGCGTGGCAGGCCACACACACCCAAGGCGTCGACTGGTACTCGTGCAGTTCGGCCCACAGCGAGCCCCTCAACGCCAACCAGAAGGCCTATGCCGCCTGGGCCCTGTTCTCCGAGATCGCCGCCCTCCCCGATTTGCCCCCCATGACCGACCTGGACGGCAACGCCCGAGTCGTGGACGGCGATCTGGACGAGGTCGCCACCGTCGATATGGGCGCCTACGAATTCCACGGCCTCTCGGAAATCACCCTCACCGGCACCGAGAATGCCGACACGATCTCAATCGAAATCGGTGCCACCCAGTTCGTGGTCACCCTTAACGGCGACGCAACCAGCTACAACCTGGCCGACTACGACACAATCTACTTCGACGGCGGTGAGGATCTCAACGGCAACGACCAAATCACCGTCCTCTGTACCGCTCAA
>Ga0209612_1001710_pt1 | contig 17172 bp, 14 predicted proteins | sample BioC12SIPDNA_FD_185746 | JGI IMG/M metagenome (GOLD analysis project Ga0209612, IMG submission 185746) | Anaerobic biogas reactor microbial communites from Washington, USA - Biogas_R1_B C12 SIP DNA (SPAdes) (version 2) | ecosystem: Engineered > Bioreactor > Anaerobic > Unclassified | place...
ATCGTCATGCAAAACGGCGGATGTATCCGTGTCAGCAGCAAGCCCTGGGAAGGTTCAACATTCCGGATCTATCTCCCCCTGTGCATGAAAGAGACTGACATGGCGGAAACAGACCCAAGGCCGACCGCTGCGCAGGGGCAGGGCGAGACGGTGCTGATCGCAGAAGATGAGGAGTCCGTGCTGCGGCTCACCCGGTCCATGCTGGAGAAACTGGGTTACAAGGTGCTTGCCGCATCATCCCCGAAAGAGGCCCTTCAGCTCGCTGATGCGTTTGACGGACATATCGATCTGCTGCTGAGCGATGTCATCATGCCGGGCATGAACGGGCGTGATTTGGCCACGCATATGAAGGACAAATATCCCGATCTGCACTGTTTGTTCATGTCAGGATACACAGCCGATGTGATCGCGGATCACGGTGTGCTGGACGACGGCGTGTATTTCATCCAAAAACCTTTCACCACCCAGCAGCTCGCGCACCGTGTGAAAGTCGTTCTGGGCCAGGCCCGTGACGAGATCGCGGGGGGATGATGCGCGGTGTGTCGGTGAAGGGATCAGGGGGTTGTCAAGACAAGGGGAGGCGCATATGGGTTTTAGGGTCATGAAACAGGTGCGGATGCTTGCGGCGGTAGGCTTGCTGGGCGTGTGCACCGGGGGGCAGGCGGCAGACTATTTCGCGGTGCGCGGCGGCATTCCCAACAGCCAGTACTTTTTCAAGCATGACAAAGTCGGCAACCAGTATCTCTTTTTCATCGGCAACGAGGTCCTGTCGGGCGCGGGCCTCAAGGATCCGGGTCTGCGTTACTCGACGCAGATGACGCAAGCCTTCAAACGTCACTTCCCCGGCGCCAACCCGGTCGAGACGCGCCACATGCAGCCCGGCGGAAGCTGGTTCGGCCTCTACCGCTGCAGCCGCGGGCAGCCGGTCTTCGGCGAGGTGATCTGCAGCGGCCATCTGGCGATCCTTGACTTCGCGGCAGACGACCGGCAGACAGACCCCGGCCAGGCCGCGCTCGCGCTCGAAGGCCTGCTGCGCCAGATCACGCTCTACCGCGCCACCCACAGCCGCATCCTGGTCTACACCCTGACGCCCGAACTTCTGGCCGACTACCGCGCCGGCCGCGTTCCGGCGTACATCCGCGTCTGCGAGCAGCTCGCCGACCATTACGGCGTGCCCAGCCTAAACCTCGCCCACTATGCCGCCGAAAAGATCAAGGCCGGCCAGCTCAGCGCCGAGGCCTTCTCCGCCGACGGCATCCGCCCCACCGACGCCGGCGCACGGCTCTACGCTGAGGCCGTCACAGCGTTTGTTGACGCCTTGATCGCGGCCCGACCGGTCCCCGAAAAGCCGATGCCCGTCAAACTGCCCGCGCCGCTCTTTGCGGAGAGCGACGACAACGGACGCATCGTGGCCTATGAGCACCCGGCGGTGCGGCGCGAAGGCGCGTGGCAGCCGGGCCAGGCCAGTCCGGTGCCGCCGTTCCGCCACGTGCTGGTCACGGACCGCGCGGGCGACACGCTGACGCTCGCCTTCAAAGGCTCGGAGATCGGCCTGATCGACGTGGCCGCGCCGGACGGGGCCGCCCTAGCCTACGCCGTGGACGGTGCGCCGTTTCAGACGCTCGCGCCGCCCCGGGGCGCGGCGGCGCCCGCCATGCGCCCGGTTGTGCTGGCCCGCGGCCTCGACCGCAACGCCGAACACACGCTGGTGGTCAAGACCGCCGCGCCTGGCACCGCGCGCATCGGCGGCTTCCTGCTCAACGGCACGGTCCAGGACGCCTTCGCCGGCCTGACAGCGCTGCAGCGCATCGACGCCGTCTACGCCGCGATGGATCCGCTCGCCTACACGCCGCCGCCGGAGCGCTTCGCGCATCTGCCCAAAACCCTCGCCGCCCTGCGCGGCGGCGGCACGCTGCGCATGGTGCTGCTCGGCGACAGCATCATGGGCAACACCTCGTCCTCCTCCTTCGAACTGCTGCTGATGCGCGACTACCCCGGCACAAAAATCGTCAAGATCCCCTCGCTGCGCAGTTCCACCGGCTGCACCTACTACCGCGAAGAGAACCGCGTGCAGGAGTACGTGCTGCGGCACGAGCCCGACCTCGTGCTGATCGGCGGCATCTCCAACCGCGGCGACGCCGAGGCCGTGCGCGACGTGGTGCGGCAGGTCCGCGCCGCGCGCCCCGCCACCGAATTTCTACTGCTGACGCCGGTTTTCGGCGCCGTTCGCGACGAGCACATCAAGAGCTTCACGCGGGAGATCGACACCGCCACCGGCAATTTCCGCCACACGCTGATGAAGGTGGCCGCCGAAGAGCGCTGCGCGTTCTTCGACATGACCGGTCCCTGGTGGAGCTACATCCAGGAAAGCGGCAAGTGCTACGGCTGGTTCATGGGCGACGCGGTCCACGCCAACGAGCGCGGCTGCCAGATCATCGGCCGCTTGCTGCGCGAATGGTTCAAGAGCGAGGGCTCTCCGCTCACTCGTTGAGTTGGTCCTGATACACGCAGCGCCGCACTTTCTGAATGGATGTCCGCTCCAGCGGCTCGCGCTGCACGATGATCTTGCGCGGGTGCTTGTAGTCCGCGAGGCACGCGCACTGCGCATGGACGCGGTTTCGGATGAGTTGCTCGACCTTCGGCCACGGCGGTTCAGTGCCGGCGTGGGCTGCGGCGACAGCCTCCAAATCGGGCGTGATGATGGCGCCCACGCGCTCGCCGGGCACGCGGCCGACCGTATAGCCGACCACAATGACATCCGCAATCAACGGGTCGCGCGCGATGACGTTCTCGACCTCTTCGGGATAGATGTTCTTCCCTTCGCGGTTGACGATGAGTGCTTTTTTGCGGCCGCGGATGGTGAGAAAACCCTCGGCGTCTATCGAGGCAAGGTCACCGGTTCGCAGCCAGTCGCCATCAAACGCCTCGCGGGTGGCGGCGATGTTTTTGAAGTAGCCCTTCATGACGATCGGCCCGCGGACCTGCAACTCGCCGACGCCCTGCTCGTTGGTATCCGCCAGCCGGATCTCGATGTTCGGCAACTTTTTTCCGATGGTGCCGATGCGCGCCTGACGGATGTTGGAGATGGAGACGACCGGCGAGCACTCTGTCAGGCCGTAGCCTTCGACAATCGGCACGCCCAACTTACGGAACCCCTGCAACACATGAATCGGGCACGGCGCACCCCCGACAATCAGAAAGCGCAAGCGCCCGCCCAAGCCTTTGAGCACCTTCTTGCCGATCAGCGGCCCGAGACCGATTTTCAACAGGCCTCGGGCAACGGCACTGCACTTGAGCTTGTCATCAATCTTAGCGAACAGCTTTTCTGCAAGCAGCGGCACAGCGATGAAGATCGAAGGGCGCAGCGTCTTGATGTCCTCGCCGACAGTACGCAGGCTTTCAACGAAATACATGCCGCATCCCTTCACCAGCGGCACCACGAAATTGGCCGTGAACGAAAAGGCATGGAAGAGCGGCAGCACGATCAGGAAGTCATCCTTGGCGGTGATCATGTCGCCGATGGCCTCGAAACTGCCGAGCGCGTCGCTGCAGAAATTGAGATGGGTGAGCATCGCGCCTTTGGGCTTGCCGGTCGTGCCCGAGGTATAGATGATCGAGGCGACATCCTGAGGCACGGGAATGTGGGCGGCATACCAGGCCGGCGGCCGGCCGCGCACGCTTTCGCGCAGGGCTTCGTAATCGTAACAGGGGCGGCCGGCGATAGGCGCCAGCGGCTCGCTGCCGCCGTCGGTGACGATGATCGCCCGGACTGCGGGCAGATCGGGCAGGATGGTTTCCAAGAGATCCAGATGGCGGGTGTCGGTAAAGACCGCAACGGCCTCGGAATCTTTCAGGACGTAGGCCACCTCGCAGGCGCGCAGCTTGGGATCAAGCGGCACGACCGCCACGCCGGTGCCGGCGTTCGCGAGATAGGTTTCAATCCACTCCGGTCCGTTTTCCAAAATCAGCGCAACCGGTTCACTCCCCGGCTTGAGATGAAAACCGCTGAAGGCTTCGGCCATCTGTCCGACGCCTTCAACCAGTTCGGCGTACGAACGGCGTTGCCAGGCCTGATCGCGACGATAACGGAGCGCGACTGCATGCGGGTTACGTGCCGCCGCATCATCAAGTAAGGTTCTGAGTGTCATAGAAAGACCGGGTCCCAGCCGCCCTGCTTGGCCAACGCCAGCTTTTGCTCGATACGCTGCTTCCACCAAGCCTGATCCAGACGGTGATCGGGTGTCGCCGCCGCCAGAAACGGAATCATCATTCGCTTCATGTTGTCTCTCCTTGGCTCATTTCTGGCGGCACACCGCACCGGGCCTGCCGTCCGGTTAAGAGGGTTCACTCCAGACGGTACGGGCCTGCGCCAGCAGCGCGCCGTCCGAGTCGCGCCGAATGCGATGGAGCAGCGTGTCGGCGTCTCCTGCGTCGTGCGCGGCCTCGGCGGTCACCGTGTCGCCCCAGTGCGCTGCCGCGCGGAACGCGATGTCGATCTCTCGCGCGCGGCGCCTCCCGAGCCAGGCGTCCGGCAGACACTCCAGCGTCCACGCTACATAATGCGCGTTGTTGACGTGGTTGTTGAAGTCGTGGTCGCTGTGGCGCACGGTGATGGCGGCGGACCACTCGGGCGCGGTGACGGCCGGCAGTTTCGCAGGGGTTTCGGGAAGGGGCACTTGCGGCGTGCCGGCCGGCGCGAGCGCCGCGAAAGCCTGCGGCAGGCGCACGATCCGCTGGGCCGCCGCCTCCACATAGAGCCACTCGCTCACGCCCAGCAGAACCGTCTCTCCCGCGTCGTCAGTCATGCGGAAATCGCGCAGCGCCGTCAGCCGGCCGCGCACGCCGGCCGGCCATGTGCGCAGATGCACCGTCTCGCGCCAGGCGGCATAGCGGTGGATCGCAAGGTGCAGCCGCGCGAGCATCCAGGTGAACCCGGCGTCTTGCAACTCATGGATACCGAGCCCCAGCGCGCGCGCATGATTGCCGGCCGCCTCCTGCAGATAATTGCAGAGGGCCGGCAGCGTGACCTGATTGCTCACGCCAGACTCATACGCGCGCACACAAAAGCTCTCATCGTGCACATGCAGCGGGACAGGAAAATCCATGCGCGGATCCCGCTATTTGTCTTTTTTCTTGTCGTAGAACTGGTCGCCTGCGACACCGCCCGCGACACCGCCGACCACGCCGCCGATCACCGCGCCGGTGCCGCGGTTGCCGCTGCCGGCCGCCGCCGATCCGATCAGTGCGCCACCGGCCGCGCCGGCCGCAGAACCGACCACCGCGCCTTCGTGGCCTTCCAACGTTTCACAGCCTGAGATCAGGCCGGCCGCACATGCGGCCAGAACGGAAAGAACAAGGCGTTTTACTTTCATAGCATCCTCTTTCGGATTACGAGTCTCGTAAATGCCGGCAGTTTACCACATCCGGCCGTGACCGGCTACGAAGAATCGGCATAGGCTGAGGTCAGTTGGTACCGGCGCGCCGGAACTCAACCTTGCGCAGGATACGGATCTGCAGGTAGGTGAAGCCGATCAGCGCGACGCCGAGGAACCACGCCATCGTGGTGGCGGTGCTGAAGCGCAGGTTGTTGTAGGCCTCCTTCCAGATCGCGAGGCTCAGCACGTTGGTGGCGTCGCCGGGACCGCCGAACGTGAGCAGGAAGATGCTCCCCATCCCTTGGAACGCGGCGATGAACGCGCCGACAAAGTTGATCACCATCAGCGGCAGCAGTTGCGGATAGGTGATGTGCCGGAACCGGCTCAGGATGCCGGCGCCGTCGATGGCCGCCGCCTCGTAATAGTCGGGCGGCAGCGCCTGCAGCGCCGCCACGTAGATCAGGCTGGCCATGCCCGCGCCGGCCCACACGCCCGGCAGGATGCAGCAGAGCATCGCCAGCGAGGGGTCCTGCAGCCAGGTCTGCCGCGCCACGCCGAAGAAACCCAGAAGCTGATTCAGCATGCCGTTCTCGGTCGGGTCGTACATCAGCTTCCAGAGCAGCGCGATCACCAGCGCGCTGGTCAGGTGCGGCAGGAAATAGAGCGTGCGGAAAAAGATCTTGCCGCGCGGGATCTCGGCCAGCATCAGGGCCAGCAGCACCGGCGCGAGAAAGCCCAGCAGCAGCGTCAGGCCCACGTAGTGGAAGGTGCGCGCCCACGCCGCCCAGAAGCCCTTGTCGGTGGCCACGAGAATGAAATTGTCGAGCCCGGCCCACGCGGTCTCGCCCACGATGCGGTACTCCTGAAAGGCCATGACCGCGCCGCGAATCAAAGGATAGTAGCTCCAGACCGCGATCGAGAGCAGCGCGGGCGCGAGCATCAGCCACGGAGAAAGGGAGGAAGGAGAAGGGAGGAGGGAGGAGGGAGGAAGGAGAAGGGATTTTAACGCAGAGACGCGGAGGCGCAGAGACGCGGAGACGGGGTGGTTTTTTTTGGGGGGAGGGACGAGCGTCCGCTCGTCCAGCCGCTGGACATGCAATGGAGGTGTGGCTGTGGCAGCCCCGGGCTTACGCCTGAAGGCCAAACCGCAGCAGACGATCGCGGTGATCGCGGCGATGCCGAAGAGCACGCGGGCGAGCGGACGCTGGCGCGCGAGCACCGCCTCCGGCGCGCGGAACATCAGGCCGCGGTTGGCGTCGTCGTTAATGTGCCGCAGCGCGGCGGCGTAGTCGAAGCGCTCGCCGGTGTCGGCCAGCAACACGCCGAGCAGGCGGCGGTCGATCAGGTCCGACACCGCCTGCCAGAAACCGGCGAAGGGTTCGGTGCGCGCCAGGATCTCGCCGCCGGCGATGCGTTCGTAATTGCGCCGGATGCCCGGCGGCACCTCGTCCAGATACTCGGTGAAGCCCAGCCGCTCAAGGTCGGCGGGCGTGCACCAACGCGCGTGGCCTTCCAGCACCTTCTGCTTGACCGTCTCGTCGTTGACCGCCTCGCTGGCGAGCTGTTCGATGCAGCGCCACACCAGATCGCGTTCGGCCTTGGGCCGACGCCCCACGCTCTCGGTCATGCTGTAGAAATGCTTGTGCGCCTGGAAGACCGGCTTGAGGTCGGGCCGCGCGGCGGGGAAGGGCATGATGCCGACCATGTCGGGCGGCAGGTTGAGGTCGCGCGTGAGCTGCTCGACCAGCTCGGCGCCGGAAAAGAGCGCCACCACCTCGCCTTGGGCGAAGAGCTGCGGCAGGTCCTGCGTCAGGCGCGGCAGCGCGCGCGCCACGCCCCTGATCACGTCGCTCTCGGCAAAGGCGATCTCGCGTCCGCTGGCCAAGGTCACGCGCCCGGCAGCCAGGTCGGCGGGCGTGAGGTCGACCGGCTCGCCGCTCTGCGGGTCGCGCAGCCAAGGGGCCCAGGCCAGGCGGTGGGTGAAAGCGGCCGCCGCGATAGCCTCGGGCGAGTCGAAATTCGCCTGCCAGACGGCTTCCGCCTCCGACAGATCCTCGCCGGTGTCGGGCGCGAGGAAGCGCGTCTCCTCCATGGCGAAACGGGTGCTGCGTCCCGTGGTGGGCGAGACGCGCACGGAGACGATCGGCGAGCCGCCGGCGGCCTGCATCCACGGCAGCCAGCTCCACGGCCTGTTCTCGAGGCCGAAGGCGCGCTGGCCGCGCTGCACCTTGGCGCCGACCACCTGCTTGCCCGGGAAGGTGAGGCGCTGGCACCAGCGGAAAAACTCGTCCCAGGTGGCCGGGATGTATTCGGGATCGACCCCGGCCTGCCGCACCAGATCTTTGCGGTAGACGATGCCGTAGTACCAGATGCCGGCCATCGGCAGTCCGTAAACCTTGCCGTCGCGCGTGGCGACCTGGCGCCAGAGCGGCGGCACCTGCCGCCAGCCGGGCCAGCGCGCCTCGGCGTCGCTGAGTTGGCCGTCGCCGTCGGTATCCTCGCCGAGCCATTCGTTGAGCGGGTGGCAGAAGCCCTGCTCGATGTCATGGCGGATGATGTGAAACCAGCAGAAGTAAATGTCCGGCGCGGTGCCGCCGGCGAGCGAGAGCATGAACGGGGCGCGGCCGCCGGCGCCGGGCAGAGTCAGGCCGCCCCACTTCTGCGGATTGAGGCGCGGCTCCGCTCGGGCGAGGGCGAGGATCTGACGCGTGACGGGACTCTCCGGCAGGTCGGGATCGTAGCCCTGCAGGAAGGTGACGGCGGTCGGCTCCGGGGCGGCCGTCGCGCGGCTGACGGCGATCAGCAGGAGAACGGCCAGCGTGCGCCGGAGAAAGGAGGAAGGAGGAAGGAGGAAGGAGGAGGAAGGAAGAACCGCCGAGGATGCCGGCACAAAAATCTCCGCGTCTCCCCGTCGCTGCGCCTCTGCGTTAAAAAGCCGCGCGCTGGCTCCGGCGCTCATTGCGCCTCCGGCGCGGCCTCTTCGGGCGCCGGCTCGGCGTCGGGATCCGGTGCGGCTTCCAGGGGCTGCTCCTGCATGCCGTCGGGCTGTTGTTCCATCGGCTGCGCCTGGGCTTCAAGTTCCTGCTGGGCCTGGAACAGCACCTGTTGCAGGCGGAGCTGTTCTAAGGCCTCAACTTGCTCCTTTTCGCGCTTGGCGAGTTCATCCTGCGCCACCTTGCGCGCCAACTCCTGAAGGCTCTCTCGCGCAGCCTTTTCGGCCGCCTTTTGATCGGCCGTCTCCTGCGCCTTGCGTTCGCGCAGACGCTCGAGGTAGGACTTGGCGGGAGCCGGCGCAGGATCGGGGCTGGCGGCGGCTTGCGTCGACTCGGACGGCGGGGCCGCCCGCACGGCTGCCGGCAGACGCACAAGGCCGGGCACGGAAAGGCGCTTGGCCGCCGCCGGCGGCGGCTCGGCCGGCGGCTCGGATACGACCAGAGCGGTTGACGGGGCTCCGGGGGGCGACGAAGCATGGCCCGTGTCGTTCGATGGCGGACCGTCGATCAGCCCCTTGTGGAGGTGCATGGTGATGGTCACGCCGTTCTTTTCAAACTGCGCCCAGTTCGCGTCGTAATCCGCGGCCAAGACGGTCCAGCCTTGCGCTGCGGCACCGACCTCCAGATAGTAATTTTCGGGCGGATTGACCGAACGGTCGATGAACCCGACCGCCGTCCGACCCCGGGGCGTGACATTCAGCGCGGTGAAGGCGATCTGTTGGGCGACCTGCTGCTGCTCCGCCAGAAGTTGCTCCTCGCTCTTGAGCAGCTCAAGCTGCTCCGGGGTCATGGTGTTGACGGATGCCGGAGGCGATCCGAAGGGCATGCGGTCGAGGATAGGTTGATAATGCTCGAACGGCGCAGGCTCATAAACGGCCGCCGCGCGCGCACCGGCACGTCCGATCAGGACAGCACCCCACGCGCACAGCCAGACTCGCCAGCACCTTTCCACACCGTTCATGCCGCCAGTATAGCAAGGTCACCCGCAGGCGGCAACGGAGGAAGGAGAAAGGAGGAAGGAGGAAGGAAGAGCCTGACCAGTCCGACTCAACCCGAAACCAAAAACCCGAAACCCGAAACCTATTCGCCCAGGTCGCGGCAGACGGCGGCGACCACCGACGTGTCGGGACGGAAACGCAGCAGGGCGACCGGCACCTCGCGGATCACCGCTTCCAGCGTCTGGATCAACGGGTCAAAAAACGCCGGGTCCAGCCATGGCACCAGCGCCACATCCAGCAGTCGCAGCACCGCCTCGCGGAGCGTCAGGGGCAGGATCTCCTGCGCGGGGCCGTGCTCGATGAAGTAAATCTTTTTCAACGGGGCCGACCCGTTCTCGACAAACCCGCCGGAGCTGGGCCACGGCGAGCCGTAAACCCTGAACCCGGTCCCGTCGCGACGCAGGATCGGACGCTCATCCGTCAGGACCGTCCGGCCGCATTGGCGGAACAGCCGCGAGATTGTGCTCTTGCCCCGGCCCGAAGGCCCCGTGCAGAGGATGCCCGCGCCGTCAACCACCTGCGCCGAGCCGTGCAGGACCAGTCCGCCGAGCGGCAGCAGACGCAGCACCAGCGCCATAATCGCCACAATGCCGAAGGTTCCGTACGTCTCATTGCGGTACATCGCCTCAAACGCGGCGGGGTGCCATTCGAAACGGAGCTGATCAAACGGCGCGCGTCCGGTCATGCGCCACATCACCTCGCCCGCAGGATTGACGCCCATCAGACGGGCCTCGCCGTCCAGCTCCTCGAAATGCCACGCGCCCTTGGCCCGCAACCGGCAGAGATCAGGGTTCGCGCCGCCGCACGTGACGGTGCAACAGGCGTCGGCAGACACGGGGGCCCCGGCGAGAAAAGGACGGTAGTGGGCGTTGAAATCACCCGGCGTCAGATTCGTGAATATAAAACGGATACCCGCCAGATCAAAGGTAGAAGAGGTGTGCGGCATGAGCGGATGATATCACGCGCCCGGCACCGAAGACTTATTCGACATTGCCGGAGTTGATGCCGAGCGTACCAATCTGCTCTGCCTTGAAGGTGCCGCCAACGCCTAGCTTCACTTCACTGGCGTCCGCCACTTCGAACCGCTTTTTCGATGTTTTCGCGAATGCGTCGGATTTAGCCATAATACACCTCTCTGAAAGAATCTGGGAAACAGTGTATGCGCAATGCGCGCCATCTGTCAACCTCTGTGTCAAATTATCTCGTTATCTCGTTTTCAGGTGAGATCGGACAGGCCGGACGCGTCAGACTCACCTCGCCTCCCTCCTCCCTTCTCCTTCCTCCTTTCTCCCTCACACCCACATCAACCGGTCAAGCGAACGGTATTGGATCGCCTCGGAAACGTGGACGGCGCCGATCGACGCGGCGCCGCCCATGTCGGCGATCGTGCGCGCCACCTTGACGATCCGGTCGTAGGCGCGTGCGCTGAAATTGAGTTCGCTCATCGCCATCTTCAGCAGCTCGGCGGCGTCGCTGTCGAGCTGGCAAAAGTTCTGGACGTCGCGCGCCGACATCGCGGCGTTGCAGGCGACGTGCGGCGTGCGCGCGAAGCGCTCGCGCTGCGCCGCGCGGCAGGCCGCCACGCGCGCGCGGATGGCCTCGGAGGCTTCGCCGTGCGCCAGCGCGCTGAGGTCGTGATACCGCACCGGCGGCACCTCGATGTGGATGTCGATGCGGTCGAGCAGCGGCCCGGAGATCTTGTTGCGATAAGCCTGGATCTTCTGCGAGCTGCACCGGCACTCGCGCTTGGGATCGCCGGCATAGCCGCACGGGCAGGGGTTCATCGCCGCGACCAGGATGAACTGCGAGGGGAAATCGAGCGTGGCCGCGGCGCGCGAGATCGTGACGTGGCCGTCTTCCAGCGGCTGGCGCAGCACTTCCAGCACGTTGCGGTGAAACTCCGGCAGTTCGTCGAGAAATAGCACCCCGCGGTGCGCAAGGCTCACTTCGCCCGGCAGCGGATGCGTACCCCCGCCCAGCAGCCCGGCGTCCGAGATGGTGTGGTGCGGCGCACGGAAGGGCCGGTGCAGCACCAGCGCCTGATGGCTCTTGAGAGTGCCCGCCACGCTGTGGATGCGCGTCGCTTCCAGCGCCTCCTCCAAGGTCATCTCCGGCAGGATCGAGGCAATGCGCCGCGCGAGCATCGTCTTGCCGGCGCCGGGCGAGCCGATCATCAGGATGTTGTGGCCGCCGCTGACCGCCACCTCGATCGCGCGCTTGGCGGTCTCCTGCCCTTTGACGTCGGCAAAATCTTCGGTGTGCCGCCGTTCGCGTTCCACCAAATCGGCAAGGTCCACACGGAAAGGCGCCAGCTTCAGGTTGCCCGACAGGAAATCGACCGCCTCGCGCAGATGGCGCACCGGAAAAACGTCGATGCCCTCCGCCACCGCCGCCTCTTCGGCGTTGTCCGCCGGCACGAGAATGCCGCGCTTGCCCTGCCGGCGCATCTCCAGCGTCACCGGCAGCACGCCGCGCACGCGGCGCACCTCGCCGCTCAGCGCCAGCTCGCCGATCAGCGCGTACCGGTCAAGCTCGGGCATCTCCGCCTGGCCGGTGGCGGCGATCAGCCCCGCCGCGATCGGCAGATCGTAGACCGGCCCCTCTTTCTTGATGTCCGCCGGCGCGAGGTTGATCGTGTTGCGGCCGGGGGTCGGCCGGAAGCCGGCGTTGTGGATGGCGGTCCAGACGCGGTCTTTGCTTTCGCGCACGGCGGCGTCCGGCAGCCCCACGATCACGAACTGCGGCTCGCCGCAGACCGCGTTGACTTCGATCTCCACGGCATAGGCGTTGACCCCGTAGACAGCGCCCGAATAGACCCGCGACAACATGGTTCACGCTCCGATCAGCCTGATGTGGCTAATAACCACAAAGAACACAAAGATGCTGTATCTTATCATAAAGTGTGTCCGTTGTGCGTGTTTTCTTTTGTGACTGCCCCGTGGCGGGTTGTGGAGTGCTTGCTCCCGCTTTCCAAAGCGGCGGCTAGCCGCCGCACTCCAAAATAAGCCCGGCCCGAGCCGGCGGTCTCGGCGAGACCGCCCTGCCAGAAACCAGAAACCCTCTGCGTCTCCGCGCCTCTGCGCCTCTGCGTTAAAATCTCCCCGTCGCCTGCATCCACCGCGCATACGCCCCGCACGGCGTCGGCAGCACTCGCCCGTCTGCGCCGCTCAGCACCATCTCGCCGCTTTCGGTCCGGCCGCCCAGCCCGTCGGCCGCCTGCCCCAGGACGTTGCCCAGCACCACCGGCGTGTAGCCCGGCGTGTGCGCGCTGAGCAGCATGAAGAGCGGCTCGTCCGACAGCAGACCGCGGCAGAGGTGCAGCGTCTCCGGCAGGTCTTTCTCGATCTTGTACAACTCGTTGTTCTGGCCGCGCCCGAAGGTCGGCGGGTCCAGGATCACCGCATCGTAGCGCCGCTCGCGCCGCGCCTCGCGACAAAGGAACTTGTGCGCGTCGTCGGTGATCCAGCGGATCGGGTGCGCCTCCAATCCGTTCAGCCGGGCGTTGTCGCGCGCCCACTGCACCATGCCTTTCGAGGCGTCCAGATGACACACCTCCGCGCCGCCCAGCGCCGCCGCCAGCGTCGAGCCGCCCGAGTAGGCGAAGAGATTGAGCACCTGCACCGGACGGCGGCGCGCCGCGCAGGCCTGCCGCACGGTGTCGCGGATCCAGCACCACTGCGCGCGCTGTTCCGGAAAGATCCCGAGATGCCCGAAGTCAGTGCCTGAAAGCTGGAAGGCGATGCCGCCGACCCGGATCGTCCAATGTCCGGGCAGCGCCCCGCGGTTGTGCCACTGGTTGCCTTCGGTCCGGTCGAACGCGGCATCCGCGCGCGCCCACTCCTCAGCCGGCAGTACCGGCTTCCACACCGCCTGCGCGCACGGCCGCGACAGCACCACGCGGCCGAACCGCTCCAGCTTCTTTCCGTCGCCGCTGTCCAGCAGGGCGTACTCTTCGTCCATCCGCGTGTCAGGCTTCATGCCGCTCTCGCTCCGGGTTGTTACACAGTGAGATGCCGCGCCAGCGCCGCGCGGAAGGTGGCGTCGGCCAGCAGGCGCGGCAGCTTGGGCGCCAGCCGCGCGACCGGCAGGCCGTGCAGCCCGCGCGGCACGTACGTCGCGAACAGCCGCTCCAGGCGCTCCGGCGCGGCGCGGTGCTCGGCGGCCGGCATCTCTTTGTAGGCCATCTCCACCAGATTGAGGTAGTCGAAGAGGCGCGCTTCCTCCGCGCTCAGTGCGGGATTGGGCGACAGCTCGAAATCGATCAGCGTCAGCACGCCCATCCCCTCATCGGCATACACGTTGAAGAGCGACAGATCCATGTGCGCCTCGCCGACCCGCGTGTGGAAGAGCGTCGCGCGCTCGGCGGCCCGCTCGATGGCGTCCCAGAAGGAGATCCGTCCCGCCTGCACGCAGTCGTAAAGGCGGCTGCCCTCCAGATAACTGTTGAGCAGGGCATCCCCCGCCTCGGAGCGCCACAGCGGCCGCGGCGTGAGATCGTGCCGCCAGCCGGCCTCGCACAGCCGCCACTCGCGCGCCACGCGCTCGCGCGGCGTCAACTTGAGCCGCGGCCCGTTCAGGCGCGCCTCGGCCGGCGTCCCCTCCGGCACGTATGCCGGATTCGCGATGCGCAGCACGCCGGCCGGCCGACCGACACACTCCACGAAGTAGACGTAATCATGGCCGCCGCCCCGGCCGCGCCGCACGCTCACCGGACCTCCGCATACCGCCGCCAGCGAGGGCAGCACCTGCGCGAGGCGCACCGCCCCGCCCCGGTAGTGGCGGCGGCGCTTGAGCGCGCGGTGCATGCTTTTGATCAGTCGGATCACGGTGTTAAGCCAGCAACAGCAGCACGGCCATGGCGCTGAAGAAGAGGCCGAGCAGGATCTTGACAACCACCAGGTTGCGCTTGCTCCAGTCGATCAGCGCCGTGAGCTGCATGCCGCGGTGGAAACAGACAAAGACCGCCGCCAGCGGCAGCACGAACAACAGATTGTAGACGATCAGCAGCAGCCAGACGCAGTAATTGGCGCAGTCTTTCTTGAGCATGTACATCAGCACCGGCACGTAGCTCTGGCCCGTGCAGACACTCTCCAGCACCGTCACGCCCGCGCCGGTCACCAAGCCGCCCAGGATCGGCCCCCCCGTACCCAGACGGCTGTGCATGAAGCCGTGGATGCGCGTCTTGATCGCCTTGGGGATCTGCAGCGTCACGTCATCCGGCCGTTGAGACCTGCGGAAACGGAAGGCGTCGCGGAACGAGAGCACGGCCAGCGGGATCATGCAGAGGCCCAGCACGGTCTCCACCACCTTCTTCACGGTCGCGAAGTTCGGCGCCTGGCGGAACACGTAGAGGAAGCCGAGCCCGAGACCCATGTAGACCAGGAACGAGGCGGAAATGAACGAGACGCCCACCAGCAGCCGCGTGCGGCGCGCGGCCTTGGCCACCGCCAAGACGCTCATGAAGAAGATCAGCGTCGAGACCGCGCAAGGATTGAAACCGTCCAGCAGACCGCCCAAGGCCACCACCGAGAAGGTCAGCCCGTCCGCCGTGCGGCGCACCACCTCGTCCGCCTCGCCGTCCGCCAGATCGGGCGCGCGCGGCGCGCGCCACGACGGATCCTGCCGCGCCACCAGCGCCGCGTTCACGCGGTCGAGCAGGCCGGCGGCGATCGCCTCGTGACCCGACAGAAACACCGTGTGGTCCACGACGATCGACACGCGCCCGTTGTCGCGGTTGCCGCACCGCTCCTGATACGCCACCAGCAGCGGAATCGTCTCCGGCTGCGTCATGTCATGATCGACCCGCTCGTAGAACCCCTCGAACTGCGCCTCCAGCTCCGGCAGGACCTCGCGCTTGACGCGGTCGCACTCGGTGCAGCCCGGCGAGAAGAACAGGTCGAGCCGCACCTGCTCGGCCATGTCGGCGTGCGCGCAAGCGGTCAGACCGACGAAGACCAGCACGGCCAGACTACTTTTTAACGCAGAGGCGCAAAGACGCGGAGACGCGGAGGGTTTTGGGGGCGGGAGGGACGAAAGAAAGGAAAAAGGAGAAAGGAGAAAGGAGAAAGGAGCCGGTAGGGCGGTCTCGGCGAGACCGCCGCGGACGCCTCGGCGAGGCGTCCCTACCGGGCTGTGCCCGTTATGGAATGCGGGAGCTTGCTCCCGCTTTCCAAAGCGGCGGCAAGCCGCCGCACTCCGAAAAAATCCTGTCATCCTGGCTAAAAAAACCATCATGCCCGCCTCGCTTTCTGGTTTCATGCTTCGGTATCTCTATAGCGCCCGCTTAAACCAGCGCTTTGAGCATCAGCGCGGACCAGGTCATCACGCGCGTGAACTGGTCGATCCCGAACGATTCGTTGGGACAGTGGATCTTGTCTTCCTCGCGGCCGAAGCCGACCAGCAGCGGCGCCGCGCCGGTGAGCTGGTGCAGGCGCGCCACCACCGGGATCGACGCCCCCTCCCAGCGGAAAATCGCGCCGCGCGCGTCCATCTGCCCCAGCACCTCCGCCGCCAGCCGGAAGACCGGCGAATTCAGCGGCAGCCGGAAACCCGGCGCGCCGACGCACGCCTCGGAAAGCGTCAGCGTCAGGCCGCGTGGACAGTGCGCCTCAAGATGCCTGCGTACCGCGTCGAACGTCTCCTCCGGCCGCTGGTCGGGCACCAGCCGCATGCTGAGCTTCGCGACCGCCGTCGCGGGAATCACCGTCTTGGAGCCCGGTCCGCCGTAGCCGGCATGCACGCCGTTGATCTCGATCGTGGGCTCGAAACAGCCGCGCGTCACCGCATCCAGCCCCTGCCGGCCGCCGGCCGGCGGACAGCCGATCTCGCAGGCGTACTGCTCGTCCGTCACCGCGCCCTGCCGCGCGATCGCCCTCTCGTCCTCCGACGGATGGTGCACCCGGTCGCCGAAGCCCTCCACCGCGATCGCGCCGTCGGCCGCGTGCAGCGAGGCGAGCAGCGCCGCCATGCCCTGCGCCGGATTGGGCGCCACGCCGCCGTGCACGCCGGAGTGCAGATCGTAAGAGGGGCCGGCCAGCGTCACGGTGAGGTGCTGCACCCCCCGCAGGCCGGCCACGATCGCGGGCCGGTTGTCCGGCCCGCACGAGGTGTCGCTGACCATCATGACGTCAGCCTGCAGCCGCTGCCGCAGAATCGGCGCGAGATCGTTCAGCGCCGAGCTGCCGCTCTCTTCCTGTCCCTCCAGCACCAGCTTGATCGTCGGCAGACTCTCGCCCGCCTCGACCAGCGCCTTGACGCCCTGCAGGAAACCGAACACCTGGCCTTTGTTGTCCTGCGCGCCGCGCGCGTAGACGCGCCCCTCTATCAGCGCCGGCTCGAACGGCGGGGTCCGCCAGCCGGCCAGCGGGTCCTCGGGCTGCACGTCGTAATGGCCGTAAAAGAGCACCGTCGGCGCGCCCTCGCGCCCCGACCGCTCCGCGACCAGCACCGGCACCGGCAGGCCGCTGCCGGGCGTCAGGATCTCCACCTCGAAACCCAGCGGCCGCAGGAATTTTTTAAGCCACGCCGCCGCGCGCGCGCAATCGCCGAGCCGGTTGGGGTCCGCCCCGACCGAGGGGATCCGCAGCAGCGCGAACCAGTCGTCCAGGATCGTCTGACGGTGTGTCTCGAAATACCGGTTTGCAAACGCCGCGTCGATCATGCTTTATCCTTGTCGGACCAAACGAAAAAACCGCTCACTTCACGCCAAGGCAGAAAGTCAGCGGTTAAAATGGAGGTGCGAAGCGGAATTGAACCGCTGTACGAGGTTTTGCAGACCTCTGCCTAACCACTCGGCCATCGCACCTT
>Ga0209612_1001730_pt1 | contig 17014 bp, 19 predicted proteins | sample BioC12SIPDNA_FD_185746 | JGI IMG/M metagenome (GOLD analysis project Ga0209612, IMG submission 185746) | Anaerobic biogas reactor microbial communites from Washington, USA - Biogas_R1_B C12 SIP DNA (SPAdes) (version 2) | ecosystem: Engineered > Bioreactor > Anaerobic > Unclassified | place...
AAAAGCTTCGCACGCGATTTGCTTGAAACAATTGCAATTGCTCTGGTTTTGTTTGTTTTATTAAATGTTGTGACCTCCAGGGTTAAAGTTTTCAATATCAGCATGCAGCCTACACTCAAACAAGGCTACCTGCTGCTTGTCAATAAACTCGCTTACAAATTGGGTGAGCCAGAATACGGCGATGTCATCGTTTTTCACTATAACGGTGACCAGCAAGAGGATTACATAAAACGAGTTATCGGTCTGCCGGGTGATGAGGTTGATATTCGTGACGGCGTTGTCCGTGTCAATGGCATGGTTCTGACCGAGCCCTACATCATGGAGGTTCCTGGTTACACCGGCACGTGGTCAGTACCCGAAGGCAGTCTCTTTGTGCTGGGCGATAATCGCAATCACTCTTCAGATTCTCATCAGTGGGGATATGTGCAAATGGAATGGGTGGTTGGGAAGGCTCTGTATATTTATTGGCCTTTTGAAGCAATTAGCTCCCTATCCATCAAAGAGCTTGTTCGGGCTGCCCCGGCAAATTAATATCCAAATTTTCATTTTTTCAAGAAATTTACGGCGCTCTTTGAGTCCGTGTTTTTTATATTTGTCTACATAAAAATAGTATTGGACCAAGAATTATCAGAATTTCGGAAACTTCTATATCTTTCGTTGACTTTAAGGGCTCAACCTGCTATTATTTTAATACTGGTTTCATACAATTATTCAGCACCTTAAAAAGGAGGTTTTCAAAATGAATGCGATGATCATTTCTCGCATTGTTGGCGCTATTATTCTTGGCATTGCTGGAGCCTATTCCAGTCTACCGATTTATGAGTTCGTCTCTGGTTTTATTCCAAAATTATCCCTCTCACAGGGCGCCACAATCGCAATCAGCTCTACAATTTTTGCTATTATTGGTTTTCTTATTACTCCATACCTCACTGTTAAACCAATCCAGGGGCTGAGAAAGTTATTTAGTAAATCCGCTCCACAGACCTTGTTGAGTGGTCTCATTGGTTTAATTATCGGCTTGATCACGGCTGCCATCATGGCCTTTCCGCTGAGCTTGCTCCCTAATCCCCTGGGGTCCATATTGCCTTTTGCAGGTTTGGTTCTTTTTGCTTATCTGGGCATAGCCCTGTTTGTGACCCGGCAGGAAGATTTCATGAACATGTTCAAAAACATGTCCCCCAAAGCGGGCAAGGTTGGCAAAACCGGCTCCGAATCTGGACGCCGGATCCTGGTTGACACCAGCGCTATTATTGACGGTCGTATCATTGATATCGCCAAAACAGGCTTCCTGGGCGGCAGTTTGGTGATCCCCCGTTTTGTCTTAAATGAATTGCAATTTGTGTCTGATTCAGCTGACAGCCTGCGCCGTCAACGCGGCCGAAGAGGATTGGAAATTCTGGCAGAAATGCAGGAAAACGGAGATGTACCCGTCATCATCAGCGATGTTGATGTAGAAGGCGTTCGGGAGGTTGATGACCGCCTGATCGTCTTAGCCCAACAATTGCGCTGCCCGATTCTGACCAACGATTTCAACCTGAACCGGGTGGCTGAGTTGCAGGGTGTGAAAGTCCTGAACATCAACGACCTTTCAAACGCGGTCAAAGTGGTTTTGCTCCCTGGTGAAGAATTCGCAATTGCTGTGATCCAGGAAGGCAAAGAGTACCAACAGGGTGTCGGATATTTGGATGACGGAACCATGGTGGTTGTTGAAAATGGTCAAAAATACCTGGAGCAGACCATCAATGTGACTGTCACAAAGATTCTGCAAACATCTGCCGGACGGATGATTTTTGCCAAACCTTTAAATGGTCATTGAGGATAAGCACATGGCACTAAAAATTTACAACACGCTGACCCGAACCAAAGAGGAATTTCAACCAATCGAACCCGGCAAGGTCCGTATGTATGTTTGCGGTCCTACCGTCTACGCTGAAGCACATCTTGGTCACGCCATGTCCGCTCTTGTCTTTGATATCGCGCGCCGCTACCTTGAATATAAAGGCTTTGAAGTTCGATATGTGATGAACTTTACAGATGTTGACGATAAGATCATCAACAAAGCCAACCAGCTTGGTGTCGATCCTTTTATGCTTGCTCAGCAATACATCGACGGCTACAAACGCAACCTGGAATCACTCAACATCAAACCTGCCACGGTGAACCCCCGCGCTACCGAAGATATGCCTCAAATTATTGAGATGATCCAAAAGCTGATTGATAACGAGTCGGCTTATGAAATCGATGGGGATGTTTATTACAGCGTCGATTCGGACGAAGATTATGGCAAACTGAGCGGCAGAACGCTGCAAAATATGAACGCAGGTTCCCGCATCCAGGTGGATGACCGCAAAGAACACCCTATGGATTTTGCTCTATGGAAATCGGCCAAACCGGGAGAACCCGCCTGGGAAAGCCCCTGGGGACTGGGGCGGCCTGGCTGGCACATTGAATGTTCCGCCATGAACATGGCACATTTGGGTGAACAAATAGACATTCACGGCGGCGGTAATGACCTGATCTTCCCCCACCATGAAAACGAAATCGCCCAAACAGAATCCATCACCGGTAAGCAATTTGCCAGAATTTGGATGCACAATGGCATGCTGGGATTAAAAGACGAAAAGATGTCCAAGTCTGTTGGTAACATGGTTACAATCGACGAATTCCTGACTGAGCACCCCGGTGATGTGATGCGCCTGTGGGTTTTAAATGGTTCTTACAGAAGCCCGCTGACTTACAGCGAATCTGTGATCGAGCAAACCACCCAGGCCTACAAGCGTTTGCTAAGTGCCAAAAAGGGCGCGCTCCCGGGCGCTAAAGGGCTGAGCGAAGCCGATCTTGATCAATTTATCAAGGCCTCCAATCACACGCGTGAGGAATTTGTAACAGCCATGGATGATGATTTCAACACATCCTCGGCAATGGCAGCCATTTTTGAGCTTGTCAAAATCATCAATCAAGCCCGCGCGGATGGAGCAATCGACACTCAACTTGAAGCCGGTCAGGCAGTCTTTACTGAATTGACTACGGCTCTGGGTCTCCGCCTGGAAGAAGAAACCAGTTCTGCCAGTTCGGCTGATGCCTTTATCGACCTGCTGATCGCGATCAGGCAGGACCTCAGGCTGGAAAAGAACTGGGCTATGTCAGACAAGATCCGGGACGAACTCAAAGCCCTGGGAGTCCTTCTGGAAGACAGCAAAGATGGCACAAGCTGGAGTTGGGAAAACTAATGCGGGAGTGGCTGACTGGCAAGAATCCGGTTTATGAAGCCCTTCGGGTAAAACGCCGGCATTTTTTCAATTTACTGCTTCAGCAGGATATCCGCGTTGAAGGCAGACTCAAGGAAATTTTAGAACTTGCCCGCCAGCAAAAAATACCCGTCCGCCAGGCTAACAAACAACAGCTTGGTCAGATCGACCGCCACCATCAGGGGCTGGCGCTGGAAGCCAGTGAGTATCCTTACATGGCTTTGGAAGACTTGATCACCAATTCCAAGCAACAAGCCGAAGCGCCCTTCTTCTTGCTGCTGGATTTAATCCAGGACCCCCAAAACCTTGGATCACTCTTACGTACCGCGGAGTTAATGAATGTTCACGGGGTAATCATTCCCTCCTCTCAGGCTGCCCAGGTAACACCAACCGTTGTTCACGCCTCCTCTGGTGCCACCGAACATCTTTTGATCGCGCAATACAATTTGGTCCAATCCATCGCTCGCCTCAAACAACTGGATTTATGGGTTTATGGACTCGATGCCAGCAGTGACGCAAAAACGCCTGACCAACTGAACCTTAACGGAGGAGTTGCCCTGGTAGTTGGTAATGAGGGTGAAGGTTTGCGCAATTTGGTACGGAAAAACTGTGATGAGATCCTGCGCCTGCCTCAATATGGCAAAATCGATTCTCTCAATGCGGCTGTCGCGGGTTCAATCGCGCTCTATTTGGCGCGCCAGGCTCGCCAGTAAGAAAGAATTATTTTCCTGATTTTTACAGATGGTCTAGAGGAAAACCACCATCACGATCCAAAGACCAACCATCACCAAACACAGAAAAAAGCGGATGATCGCGGCGCTGCCGTAGCCAAAAGCCAAAGCTTTGGTGCCTTCCCAGGCTTGCTTCTTGTCTTTCTTCAGGCGGAAATATTCCATCAAGTACAGTGAAAATAAAGCCACAGCCAGCCCACCCAAGGGTGTCAGAACCACCCCGCCAACAAGCATGGCCAGCCAGGTGACAACTATCTCCCACCAGGGAACGCCTTTTTCCCTGGTCTTTTTGGCGCCGAGGATGTTGTCCAATAAAGACCCCAAAATCATCAGCCCAGTATTGACGATAAAAATAACGATCGTCAAAACGAATTGCCAATCCGCGTGACCCTTGTTGAATCCAACATAGATCACCCAAATCAGCTGACCAATCCAGGTAACGGTGAGCCCCGGGAAAAAGACTAGAAAAAGTCCAAACAGACCGATCAGATTGATCAGCCCGCAAATTATTAAAACCAGGTAATTGAGCCAAACAAGTGAAACACTCATTCTTTTTGAATAACCTCAATCCCGCCCATAAGCGGTTTCAACACTTCAGGTATAAGGATGCTGCCGTCTTCTTGCTGGTAATTTTCCATCACTGCAATCATGGTTCTTGGCATACCCAAGCCAGAACCATTCAGGGTGTTGACAAACTGCGGTGCAGAACCATCAGCCGGACGGTATTTGATGTTGGCACGCCGTGCCTGAAACTGACCGATGTTTGAAATGGAGGAAACTTCCAACCACTCCTGGCAACCAGGAGCCCAAACTTCAATGTCATAGGTTTTGTGGGATCCAAAGCTCAAATCACCAGTCGATTGCAGTAGGACCCTGTAGGTCAAGCCCAAGGCTTCACAGGTTGCACAAGCGTCAGCCACCATGTTGTCCAATTCTTCGTTTGCGGTCTCGGGCGTGCAGTATTTATACATCTCAACTTTGTCGAACTGATGCCCGCGCTTCATCCCGCGCACATCCCTGCCAGCGCTCATCTTCTCCCGCCTGAAGCAGGCAGTATAAGCCGTCAGGTTGAGCGGCAGTTCAGCCTCGTCCAGGACCTCACCCATCATAATGCCAGTCAAAGGTACTTCAGCGGTTGGAACCCACCAGAAGTCTTCTTGATAGTCATGGTAAAGGTTTTCAGCAAATTTTGGTAATTGCCCTGAGGCAAACATAATTTCTTCCCGCACCATCCAGGGTGGATAGAACTCTTTATATCCCTGCCGGATGTGCAAATCCAACATCCAGAAGATCAAAGCCCGCTGCAAACGCGCGCCAGCGCCTTCAAGGACATAAAAACGGGTGCCTGCCAGCTTGACGCCAGCTTCAAAATCAAGGATGCCTAATTCGGGTCCCAGCTCCCAGTGAGGTTTGGGCTCAAAATCAAAGTGTTTTTTCTCACCAATGGTTCGGATAACAACGTTATCCTTGTCGTCAACACCTACGGGCACATCGCTGTCTGGGATATTGGGTATGCCAGCCAATCGCTCAAATAAGCGCGATTCAATCTGCTTGAGCTGCTCATCCAAGGAATTGATTTGATCCCCCAATTCGCGCATCGAAGCGATTTTAGCTTCTCGTTCAGTCTTATCCTGCATGCGTCCGATTTCTTTGCTGACCGAGTTCCGCTCAGCCTTCTTACCCTCAACATCCAGGATCAAGGCACGTCTTTCTTCATCCAATTGGACGATATCATCAATAATGACGCTGTCAATCTGCCTCTTTTTCAGGGCATCTTTGACCATCTCGGTTTGTTCGCGGATCAATTTGATATCTAACATGTTTACCTCGTGATGAGCAGTTTATCCCACCAATTGTACACCTAAGACAGGCCCAGACTAGGCACAAGATGGGATTTGACTGTGCGCGTGATAAAAAGCATTTACCCGCACGAAATGCAGGCAGATACCATAAAATTTACAAGATTGCTTCTGAAATTGGCTTAGTTTTCGTCAACCAGCTTGTTTTTGATGGCCACCAGGTTTTCATGGATTTGGAAGACCACGATCAGCAATTCAGCGTACACTCTGGAAATTAAGATGCCCATTACAATCGCCAGTGGGGCACCAAACAGACCACCCAAAGCGGGCGCGACGCTGCCCTGATCAATAGCGCTGAAAATCCCCGCGATCAGAATAACCACTCCTGAGATGATGGAAAGCACCATGCCTACATAAAATAGAATTTTGATGATCACAGGTGTGATCATCTTGTCAAAATTAAGTAATGATCGGGTATTCATTTTTCCTCCGGATAAATATGATTAAAACAAGTGTACAAGATTAGTTGGACAGATTCAATCTAAAAACCAGATGAATTTACGCTTAGGTCAAAGGTTTAACAAACATGCCTGATTTAAAACGGAGTTCGAAAAACAAACTGATCAGGCTGTGGTGATAAGGCACAAACTCACCCTTATTGATCATTTCATGCAGGCTTTCTTCATTGACCCAGCGGACGTCTGTGACCTCATCAAACTGCAAATGTAAGTTGTGATGGTCCAGATCCAGGTTGAGAAGGTAAATATCGTCAAAACCCTTTTCAAAATTGATCGTCAGCGAGGGACGGATTTGGCTGAAATCAAGATCAAGGTCCAATTCTTCTTTGAGTTCTCTTTGGGCTGCCTGCCAGCTGCTGTCACCTTTTTGAGCGGCACCTCCCACGCTTAGGTCCCACTTGCCTGACCATAACGCCTTTGACTGACTTCGTTTTTGGATCAACAATTCGCCTTGTTTATTGAAAATGCAGATATGCACAACCATGTGATAGCGCCCTTGGGGGACTGCTTTTCCCCTCTCAGAAACTTCCCCCGTTTTGATGCGGTCACGGTCATACAAATCCCAAAGTTCCATGCTTTCCTCAGTTTTCCTGTCAGATTATCCCTTTGATTTTATCACCTGGCATAATCTCAGGCTAAAGTCCATCAAGTGTCTTCTGATATAATCGCGGGCATGTCATCTACAAAACGGATTGTCATCATTGCGGACACGCACGTTGGTGATCGAAGCAAAGAGCTTGAGCCGGCGCTATTTAAGGCAATTGAGCAAGAACAGCCGGACATGATTTTCCATGCCGGGGATGTCTGCAAGTCTGTAGTCATTGATCAATTGGAAACCATTGCCCCGACCCTGGTTGTGCAGGGCAACCGCGATTGGTTTTTAGGTCACAAGTTGCCCAAAGACTATCAAATTAACATCAATGGACTTGAGATCGCCCTGGCGCATGGTCACTTCAGCATCTGGCATTGGTTCTGGAATTACATCTACCTATTCCTGACTTGGAGAGTTCACGACAATCTTTTTTTTCAAAAAAAACTAGCCCAATACTACCCAAACGCGCAAGTCATCATCTATGGGCATTTACATTATCCTTTTGATGAAGTTTTTGAAGGTAAACATTTTCTCAATCCAGGCGTTGGTCACCCGGAGTGGCGAAACAATTTTCGTCCGGGTTACATTGTCTTAACCATCGAACCGGATGCTTCCTATACAACCAAGATGAAGTTTACCAACCCTTAGCGCAATTGAATTGTATAATCAAAGCATGAGCTCCCAAGATATTATCCAATCCGCGCAGAATCCCAAAATTCAACTGGTTCGCAGTCTGATGAATCAAAATAAAGCCCGCCAAAAGCAGCAAGCCTTTGTGGCAGAGGGCGTCCGCCTGCTTGAGGATGGTTTGGACTCTTCTATCCCTCTCAAATTTCTACTACGAAAGCTCGACCCTTCCCCACGCGCAGTCGAACTGCTTGAAAAACTTGGTGAAAACTACGATGTCCTGACCGTCGAAGATCATCTCTTTGACGATCTTTCTGGCACTGAGCACAGCCAGGGGATTTTGGGAGTATTCGAATTGCAAGCCCTTAACCTGCCTGAAAAACCTGATTTTTTGGTCATTTTGGATCAAATACGGGACCCGGGAAATCTCGGCACAATTTTGCGCTCAGCCGAAGCGGCCGGTGCCCAGGCGGTTATTCTGCCTCCAGGCAACACCGACGCCTTTGCGCCTAAGGTAGTCCGGGCTGGTATGGGTGCTCATTTCCGGCTGCCAATTTTGCAATTGCCCTGGGAAGTGGTCGGCCATCTCGTACAGGGTTTGCCTGTCTTTCACGCGGATATGAACGGAGAGTTGACCTACTGGGAAGCCGATTTTAAGCAAGGATTAAGCTTATTGATTGGTGGAGAAGCTGAAGGGATCAGTTCACAGGGACAGCAAATCCTGACCCAGTCAGTCAGAATCCCAATGAAAGGGAAAACCGAATCGCTCAATGCGGCTATTTCTGCCAGCATTCTGATGATCGAAGTATTGCGTCAACGCAGTCAGGCGTAGTCTTATGAAAATTCGCTCCATAACCGTTTTTTGCCAGCCAAGTTTTCCGGTCAATCGTTTGTTGTTACAAAAAGTTGGAATTTTTGCGAACCATGCCCGCAAGCTTTATAAAGACGCTGGCTACCAGGTGCAGTCACTGCGTCTGGCCACTCCCCCATTTGAGAGGTTCATCGCCCCGGTAGATTTAGGCATTGCAGCTCAAAGTTACGCCGTTGAAGCGCACGCGGATGGGTTCGACTATATTTCCCTAGGTCCCATATCTGCGACATCAAAGGATTGGTCTTATCTTCCCCAAGCAATTAGCGCCAGCGACAGAATTTTTGTCAGCGGAGACCTGATCACAGAAGATGACCAGGTCTCTCTGCCAGCCGCCAAAGCTTGTGCTGAAACCATCGTCAAACTTTCCACGCTTGAACCAAACGGTTTTGCCAACCTGCGTTTTTGCGCCCTGGCAAATGTGAAGGCTAACACGCCCTTTTTCCCGGCAGCTTATGCTGAACCGGGCAGGCCGGCTTTTGCCCTTGCCCTGGAAGCGGCAGATTTGGCGCTGGAAGCGTTCACTAATTCCGACTCTCTGTCTGAGGCTTCCACAAAATTGATTCAAAGCGTTGAAGAGCATGCCGCCAAATTGGAAGCGATTGGTGAAAAACTGAGCCAGATTTACACCTATGAATTCAAAGGTTTGGATTTTACCCTGGCGCCACATCCCCAGGAAACGATTTCGATTGGCAGTGCCCTGGAAGCGCTCGGGTTGGAAGCTTTTGGAAAACCCGGTAGTTTGTTTGCGTCAGCCTTTCTGACCAGCACGCTGGACCGGGCAACTTTCAAACGCACAGGTTTCAATGGACTGATGCTGCCGGTGCTTGAAGACAGCGGATTGGCAAAACGGGCCTCTTCCGGCGATCTAAGTGTCAGAGACCTGTTACTGTTTTCTTCCGTATGTGGAGCCGGGCTGGACGTGATCCCCATCCCGGGAGATTCCACGGCTGAAAAGATAACACCCATCCTGCTGGATTTAGCTGCTCTGGCTCTACGCCTGGACAAGCCGCTCACTGCCAGGCTGATGCCCATCCCAGGCATAAAAGCCGGCGAAATGACCGAATTTAAGTTTGCCTACTTTGCCAACAGCCGGATTTTGCCTTTGGCATCCGCGCCCTTGAAGGGCAAATTAAACGGCAGCGAATCGGTCACTATTCATAACCGAAAAAGCAGAAGTTGAACCTTTAGTTGGGGATTTCCTGTACTTGTTTGTAATTAACGATGATCAGGTTGGCATCGCATTGACCGCTAATGGTCAGCTGTACCGGGGCGGATAAGGCCAGGTCGTTTTCGTCAAACAATTGGATATACATCGTGTCGGCAGGTATCTGTTTGTTTTCCATCACAAACTCAAAGCCCGACTCTCCGTAAAGTTCAATATCGCCTGAGAGACTGGTAAAATCAACCACTTCCCCACCGTAAGTACCAGTTAGTTTAACTTTGTAGCCAATCACTGGAGCTTCACGCAAATCCCAAACTTCCCCACCAATAAAAAGAAATTCTTCACAGTCATACTGTGGGTGGATCAACGCGTTTGGGTAGCCTTCCGGCGTTCCTCGCAGCACAAAAGGCATGGGGCGAGCCGTTGCGGTTTGAGTGGGCGTTTGGCTTGGGATTGGTAAAGGTGTCTCACTAGGGATGAGCGGCGTGGAACTTAAAGAAACGCTTGTGGCCTCTTCTGGTTCTACGACAGGCAGTGTGCCAAAAATGATTGGCGTTGTTGTGAAGGCTTGTGTTGGGGGCGGAGCGCTGATTTGGTCTTCAAATGGTGAAGGGATCACTCCTGTGATCATCAACACTGCCAACCCCAGAATCATGACTAAGAATATCGCCGCGCCAGCTCCACCGCAACCCGATTTTTTCTTTTCAGGTTCGGTCCGGCGCACCGCCATGGGGCGGTTCTGGACTGGTTGGCGGTTAGCGCGGCGTGGTTCTGTCATGGCAGTAGCACTTCTATTTCAACATTTGAGCGAGCTTGAGCCAGCCAATCCTGCAGGGCTTTGGCCTGCAAAGAAACGCGGGCGTCTGTAGTCAGCGGATGGCTTTGTTCGTGTTCCAGGACCAATAAGATGTGGTAGCCAATGGTGGATTGAATAATCTCAGAATAAGAACCAGGTTCAAGGCTGAAAGCGGCTTCTTCAACTTCAGGATAAAGCAAGTAACCTCGCGGGAACCAGCCAAGTTCTCCGCCGGATTCCGGGCTGTATTCCCAGGCCAGTTTTTCAAACTCCGCGCCGGCGTTCAGGCTGTTAAGCGCCCTTTGAGCGCCGGCTTCTGTACTGGCAAATATTTGTTGAGCCCGTACCTGTTCCACTTCGTTGGGAACAGATTGGATGACCTGATCGCGCTGCCAGGCTGCTTCCGCGGCCAGCCTGAGGGAAGCGCGAAATTCAGCATCATCATAATGATTGACTTGCATCCAAGTCGTCAGAGCTCCCCCTGAGCCAAGCTCAGCTACCAATTGGTCAATTCGGGCTTGTAGCTGCTCATCAGTTAATGCAAATCCCGCCGCGCTCGCGGCTTGAGCCAATAGTTCTTGTTCAACCAGATACTCAATTACCTTTTCTTGAATTTCCTGATCAGTCGCTTTTACAGCCTGGTTTGTCAGGCTGTCTTTGTAGCGCAAGACTTCGTTTTGAAAATAGCTGAGTGGGACCAGAACTCCATTCACGCTCAAAGCGGCTGGGATCTGTGTGGGAGCCAAGGTTGCTTCCGGGGTAACTGTGTGAATGACAACTGTTGGTTGTTCTTGCCCTTGAGTTGGTTCAAAAGCGGTTGGTTGCTGCAACGGTTCACATGCGCTGATCAACAAAAAAGAAATCAGCAAGATTGTGCTGACGAGTGAATGTTTGATCCTGTGTTTTTGCATGTGCCTATTATACCCATTCCACACAATTGGAAGAAATCCTTGTTAAAGTTGAAAACTTCTAAAAATGGTATACTTGACAGAAGTTAAGAACTAAGTTTAGATTCAGTTTATAAGCCTCCTTGTAAAATCCAGATTGAGAGGAAGGAAAACATGGCAAAGAAAAAATCCGGGAGTTTATTATCCTCCTACAGAAAAAAAAGACAAACCAACAAAGCTTTATTAATTGTTTTGGCAGCGCTATTGATCCTTGCGGGTTTGATTATGGTTGTACTCTGGGCCACCGGGACCATTGGCAGCGGATCAGGGATTTCCCTGTTCAGCACCAAGACCCCAACCCCAACCATGACCTATACACCCACGCCTGTCACACCCACAAGCACGGCTACGATCACAAGTACTCCAACGGAGACACCCACGATCACGCCGACCGCCACACTTGACGGCCCCTTTGATTACATTGTGCAAGCGGATGACTATTACTGCGCTTCCATTGCGGAGAAGTTCAATGTGCCTCTGGATCTGTTCCTTTATGTGAACGGACTCGCCCTTGGTGATCAATGTATCATCGCGGAAGGTGACATCGTCAAAGTTCCTGCCCCCTGGCAGCAAATGCCTACATCGACCTCTGTTCCAACCGATGTTTCTGGGGTCATTGATTATTATGTAGAACCAGGTGCGACGCTGCTTTCGATCTCTCAGTTCTATCTTTCAAAGATTGACCAAATCATTGTTGAGACTAATCGATATCGGACGGCCAATAACCTCACCCCGCTTTTGACCGAAACCTCGACATTGATGGTTGGCGAGTTGATCAAAGTGCCTGTTAACATTGCTACACCAATTCCGACAGCGACAATTACCAGGACCTTTACCCCATCACCTACGCCCTAAAATAAATAGGTTGTAGAATCTACTAAAAGTAACGCATAAGAACTGCACCCCAAAAGCTGGAAAGTCCAGTCAGAGGAGGTGCAGTTTTCTTTTGCTCAATCACTTACATAGAAATCAATAACTTATTCAAACCAGGATTGCTGCCTTCATTACCCGCTTGGTTTCTATTGATAGCTTGATACATTCTTAAAAAAATCATCCAAGCTAAGAGCTTGGATGATTTTTTCTTTTCTCAATCCGGAACTTAAAACTCGTCATCCGAATCGCAAGATTCAAGGTCGGGATATTTCCCGGAAGCCTGAATGGTTGCGAACTCATCCTCAAGGAAGTAGTTCATCAGGAAACGCAGCAAGATAATGACAAACAAGAACATCAGATCTGCAAAAGATGGTGAAATCGCCAGGCGCAAAATATCCGAAGCTACAGCAAACTCCAGTGCCAGGCTCAGGCGATGACCCAAACGCAGACGCAATCTTTCGGATGAGCGTAGTTTTCTGGAGTAATTTTTATCAAAAACACCCCGCAAAAAATTGTAACTCACCTGAACAGCAGAAACACCAACCACCATCATGGCAGCCGCTTCACAAATCAATATCGCGTACCCAACACCCAGTTCCAGCAGGTGTTCATGAGGTATATCAATCGTGCGTATGTTGACCGGATTCGTGCGGATCAAATACAACACCACAATGATTGCGGCAATCAAGATAAAAGGTAGAATCCAATGACCGATAGCAGGTTGTTCAGGGTGCTTTTTTGATTCAGATTTTTTAGTTGTTTCAGTTTCTTCCATGATTTCCAATTCGTCCATAATAATTTTCTCTCTTTGTTAATTTTTTAAATAAACTACCTTGCCGTTGTCTATCGCGGATTGGAACAGACTATCAATCACGTTCATATTTTTCACCGCGTCCGCCAGGGGGAATAGTGCGGTTTCTTTTCTTGTCACCACCTGATAAAAATGATCGATCAGGCTCGCGTAAGTGTTTTCCTCTCGGAAGCTGATTTTTTGGATTTCTCCGCCTTTATCGAGCTCAAGTTTCAGGCTTTTGTCTTTTCCGGCAAAAGGCCAATCCATGCTCAAAATGCCTTCTGTTCCAACAAACCGGGCAGTTTGTTGACCAGCGGCATTGAAGGCGACACTAAAACTTCCGTAGGTTTGTTCTCCGAAATCGAGCGTCGCTTGCATTTGCAAATCAACTCCCGAACCACCTTCATGAAAGAAAGCTTGCACTGCCACAGGCTCTCTGCCGGCTAACAAGCGCTGAATATTAATGCAGTAACAACCCAAATCGTAAAGAGCTCCCCCACCAAGTTCCGGAACCAGGCGGAAATCATCGGGATTCTTCAAAGAAAAGCTGAAACTACTGTGCATAAAACGCATTTTCCCGATTTCACCTTTTTTGATCAACTCAAGCGCTTTTTGGAATCTCGTATGATAACGATACATGAAATTTTCCATCAAGACCAGCGATTTTTCAACAGCCATACCTACCATCTGCTGGGCTTCATCCGCGTTGAGCGCAAAGGGCTTTTCAACCAGAACGTGCTTGCCAGCTTGCAGAGCTTTGATAGTCCAGGGCAGGTGCAAATTATTCGGCAGAGGTATAAATACCGCATGCACATTCTGATCTTGCAGGAGCTCATCGTAACTTCCATAAGCCACTGGGATGTCCTGCCGATTAGCATATTCCCTTGCACGGCTCAAATCCCGGCTGGCTACCGCCAGCACCTGGTTGTGTTTGGTTGCCCGAATAGCTGGGATGACAGCTTGTTCAGCGATCCGTGCGGTGCCTAAGATGCCCCAATTCAACTCGGTTTTGCGGAATAAATTGCTTGTCATTGTCTTTGATGATAATATATCCATGATCGCTCACTTTTTATGAAATTTTTGCTTGCCGCAGGCTAAAGTTAACACAATGACAGTTATTATAATACGAACCTGAACGGTTTCGGACCCAGGAAAGAAAAAAGGAGAAATATGACCTCAAAAGAAATCTTTGAACAAATTCACCAGAAAACCGAAGAGAATAAGGAAGATATTGTCCGCTTCATGCGCGAGATTTGCGCTATTCCTAGCATGGAATCCCAAATCGGACCGGTTGGAGAGCGCATCGCCGAAGAAATGAACAAGCTTGGTTTTGACGAAGTCCGCTTTGACAAGATGGGCAACATCCTCGGTCGGATCGGGAACGGTCCCCGCAGCATCGTTTTCGACTCTCACATTGACACGGTAGGAATTGGTGACCCACACGAATGGGAGTGGGACCCGTTTGAAGGCAAGATCGAAGATGGCGTCCTTTACGCCCGGGGTGCCTGTGATGAAAAAGGCTCCACACCTGGTATGGTTTACGGAATGGCCTTTGCGCGTGACCTGGGGCTGCTGGACGGTTGGACCGCCTGGTACTTTGGGAACATGGAAGAATGGTGTGACGGCATCGCTCCGAACACCTTTGTCGAAGTCGATCCGGGTGTCAAACCTGATTTTGTGGTCATCGGTGAACCTACAAAAATGCAGGTTTACCGTGGTCACAAAGGCCGCATCGAACTGAAAGTCACTGCCAAAGGCAAGTCAGCTCACGCCGCCAGCAATCATGTTGGCATCAATGCGATCTACCTGCTTTTGCCTGTAATCGCGGGCATTCGGGACTTGGAGCCACAATTGGGTGACGATACCTTCCTGGGGCATGGAAAAATCACTGTCTCAGACATGACAGTTCAAACCCCCAGCATCAACGCTGTGCCAGATGAGGCAGTCATTTACATCGACCGGCGCATGACCTTTGGTGAAAGCAAAGAAGATGCCATTGCCCAGGTGGAAGCCTTGATTCCCGAGGAAAGTAAGGACAGGGTCAAAGTTGAAGCGCTCTTTTATGAAGAACCTTCCTATACCGGTTTCGTTTTCCCGGTGGACAAATACTTCCCGGCCTGGGCGCTTGAAGAAGCCCATCCCCTGGTCCAGGCAGGGCTAAAGACACGGGAAATAATTGGCTTGGAAAGCAAACCCGCCAGCAAGTGGTCCTTCAGCACCAATGGCATTTATTGGTCTGGCAAGGCCGGCATCCCTTCCATCGGTTTTGGCCCTGGAGATGAGGTTACGGCTCACACGGTTTTGGACAGTGTTTCCTTGGACGATGTGATCAAAGCGACTGAGTTTTACGCTTTGTTACCGAGCTTTCTTGTTTAGCTCTCAAAAAAGCTAATCAAAATTAGATTAGCTTTTTTATTATTAAACTGTGTTGATATAATTGTGCGATAAATAAATAAGGAGAGACTTATGCAAACTTTTCTACACGGCCGGGATCTGATCGGCGATCTGGATTTTTCCAAAGAAGAAGTTGAAACTGTTTTAGATGTAGCCTGGGACTTAAAACGCAAACGCGCCTTAAATGAACCTCACGCCTACCTGCGTGATAAAGTTTTAGCAATGCTGTTTTTCTTCAGCAGCACCCGCACGCGAGGCTCTTTTGAGGCTGGCATTGCCCAGCTTGGTGGTCACGGCGCTTTCATTGAAAGCAAAACCACCCAGATTTCCCATGGTGACACTGCAAAAGAAATCGGCGAGATCTACGGCCGCTATTTTGATGGCATTGCCATCCGCCACTGTGACTGGAAAGTTGGCAATGACTATCTCAACGAAGTCGCCAAAAATTGCCGCATTCCTGTTTTGAACATGCAGTGTGACGTTTACCACCCCTTCCAATGCCTGGCTGATCTGATGACCATCATGGAAAAGAAAGGGCGTGATCTCAAGAAGAAAAAGATCGTCGTCTCATGGGCTTATGCCGCCTCTTATTTGAAGCCAATTTCTGTGCCGCAATCCCTGGTGATCCAGATGCCTCGCTTTGGCATGGATGTGACCCTGGCTTACCCTAAAGAATTCCCACTCATGCCCGAAATTGAGCAGCAGGCCGCTGATGAAGCGAAAAAGTGGGGCACCTCCTTTGAAATCGTGCACGACATGGACGAAGGCATGAAAGACGCTGATGTGATCTATGCCAAGAGCTGGGGTCCGCTGATGACCACTGACGATCCAATCAAAGGTAAAGCCCTTCAGGATTCTTACACTGATTGGATTATGGACCAACGCCGCCTGGAGTTGGCAAAATCCGACGCCATTTACATGCACCCCCTGCCCGCCGACCGCAACATCGAAGTGACTGACGAAGTAATTGACGGACCTAATTCGGTGGTCTACGATGAAGCTGAAAACCGCTTGCACGCTCAAAAAGCCGTCATGGCTTTAACGATGAGCTAAAGAGTAGAGTTTAGAGTACAAAAAAAGCTGCTGAATACATCAGCAGCTTTTTTCGATTTTAAGAAAGGTCAGTTTTTTGCCGGCATGTCACGGCTGGCGATGACGTCCACGCCTGTACCAATCACATTGGCAATGACAACGTCTTCTGCGGTGACAGGCGCGGTCAATTCAACCTCGCGGATTTTTGCCAATACTTCCGGGATCAAACGTTTTGGAATTGAACCCTTGGTATAGACCGGCAAGAGTGGGTGCAAACTATTTGAAATACGAACCGTGCTTGCCACCATGCGCTGCGGCGCAATGGCTTCTTGCCGACCGTAGGTCTCTCCCTTCCGGCAGCGGTGACCCAAAACTTTGACCACCTCGTCCCCCTCCATACGGACAATCAGTTTACAGCCCATTGGGCATGCGGTGCAAATAAAGTTTTTCTCTTCCATGTTATGCCTCCGATTTTGGGTAGATATCCACGGTCAGGGAACCGGCTTTTTCAACATCTGCATGCATTTTTGGCTTCAGCACAATCGTCACCATTTCACCAGGACGGACGTATCGTTCTGAACGGCGCACAATACTGTTATTCTCGCCGTGAACCTCCATCCAGACATCTTCT
>Ga0209612_1001751_pt1 | contig 16894 bp, 11 predicted proteins | sample BioC12SIPDNA_FD_185746 | JGI IMG/M metagenome (GOLD analysis project Ga0209612, IMG submission 185746) | Anaerobic biogas reactor microbial communites from Washington, USA - Biogas_R1_B C12 SIP DNA (SPAdes) (version 2) | ecosystem: Engineered > Bioreactor > Anaerobic > Unclassified | place...
TGATCACCAACGGCGAGTTCGTTTCGTTCCACGGGCCGGACCCCACCATGATCGAAGTCGGAAAGGACAACACAGGAAGCGTGCGTTTCGTCAACTGCGCCTTCTGGGGACCGTGCAATCAGATCGCAAAGATCGCCGGGACCGGCACGGTCGGCTTCGGCGACTGCACCTTCACTCAGTGGGGAGGCAAGGATGGTACGCGACCGGCGATTCAGGCACAGAATGGCACCGTCCTCGTTCGCGGCTGTGAGTTCCGGCAGGACCGACCGCAGATTCAGCTCGGCAGAGACGTTCGCCGCGCCGTCATCACCGGCAACATCTTCACGGGCGCCCAGCGCATCGTCAACGAATCCGAAGGCAACGTGCAAATCGGCCTCAATAGCAGTGAATAATCCAAACAAAGCCAACCGGGCCCGTGCTGGAATGGCACAGGCCCGGTGGATCATGCAAAACCATCGTATCAAGCAGGGACGCTACCGGTCGCCGGCCAGGTAGCGGACTTCGCCGGGCGACAGGGCCCGGCTGTAGATCACGAAATCATCCAGCGAGCCGCCGAAGTAGGCATCGACGGCATACTGCGAACGGCCCAGCCAGTTCTGCGTCGTGTTGCCCAGATCGGTCGGCAACGTCTCGGTGGCACCGCTGGCCACCATGGTCCCATCGACATAGATCTGCACGGTCATCGTGGCACTGTCGATCACGACCGCCAGGTGATGCCAGCCGTCCGTCGAGAGTTCGTTCGGCGTATCGACGACGGATTCAGCGTCACCGCCGGCGGCAGGCGTGATCCCAAACCGGACGGGACCAGATGGAATCCGCGGACACAGGAACATGTAGCCGGCCGTATTGCTCGTACCGAAGTCGAAGACCCGCTGCCAGTCACCACCGGTGTTCGGGAAGCTCACCCAAGTGGCAAACGTCGAATCGGTCAAGGTACTCAGCAACGGACCGATGGGCAGTTCGACGTAGTCGGCAAAGCCGTCGAAGTTGATCGCCTGGCCCTGGCCCGGCCGCGAGGCCAGATACGCCGGGTCGTTGAACGCCGTGCCGTGGTAGCCGTTGCCCGAGCCGTCCTCCACGTTGTTCTCGAACGCATACGAGGCCACCAGGCCTGTCGTACCCGGATCGGCTGCGACGACCGGCTCCGGCGCCACCCGATGCAGACGGATGTCATCGACGAACAACAGGCCCGAGCCGCTGCCGTCCACGCCCAGACTGAGCGACGTGACGCTCGTCAGGTTCGTCCCCAGCGACGCCAGGTCGATGTTCCACTGCTTCCACACCGGGCTGGTCAGCACGCCCGGATACGTCACCTTGGTGCCGTTGACCGTCGCATAGAACTGGCCCGCGCCGTTGTCGATCGCGCCGCGGAAATACACCACCAGCGTCCTCGCGCCGCCGGCCGTCCAATCCTGGGCGTCCATCGTCAAGTCGGTCCGCGAGTTGCCCTCGTAGAACAACGGCATCGACTGGCGGCCGCCATGCACCGTCGTACGCTCGGCGAACGGGGTGCTGAGATACCCAACCGTCGAGCCGGTCCCGTTGACCCAGCCATCCAGCCACGTGTCGAAGATCGCCTCGCCGGCGTCGATGTCGTCGGTGTAGCTCTCGAAATCGTCGATGACGATGAACGGCTGCGTCGAGAAGCTCCAGATCTCGCCGGCCCAGGAGGCAATCGCCTCGGCCTCGTTGACCTCGTCGATTCGCCAGTAGTACGTCGCATCGAGATCGAGCGTCCCCGGATCATACTGGCTCTGGCTGACCGTTCCGACCAGGGCCGTCCCGTCGATCACCGCCACCTCCTCCGTGCCCAGATACACCTCGTGCGATGCCGCCTGTCGGCCGGACCGCCAATCGAGGATCGCACCGACGCTCACATCGACGGCCCCCGCCTCGGGTTGCGGCTCGCGGGCCTGGACCGGAACGAACAGGAACTGCACCTCGCTGAGGCCGAACTGGCCCGTCGCACCCCAGGCGCTGTTGGCGGTCAAACGGACGAATCGGGCCGCCACACCGCTCAGATCCACCGTCGTATTGGCGGTGTAACTGGTCTTGGCCGTCGCCTGGGCGAATTGAACGTCCCCGAACGTGGTCCAGGACTCGCCGTCCTCGGAGTGTTCGATCGTAACGTCCTTGAACCCGAAGCCCAGCATCAGCTCGAAGATCACGTTGTAGTTCCAGACCTGAAGCTCGTGCAGCAGATAGACCTTGTCGAACTCGAACTGAATCCACACGGGCTCGGCCCCGCCGGTACTGCCGACCCACATATGCGCGTTGTCGGTCGAGTGCTGACCGGCGGCATTGAGGCCGGAGCCGTTGACGGCGTTCTCGGGGCCCGCTCCCGGCTCGGAGGTGGCGTTACTCGTTACGACGACGTTCACGATCGGATAGGCCAATGGCTCGGCGATAAAGCTCCAGACATCGCCTTTGAAGATCGTGTTGTCCGGCGCGGCGTTGACCTCATCGACCCGCCAGTAGTAGGTCTGCCCGAAATCCAGACGAGCCGGCGGCGCGTACGTTGTGCCCGCTTGACCCTGACTGACCAGCACACCCGTCGGATCGCTCCGCCCGGCCGTGTTGACGTCGTCGAACGACGTGCCGAAATACACATCATGCGCCGCCGCAAACTCCCCGGCCTTCCACTGGAGCACCACATCCCGAGGCACATCGCCCTGCCCATCCGCCGGAACGGGGTCCGCCGCCGTCGGGGCGCCCGGCTTGGACCGGAAGTTGTTGGCGATCGCCGCCGGGCTCAAGACACCGTCGTGGATACGGACTTCCGCGATGGAACCGGTGAAATTGACATCCACGAAAGCACCAGCCCCGGAATCGTTCCCCTGCGCGGCCACGCGGATGATGTTGGGGCCGTGCGTGTTGAGCGTCACGTTGCGCGTGGTGTTCTCCTCGGCATTGACGTAGAGGCGAACGGTGGTGCCGTCGTACGTGTACACGAGATACCACCAATTGTTGGCCGCCGGAGCGGGCGAGTGCTGGCCCGACCAGGGCATATCGGGGGTATCCCAATGGCCCACAGCACCCCAGGTCCCATGATTGCCATAGTTGAACGCGATGTTCGTTCCCCCCGGTCCGCCGCGATGGCTCCAGGAGACCATCGTTTCCTCGCCCACGAAGTCGGGCCCGTTGTAGACCCAGACTTCAATGGAGCGCGTGCCGCCCCCTTCGATGCCGGCAACGGACAGGGGACCCTCAAAGTAGCTCGAACCATCGAACGTCACCGCCTTGCGGCCGGCGACGTCTTCGACCACGGGAACGCCCTGGGGTTCGAAGTCGCCCAGCGTCCCATGATTGACCCATGTCCGGGCCACCGTCCCGTACGACAGATCCTCGGCCCGCAAATCGACCAGCAACTGCTCGGCCACCACGATGCCGGCCATCGCCTGGTTCGACAGCCCCAGGATCATCACTAAACCAAGATATAATAGCCATTTACGCATCGAAATCCTCCTTTCAAGAACACTCATATCATGGTAATTGGATGCCGTCAGATGACCAGAGCCCCCGATCCGCACGGATGCGCCGGCAGAACGCGGGCACTGCCCCATGAGAGAACGGACCCATTCGAGATGCGCTGTGAACTGCACACCCAACTCTCCATCTTGGCCTGCACGCCAGAAGACGCTCTGCCATGACCCTGCCTGTGGCCCACTCGCCACACCATGCCGGCCCGCCTCGGCAAGGACCGACATGCTGTAGAAACATCCCACAAGGCCACAATCAGTTATACCAAATAGACCCACGGCTCTGCAATGGAATTGCGTCCCGACCTGCCGTCGAAGGCCAATGAACATCGGGGCCGGGCCGATCGATGCGCCGCTTGCGTTCGTGGCGTGACGCGGTAGACTCAAGCAGTGGTGGCCGGAGATCAGGTACGATTGGCGGACTCCATAGCTTGCCGCGCGACAACATGAGGAAAAATGGTATGCGTATTCTGGCCCTGGAACCCTACTACGGCGGAAGTCACAAGGCCTTCCTGGACGGCTGGTCGGCATTGAGCCGGCACGACTGGACGATCCTGACACTGCCGCCCTACAAATGGAAATGGCGGATGCGGCACGCGGCGGTGACCTTCGCGCAGTTGGTCCATGAGCGTCTCTCCGAGACACCGACGTGGGACCTGCTGTTCTGCTCGGACATGCTGAACCTGGCCGAGTTCCACGGGCTGACTCGCCGCGACCTCGGCCGTGTTCCAAGCGTCGTCTATTTCCATGAGAACCAACTGACCTATCCGGTGCGGGTCGAAAGCGAACGCGACTACCAATTCGCCATGACCAACATGACCAGCGCGCTGGCGGCCGACGAGGTGTGGTTCAACTCGGCCTTCCATCGCGACTCGTTCCTCGACGGCCTGGATGCCTTTCTCAAACGCATGCCCGACCACCAACCTACCGGGGCCGTGGACGCCATCCGAGAAAAGACCCACATCCATCCACCGGGCGTGGCGACGATGCCCGCCCGCTGCCGCAGGAAGCCCGGACCGCTGCGAATCCTCTGGGCCGCCCGATGGGAGCATGACAAGGCCCCGCAGGACTTCTTTGAAGCCCTGACAATTCTCAAGAAGCAAGGCGTCGCGTTCCGCATCAGCGTCATCGGAGAGCAGTTCCGCGAGGCACCGGAGATCTTTGCGCGAGCCCGGCAGGATTTTGCCGACCGCATCGACCGATGGGGCTACCAGGAGAGCCAGGCCCAGTATGAGGCGGCTCTGTCGGAGGCTGATGTCTTCGTCTCGACGGCCCAGCATGAGTTCTTCGGTCTGTGCGCCGTTGAGGCGGCGCTGGCTGGGGCGGTTCCGTTGCTCCCGAAGCGTCTGGCCTATCCGGAGGTCTTCGGCCTGAACGAGACAGACGAGGCCGGGCAGTTCTTCTACGACGGTCGGCCCAAAGGTCTCGCAGGAAGACTGGAAGAACTGGCAAAGCTCCTGGCAGACGGACAGTCACTGATCGACCGCACAGAGCCGTTGCGGAACCACCTCAGGCGATTCGAATGGACCAATCTCGTTTCGGTGCTCGACGAGGCGATTGTCGGCAGTGCGGATTCCTGATCGACGCTACCGGGGCACGTGCTTCTTGCGATACTCTCGCAGACTGGTTCCGGTCTCTTTGCGGAAATAGCGGCTGATATGCTCGACGCCGTCGAAACCCGACTTGAGGGCGATTTCAGTGATGCTCATGTCGGTGCCGACGAGAAGCCCGACGATGTAGTTGACGCGGACGCGCCGGATCTCCTGGTAGACCGAGCGTCGGAGAATGCCCTTGAATCGCTTCTCGAGAACGCGCCGGGAGACATTGGTGGCCTCGACGACGTCATCGACCTGGATCATGCGATTGGGATGTCGGCGGATGAAGCGCACCGCGGCCGCCACATCCGTATCGGTCACCGCCAGGATGTCCGTCGACATCCGCGTCACGATGTGCGTCGGACGCACGGGAATCTGCTGGCCGGTCATCGGCTCGCCCTTCATGAGTCCGTCGAGCAGTCGAGCCGCCTCGTGGCCGGCTGTCTCCGTGTCCAGGGCGATACTCGATATCGGCGGATCGGCCAGATCGCAGATCAGGATGTCGTTATCGACCCCGAGCACGGCCACCTGATCGGGCACGTACAGGTCGGCAAGTTTGCAGGCCTCGATGACCTGCAGGGCGCGATCGTCGTTGCAGCACAGCAGGGCCACGGGCTTGGGCAACGATTCCAGCCATTCGGCGATCAGGTTCTGTTCGCTCTTCCAGGCGCGCTTGGCTCGGGCCTTGGGCTGGCGGTAGACGTTGGCATGAAATCCCGCGCGTTCCAGCCGCTCGACGAAATGTCTGGCGCGCAGTCTGGACCAGACGAACTCGTCGAGCCCGCAGAACGCGAAGTTCTGGAACCCTCGATCGAGGAAATGGTCGGCGGCCATCGACCCAATGGCGGCGCTGTCGGTGATGATTGCGGGGAACGGAGTGTAGCTTTCTCTGTTGTGCTGGGCGAAGATCACAGGGAACTTCCAGTTGGAAAGGTTCTCTACGACCTGCACATCGCGCATGATGGCGCCGTCGATCTTGAGGTCTCTCCATTCCGGCAGCGACGAGTCGAGTCCGGCCGACCTCTGGTAAACCCGCCACGGCCCGTGCAGTCGCGAATAGCGGGCGATCCCATAGAGCAGACCGCGACCAAACTCGCGAGAGGTCTCGACAAACAGGAGTACCGACGGCGCCCCGCCGGCTCCCGGCTTTCCTGGTTTCTGTACGCTGGTTCGCTCGGTATTCATCCGATTCAAGACATCCAAACTCGTATGCCTCCTGGTGAATCTCGCCGGGCGCGAGGACTCGCGTGCCGCGCACCACCACATCGAACGGAGATCAAACGTGCCGGTAGACATCCCAGCCCTGATAGTTGCCCAAGGCCTCGGCGACCGCCTCGGCGCGGGCGCACAGGTTGACCGCCACGTGGTGCTCGAAACCCATCTGGCAGATATAGCTCAGCAACGTCTGCAGATTGTCGATCTTCATGACGCCGTAGCCGCCGAATGTATCCAGCTTGTCGTTCGTGAACTTGCCCTGTCCGACGTAGATGCGAAGCAGACCTTCGACATCGTCGGTGCTGGCACGGCAGAAGGTGGCCGGCGAGGGCTTGATCCGTCCGACGATGGTACCATACGTGTTGTCCTTGCCTACCGAGCCGGCGATGATCTCCTGGAAGTCCATCTTGTCGGCCTGAAAGAACGACCTGGGCAGGTTGCTGCAATGGAACAGCACGCACTTGTTCGGATCGCCCTCGAAGTTGTTGTTCCAGTCGAGCAGCGCGCTGGGCGACCCGGAGGCCAACTGAAGCACATACATCGCCAGCAGGCCGGTGATGTCCACCTCGCAGGCACTGGGCAGCATCGATTCGCTCATCATGCTCATCAGCGCGCAGGGCACGATCCCAAAGTACTGCTCCAGGGCCGTCCAGCACTGAATGGCCGTGCCCGCCAGTTCATTCTCTTTGACCCAGGCATCTACCACGGCGCCGAATTTGGCCATCTTCAGCAGGCTCTCAGGGGGAATGGCCTCGACGTTGGTATACTTGCGGATCGCGTTGAGCTTCGCTCTGACCGCGGGGGCCTTGTCGGCCAGGCGATCGACCTTGGCGAGGATTTCATACAGATCGATCGGCTCGACCGCGATGCCCGCCAGTTCCAGGATCTTCTCGCTGTAGCGAACCGTGTTGAACGCGGCGGGCCGGCTGCCAATGGCACCGAAGCGAACGTTCCTGAGGCCCTTGACCACACGACAGACCGCGGCGAATCGGTCCAGATCGCTCTTGAATTCCTCCGAGACGATCTTCACGGTGTGCGACGTCGTCAGCGTGAAAGGAATACCGGCCTGCCGGAGATTGTTGCACACACTGATCTTGCCGCAGAAAGAATCGCGGCGACCGCCCATTGCCATCCGGGCGACGGCGTCCTCCTCTGCCTGGATCAGGATCGGCACGTTCAGACCACTGCGTTTGACGGCCTCGGCAACCCCTCTCTCTTCCCCGAAGTTGGGCAGCGTCACGATAATCCCGTCGATCTTGTCGGCCTTGGAGGCGAACAAGGCGGCGCACTTCTTGGCGTCCTCAAAGGTTTCGACGGCGCCGAATTTCGTCTCGGTCATCGGCAGTGCGACGCTGTCATAGCCGTTCTTCTTGAGAACCGCCATGATGTCCCTGCGTCCTTCCTTCGCCAGCGCATCGGGAAAGAAACCTCGGTTGCCGACGATGACTCCGAACGTGACCTTGGCCATTTCGGTTCTCCTTCAGGCTTGCCCGTAATAGGCGTTCTTGCCGTGCTTTCGCAGGTAGTGCTTGTCGAGAAGGGCTTGGGAGATAGGGGGTTGTTCCGGATGGATCGCAAGCGTCCCGGCGGCCATTTTCGCCACCTCCTCGAGGACCACGGCGTTCTTGACGGATTCGTCAGGACTCTTGCCCCAGGTGAATGGACCGTGATTGGCCACGAGGACGGCAGGCATCTGCATCGGGTCGATCCCCTGAAGACGCCGAACGATCACGACGCCGGTGTTGGCCTCGTAGTCCTGGCCAATCTCGGCGGCCGTCATCTTCTCGGTCACCGGGACGGCGCCGTAGAAGTGGTCCGCGTGGGTCGTTCCCAGACACGGGATGTCCCGCTGGGCCTGGGCCCACATCGTCGCATGGGGCGAGTGCGTGTGGCAGATGCCCCCGATACCCGGGAAGCAGCGATACAGCTCCAGGTGGGTCGGCGTGTCGGACGAGGGACGCAGGTCCCCTTCGACGACACGGCCCTGCAAGTCGAGCAGGACGATCTGCTCGGGCACCAGTTCATCGTAGCTGACGCCGCTGGGCTTGATGGCCACGATGCCGGCGCCGCGGTCGATCCCGCTGACGTTGCCCCAGGTGAACACGACGAGGCCGTACCGCTGAAGGTCGAGGTTGGCCTCGCAAACCTGTTGTTTGAGCTTCTCGTGCATCGTTACGCGTTGGCCTTCTCTTTGATTTCCAGCAACTCCTTCATCACGTTGGCCATTGCCAGCGGCTGGCCCTTGAGGCCGAACCCGTCGTGGAGTTGCCGGTAAAGCCCGTAGAGCCGCCGGTAAACCTGGTGGTTCTCGGGAATGGGTTTGAAGGTCGTCTGCTTGATACCGCACATCGCCGCCTGAGCTTGGGCAAAGCCGGGATACGCGCCGCCGACGACGGCCGCTGCGATGGCCGACCCCAGCGCGCAGGTCTGGGCGGAGCGGGAGATCTTCATCTCGCGGCCGGTGACGTCGGCATAGATCTGCATGAGCATGGCGTTCTTCTCGGAAATCCCGCCGCAGTTGACCACTTCGGAGATCTCGACACCGTACTCCTCGAACCGGTTGATGATCGTCAGCGCTCCGAATGCGGTCGCCTCGATCAGGGCCCGGTAAATCTCCTCGGGCCGCGTGTGCAGCGTCTGGCCCAGAAGCAAACCGGTCAGGCGTTGGTCAACCAGGATCGTCCGGTTGCCGTTGTTCCAGTCGAGGGCCAGCAATCCGGACTGGCCCGGCTTCAATCTGGCGGCCTTCTCCGTCAGCGATTGGTGCGAACCGGCTTCTTTGCCGCCGGGCTGGATGTAGTTGACGAACCAGTTGAAGATGTCCCCGACGGCCGACTGGCCTGCTTCGAGGCCGTAAAAGCCCGGCAGAATCGAGCCGTCCACAATGCCGCAGATGCCCGGAATGTCGGGCAGATTCGCACTCGAAGGAGCGACAACCATGTCGCACGTGCTGGTCCCGATGATCTTGACGAGCACGCCGGCCTTGATGCCGGAACCGACGCCGCCCAAGTGGGCATCGAAGGCGCCCATCGCCACCGGGATGCCGGCGGTCAGGCCAAGCTTGCCCGCCCACGCATCGGTGAGCTTGCCGGCGATTTGATCGACCGCGTAGGTCTTGTCGCCGAGGGTCCGACGGAGCCGGCCCAGCTTCGGATCGAGTTTGGCGAGGAACGCCTCGTCGGGATAGCCACCCCACTCGTCGCAAAACATGGCCTTGTGCCCGGCGGCACAGCGGCATCGCCGGATCATCTCCGGCGCATCGGTCCCCGTCAGCACGGCCGGCAGCCAGTCCGCATGCTCGACCCAGGTGTACGCCGCATCGAAGACATCGGGCGCCACCCGCAGGCAGTGGAGGATCTTGCTGAAGAACCACTCCGAGGAATAGATCCCGCCGCACTTCGCCAGATACTCGGGGTGTTCCCTGCGGGCCAGCTCGGTGATCTCGGCGGCCTCGGCGTAGCCGGTGTGGTCCTTCCAGAGCCATGCATGCGCGTTCAGGTTGTCCTTGAACGCGTCGAGCATCGCCAGCGGCGTCCCACTCTTGTCGACGGGCAGCGGCGTCGAGCCGGTCGTGTCCACGCCGATGCCGATGATATTCTTCGAATCGAACTTCGGGTCTGATCTGCGGGCCTCGGCGATCGCCCCGGCCACAGTGACCTCTACGCCTTTCAGGTAGTCGGCGGGATTCTGTCGGGCGACGTTGTGATCCGCGGCATCGAGAAGAATGCCCGCCTCGCCCGTCTCGTACTCATACACGCACGTCCCCAGCTCGCGGCCGTTCGACGCATCGACGATCAGACAGCGCACGGAGTTCGTGCCGTAGTCCAGTCCTACCGCATAGGCCATCGTTCACCCCTCGAATCAAAGATGTCTCAGCCCCTGAAATAGAGATACGCCGCAAGGATCGCCACCAGAACGCCGACCGAGGCGATCACATCCCACTGGTTCCAGGACGCCCGCGAGGCCTTGCGGTCTTCGTCGGTCAGGGTCCCGTAGGTCAGACCGCTGATCTTACTGTACGCCGGCTCTTCCGTCAGATGGCTGACCACAACCATGACCACGATGCAGACCAGAAAGATCAGGAGGCTGTAGTACTGGAAGTAGATGTTGTTCACGATCCAGAAGAACGAGCCTTCCGTGTAGGCGAAGTCGGGGAAGATGCTCTTCAATTTCACTGGCGTATCGACGGCCAGCCGGAACAGGCCGAGCACGAACCCGACGATCAGGGCCCACAGGCAACCTTTGGCGTTCAGTCGTTTGCTGAAGACGCCCAGGAAGAAGACCACGAAGATCGGCGGGGCCAGATACGATTGCACGCCCTGCAAATAATCGTACAGCCCCTTGCCACCCCGGATCACAGGAATCCACAGCAGGCCGATGAGCACCATCACGGCGGTGGCGACTCGACCTACCCACACAATCTGCTTCTCCGTCGCCTTGGGGCGCAGCTTCGAATAGAAATCGATGGTGAATAGCGCCGCAGAGGCATTGAACGCACCGGCCAGCGAGCTCATCAGTGCGGCCAGCAGGCCGGCCACGACAATCCCGCGCACGCCGATCGGCAGGACCTGGGCGACGAGCATCGGAAACGCCTGCTGGGCGTTGTCGCGAATGAGCTGGCCGCTCTCATCGAAGAACGACGCCTGCAAGGCGGCGTTCTGCCCGCTCTTGGCCAGGGCAAAAGCGATCATGCCGGGGATGATGAAGATGAAGACCGGAAGGAGTTTCAGGGCCGCCGAGCAGATGGAGCCCCGGCGGGCATCCGTCTCGTTCTGCGCGCCGAGCACACGCTGCACGATGTACTGATCCGTACACCAGTACCACAGACCGATGATCGGAGCGCAGAAGAGCATGCCGATCCAGGGGTAGTTGTCGTTGAAGTACCAGGCCATGCGACCGGTTTCCTTGACCGGCGCCCAGGTCGCGGTGACCCCCTCGGGCACGAGCGGCTTCCACAGATTGAACATCTCCGAGCCGGCCCACTCGCGCAGCGCCCCCCAGCCGCCGAGGGCCTTCAGGCCGAAATACGTCACGAAGGCCGAACCAATCACCAAAATCACGGTCTGGATCGCGGAGGTATAGGCGACAGCCCGCATTCCACCCATGATCGTGTAGATGCCGGTCAGGACGATCACCAGGATCGATCCGATCCAGAAGCTGTCGAGCCCCAGGAACGTGATGTCGGGGATCAACACGGCAAACACCACGCCGCCGGCGAAGATGCCGACCGCCAGCTTGGTTAGAACGTATGCGACCAGCGAAATGATCGACAGCACGGTGCGGTTGACCGGCGAGAACCGCCGTTCGAGGAACTCCGGCATGGTGAAGACCCTCGACCGCATGTAGAAGGGCACCATGATCCAGGCCAGGACCAGAAGACACCAGGCATGCAGTTCGAAGTGCGCCATGGCCACGCCGTCGGTGGCCCCGGAGCCGGCAAGGCCGACGAGATGCTCGGAGCCAATGTTCGACGAGAAGACCGCCGCACCGATGATCCACCACCCCAGATTGCGTCCGGCAAGGAAGTACTCCGTCGTCGTCTGCGACTGCCTTTCCTTGAGGTAGGCCCACCATGCGATGCCGAACACAACAGCGAAGTAGCCTAAAATGAAAAGCCAGTCAACCGTGTGCAATGCCGTCATGTCTTCTCCTTTGTGCAGAGTTCAGGGGTTCTCTCACTCTATCTCGCATCGGTGCCGCCCCGCTACCGCGCGGAGAATGCGTAGACCGTTGTGGTCCTGTGAACACGGCCCGGACGCAGAATGGTTGACGGAAAGTCCGGCTTGTTCGGCGAATCGGGGTAGTGCTGCGTCTCCAGGCAGAAGCCATAGCGATGCTTGTAGACGACCCCATCCTTGCCCGTGATGGTCCCGTCGAGGAAGTTGCCCGCGTAGAACTGAATGCCGGGCTCGGTCGTCCGGACGGTCATCAGGCGTCCGGTCGTCGGCTCGTAGACCTCGGCCGCCAGCGTCATCGTATCACCCTTCTTGTTCAGGACCCAGTTGTGATCGTATCCGGTGCCGAACTTGAGCTGCTCGTAGTCGTTGTCGATCCTCGCTCCGATGGCGGTGCGTTTGCGGAAGTCCATCGGCGTCCCTTGAATAGGTCGCAGTTCCCCGGTCGGGATCAGCCCGGCATCCACCGGCGTGAACTTCTCGGCGTTGAGCATCAACTCGTGGCCCAGGATGTCGCGCTGTCCGCCGGTCAGATTGAAATAGCCGTGGTGCGTGATGTTGACCGGCGTGGCCTTGTCCGTGGTGGCCTCGTACTCGATCCTCAGTTCGTTCTTGTTGGTCAGAAGGTAGATCACGCTGACTTTGAGGTTGCCCGGATAGCCTTCCTCGCCATCGGGGCTCAGATAGCTGAGCTTGACGCCGACAGCATCGGCCCGATCGACCGGCTCATCATCCCAAACCATCTTGTCGAAGCCCTTGATCCCGCCGTGAAGGTGGTTCTCGCCGTCGTTCGTGGCCAGCGTATAGGTCGTGCCGTCAAGTGTGAACCTGCCCTTGTCGATCCGATTTCCGTACCGCCCGACGATGGCGCCGAAGTACGGACTGACCTTGATGTAGTCAGCCAGATTGTCGTAGCCCAGGACGACATCGTCGAATTGCCCGTTCTTGTCGGGGGCGGTCAGCGAAACCACGATGGCTCCATAGGTCATGATCTGCGCCGTCATACCCCGGGCGTTGCTAAGCGTGTAGAGGCGAACGGCCCGGCCGTCGGGCGCCGTGCCGAACGGCGAGACGAGCCGCTCCATCTCCATCGGCGCCTGCCCCGATTTCGTCCATCGGTCCGTTGCACCGCACGAACACAGCATGGTCACCGTCATCGCCAAACACACCACCAAACCGATCCGTCGCGCTTCTTCCTTAGACATCTCTTGTCCGCCTTTCCAAATCGTGCTGCACCGATGAAGTTGACACGATGGCCTTCTGTGGAGCCGGCCATTGTCCAATTATCCCCTTCCCTGTCCGAAAGCAAAGGTTATTTTGCGTTTTCTTTTCATCAAATTGCGAACGCGACCCCGCGCCGTTTGACGCAACTGGCCCCGGCGAAAGATCGACCTGGAAGTCGGGCCGTCAACGCTCGCACTTACCTGACCGGGTCCAAAACAGCGACGAAGCCGCCATAAGGCGAAAGATGAAGCTCCATCGAGTCTTGTGAGGTCAGGCCCTTGAAGCTGCTGAACTGGCCCAGTTGGTCCCCGGAGACGGCCGGCGGCGTCACGATGTTGAAGCGGCGCGGGGTCTTTCCGTCGCCGATCATCAAGGTCGTATACTGGGCATTGCCCTCGAGGAACGGCAGGGCCACCTTGACCGCGCGCTCGGCTTGTCGGCCGTTGATGCCGCCGAGATACCAGCGATCCCCCTGCCGCCTCGCCAGCACGACGAACTGCCCCGGCTCGCCGGCGACGAACTTCGTCTCGTCCCACGTCACCGGGACGGTCTTGAGGAACTGCTTTGGGGCATCCGCCAGATCGAGATACGCACTGACGCGATCGGCGAAATGCAGCCAGCCGCTTTGGAATACGACCGACAGAGCCAGCTCGTGGGCGTTGGTCGTGATGTGTTTGTACACGTTATCGTCGAACATCACGGGCGTATAGTCCATCGGCCCGACGGCGTTGCGCGTGAACGGCATCACGGTGTTGTGCATGGGGGCGTAGTTCGTAAAGGACCGGTCGAAGCTATAGCATTCGGCGCCCCGAACCGCCTCCATCGTCATCAGATGCGGATAGGTCCGGCTCCAGCCACGAGGCAGCGTGCAGCCGTGGAAGTTGACCATGATCTGGAAATCCGCCGCATCCTTCAGGATGTCGTGGTACAACTGGATGATGTTCTGCTTGTCGCTCTGGAAGAAATCGATCTTGACGCCTTTGATGCCCCAGTCCCGCAGCCGCCGGAACTCGTGCCGTCGGACCTGGCGAAGGTCCATCGTGCCTCGCGGCTGCTCGGTGACATAGTTGTGCGGGCCGCCCGAATTGTACCAGAGCAGCAGCCCGACGCCTTTGCGATTGGCGTGGGCGATCAGGTCGTGAATCGTCCCGTTCTTCATGATGTTCCAGTTGGCGTCGATCAGCGAGTATTCCCAGCCCATCTCGGCCGCCAGGTCGATGAACGTCCGGAGCTTGTCGTGGTCCTGGGGGCTGTCGTGGTCGGAAAGCCAGCTCCACGAGGCCCGTCCCGGCTTGATCCAGCCCGTGTCCGCGACCATCGAGGGTGGATTCAGATGGGTCACGAGATCGGACTCCACGATGGGGGCCAGGGTCTCGCCCACGATGACCACGCGCCACGGGGTCGCCCAAGGCAGCGTCCACGACGGCTCAACCGATCCGGTTCCGTTGCCCTCGCCCTCGGCAGGAAACAGCAATCGGTGAACACCGTCGGAGGCGGGCTGGCTCAAATGCGAACCACAGTAGGAGCCGTCCACCGCCGCCTCGGTGAGCAATCCCCATCGGGTCCGGTCGGACGTGCAGAACAGCAAGGGGAACGCCCAGCCTTCCTCGTTGGACGACGCGGTGCCGACTGGGACGCCATCGACCCAATACGTTTCATAGGCCGGCGTGTATTCACTCGCCTTGTCATACGGGTGGGCCCAGACCCTGCCACCCTCGGGGAGTCGAAAGCCGGTCGCCTCGCTCAACACGACATGCCTTTCGTCGCTGCTCTCGGGAAACCGGTACCGAAACGCGACGCCGTCGTCATAGGCCCGGATGACCAGTTCCAGTTTCGCGTTGTCGGGACCGAAGAAAACGAGCGTCTGCTCCTTGGCATAGTTCCGGCACACCTTGCGCTTGCCGGTGAGCATCGTGTACGTCTCATTGACGAAGATGACGGGTCTGGCCTCGACGAACTTGAGTCCGTCCACGAAGACCCGGTCCTGGCGTTCGATTCCCAGGGGCGACAGCGGCAGCACGGTTCGGTCTTTGCACTGGACCTCGTAGTACAGCCGAATCTTACCCGCGGGATAGTCCGCCACAAGTCCCGGATCGGCCAGCCGAACCTCTATCGCCACATTCCCATCGGGGGAAGTCACCTTCCACGCGTCCTGTCCGTACGCTGCCTGCACTGCCGCCAGACACAGGATGCCCCCAAGAACCGGTATTGTCGTCGCGCGCGCCATAGCATGGCCTCCTTCAGTCAATCTGTGCGAAGATTCACGGTGTTCCGGCACGAAATCACGGACGACTCGCACCGCGGGGTAGGATATGCGATGGGGCCGCAATTGGCAAGCCGCCTGACGCGGCCACAGCTTGACCCAGCGCACAGATTTCCTCCGGATGGACCATTGACAGGCTCTGCCATGACACCGTATGCTGACGCGCATGAGTACGAGCGCAGACAACAAGGCCGGGGATGGATCGAACGCTGGCGGGCGGGAAATGATCGGTGGCATACTGGCGTCCGCACTGAACATGGAAGACGAGATCAGTTCAGGCGTCTACGAGGATTACTTGAACCGCCGCCACTGGCCCGACGAGCTTGAAGAGGCCACCTTTCTCAACATCCAGCGGCGTCTGACCGTGCTGATTGACGATACCAAGAAGCACAGGAAGATCCTCCTGGCGCTGGCGAGGGAATATGGCGAAAACAGATAGGCGAACAAAAGCCGACATCCTCCGCGAGTTCGAGACGATGAAGTCGTTCGAGCTGTCGGCCCGTGATCTGTACACGAAGATCGCCGCGGACCCCCACGTGGGCCCGCAGAAGATCAAGACCGCCTTCGCATCCCTGGCGGCCGACGAGCAACGTCACGCCGACCTGGCCCAGGAGATCATCAACATCGTCACCAATGCTCTGTGAGCGCAGACATCCGCCGGGTCTGATCCTGACCCTGGTCCTTGCCGCCGTCCTGCTGGCGGGCCGTTCGCGCGCAGAGACGCCCGTCTCAAGTGCCGATTTCCCCGGCGTGCTCTACCTGGTCGACTCCGACGCCAATGCACCGGGATTCATCGTTACTTCGGAAGACATGGCCTGTGCCGAGCCCAATCTCGTGGTGGTCACGCATGGGTGGTATGAACGGCAGGCTTGGCCGAGCTCGATGGCGACCGCTATCGCCAGGCGTGTGGATCGGCAGCAGTGGCAATGCGGCTGGTATGACTGGCGGGTTCAGGCGAGGAGGCTACGGCCGTCGCACGCCGCGAAGATGGGCCGCGAGGTGGCCGGACCATGGCTCGGGAACAAGATCGTGACCCTTTCGGAGAACTGGCGGCATGTGCACCTGATCGGCCACTCGGCCGGCGTCTGGGTCGTCAACGCCGCCGCCGAAACCATCGCACGCGAGACCACCGCCGAGATTCACATCACCTTTCTCGACGCCTACGTCCCCGATGGCTGGGACGAGAAGGCCCTGGGCCGGCTGGCGCAAACCAATCCGAACCGTTCTTGGGCCGACCATTACTTCACACGGGACCCGCTCAACCTCACTGAGAACGTGCTGACCGGCGCGCACAACGTGGATGTCACGGCCATCAATCCGGGCATCCGAGGGCATCTGTTTCCCTGGCACTGGTACCTGGCCACCATCGCGGGTCGCTATGCCACGGACGAGCGTTTCATCGATACGCCCGTCTTCTGCCGGGCCGACGGCATCACCTACGGC
>Ga0209612_1001757_pt1 | contig 16859 bp, 9 predicted proteins | sample BioC12SIPDNA_FD_185746 | JGI IMG/M metagenome (GOLD analysis project Ga0209612, IMG submission 185746) | Anaerobic biogas reactor microbial communites from Washington, USA - Biogas_R1_B C12 SIP DNA (SPAdes) (version 2) | ecosystem: Engineered > Bioreactor > Anaerobic > Unclassified | place...
CTTACCGCCTACAGGCACAGGAGTGCCCGTAAAGATGCCATTTGCGAAGCAGATGGGGTTGCCATCCGACAGAGGGTCGCAACCAGGAACGATATTTTCCCAAAGCAGCCTCGATGCCATCGAGACACCGCCAATCCAGAGTTTGTACCACTCTTCTGGTTTTGGTTCGACCCAATTTTTCTTGGTTTTCAGGTCAATGTGAAGAATTTTTCCGCTGTATCCGTACATAGCTACTCCTGTTTGGATATTAAATTTGAAAAGTTTTAATCATTTTTTTTCAACTTAAGCAGTCTTTCAACCATATTCATAGTGAAACACATGAACATTTTTTCACTTAGGAATTAGTATAACCCAAGATGCAAATCCTGGTGGGTGGTTGACACAAAAAGGACTTGGGATCAAGAAAAAAGGACTGAGAAAATCACAGCCCTTATGCTTATTTAATTAGCAGGAGTTTATCTGGAAGTGCTCAGTTTGATCATTTCGCCTTTTTGATCAAATGTCACGCGGGCAAAGTGATTGTGGCTTTTTGATTTGAACTCATATTGTTTTTTCAAAGTCACCACATAGCGTTGACTGGCGTTGATCAAATCATAACTGTCACGATGTTCCTTGATCTTTTCAGGATCAAGCATGAAGTTGGCCAGTTGCGGATTGATGGCAACAGTCGCATCATCCAAACCCGGCAGATAATTCTTGATGACCGATTTGATCTGACCGAGGATTTCACTGGGCATTTCATCCGCGGCAACCACCATCTCATCCTGGGAATCACTGATGGTTTTCAATTCCGGGGTGGTTGAAGGCCGGATGGCAGGTTTGGTGATTTCTTTGATACTCTTCGCTTTGGCTAAGGGGTCACCATACAGCACGAAGGAAAGGATTGTTTTTTGGTCTTCACCATCCAGATAGCCCTGATCGGCAGTCATTTTTTTGGCGAGGGCCAGTTTTGCCTGCATCAGAGCGTAACCAGCTGACTGATCATCCACAATAAATTTCCAAAAATGCCAGGCCAACAGATCGGCTGCAATCAAGGGCTTGCTGACAGAGCCGTAAGCGATACAAGTTGATCCAACAAAGGCTCTTGAACCGCTGGCCAGGAAGTTCAGCGCGATCGATTCTTTGACGGCCTTGCCGAGAATATTTGCCCCATAACAGGCTTCACTAAATACCAGGGTAGGAGCCGAAGTTGTAGGACTGAAATTTTCAGGCACCATAGCCACCGGGTATTCCGGTCCGGGTTCTCTTTTGGTCAGATCTTTCTGACCGTACCATTCCGCGGAATCTTCAAGCCCATGCAAATTGAAGTAAGCGTATTTGGAGCTGCTGGATTGTCCGCTCAGGAGCGATTCATTGGTGGTGGGGGGCGAAGTCTTGATCCTTTCAGGACGATCGATCACTGAAAATACGTAAGATGAAGGTGATTTCCAAACTTCCGCTGTACAAGCAAGGTTATTGGATTTGTCCAAGCGGGAGGTGAAAAGCAAAAATCTTTGATTCAAGAGCGCCAGCCAACGGGCAAAAGGATTGTTTTCCAGGCTTTTGATGGTTTTTGCCTTGACATCATATTCGTTGTTCAGAAAGCGCAGCTGTTCCAAAAGGTATCCGGCGTCAGTGCCTTCTTCATCCGGCAGGCGACCAAGTGGCCATTGTTGGATGAAGTAATTCTCATCAATTGTGGCGTAGGGGTTGTCCGAGGGCACGTTGACATCTGAATCATCGGTTGGGTTGGGGAGCATGTGGAAGGGGACGATATCGTCGCCGCCGACAATCAACAAAGCTCCGATCATTTCCCCGCGCGAAGCCAGTACCTTGTCCAGATCAGTTAGGGAGAGCTTCAACTTCCAGGCATCCGGTTTAGTGATGGTTGGAAGATTGAACTCCGCCATGCTGGATTGGTCATCCGGGACAAAAACCGCGCTGTTCCAGCCAGGCAGGCTGACGATTTTCAGGGATAAGTCGCGCATGGTTTCGATGATTACACCGGCAGTATTCTCGCCATATTTCTGGATTAAATTCGTCCTTGAAGTCATGAGCACGTAGCAGGGGAAGCGTCCATCAGTGTGGATCAATTCCGATTTGCTGATTTTGTTGGCAATGGTAGCAAAATCTGTCTGGATCTCTTCAATCACTTTCAGCGCTTCAATGGTCCGGGGATCATCTTTAGGAGAGAGAGTTTTGAACTCTTCCTGTGCTAATGGGGGAGCAGGCTGATTTGGATCAGTTTCTGGCACCGGAGTGGCAATATCCTGCAGGAAGAAGGAGCTTGTTGGAACTTCTGAATAATCGAGTGATTCGTCCCCAGGTTCTTCCCCCTCCTCCTCAAACATGAAGGGAGACAATTGCGTGGCCAATGTTGGTTCTTCATCCAAAATATCAGAGACTGACTTGTCTGAAGGTGGCATTTCAGGAGCTTTTGTGTTGACAAATTCTGTTCGGGATAAAACATTCAGGCCGAGTTCTGCTGCAATAGCTGAAGGAACCGGCAAATCCATGTAGACTTTCAGATCTTCAGGCCACAAGGGTTTAAAGGTGTGGTTTGGACCCAAAAGACGGTTTACGACCTGACCACTGGCGTCATTGGCCGCGCTCCAGTGCAATTTTTCCACACCAATGGAATCCTCTCCGTGTTGCATGTTCGCGATGGCGGAGAGAATTTTGATTTGAACACAGGAAGGCCAACGGGAAGCATAAATGCTGCTGAGCGTGTCAAGGAGGGTGAAATTTTTGTTCTGATTGACGATTTGCATGTGGAAAATGGCAGGTAAAGCCACCTTGGGGTTATGGGCAAGCGATTCCATGACAGCTTTTTCTGCTGCCGTCAGGTCACCACTTTCATAAGCGTTGCGCGCCTCGATCAGAGCTGGCAACCATTCCGCTCTGCTGGCAGCGGAAGAACTGCTGCGCTGCAGGTAGGCTTTGCTAGCAGCCACATCAACATTGGAGTGAGAGTACAACTGGTCCAGGAGACTGACTGCCTCGGTGAACTCCGGGTCATATCCCAAAATCTTTTCCAAATTTGCTTTGGCCATCTCAGTGTCGCCCAATTCGGCCAAAATGTTGGCATAAATGAAGTTGATCAACAAATCGCCCGGGTAGCTTGCCAACCAAATCAGGGAAGCCTGGCGGGCAAACTGAAATTCTCTGCTGCCGAGGGCTGTTTGGAGCAAAGTCAAAAATTTTCCTCTGCGAACGATCATTACTTCATCACTTTTTTGAACGGAATAGGGTCTCATTTTCGTTTCGGTGCCTCCTGGAGGTTATTGACAAGATTGAGAGCAACCAGGGCGGCTAACTGCCTGCGGATGCTCTGGTCTGTAGGAGAGAATTGTGCCGCCTGGCGCAGCATGTATTCCGCGTTGCGGTAATCACGGCTTTCTTTATAAGCGGCTGCTGCCTGAACATATGGGCGGGGATCTTTTTCGACCATGCTGATGGCTCTGTGATAGGTTTCAATCGCCTTTGGAATTTCCCGACGTTCCTGGTAAGTCTGTCCCATTTCCAGGTATGCCTCAATGCGGCTTGGGTCAAGCTTTATGGCCTGATCGAGATTGGAAATAGCTTTGTCCAGATGTCCAGTCATCCGATCGATTTTTCCTAACAAAGTCAAGGTTTCAGGGTTTGATTCATCGATGGAAAGGCTTGACCGGAGATTATTGGCAGCTTTTTCAAGCAAACCGGCCTCAATTTGATAGCCTACCAATTTGTTTAAGACAGCTGGACTTTCCGGATATTCTTCAACCAAAAGTTGAGCCGCGTTGACCCCGTAATTTGGTTTATTGACACTGTCTAATTCGATCGAGAGCAGTTCAAAGGGAATGGCATTATCGACCACCGTTTTTGCTGCCAGAATCGTCTGCCGGGCTTCACTGGGTTTTCCCAAGCCAATTTCAGCGCGCGCCTTGACCAGCAGAGCTCTTGAGCTATTTGGTTCAACTTGCAGCACCTGATTTGCCTGTGAAATGGCTTGCGAAAATTCCTTTCGAGCCAGGTACGATTCGGCAATTGATTCCAGGTAAGTTGGGTTGGTGGGATCGACTTGCATGGCTTTTTGCCAGCATTGGATGGCGATTTGATGTTCACCCAGTTGTTGGTTGATCCTGGCCAGGGAATCCAAAGCCTGAGGGTTGTCCGGGAAAAGATCGGACGCTTTGCCGAAATAATCTTTGGCGGCGTGGTAATCTTTTTCCAGCAATTTCACGTCTCCAAGCAGCTGCCAATAATGAGCAGACTTTGGTGAGATTTGCAGGGCTTCTTCCAGGTGGCTGGCAGCCTGGGCATAAAGTCTGGCATCCTGGTACATATTTGCCGCAAAAGCATGCCATTCGTCTTCATCCGGCCAGATTTCCAAAGCTTTTTCTATGGATTCAGCCGCTTTTTCTGGTTGATCCCGCAGTGCCAAAGCCCGAATCGCAAATAATTCGGGATCATTTGATCTTTCCTCCAGCAAACGGTCAACGAGCTGCTGGCTTAGCTGGGGCTCCTGATACAAATTCAGGATGGCTTGTTGGAATAAGACTTCGCTGTCATTTCCAAAAGTGTCGCTGATTTGCCTGATTTTTTCCGGATTGACTAAAACGGAAAGTGCCTGGGCGGCCTGCCTTCCATTTGTAACCAGGAGAGCCAGGTCGTCATCGTCGTTCCAGTGCCCACCAAAAACAGCCTGACCAATCTTGAGTTGGGACATCAAGGCTGATGGTTTCAGGAATCTGCCGGCTAGGGCAACTTGCTCTTCCAGCAATTCCAATGAGTCGTCTGAAGGGAAAAACTCTGGTGCGTGTTTGTTTTCGTGCAGCAAGCTGGCATTATTATGCTGCCTTTGATTGTCACTGATGTAGGCGGCAAGCAGTTGATTGGCGACCGGGTTTACCCGGACAGTAGAAAGGGCAGATGCCAGGCTTTTATTTGAAATTTCCCACTGGGAAAGCTTCCAGGCAGCCAGGGAGACTGCCAGGCAAGACCAAATCCATTGAAAATGGTCTGAAATGTCAAAGGCAGCCTTATTTTGTTTGTCTTGCTGTGATTCCAATAGCTCAAAGGCTTTGGTTAAGGACTGGATTGCATCTTCCTCAGAGCCGCTGCTTTCCTGGTTCAAAGCCTCAACCGCGTGATAAAAGGCGTCTGGTCCCTGGCTGGAGAGGAAATGTTCCCAAAGCATGCTGATTTTTTGTGCGTCATCCTGAAGCAGCGCTTCGAGTGTCAACATTTGGACCAGGTCTTGGGTTGCCCGTCCGCTCAAAGCTTGAGGATTCAGGTAATCCAAAACAGATTCGAGTTTTTGACTATTTCGCAAGGATAAAGCCAAACCTGCCTGGAGGATGATGATATCTTCGTCCTGGGGGTTTTCTTTCTGTGCCATATCGGCGTGTTTTTGTGCCGCGATCAGGTCTCCCGTAAGGCGTTCAACCTGGGCCGCGCGATAATAAAGGCCAGACTTGGTATATGGTGGGAAATCCGGAACTGATTCGCTGAACTTTTGGCTGACCAGGCACTCATTCTCACTGGAGAACTCCACCTGGTTCAACAAGTCTTTCAGATTCTCCAAGGCAGGCATAAATTTTTTATTCGCGGTGAGCACATCACTGACCAAAATTGCATAACAAGGATGGTTGCCGATGGAGGTGCGTAAATCATCAGTCAGTTTTTCAGCCGCAGGGACATCTCCAAGTCTCAAAATGGAGTAGACCAGGTTGCGTGTCTCTTCAAAATCAGGGGACGGATTGTCTGAGATGGCTTTGAGGATTATGGAAGAAGCTTCTTCCGTTTCGTTCAGGTGAAAGTAGAGATTTGCCACGTCAACGTATTCTTCAGTTGTGATTGAGTCCAAAGAGAGCATTTTGTTGATGACTGTCTTGGTTTCATTCAGATCATTAGCGCGGGCATGGATTCTGGCCAGCGTCAAATAGAGTGTTTTGTCTTCAGGGCGCAGGTGGATCGCGTCTTTGAGCACCTGAATGGATTCTTTCTCATTGCCGTTGTCGCTCATAAACTGACTGAACCACAAAACATTCTCAAGGTCAGCGGGAGCGATCTGGAGTGCGGATCGAGCAGTGTTATTTGCTTCTTCAGCTAAATCAGAATCCAGGAAAGCCTTGGTGAGGATGTGGCGGGTTTCCAGATTGTCCGGGTTGATCAGCATGGCTTCCTGGAGAGAGGCCAGGCTGATATCGTTCAAGCCAAGCTTCCCGGCAGTTTTGCCAATTTGGAGCTGCAGATGGTGATAAGCCCGGGGAGCTTTTGCTTGAGGCCAGTCCAGGAGCTTTAAATACCCGGAATAGGCTTCTTCAGCCTGGCCAACAGCAGCTTGCAAATCTGTAGTAAGTAAAACGATCTCAAAGTCATCTGAGCTTTGAGCTGATTTTGTTTCCAGAGCTTCGAGTAAGGTCTCTAATTCTTCCTGGTTTTTTGTTGGATGTTTATCATTCAAGCCAATTAGACAAGCAGAATAAGCAAGCAGAGCCTCATCGTTTTTGAGCGATTGCCAGGCGAACTTTAACCAAGGTCTGGCCTGAAACAGGTCTTCTTGTTCCAATGCCAGCCTGCCTAAAATCAAGGCTAATTCCGGATCAGAGGCATAATCCTCTTCAAGTGGTGAAACTGTTTCCCAGGCCTCGTCTAAATACCCTTGTTTGAGCCAGGCAGCGGCAAGCGATTTGCGCACCTCAGGATTTTCCGAGTCCAATTCGAAGGCTTGTTTGAGGGCTGAAATCGCGTCAGTGATTTCTTCATTTTCAAGATAGAGTTTTCCCAGGGCGGTCAAAATCTGTGGATCACCGGGCAAGGCAGCTTTGGCCTTGCGCAGGGATTGTTTTGCCTGTTCTTGTTCGCCCAAATCGATCCAAATACGGGCTAGCGAAAGCCAGCTTGTCGGTTTTTCAGGCGCAATGGCGGAAGCGCGATCCAACAATTCCACCGCTTGAGATTTTTGGTTGGAAGCAATCAGAGCCCGGCTTAACAAGACCAGGGCTTCTCCATCCAGCTGATCGTGGGCCAGAAAACTTTCAGAAATCGGGATCGCCCGTTCAGGTTTGCCTGCTTTTATGGCAATTTCAGCATAAGTAAGCAAATCTCCGCGATCAGCCTGGTTGTAATCTTCGATGATTTTCCCGTAAATATCCAGTGCTTTTTCACCCTGGTGAGTTTGCAAATACAGTCGTGCTAATTCCTTGTTGTTGTTTTGATTGTCAGGTTCAAAAATAGCCAGCAAAGCTGAAGACTCAATCGCTTCTTCGAGATTGGCCAGGCGCTGATGAATTTTGGCTGCCATTCTGATCGTGTCAAGATTATTAGGATTTTCCTGGACTGCTTTTTTAATGTAGTCCCCTGCAATTTGGTATTGTTTATTTTCAAAGGCATACTGGGCTGCTTTGAGGTTGTCACTATCAAGACCAAACCTTGAAGTGCCAGTTGGCAGGGTTTTACGATTCATGGCATTATCCAAAGCTTGGTGAGCCTCTTTTGTTTGTATCCGCAATTTAGGATAGCGAAGTGCGAAGAGGGCGGTCGACTGGTCATCCTTGACTTGACTCAACAAGTCAGAGGCGAACTCAGATTCATCGTGTTTCAGGAGAAATTCAGCATATTCTGTGCGGTAGGTATCGTTATCAGGAAGGAGGCGCAGGACTTCTTCCCAGGTTTTTCGGGCTTCTTCAGGGTTGCTTTGTTCGAGTTCAATTGCCATGCCTCTTAATAACGAAGCCTGGTTGCGATTAATTGCCTGAAAAGCAAACTCTACTGCCTGACTGGCTTTTTGAGTCTGACCGGCAAATTGGTTGAGCATGGCTAAATTTTGGTATTTTTCAATTTCTTTTTGCAACTGTGCTGAACTTTTAGGGCTGATTTTTGAAGCTTCATCCAAACTCTCGTTTTGGTTGATCAGAAAGCTGTTTGCCAGCAACTTAACAAAGGAAGGCTCAACCACTCCCTGTAGTTGATCGAGGATTTTTACCTGAAATTCCAGATCCGCGTTTTCTAAAAGTTTGGATAAGAACTCGTACTGTTGAGTTTCTGTGAGTGGGAAGGATTGCATCAAAGAAACGATCAATTCTGAGAGCGCGTCCTTATGTTCGGTGGGGCAAGTGTGAATCAGTTCATCCAGCGCGGCTTCAAAATCAGGGCTCAAATCGGGCAAGATCGACAGGCTGGATTTCCAGGCCTGCAATTTGGTCTTTCCTTCAGTCAGGAAACTAAATAAACCCTTCCATGACTCCTGGTCAGTATGAAAATTTCTCAAGGTCACTGCCAGAAGGGCAGCGTCTTTTAAGTTGGCTGGCTCAAGCCCGGTCAGTCTGACGGTGTCAAGCACTTTGGCTGCTTTTTCAGTTAGTTCCAAAGGAAGTTGAATTGACAGATTGGTCAAATCCTGCCTGGCTAAACTCGGGTCCAAAAAATAGATTGCCAAATTCCCAGGGTGCCAGGCTTCCGGGTCAGAATTGGCGAATTCGATCCAAGCCTCAGGCAGACCTTGTTTTTCAAGCTCTTTCCAAAGCAGCGGGTTATTACGATAAGCCGCAATCAGGGATTTTGTTGTCTTTTGATCAAATAATGACCCAAGCTTATTTAGCAGCCAATCAAGCGCCATGGCAACTTCCTTTCAGGTAATGTTGTTATGGTAAAGGCCCAATGAACGGTTTTACGAAATAGTATGCTCCGGCAAACAGGACCAGACTCAAGAAAACAAAAAATATGCCAATACCAGTGTTGGATTTAGCCATATCGTTCAGGGAAGTGATCAAGAGCGAGGCGTTACCCACCAAACCTGAGACGCCATCCGTGATGCCTTTTTCTGCCAACTTGGTCGTGGAATCGGCAATGGTTTGGATATTGCGACTCATGGCTTGTTTTGCCAGGATCACGATGCTGAGTATGATGCAGATCACTCCCAACAGGAAAAGTACTGCCGATACGATTAAAACTATTTGATTTCCACTTTCAAACATAATAAACCTCCGAATAGATACCTATTGGAGGTTAAGGTGCAACTACTATGCCAAAGGCAGCGTTTGTTGTCCCGGGGGAGGGGTGGGCAGGGCGATGTCCTGAGGAAGATGTCCCAGGTCGATCGTTGGTTCATCACAGAGCAAAACAGCCCTTTCCATGGCGTTTCGGAGCTCACGGATATTGCCAGGCCAGCTGTAATTTATCAAGGCTTCCATGGCTTTGGGGCTGATATCCAGTACATTTGCTCCCATCTGCATGTTGAATCGCTGCAGGAAGTACCCAACCAGATCCGGTATGTCGACCTTTCGTTCTGCCAGTGAGGGCAGGTCCAGATCTACCACTTTTAAACGGTAATAAAGGTCCTCGCGAAATTCGTGATTGGCAATCATTTCTTTCAGGTTGCGGTTTGAAGCCGCCACAACCTGAACATCAACCTTGATCAAGCTTGTGCCGCCGACCCGGCGGAATGCCCGTTCTTCCAAAGCCCGCAGGAACTTGGCCTGCAAATCCATCGGCATCGATGAAATTTCATCGAGGAAAAGTACACCCTCGTCAGCGATTTCCATCAATCCGTTGCGCCGGTGGGTCGCGCCGGTGAAGGCTCCGGACTCGTGTCCAAATAACTCGGATTCAAACATGGTTGGCTGGATCGCGGGACAGTTGACATCGATAAAAGGTTTTCCGGCTCTTGGTCCACTTTCATAGATGTAACGGGCAAGGACTTCTTTGCCTGTGCCGGTTGGACCGGTGATCAAGGAAGAAACCGAGGCTTCCGCGGCACGATGAGCCAACTCGATGATAGCTTTCATTCGAGGGGTTTTGCCTACAATGAATTTATCCAGACTGGCTTTTCCGCGCAAGTGATTTAGTTCTCTGCGCATAGCTACAACTTCTGAGGCGCGTTTGACAGACTTTTCCAACTCGAGCAAGTCGAGCGGCTTTTCCATAAAATCCTGGGCGCCGTTTTTCATTGCCTCCACCGCCATACTCACTTCACCATGGGCGGTAACGATAATGACCTGGGGGCGACGGGGCATTCTCGAGGTCTCAGTCAGCAGGTGAGGACCGTAGCCATCGGGCAGCCTCACATCCAGGATGATAATGTCGGAGCTGTCCTGGTTGATGATCTTACGGGCATCAGCCAGGGTACCTGCTTCCAGCACTTCATATCCCTTGGAACGGAGAAATTCGGAAACCACCATGCGGGCGGTTTCTTCATCATCGACGACTAAAACGGAAGCTGACATAATGACCTCATTCTACTCTTGGTAATAACACGTGGAACATGGTTCCACCTGGAAAACTCTCAACAAAAACATTGCCCTCATGGGCAGAGACAATTCGTCTCGTAATCGCCAGTCCCAGCCCTGTGCCACTGGCTTTGGTGGTCAGGAAGGGTTCAAAAACATGGTCCACCAGGTCATCCGGGATGCCAGGACCTGAGTCGGCAATTATAATCTCACATTGGGGAGGGCTTGTTTGCGGATCCGCCAGGCGCATCTTGACATTCAAACTGCCGCCGGTTTCTTCCATAGCCTGGATGGCGTTGCTGATCAGGTTGACAAAGACCTGCTCGATGGCGCGCGGATCGGCTTTGACTAACAGTTTTTCAGGCGGACTTGAAAAGTTATAGTTGATGTTTAACCGGGTCATTCGAGGGCCCCAGCGGTCGAGAATTGACGGAATCATTTCAGCCAAGTCTACCGGTTGAATCTGGTATTCAACGGGTTTGGAGAATGTCAGGGTGGATTTGACTAAATGCGTTAAGCGTTGACAGTCATTTTGAAGGCGGTCGACAAGGCCGGAGTAAGGCGCGTCCGGACCCATCTGCAAGCCAATCAACTGTAACCCAGTGGAAATGCTGTTGATCGGATTTTTGACCTCATGGGCAAAAATGGCTGAGACTTCACCCAGGAAGGCACGCTGCTCAAGCTGTTGGGAATGCGCGCGGATCTTCTCACTTTGACTCAAATCTCTTAGCAAAAGCACAATGCTTTTTACTGCTTCACCCTCCAGGACGGGCAAACACAGCACCTGGGCTGGAAAGCTATTGCCACCCCGGTTGTTTAAGTTGAGGTTGTGACCCACGATGGTAGGTATGCCTTGTTGGGCGTTCTTATATAAAGTTGAAAGGGTTTCGTTGCCTATCAGAACCATTTCAGCCTTCTGCTGGAAAACCTCGCGACTGGCGTAGCCAAGCATGTTTTCAGCAGCAGGGTTCAATTCTGAAATTCTAAGGTCTGGAGTCAGGATGATGATCCCTTCGGTCATGTTGTCGGTGATGTTCTGTTGAATGTGCGCCAGGTGACGAATATTCCTTAGGGTCTGACGTGCGTTATCAATAATTGAGAGTTGTTTGATGGCGCTGCTCGCATGGGAGCCCAGCAGGGAAAAATACCTTAAAGTTTCATTGTCAGGCACAGGCCCGGATCCCGCCGCCAGGGCAAGACCAATCAGATTCTCGTTGACAAGGAAGGGGATGCTAACCAAAAAAGCGTAATCAGCTTCTTCAGCCATATCCTCAAGCAGGTTTTGGGCGGGTTTTCCCACACGCCAGAGATTGGTGGAATTCAACCGGGTCAGCTGCTCAAGAAAAATGCTTTCAGGAAAGATCGGGTCATTCTCTTCTACCTGAGTCCTTCTCAGACTTTGGCCTGATTTTTGGTAGCTTATGACGGCATCGGCTTCAATCAACTGGCCAATAATTTTGGCGGCAGTTTGGAAGACCGCGGGGATGGAAGTCTGTTCAGAAATCGTCGTCAGCAACTTGAGATTGTCAAAACGATATTCCTGTTCAAGCAGATCCTGTCGGAACAAGTTTTGCTCCTCAGGCGCGGAAAAAACCAAAACGACCACCTGGTTAGTCGCGCTCAGGGAGTGGATTTTGAGATGTTTTGAAAGCAGTTCACCGGAGGCGATCTGCATCATCACTGGCCTGGGCTCACCAGGACTGGGATTAGTATCCGGCTCTTCAGGAATGACAGCTGAAAGCTTCATAGATTGTAAGTCTGTCAGGTCATAGGCGCTGATAATTGAGAAGAGCTTGTTGGCAAAGAGGATTTTGTCCTCTGTTCGCAAGTAGATTAGCGCCGGGTCCGGGATCAGGTCAAGCAGACCTGAATGACATAAAACATTCAAGTCGCTTGCAGAAGTGGAGGATTGGGCACTTTTAGGGAAAGTTTCCACTGGCTATTCCGCGTTCAGGCTTGAGCTTTGGCGTAAGTGAGCCGGCAGGATACCTTCCATCGAGCGGTATTTTGCCACTGTCCGCCTGGCGATGCTGACACCATAGTCTTCCAACATGACTTTAATTTCCGAGTCACTCAAAGGATGGTCTTCTTCTTCGATCATCTCTTTGATCACTGTTCGCAGGGAGAGACTGCGGTCAAAAAATATCGATAAAGGCACAATTTTTCGATTGGGCAGTTGGATCGTTTTGCCCGAGACTGCCCTGGAGATGGTTGATTCGTGCAGCCCTAACTCTTCGGCAATTTTTGCCCTGGTCAGAGATTTCATGTTCTTGTCACCACCAATGATGTAATTTTTCTGCAGGACCACCAATTTTTCCAAAAGCAATTTCATGGCATTGGAACGCTGTTGGATGCACTTGATCAACAAAGAAGCCTTCTCGATATCACCTTTCCAGTCTACTGCCTGATCCTGGCTTACGTTTTTCATTGATTCTTTGAACAATTGATTGACCCGCAAAGTACCCCGCACCGGAAGGATGATTTCAACTACAAGCGGATTCCCTGGTTTGTCATTCAGATAGTAAATCAGGATGTCTGGTTGATGGAAAACTTCAGAAGCGCTGGCATTTGGATTGCGCACATCCCCCCAATGAGCTCTGGCCGGAAATGGGTTCAGATTTTCAATGATGAAGTTTGCCGCGGTCTGGATCTGTTTGGTGCTGGATTTCAGCGCGCGGGCAATTTCAGGGAAGTGATGTTGGCTCATCTGGGGCAGATAGTCTCTGATGATTTCCCGGGTCAGGGGAGGGATCTCCACATTTTCCTCCAGGCTTTCAACCTGAGCCAGCATGGCTTCAGCTGGTGTCGCGGAGCAAACACCGACTGGATCGCATCGTTTTAGTAATTCAATGACTGCTTCAACCTCGCTGGGTAACCGGTGATGATAACGGGCGACTTCCATAGCTGTGATGGTCAGAAGACCATCTTCGTCCAGATGATTGAGGATGTAAGCTGCCAAGAGACGATCCTCGACGGCTAAATCACCCGCGGCTTGTTTGAGAACGTAAGTGGGAAGGTCAATCGATTCGGAGATATAGGGCTCATCGGGAACCTCTGTGCCTCCAGTGATACCGCCGGTGTAAAAATCTTCCCTGGGAGAGATGAAAACAATGGGGTCTTCCGAGTCTTCCAACTTGGGTTGGCTGCAGATCGGGCAGGGACCGGTGGGGGGCAAGAGACGTTTACACATGGGACAACGCCGTTCCTCCACCAATTCGAGTGCTGGATTGGAAGCCAGCTCTGAATCAATTTTTTGTTGCAATTCTTCAGCTGTGAGGCTGAGCAATGTCATCGTCTGCGCCAGATGCGCGGAAGTATTTGCAGTAGTTTGCTGCCATTGGTTCTGAAACATCATTTACCTCTTATCAGAGCAAACCTTGCGCTCTTGTGCAAGAAGTATACCAGCAAATCTGGATATGGAAACTGGAAAGATCTTAAATTTCAACTCAATCAAGGGCCGAATTAAGGTTTGGTTGTTGAGTATCCCAAGGCACAAATTGCCAACTGGTTTTTAGGCGTCATTAATCAATTTGCTGGCTTATAATAAAAGAAAAAGGAGCAACAAAAACCGTTTGTCATGAAACAACCATCAAAAGCTGTGGCTAATTTAAGACCTTACTTTTTTGCGGGATTGAAAACCGTGATCAGTAATCTGCAGGAAAAGGGCGTCGATGTTATCAGATTGGATATGGGCTCACCAGACCTTCCACCGTCAAGTTTCATCATCGACACACTTATCGAATCAGTTAAAAATCCAAAGAAACATGGCTATTCTCCAGCAGGTGGTTCACCAGGATTTTTAAAAGCGGTCAGCACCTACTACAAAAGGCGTTTCAATGTAGATATCGATCCAAACACAGAAGCTTTGGCCCTGATTGGTTCTAAAGAAGGTTTGTTCAATCTCAATCATACCTTTTTAGACCCAGGCGATCTGGTTTTACTGCCTGATCCTTACTACCCTGTTTATTTGGCTGGGGCGCAGTTAGCGGATGCTCATCACTACTTTATGCCTTTACTAAAAGAGAACGACTTCCTGCCGGATTTTGATGCTATACCAAAAGATATTGCCAAAGAATCAAAACTTATGTGGCTGAATTATCCGAATAATCCTACGGGTGCCATTGCTGATCTGGATTTCTTCAAGAAAGCGGTTGATTTTGCACGTGAAAATGACATTCTGATTGCCCATGATGCTCCCTATTGCGACCTGTGTTTTGATGGTTATGAAGCTCCAAGTATCCTTGAGGTAGAAGGTGCCAAAGAAGTGGCGGTTGAGTTCAATTCGCTCTCCAAGACCTACAATATGGCTGGTTGGCGCATAGGCATGGCGGTTGGAAACAAAGAAGCCATCAGACTTCTGGCCAATTACAAGAGCCAGATCGACTCATCCATCTTTTCGCCGATCATGGATGCCGGGCAGGCTGCCCTGACTTCAGACCAGGGCTGGCTGGTTGACCGGAATATGATTTACCAGAAACGCAGAGATGTTGTTTATCAGGGTTTGAAAGAAGCAGGTTTTGAGGTGGATCTGCCAAAGGCTGCTCTTTATCTCTGGGCAAAACTACCGCCAAAATTTAATGATCCAGTCAAATTCTGTGCCGATTTACTCAACGAGACCGGTGTCAGCATGACCCCGGGTGTTGTTTATGGACCGAGCGGAAAAGACTACATACGAATTTCAATTGTCATACCTACTGATCGAATTGCGGAAGCAATCGAACGTATGAAAATTTGGATTTCTCGACAATAAGAAGGAGTGAAGGTTAAATAATTGTTATCTTCGACAGAACAACTTAAAGAAAAAGCCATCATGGTGGGCGTTCAAATTAAAAGGGAAGCCCGCCAGGATTTGACCCTTGATGCAAGCCTGCAGGAATTGGAATTGCTGGCCGAAACGGCCGGCATCGAGGTGGTTGGGTCAATTACCCAAAACCTGGAGAATCCAAATTCCCGGACTTACATTGGCAAGGGGAAATTAGAAGAATTAAAACTTCTGGCTGAAGAATTGAACGCCAAAACGATCCTTTTTGATGATGAGTTATCCCCCCGACACCAAAGAGAATTGGAAAAAGAATTTACAATTGACACAAAAATTCTGGACCGCACGGCGCTGATTTTGGATATCTTTGCTCAGCATGCTGACACGCGTGAAGGTATGCTGCAGGTCGAGCTGGCTCAGTATAAATACAGGCTTCCCAGGCTCACACGTGCCTGGACTCACCTGGCCCGACAGACCGGCGGCGCTTCCGGACGCAGTGGCGGCGTGGGTGGCGTTGGCTTGAGAGGTCCCGGTGAAACCCAGTTGGAAGTGGACCGACGCGAGATCAAGAGACGCATCACCAAACTCGAAGACGATTTGGAAAAGGTACGGGAACACCGTAACCGACATCGCAATCAACGCCGGAAAACCAATATTCCGGTGGTTGCCCTGGTGGGTTACACCAACGCGGGAAAATCGACCTTGCTCAATTCCCTGACCGATGCCAATATCTACGTTGCTGATCAACTCTTTGCTACGCTGGACCCAACCACCAGACAGCTCGAATTGCCCGCAGGCGAGACAGTGCTGCTGACAGATACAGTGGGATTCATTCAGAAATTGCCGACTGATCTGGTGGCCGCCTTCCGGGCGACTCTTGAAGAAATCACAGAAGCGGATTTGCTGCTGCACATCATTGACAGTTCGCACGAAAATGCTGAACAACAGCGCAAAACAGTCCTGCAAACCCTGGAGGAAATTGGCGCGGGAGAAATCCCGGTCATCAACGTCTACAATAAAATCGATTTGTTGGATGATGAAACTCTCAAGGAGTTTGAAAGGTCAAGTGATCCGGCTTCGATTTTTATCAGCGCGAAAGAAAAAATTGGCTTTGACACGCTGATCGATTCGATTTCAGCTGGAATTACCCAAAGCTTTACCTACGTAGAGGTAGTTCTACCCTTCGAGGAAGGGCGCTTGGTTTCGCTTTTCCATGAGAAAGGGCACGTAGAAAGCCTGGAGCATGATGAAAGTGGTGTGAGGATAAGCGGCCGTCTGCCAGTGGAATTGCTTTCATTTTTCGAAAAATACATGGAATAAAAAAAAACCAGGCTTAGCCTGGTTGATTTTTCTTAAGAGGAAGTGTAATTATTCTTCTTTGCTGACAGCAATTACTTCACGTCCCTGATAGTATCCGCACTTCGGGCAGACACGATGAGGCAGGCGGGGTTCACCGCAATTGGGGCAATTCACGCTGGCGCTGGGTTTTAAGGCATCATGAGAGCGGCGGCGATCACGGCGACCGGAAGTAGATTTTCTTTTTGGTAATGGCGTCATTTTTAACTCCTAACTTACATTTCTTTGCATTAACCTATTCATTTTATATAACTTCAACAAAAAAAGCAAGGATGAGTTTCACGAGTTTTTAGATTGACCTGGACTATAATTTGAGGAACTTGAAAATCACAGCAAAAACAAAAAAAATGCAGGAGGATGCCATGCAAGCAAACAAAAAAGCTGCTGAAATGACTGTCAAGGAATTAGCCAGATATATCGATCAGTCGGTCCTGAAACCAGAATTTACCCAGGAGGAGATCATCAAATACGCTCAGGAAGGAATCGATTTCGGCTGCGCAACGATTTGCATCAATCCTGCTTCTTTGGATCTGGTTTCAAAGCTGGTTGAAGGT
>Ga0209612_1001764_pt1 | contig 16805 bp, 14 predicted proteins | sample BioC12SIPDNA_FD_185746 | JGI IMG/M metagenome (GOLD analysis project Ga0209612, IMG submission 185746) | Anaerobic biogas reactor microbial communites from Washington, USA - Biogas_R1_B C12 SIP DNA (SPAdes) (version 2) | ecosystem: Engineered > Bioreactor > Anaerobic > Unclassified | place...
TTCTCCGGTGTCACGACGGCCGCGCTCACCATCTCCGACGTCAGCACCAGTGAGATCACGAGTTATCGCTGCGTCGTCACCGCTCTGTGCGGTTCAGCCACATCCGCGACGGCGAACCTCACGCTCAGAGCCGCCACCCGTGTGACCCAGCAGCCGGCTTCGGCGTCGGTGACGCGCGGGACGACGGTGCAGTTCAGCATCATGGCCGCAGGCGAAAACACAATCAGCTATCAATGGCAAAAGGATGGTGCCAACCTCGCCAATGGCGGGCGGTTCTCGGGTGTGACGGCCGCGACGCTGACCATCGCCGACGTCCGCAGCACCGATGCCGGGCAGTACGTCTGCGTCGCGACAGCCGAGTGCGGAACCGTCCCGTCGGAAGCGGCAACCCTGACTGTGGCCGGACCACCGCCGATCCCCGGTGACCTTGACGACGACAGCGACGTAGACCTCAGCGACTACGGTCTCTTTCAGTTATGCCTGGGCGGGTCGGGCCAAGTGATCGGCGATCCGGACTGCCTCGCCGCGGACCTGGACAACGACCAGGATGTCGACGCAACCGACAGTTCCATTTTCAGGCAGTGCTTCTCAGGAACGAACATCGACGGCGATCCGCTCTGCACGGGGCTGTGAGCGTATCGCGGCAAGTCGGCAGAGCTGGTTGGATCAGGAAGCGGCAAGCCCGATAGTCGCCCCGCCGCCGGCTACTGGCGAGGGTGGAACTTCTGATGGATCGCCTTGAGGCGTGAGGAGTCCACGTGGGTGTAGATCTGCGTGGTGCGTACGTCGGCGTGGCCGAGCATTTCCTGTACGACCCTCAGGTCGGCGCCGCCGGCCAGCACGTGCGTGGCGAAACTGTGTCGCAGGGTGTGCGGAGAGAGCTTCCCGCTCGCGCCCATCCGGCGGGCATACTTCACGACCATGCGCCAGCAATTGGTACGGTCCAGCGGTCGTCCGGTCCGAGAGAGGAAAACGCGGTCCGTCGGGCGCCCGGTCATCAATTGCGGCCTGAGGTCGGCAAGGTAAGCCTGCATGGCACCGACGGCCTGCTGCCCGATCGGCACAACGCGCTCCTTGTCTCCTTTCCCGATGCATCGCAGGTAGCCGATGTCCAGGTGCACGTCGCCCAACCGCAGGTTGACCAATTCGCTGACCCGCAGCCCCGTCGCATAGAACAGTTCGAGGATCGCCCGGTCGCGCGAGGCCAACAGGTCCCCCTCGTCCGGCAGGGCGAGGAGGGCGTCCACCTGCCGCTCGTTGAGTACCACCGGCAGATTCGACCACTTTTTGGGCGTTTCAATCAAGGCGGCAACGTCCCGGTCGACGTGTCCGATCCGATGGCAGAACCGGCAGAAGAGCTTGATCACCACAAGTCGGCGTGCGATCGAGCTGACCGCCAGCCCTTGATCCTGCCGGAGAAAAATCAGGAACGCCTGTACGTCGAGTGGTGAGAGCCGGCGCAGCTCGATAGCCCGATCTCGACAGAAACCGCCGAACGACTCGAGATCGTGGCGGTACGCGGCCAAGGTGTTCTCCGCCAGCCCGGCCTCGGACCACAAGTGGGTGAGGAACCGCTCGGCCAGCTCCGACAAAGACACCCGCGGCCCCTCGGTGACCGGTGCGACGCGGATGACTGGCTCAGGCGGATTGGGCGACCGGAAGCTCGGCCTGACGTCGGAGCTCGGCCAATCTAATCTGGTGGTAGACTCTGCAGGCTTCATAATTTCCCACACAGAGCCGGAACGCCTCCCGCAGATTGATCAGAGTCAGCGGACCCGCACAGCGAGCATCGCTGTCGTTGAGGTACGGGCACAGTGAAGCTGGACGATCCACGGGACGACAACCCTCGCTCAGAACGCACGGACGAGTGCTTGGACTTCACCCGTCCATCCGATTATCGGGCGAAGAGTGAAAAATGCTTGAGGGTATCTCGATGGAACGTGGTTGAATGTTTCGCTCACTTGTCGAGGTGGAAACCCCACTCGGCCGCCAACTGCTCGCCCCGCGCGAATACGGATTCACGGCGTGCCCCTTCCAGCGGCCGATAGCGGCGTACCGCCTCGATCGCCAGACGCAACTCCTCCAGCGATTTGAGCCCGACCACGCACGTCGCGACGCCGGGAATGCTCAGCGCGTAGTCAAACGCGTTCTGGCGATGCTCGTCGGCTGTCAGTCGGCCCGGTCGCAGTTTGCGGTAGCCATCCCACCCGCCGGTCACCCCGCCGTACACTTTCATGCAGATGATCCCGCATTCGAACCGTCGGGCGGTGGGCAGCACCTTCTCCTCAAACCCGTAGGTGAACTGGTCGACGAAGTTCATCGCCACCATGATGACCTCGATGTGGCCGGTCTCCAGCACCGGGATGAACTGATGCGGCCGAAGATGCCCAGTACACCCGACATGCCGGACAAGGCCGCGCTCCTTCGCGGTCAGCATGCCTTCGAGCGAGCCGCCCTTACCCAACACAGCCTGCAGATCGTACTGCCCGACATTGTGCAAATGCCCAACGTCCAGGTAATCAACTCGCATGCGCTTCAGGCTGCCCTCGACATCGCGCAGCACATCGTCGCGTGTGGAGCCCCGGCTTTTGCCGGCCAGGATGATCTCCTTACGTCGCTTCGCGAGAATCGGAGCAAGGCGTTCCTCGGCCACGTCGTAGGTCACCGCGGTGTCGAAGTAACGAACCCCGGCATCCAGGGCGGCGCAGGCAACCTCCTCGAACGGTTCCTGAGCATAGAACGCATGCCCCATGGCCGCGCTCCCGAAGCTGAGCGGCGGAAGCTGAATTCCCGCCCGTCCGAGCTTGCGTGTCGGCAGGTCGGCGATGCTGGGGATGGCAGGACGCGTGGCCACCGAAGGCGTCGCTTCCTTCGCGTACGCCGCCCCCACCATCCCGCCAACCACACCCGCCCCCACCTGGCGGAGAAAATCACGCCTACCGAGATCATGCCGCATGTATAAGACCCTCCCAGAGCCTGCCTGTCGGCTTATGCGGGGATGTTAGTGAGCGTGCGGACCGCTTTCAACCGGCAGTCGCTCGATCATCCGCCGGTCGCTCTTTCAGCAACAGGCGGTACGAGCTATACTTGGGAACATGTCGGCGGATCCAGGTGCACAAGCTGTGAATCATCCCCGCGCAGTCCGCGGATGCGGACCGCAAGTCGCCGGGCTACTGCTTCTCGCACTGTTTGGCGGCTGCCAGGACACCGCCCGGACCGTCGATCCACTGAACGTGCTCGGCATGGGCGGGCCGCCGATCCGTGTCGGCGTCACCACGCTGGATCTCTCGCCGCCCTTCCTGCTGCCCAAATGGGAGGCGTTGCGCCTGGGCCTGTCGCACTACTTGCAGGAACCGGTACAGTTCGAGTTGATGACCCCGCGCCAGATCCGCGTGCACATGGGCACGGGCCGACTCCAATTCGCGATGTTACAGCCCGGGGAATTCGCCGAGGTCGTATCCGCCGGCACGGGCGAGATCCTGGCTGTGCCTTTGAATCTTAACAACCAGCCCTACCGCCAGGGCCTGATCATCGTGCCGCCCAAGTCAACCATCGACACGCTAAGTAACGCCCGGTCTTTGCGGTTCCACTTCCTGCCGGTGGGCGACCGTCTGAATGACGCGGCCATCGGGGCGATGATCGAGGCGGGCGTACCCAGGTCGGAGGTGACGCCCGGCCTGCTACCGGGCCTGAGCATGCTGACCTACCACATCAACTCGCTTGAAGTGGCCAAGAGCGTGGTGGTCGAGGACAAGGCGGTCGGCGTAATCGACGAATACGACTACAACCAATGGACGCAAACGGGTGGAAGCCTGCTTCTGCTGCGTCCATCCAAGGATCAGGTGCGGATCATCGGCAAGACGGTCCGAATTCCCGGGGGACCGTTTGTGGTTTCGATCAAGACCGATCCCCAGCTGCGGGAGCGGGTGCGGACGTTTCTCTTCGATGAGGCACCGAGGAAACACCGGCTGGCCCTGGCCGCTCTGAACTACAAGGGCTTCGCGCCGCCGGTTGATGCCCGGGACTACGAACCCGTCGGCAAGATCTGGCGTCTGCTGAAGCCGACGACCCCGACGACCCCGACGACCCCGGCGGCCACCGGTTCCGCCGGGCGAGCCCGCGAGAGTCAACCTTGGAGGTGGTCATGCCTGGCGCCCATGTCGATCCCGCCGAGTTGCGACGCTTTGCCCGCGATCTGACTCGCTTCAATACCGAGTTGCAGGGCCTGATGGGTGGCTTGCAGGCCCGCCTGCTCACTTTGGAGAAGACCTGGCGTGATCAGGAGCAGCGGAAGTTCACGGAGGAGTTCCAGCAGGCGGTGAAGGTGCTGGGCCGATTCCTGGAATACTCGGATCGACACGTAGCCTTCCTGGCCAAGAAGGCCGGCCACATTGAGGAGTACCTGCAGCAGCGATGAGCCACGACCACGCCCGCGTAGACTCGATTGACGCCCTGGGGCGGTTGCGCGTTTCGCTGTGCCGCTTCGCGGAGGCGGTGCGTGTCGCCCTGGCGGAGGCGGACTCGGATTTGAGTCGCTCGGGGATTTGGCTCGGCCAGGAGATGCACACCTACTGGAAGGATCAGGTCCGTCGGCGTGACGAAGAGGTCCACCGAGCCCGCCTTATCCTGAGACGTCAGGAAAGCCAGACGACCCCTCTGGGCGGTCATTACTCCTGCGTGGACGAGCGTAAAGCGCTGGCCAAAGCCCAACGTCGCTCGGAGGAGGCCCAGCGCAAGCTGTCCAATGTCGCACGTTGGGGCCGCAAACTGGAGGAGGAAGCCTTCGCATACAAGGGCGCTGCCCAGGGTCTCAGCCAGGCGGTGGAAGGTGAACTGCCGGTTATACTCGCCCGTCTGGACAATATGATGGCTGCCCTGCATGCCTATCTCGCGGTGTCGCCCGTGGAGATGGCTGGTTTGCCTGAGGCGGGGTGGCAGACCGCGTGGACCGCCTCGGCGGGTGCTTTGGCTGATGAAGGGCAGGCGATCGACGCTCCGCCCCCTGATCACAAGGTGCAGAGCCCGCCGGCCCAGGATACGATAACGCCTGAGCCTGGATCTGGGCCGTCGCCCGACGGTGGAGGGAAGCCATGAGCGTCGATGCCGCCCACGCCAGACTCAAGCAGGCGACCAAGGATCTGCTCGCTCAATGGAATGAGGTGCGTCAGGTCTGGCGGGACGCGAACAGCCAGGCCTTCGAGGACCAGTACCTCGCCCCCCTGCTCACTCGACTGCGAACCGTCGAGGAGGGTTTGGGGCATCTGCAGATGCTCCTGGGCCGCATCCGGCAGGATTGTGGCCGGGACAGTGACGTCTTTCTGTGAACGATGGAGGCCTCCGCCCGCAAGCACTCAAACACGACAGCTATGCCCGACCTGCTACAAGACTACCTGCGAAACGTACCGGCCATGCGGGATGACGATCCCCGGGCTCTTCAGAAGGGAGCTCTGGCCGAGGTACTCAAGCTGTCCACGGAGACGGTCCGCCCGGTCGAAGCCCAGATATCGCGGCAGCACGAAACCGCCCTGGCCCATGCGGAGGAGAAATACCAGCAGACGCTGCGGCGGATCGAGGAGCGGCTGGGGAGCATCCTCGCGGCTCTGGAGAAACGGCGACAGGAATCGCTGCAGCAGATCGATTCGCAGTTCACCACGGGCAGCCAGAATCTCGAATCGAGCACCCAGGCCGCCCGCGAGGCGATCCGCGAAGAGGTGCGCACACTGGCCGGCGAAGCCCGCCGCGAGTTCGAGCATGAGGTCTGGCTGGCCGAGACGCTAGCCGAGAGCACACGCGGCAAGCTTCGCAAAGAGGTCGCCCGAGTCCGCAAGCTGGTCCCGGCCCGGCTTGCACAGCTCGACCAACTGCGCGAACAGGCCGACGCCGCGCTCAATCTCTACGGGCAGACACCCCCCGCCGCTGATGACCAGATCGCCCCCGCGATCCCCGATGCGCCGGCAAGTGAAGATAGCGAGCAGGACCCCGGTCGCGCCGCCAAGAGCCATATGCAACAGGCCCAGTCTCACCTGGATGACCTGATCTCGCTGCGTGCCCCGCGGCTGTTCATCGGCGGTCGGCCGCAGATCTACACAACCGCGATCTGCGTCGCCGGGCTCGGGCTCGCGATCCTTCTGTCCGTGCTCCGTGTGCCGTATGTGCCCTCTCTCGCATGGACGGGCCCTGCCACGTTGGCGGTCTGCCTGGGGGGCACGCTGCTCGTGGGCCGGCACCTCCGACAACAGAGCCGCGAGCAAATCCGTGCCGCCTACCTGCCGCTGTGCAGCCATCTAGCCGCGGCCCGCGTCGCATTGAACGCCTGGTTGACCAACACCGAACAGCAGTTGCAGAAGCGGGAAGAGGCCGCCCTGCACCGACGCGACGTGGAGATCGGCAGACTCAAGGAACGCTTCGACGCGCTGACCGCCGAGGTGGAGCGGCGGCGGACGGCTTCGCTGCAGCACTTGGAGGAGAAGTACACGCGACTGCGCGAAGAGATCGACGGATGGCGGGTGGGCCAGCTCCAGCAGATGGAGAGCGCCGACCCGGACGGCGGGCTGGATTTGCGGCAACGCTACGAGAATGACCTCGCAACCGCCCGGGAGCGTCACGAGCGGGAGATCGCCGACGCCCATTCCGCCCATGCCGCGGCCCGGGCATCTCTAGAGTCGCGTTGGGACCAGGGGCTCGAACGCATCCGCGCACTGATCGACCAGGCGACCTTGTACGGTAGCGATCTCGGCAAAGACTGGCGCGATGCCTCCTGGGAGGCTTGGCAGCCGCGAGACAGCTTCCCGCCGGTGGTTTGCTTCGGGAAACTGCTCGTGGATCTCGGGCAATTGGCGGAGAGCATCCAGGCCAGGGCGGCGTTTCCCGTTGAGTCAGCACGGCCCCTGGAAGTGCCCGCTCCGCTGGTTCTGCCGGATCGCTGCTCGCTGCTGCTGGAGACGGGCCGATCCGGACGACAGGAAGCGTTGCGGGCCTTGCAGGCGGTCATGGCTCGCCTGCTGACCACCTTGCCGCCGGGACGCGTGCTCTTCACGATTGTGGACCCTGTCGGGCTCGGCGAGAACTTCGCGGGCTTCATGCACTTGGCGGATTATCAGGAGAGCCTGGTCGGTGGGCGTATCTGGACCGACGCGGCCCACATCGAGGAGCGACTCAGCGACCTGACCACGCACATGGAGAACGTGATCCAGAAGTACCTGCGGAACGAGTTCGAGACCATCGACGCGTACAACCTGCAAGCCGGCGAGCTGGCCGAGCCCTACCGCTTCCTGGTCATCGCTGACTTCCCCGTGAACTTCACCGAGGAGGCCGCTCGGCGGCTCAGCAGCATCGTGGCCAGCGGCGCCCGCTGTGGCGTGCATGCCTTGATCGCCCACGACAGCCGCCAATCGCTGCCGCCCGGCGTGCAGATCGAGGATCTCCAAGCCCGCTGCACGCACTTGGTGCACAACGGGGCAGGCTTCGTCTGGCAGGATGAGATTTACCGGCAGTTTCCGCTAAAGCTCGATGAGCCGCCGGTAGAGGACCGACTCACCCGGCTCATGCAAGCGGTCGGGCGGGCGTCACTTAAGGCCAAACGCGTCGAGGTGCCCTTCTCGGCCATCACCCCGTCGTCCGAAGCCGAGTGGACAGGCAGCAGTCGCACCGGTCTGCGCGTGCCTGTCGGCCGGACTGGGGCCACCCGCTTGCAGCAACTCGACCTCGGCAAGGGCGTCGCTCAGCACGTGCTCATTGCTGGCAAGACCGGGTCCGGCAAGTCCACTCTGCTCCACGTGATCATCACCAACCTCGCCCTGTGGTACAGCCCCGATGAGGTCGAATTCTACCTGGTAGACTTCAAGAAGGGCGTCGAGTTCAAGACGTATGTGACCCATCGGTTGCCCCACGCCCGCGCGGTGGCCATCGAGAGCGACCGCGAGTTCGGGCTCAGCGTGCTGCAACGGCTCGATCAGGAGCTGACCCGGCGCGGCGACCTGTTTCGGCAGGCGGGCGTGCAGGACTTGGCCGGCTATCGCGAGGCGACCGGCGAACGTATGCCGCGCACATTGCTGATCGTCGACGAGTTCCAGATCTTCTTCTCCGAGGACGACAAGCTCGCCCAGGACGCAATGATTCTGATGGACCGGCTGGTGCGGCAAGGGCGGGCGTTCGGCGTACACGTCATCCTTGGTTCGCAGACGTTGGGCGGCACCAGCGGCCTGGCTCGTAGCACCATCGGGCAGATGGCCGTGCGCATCGCCCTGCAATGCTCCGAGGCCGACTCGCAACTCATCCTCGACGACGACAATGTGGCCGCCCGATTGCTCAGCCGCCCGGGGGAGGCCATCTACAACGACGCCGGCGGACTCGTGCAGGGCAACAACCCATTCCAGACTGCTTGGCTGCCCGACGAAGACCGGGACGCATGCCTCGCCCGCGTCCGCGAGTTGGCCGTCGCCCGGAAGGTACCCGCCGGCGAGCCGCCCGCGATCTTTGAGGGCCATATTCCTGCCGACTTGGCCGCCAACCGCCCGCTGGCTCGCCTGCTGGAGGCTCCCGGTTGGCCGACCGACGTGGGGCCGCCACAAGCTTGGCTGGGCGAGCCGGTGGCGATTAAGGAGCCCACCGCCGTCGCCTTCCGCCGGCAAAGCGGTGCCCATCTGCTACTCGTTGGACAGCGCGACGAGTCGGCCACGGGTATCCTGGCAGCCGCGATGTTCAGCCTTGGGGCTTGGCACCCGCGGGATCAGGCCCGTTTTGTGATCCTCGACGGTACACCCGCCGACTCGCCCTTGGCGGGAGCGTTGGCCCGCGTCACGAACGCCCTGCCGCACGACTGCCGCTGTGTCGATTACCGAGATGTGCCCCAGGCTATCGCCGAGTTGGCCGCCGAGGCCGATCGACGCCAAAGCGATGAATCAGCCCATTCCCCCGCCGTGTATCTCGTCGTCCTTGGCTTGCAGCGTTACAGGGTTCTGCGGCGAAAGGAGGATGACTTCTCCTTCGGCCGCTCGGACGAGGACCGCCCGCCCGATCCCGGCCGCCAGTTCGCCGATCTACTCCGCGAGGGCCCGCCACTGGGTATCCATGTCCTGGCCTGGGCAGACACCCCGGCCACACTGGATCGAACGCTTGACCGCCAGGCTCTTGGCGAGTTCGACAACCGTGTGTTGTTCCAGATGAGTGCCGCCGATTCGAGCAACCTGATCGATTCGCCCGCAGCCAACCGCCTCGGCTTGTACCGGGCCCTCTTCTTCAGCGAGGAACTCGGCCTGATCGAAAAGTTCCGGCCGTACGCCCTGCCTGCCGCCGATTGGCTCGCCCAGGCCGCCCTCCGCCTGACCAGCCGCCCGTAACGGCGTCCCCGCTGAAGCCGGGGTGCATCCGAATTTCAAGGGCACTGGGGGGCACTGGTCTGTACCCAGACCAGTGGCTGTCCGCATTTGGCCACGGGTCGGAGTACCGACCCATGCCACCCTCGATACTTCGCCTTTGGCAACTTGCCACTGAACGGCGGATGCACCCGTGAAACCGGCGCAGTCCCACGCTGCGCGTGCAACCGGCCGGCATCGCGGCTATGATGAATGATTACCGTACCCCGCGTATGGGGCGGAAGGCAACATCCACCAAGAAAGGTCTCGTATGAGAAGCCCGTTCATCCTCGCCGGCGCCGCCACGTTCACCCTGTTGGCGATTTCGGCGGCAACCGCCCAAACGACGAAACCCGCCGCCGCGACGCAACCGGGCGACACCGTGGCGGTCACGGTCAATGGTCACGCGATCATGGAAAGCCAGATCGAGGAAGTCCTGTTGGCCGGACTGCAGGGCCGCCAAGTACCGCCTCAGCAACTTGCCCAGTTCCGGCAACACTACCGGCCCCAAATCCTGAACATGCTCATGGATCGCTGGCTGCTCGACGAGCAGGTAGAGAAGGCTGAGCTCAAGGTCACGGACGAGGATCTGGCGAAGGAACTGAACCGCGAGCTGGAGCTGTACCTGAAGCGTGAGCAAATCTCTCGCGAGGACTTCGCGGAGCGCATCAAGGCGGCCATGAATATGTCCCTCGACGAGTTCCTGGCCAAGCGGGCAGGCGAACCCGGCTTCCGCCAGACCTACCTGCAGGCCAAGCTGATTGAAAAGAAGTTTCCGGACAGCGTGAAGGTTACCGACGACGAGATCCGCGCCCACTACGACGAGAATCTCGAAGAGCAGTACAAGAAACCCGAGATGGTCAAGGCCAGCCACATTCTGATCGGCACACAAGGCGCCGAGTCGCCGGAAGCCAAGGCGGAAGCCCGCAAGAAGGCCGACACTCTTCTGATCGAGGCCCGCAAGGACGGCGCTGACTTCGCGGCCCTGGCCGCTCAGCACTCCTCTTGTGGCTCCAAGACCCAGGGCGGCGATCTCGGCTTCTTCCCTCGCGAGGGGGCCATGGTCGAGCCCTTCGCCGCCACCGCCTTCGCCCTCAAGAAGGGTGAAATCAGCGATGTGGTTGAAACGCAGTTCGGTTACCACATCATCAAGCTGACCGATCGCCGTGAAGCGACAACCATTACTCTGGATCAGGCTCGTGAGGAAATTCGCGAGGAGATCAGGAGCGACAAAGTCGTCAAGCAAGAGCAGGAATATGCCGCCGAGCTGCGCAAGACGGCCAAGATCGACTACCCGGACAAGGCCGGCGCGGCCGCTACCCAGCCCGCGGCAGTGCCGTCCTCCAAAATGGAATAGGGGCCTGCGGCGTCACCTGAACGCCCTCTGATTCCCCTGTTGTCGTTGCGGCATCGGACCTCAGCGACCTCGCTCGAGCTTCATCTCGCCGGTGAATGTGTGGCACCGGACCTCGGCGAGCTCGGTCGAGCCGCGTCTCGCTGGTGGGCGTGACAGCATTGGATGGATACCCCGAAGGAAGGAACCTGACGTGAGCTGGCAGGATCGCCCGTACGCCCACCACGACCCCGACCCACCGACGCGCAGGCAGCCGGTCTATCAAGGCCCCGGCATGGAGCCCTTGAGCACGACCACCAGCATCATCATCGCCAACGCGGTGGTCTTCTACCTGATGTTCATCTCGCCGAACAGGGCTTTGGCCCAGCGCATCACCGAGTTCGGCGTAATGCAGGCCCAGGCCGTGTGGCATGGACAGGTGTGGCGTCTCTTCACCGCCACCTACATGCACGCCAATCTCAACCACATCCTGCTGAACATGCTCGGCTTGTACTTCCTCGGGCCGGCCCTCGAGCGTCGCTGGGGCCGACGCCAGTTCTTCCTTGCCTACACCATCGGCGGCATCGCGGGCAACATCGTGCTCACGATCGCCGGCCTGCTCGGCTTCCTCGATCCGCTCACATTCGGCGTCGGGGCTTCCGGAAGTGTGCTGACCCTGTTGGGTGCGGCCGCGGTCCTCTTCCCGGAGGCCGAGATCTACGTGTACTTCCTTCTTCCCGTCCGCATCCGCACCTTCGTTGTCGCTTACTCCGCTTGGTTCGTCTACAACATCGTCAGCCGGGGAGCCAACTACGGCGGCGACCTGTGCCATGTGGCCGGGCTGATCGTCGGGCTGGCCTGGGGCTTCTCGGGCGGCGTGTCCATCTCCGGTCGACACCGTACCGCCGCGGACCCACGCTCGATGATCGCTCGTGCCCGCACGCTGCTACGACTCCGTGCGCCCAACACCGGCACACCCGACCCGCCGCAGCGTCACGGCCAATTCCCGCTCCGTCAGCAGGAGACTTCGCTCTCCGATATACCCTCTAAACCGCTACGCAGCGCCGAGGCGCTCGACGAAGTTCTCGCAAAAGTGGCCCAGAGCGGTATCGAGAGTCTCTCGCCCGAAGAACGGGCCATCCTCATCGACGCAGCCCGACACCGCGACGTCCGCCAAACCGACTGACCCACGGGCCCCGAGCGCCAGCCACAACGAGCCCAGATCGCGAGCGAGCGGTTCCCAACGAGCCCCAAGCGCGAGCGCGGGGTGGGCAGCGTGACGACCACGCCCCCCCGCCAACCCGTTCCCGCCATCGCCATCCTCGCGGTTTGGCCACGTCGCTGACGCTCCACCATCCCGTCGCTCGCGCTCCGGGCTCGTTGGCGCACCCAACGAGCCCCAAGCGCAAGCGCAGGGTGGGCAGCGTGACAACCACGCCCCCCGCCAACCCATTCCCGGCATCACCAACCTCGCGGTTCGGCCACGTCGCTGACGCTCCACCATCCCGTCGCTCGCGCTCCGGGCTCGTTGGCGCAATCCGTCGCTCGCGATCTGGGGTCGTTGGCGCTTTCCGGCGTTCTCATCCCCTACGAGCCCCAAGCGCGAGCGCGGGGTTCCTGCGTCCCCCGGTGGGTCGGAACCGAGTATCGCTGTACTTCCTGCTGACGCCTGAGTATCCTCCTTCACATGCCCAGACCTCTGGCCTATTTCCTGACGTGGACGTGCTACGGAACCTGGTTGCACGGCGACGCCCGCGGCTCCGTCGATCTCGACCATAACGCCCCCGGAACGCCATACCTGCCTCCATACCAACAACGTATGCGAACCACCGCTCAGGCCCTGCATCACGCGCCCGTCAACCTCGACCAGCAGGCTCGCGAGCTGGTGACGCGAACCATCCTTGAACACTGTACCATCCGCGGATGGACGGCACACGCCCTGAATGTCCGGACCAACCATGTCCACATCGTCGTCACCTGCCCCAGCTACCGTCCAGAGGTGGCGATGAATCAGTTCAAATCCTGGTGCACCCGCCACCTCCGCGAGGCCGGCTTGGTGAGCATGGCCACTCAAGTGTGGACGCATCACGGGAGCACCCGCTACCTCAACAGCGAAGCCAGCCTCGCAGCGGCGATGGATTACGTGGTGTACGGTCAGGACCGGCACGTCCCTTGAGTGCGATCCTCCAACTCCATGAGAACGTTCGTTGCGATGTCTTGGCTACGTCGCTGACGCTCCACTGATCCCGTCGCTCGCGCTCCGGGCTCGTTGGCGCTTTCCCGCGTTCTTATCCTCAACAAGTCCCGAGCGCAGGCCAGCGCTTCCCAACGAGCCCCAAGCGCGAGCGCGGGGTGGGCAGCGTGACGACCACGCCCCCCCGCCAACCCGTTCCCGCCATCGCCATCCTCGCGGTTTGGCCACGTCGCTAACGCTCCACCATCCCGTCGCTCGCGCTGCGGGCTCGTTGGCGCACCCAACGAGCCCCAAGCGCGAGCGCGGGGTGGGCAGCGTGACAACCACGCCCCCCGCCAACCCATTCCCGCCATCACCAACCTCGCGGTTTGGCTACGTCGCTGACGCTCCACCATCCCGTCGCTCGCGCTCCGGGCTCGTTGGCGCAATCCGTCGCTCGCGCTCCGGGCTCGTTGGCGCTTTCCGGCGTTCTCATCCTCAACAAGTCCCGAGCGCAGGCCAGCGCTTCCCAACGAGCCCCAAGCGCAAGCGCGGGGTGGGCAGCGTGACGACCACGCCCCCCGCCAACCCATTCCCGGCATCACCAACCTCGCGGTTTGGCCACGTCGCTGACGCTCCACTGATCCCGTCGCTCGCGCTCCGGGCTCGTTGGCGCAATCCGTCACTCGCGTTCCGGGCTCGTTGGCCTAATGCCTCGCTCGCGCTCCGGGCTCGTTCGCGTGATTCGTCGCTCGAGATCCGGGCTCGTTGACGCAATCCGGCGCTTGCGTTCGGGGCTTGCTGGCCTTCTCGGTCAAGTCTGGAGTCGCGGCGCGACGGGCTCACGCGGAAGGTACTGGCCACCACAGCCCTGCCCAATAAAGCGGTAGTTCTCGACAAGCTGACGCCCGCGGCTGAAGGTGTGCTCCGCGAAGCCTGCCAACGACCAGCCCTGGTAGGGATTCCAGTCACAGTGCGTTTCCATCTTCCGCCAGTCGACCTTGATCTTGTGGGTGGGATGGATGATCGCCAGGTCGGCATCGCTGCCCGGCTGGATCACACCTTTGCGTGGATAGAGCCCCATCAGCCGGGCGGGGTTGGTGCAACAGGCGGCCACAAGCTGCCGCAGCGTCAGCCGGGCGGCGAGCACGCCGCGCGTATAGATCAGCGGCACCATCGTCTCCAGACCGGGCATGCCGTTGGGCAATTTCGTCCAGTCGCCGCCCCAGCGATCTTTCTGTGCCCGAGTGAAACTGCACGTATCCGTGGACACGACCGCGACCTCGCCGCGGCGCAACCCCTGCCAAAGCCGCAGTCCATCGGCCTCGGTCTTGACCTGCGGGCTCGTCGCGTACAGGTGGCCATCCTTCCCGCGGAACACCGACTCGTCGAGCACGAGGTACTGCGGACAGGTTTCCGACCAGACGTCGATGCCGCGGCGGCGAGCATGGCGCACCAGGTCGGCCCCCTCACCGGTGGACATGTGCACGATGTATAGCCGACCGCCGGTCACCTCGGCCCACTTGATGGCCCGTTGGATGGCCTCGGCCTCGATGAAGCTCGGTCGCGTCATCGCGTGCAGAAGCACACCATGACGCTTCATCGCCGCCGGGTGGTGCTGCCGGGCGACGAGCAGATCGAGCACGGCACACGATTCCGCATGCACCAGCAATGTGCCGCCGACTTGCCGCATCATCTCCAGGGCCCCGAAGATCTGCCCGTCGTCCGATTGCCAGCCCTCGCGGGCGTAAATCATGAACTGCTTGAACGTCGGGATGCCCAACCGGACCATCTCCGGCACCTGCCGCAAATGCCGTTCGCCACGCGTCAGGCACATGTGGAAGCCGTAGTCGATGTGGCTCACACCGTCGGCCTTCCTGATCCAGTTGTCGAAGGCATCGTGCAGGGTGTCGTCACCGTAGGGCGTAGCAAAATCGATGATCGTGGTTACCCCCCCACGGGCGGCGGCACGGGTACCGCTGTCAAAGTTGTCAGAGGTGACCGTATCGCAGACCGCCAGATCGAGGTGCACGTGCATGTCGATGGCACCGGGCAGAACGTAGCGTCCGGCAACGTCAACGATCCGGGTGGCCGGGCTTGCCTGACGTGCCAACCCCTTGGCTACAGCGACGATCCGCTCACCGCGGATAGCGACGTCCGCGCGCTGTTTGCCCTCCGCGGAAACCACGGTGCCGCCCGCGATCACGGTGTCCCAATTCAAGAATCACCGTCCTCCCTGTTGCCCGTCACGGTATGCGAGACATCGCGCATCCGCAGCCGACCGAGAAGAGGTAAACTCGCAAATGGTCGCTTGCCCGGGTTGGACGTCCGATACTCCGGCACCGCCCCTTCTGTAACATCCTCGACCGCTACCAGCACATCGGGGTCGATCTGCCTGGCCATGCGGACAATGTTCTGGGTCTGGCGTCGGGGCACAATCACCAGGCAAACGGAGACCGGCCCTCTTCCCCCGCTGCCCACCAGCGTGGTCACACCCAGGTCGGCGAACCGGAGCCGCTCGGCGACCGCGTGGGCCGCGCCACGCGAGATGAGCTGCACGACCTGCATGCCCATCGCCAGCCGGCCCTCAATCCACATGCCCACCGCGTTACCCGTCGCGAAGCCGCCCGCGTAGGCGAACACGTTGATGAGACGATCCAGATGGGCGAATACGCCGGAGACCGCCGACAGCCAAATCAGTATCTCGAAAAAGCCAAGGACGACCGCCAGTTTGCGCCGCCCGCGGGTCACGCAGATAAGCCGAACCGTCCCGATGGAGACATCGCAAATCCGCGCACAGAAGATCAGCAGTGGCAGCCACGCGCCCACATCCGGTAAGACTCCGAAGCCCAACGTCATGGCCGAACCGTGCCTCCTCTCCTGGAACACCCTCGCCGGCCTCTCTGAATCCTACTGCAAGGCCCGTACGATGCAAACGACCGCAAGTGCTGGCCCCTGCGACGGGTGCATCCGCCGTTCAGTGGCAAGTTGCCAAAGGCGAAGTATCGAGGGTGGCATGGGTTGGTACTCCGATCATCATCATCGGCACATTCGTAAATCGCTCCGAGGGCGAAGCATCGAGGGTGGCATGGGTCGGTACTCCGACCCGTGGCCAAATGCGGACAACCACTGGTCTGGGTACAGACCAGTGCCACCCAGTGCCCCTGAAATTCGGATGCACCCCCGCCTCACCCGCCCGGAAGCCCTCGGCCGAGCGCCTTCTCGCCGCACGGTTGGAGAACGCGGAAACATCGGATACCTTGAAGCCGTGCGCGTTGACGCCACATTCGGCCGTCGCAACGGTTCCTTCGAAACGGATCGGATATGACCAAGCCCACAGACGTTCGCGTTGTCAGCACCGCCCTGTACTTCATCCCCGTGCGGACGCGCGTACCTCTTAAGTTCGGCCCCGAAACCCTGACCCACGTGACCTGTGCCCGTGTCCGCGTCGAGGTGGAAGACCGGCAAGGCCGCCGGACCTGCGGCTGGGGCGAGACACCGCTGAGCGTGCAATGGGTCTGGCCGAGCACGCTGCCCTACGAGCCGCGCCACGACCGGCTCAAACAGTTCTGCGTCGCCCTGGCGGATGCCTGGCAGCGCTTCGAGCAACAAGGCCACCCCATCGAGGTCGGGCATGACTTCCAGGAGCAGGTTCTGCCCAACCTGCTCGCGGAGGCCAACGCCCGGGCCGCCGACCCCATGCCCTGGCTGGCCGCGTTGGTCTGCTGCTCGCCCTTCGACATTGCCCTGCACGACGCCTACGGGAATCTGCTCGGCAAACCCGTCTATCAAACCTATGCTCGCGAGTACATGAACCGCTGCCTTGCCGACTTCCTCACCCCCGCCGAGGGCGGCAACGTCGATTTCCGCGGCCAGTTCCCCGATGCCTATCTGCTTGCCGACCCGCCGCAAGAACTGCTCGCCTGGCACTTGGTGGGCGGGCTCG
>Ga0209612_1001774_pt1 | contig 16751 bp, 15 predicted proteins | sample BioC12SIPDNA_FD_185746 | JGI IMG/M metagenome (GOLD analysis project Ga0209612, IMG submission 185746) | Anaerobic biogas reactor microbial communites from Washington, USA - Biogas_R1_B C12 SIP DNA (SPAdes) (version 2) | ecosystem: Engineered > Bioreactor > Anaerobic > Unclassified | place...
TTCTGACCAAAGTAGCCCAAATAGGCGCCAAGGTTAATGGTTGTTGTAGTTTTTCCAACCCCACCTTTTTGATTTACGACCGTGTATATCTTGCCCATGCTATCCTGTTAAATGATTTGTATTTTGGCTAATTCAATTTCGGTTGGGGTCGGCATGCTTTCAGTGTATCTGCGTGTTACAGAATTGGCTGCAAGTTCTACCGCAAAGCGGGCAGCTTCCCAGGGGTCGCGGGTTGCATAAAGACGATGGAAGAAGCAAGCGGCAAAAATATCTCCCGCGCCAGTATCGTCAACAAGGTCCCTTTGCGGAGCTTTGAAATTGCGGACGTCATTTTTCCAATAAACCCGGGCACCCTCTCTGTTTTCAGTGACCACAAGTAATTTGCATAAACCGGCAAATTCCTCAATAAGTCGTTCATCACTTTGTAAATCTTCGAAAGAAAGTACCACCGCGTGCGCTTTGGGTAGCAGGGTTTCTTTTTCCAACCAGTCAGAAAAACTCACTTTTCCGCCCTGATCGACTGAACGCAGCATCCCCTGGGGAGTCAGGCAAATCAGGCTGTCCGGAAAAAAATCAAACAAGTCTGCTGAAATTTCCGAGATAATTGGTCCCAGGTGCACAATTGGAGTTTGTCTCCAAAGAGTTGGGATGTCTGAAGCAGTAATCAGAGAAGCCTGGCTGTAACAGTATTGTATCCGTCCTTCAGGCGTTGAGATGTTTTCAAAACAGGTGGAAACGGCGTGGTTTTTGTTGACAATTTGAAGCGCGTCCAGGTCTGATAAATCCAAATCTTGCCTACAGCTTGTAACGATTCCGACTTGGTGACCCAGTTGGTGAGCGGTGAGACCAGAAAAACTCGCAGTTCCGCCTAGCTTGATGGATTTGTCCCTCTGAATGTCAGCGGTAACATGACCGATCATGAGGTAATTGATTGGTTTTATGCTGGTCAATTGATTCATTTAAACATTAATCTACTCTTTCAAAGATTAAAAATTATAGCATGGAACATGCGTTTGAAGCCTAAGGATCGAGAATAAGGCTCCAGCTTAGTTAAAAAAGTATCGACAAAGTGGTATATTTGCATATGAGGAAAGTTCAGGTAAAGATATGTTCGAAGATCGTCTTACTTATCGCAAGGCTTTGGATGATTTTCGCCGCTTCAGAAGAAAAGCCGCCATGGAAAGATTTTGGGCTGGAGTGCGTGGAGAATCGCTGGATTTGCTGCCTTTTGATGAGGTTTCCTCCAAACTTCGGGCTGTAAGCAAGACCAATTTGGGGGTGCAGCAGGTTCCCTTAGCCAACATTATTGGAAGTGTGAATAGAACCTCTGATTTCGACCGGGATTTCCGCCCGCTCAGTGATGACGACCAGAACCGTTGGGCAAATGTCAAGACGGTTATGACCAGTTCAAAGACCCAGGGCGTTCCCCCTGTTTCTCTGTATAAAATCGGCGATGCCTATTTTGTAATGGATGGAAATCACCGTGTTTCAATTGCCAATGAAATGGGAATGGATTCGATTGAAGCTTATGTGACGGAAGTTAAAACCAAAGTAAGTCTATCCAGCTCATTTACCTTGGATGAATTGGTTGAAAAAGCAGCTCTGGCAGATTTTTTGGAAGATACCCATCTTGATCGCATTCTGCCGGGTATCGATTTGAGCTTGAAACGGATCGAGAATTATTCTTTATTAAAAGAACATATCAATGTTCACCAATACTACATGGGCATTGAGCAAAACCGTGAAGTTAGTTTTCAAGAGGCAACAGTTGATTGGTATGACAAGATCTACACGCCTGTGGCAGAGATCATCGAAAATTCAGGTCTGCATCAGGAATACCAGGACTTAACAACAACCGATTTGTATTTGTGGGTTTTGGACCAGCAACAAATTTTGCAGGAAGAGATAGGCACCTCGATCAAAACCGAGAATGTAGTTGATTATGTTGCCAGCCAGGATGGCAAGGAAACAAGCAAGACCGGGACAACAACTGATGAGGAAAGGGAGATTATTCTGACCGAATCCGAACCTCAACAGCCGGATTGTTTGTTCAGAGACATTATGGTTTCGATCAGCGAATCTGATTCCGACTGGATTGCTTTAGAGCAAGCCATGCTTGTCAACCGCTGTTCTAATGGCTCGATTTTGGGTATCCATGTGCTGAGCGAATCGTCTGAGCAAAAAGAGAAAGATTTGCTTCCGGACGAGAATGAATTTTCTGAAAGAATAAGTAGCAGAGGTATGAAGGGCAGGCTCCTGACAGTTTCAGGGGACATCAGCAAAAGTTTGCGCGATTACAGTTTACTGACTGATTTGATGGTACTCAAATTGACTTTTCCGCCGGGAGGTTCCGTTTTTGACCGGCTTTCGTCAGGCATTATCACCTTACTGCAAACCAGTCGACGTCCGGTTCTCTTTGTCAAAGAAGACCCTTTGGTCGTGAGCAACATTCTGCTCTTGTATGATGAAAGAGAAAAAAGCCGGGAGGCTTTGTTCATCTCAGCTTATTATGCCGCGCGCTATGGCTGCAGCCTATCCATCGGCATTCCAAGCAAAGAGGGCAGCGCTTCAGTGAAGAGCATGGATTTTGCGCATGAATATTTGTCTGCTTTAGGAGTTCAGTTTGAAAGCTGTTTCCTGGATCAGGAAAAAATTGAGCAAGAATTGCCGGTTCTGATTGAGCAGAAGCAATTTTCAACCGTGATCATGGGTGGATATGAGAGTGGGGGATTGTTGGATCGAATTTTTGCTTCAAACGTGGATAAAGTTCTTGAGATAGCTGATGTGCCGGTTTTAGTCTGTCAATAAATCATTTCGTTTTAGTACCAGCATGGTGTAATCATCTTCAATTGGACGTCCTTGTAAATAAGCGTTCAATTCTTTTTTGACGGCGGATATCACAATTTCCGGCTCTTTTCCGGCATTTAATTCCAAACATTTGGGAAGATGTAAGGACCCAAACTGGAGACCGTCTTCGTTTGCTGGTTCGCTTATGCCATCGGTGTACAAGAATAGCGATTGGCCTGACTTCAATTGCAGAAACTCATCCGAAAGTTTAATCGGATCAAGCAGCCCCAAAGCGATGCCGCCCATGTTTAGTTTTTGAGCTGAATTTGTTGCTGAATCCAAGAGGTAAGGGGGGTTGTGTCCGGCTATGCAGTAACTCAGTTCACCAGTGGCGGTATCCAAAATGAGGTAGATCAAGGTGACAAAGAACGATTGGCTTGAGTCGAGTTGAAGCAGTTGATTGACCCTTTCCAAAGCCCTTGCGGGGGAGGTGAATTCCTGGCTGACAGCCCGGAGAAGAGTTCTTGAGACGGTCATATAGAGAGACGCGGCCAGTCCCTTGTCAGAAACATCGGCTATTATCAAGCCAAATTTGGTCGGACTCAAAGGGATAACGTCATAAAAATCGCCGCCTACTTGCCTGGCAGTGTTCCAGTCCACCGCCAGCTGGTAACCCGGAATTTCAGGCAATTTTTCGGGTAAAAAGGTTTTCTGGATCCGCCTGGCTAAACCTAATTCCTGTTCTGTTTCCTTGCGTTTGAGCTCAATTTGCTTTAAACGATCATTTTGCAAACCGATAGCAATTTGGTAAGACGCACGTTTCAGAAAATCAATTTTTTTATAGCTGAACTCATATTCTTTATCAACAGCCAATAGAAATCCATAATGTTCAATGCCAATATCTAGACTGAATATCTGAGTGCAATCACTACTTGATTGAGCATGATTAGGCTGCGTTGAGATCAATTTTGAGACCAAATTACCAGGTCTTTTTTCTGGTCCGGAGGAAGTTGGATTTTCCAAAAGAGTTCTGATCTTCTCTTCAGAGAAAGCGAGCCCGACTGAATTTTCAAAGCTCTCGTTGAGTTGCACACAGGAAAGCAAATCATGCACAATATATTCTTGTTCCTGTTGGTCAAGGATCAGCAAGACCAGGGAGGAGATCCCACTTTCTGAGAAAATTCGGTAACAGGTGTTACTAACGGCTTCCTGGATATTTTTGGTCTGAACAAAAAGGTTGCCTAATTCAAGCAGTTGTTTTGAGATTCGGCTTTCCTCTTGTTTTTCCTGCAACATGAGAATATTTTGGAGGCTGATGGCGGCCTGTTGTGCTACTCCGTTCAGGATCGCCAAACGTTGTTGGTCGAGGACGGATTCAGGAGGCACTTGCTGGTAGGGTTCGTCGCTGAGATGCAGCAAAAACCCCAGGGTCTGTTCCTGGATTCGCAATGGAAAGGTCAGCAGGGTGCTTTCTCCTGTAAGCTGGGGAAAAAGCGAGAGTAAAGCAGGGAATGACTTCAAGGGCGCGGCGGATAAGACCTCTCCGGTTTTGATGTTTCCGACCAATGTTTGGCGGTCAAGGTCCAGTGGAAGAGAGCCGATTGGGCAAATGGTTCCAGGACAGTAGAGGTTAGGCAGTGTCAGGATGCTCGGATTCTCAGTTTCCAAAGCCAGAGCAACCGATTTGCCCCCGATGAGCTCCAGTAAAATTTCGCCAATTTTGTCGGTCAGCTCTTCAATACTGGTCAGATTTTTGGTTTCAAGAGCCAGATCAAGCAAGATGGAGGTGAGCCAGGCTTGGTTTTGTTTTTCTTCTTCGAGGCGTTGTTTTTCCATCGCGTTGGCGATGTAATCCGCAAACGTTGAACAAATATTTAAGGAATCCTCTCCATAACGACCGGCTGACGCCACGTGCATGCTTATCACGCCGTAGAAAAGATCATGATTACAAATCGCCCCTGCAATGGCTGAAAAATCATCAGGTAACTCAAGCAGTTCCACCAGAGGGTCGGTAAAAGGCGCTTTCGGTTTGAAGAGAGATAAGCTCTTGCAGTCGGCGCCTGCAAACCAAACCGCAGGATTTGCCTTCAAAGCTTCCGGTACAAGATTGCTTGTCGGTTTGGCGCTCCATTTGTACTTTAGTTCCATAGCATTCCCGTCTTCTTCAGGGAGCCAGACTCCAATAAAATCGACCGGAAGAAGGTTTGGAAGTTTTGCCAGGATCGTGTTGATGAGGTGGTCTAACTCAAGGTTTTCAGAAATCAATTCTGCGATTTCACGGTAGGTCTCAGCCAGGTTCCGACGCCACTGGGCAGACTTGTACAAGTTGGCATTCCTGAGGGCACTGGCGATGGTCAGGGATAAGGTTTCGAGCAGTTCGATATCCTCAGCCGAAAAAGCATTTACTTGGTCGCTTTGAAGATCCAATACTCCCAGCAATTCCCCGCCAAATTGGAGCGGCAAACTCAACTCTGAACCAGCACGCGACCCAGTCAGCGAATCCGGTTTAAAGCGATCATGTTTTGATACATCATTGGAGAGTTGAAATTTACCGGTTTGTGCTGTCAGGGAGATCAACCCAGTCTGGGAAGGGACAGGAAAGGAAATCTTATTTTGCTCGTAGTAGGCGGCTCTAGAGCCGCTGCCGGCTTTGTAAACCAGTGATTGGGAAACGTAATCAAGAATAAAGATATGAACGAAAGGATAGGAGAATTCGCTGTGGATCAGGCCGGCAACTTTTGCCAGAAGTTGGTCAAGCTCAAGCGTGCTGCTGATAGACCGATTGAACTCAGAAATGATCCGCAGGGTCTCAATTGGAAGAGAGTCAGATTCTTCAGTCTGGTTTTGCGTATCTTCTTCAGGAGAGTCTTCTTCTGGATCGCTTGACTTAAATCGCTTGACCAAGGTCAGCCGGTTGGTGAGTTGATCAATTCTTTCATAAGCCACTTCATCCATCAGCTGGCGGATCAGGTAAACTCCAAGTCCGCGTTCTCGTCTTTGCTCAAGCGGACTGTCAAGATCCGGCGGGGGCACATCTTCCGGATCAAAAGGCAAGCCGTGGTCTTCCAACAGGATGGTCATTCCGTCCTTGTTAGTGCTCAACTTGACAACAAATTCTTCTTCAGTAGCTGAGGGATAAGCGTGATCGATGATATTGGAGCAAGCTTCATCCACAGCCAGATCGATTTCGTATAGTTGTTTTGAGGAAAACCCTAACTCTTCCGCGAAAGAGCGCACCAATTCTGAGATTGGCAACAAACTACTTTTTTTTGCTGGAAAGATAGCGGAAGTCATCAATGATTCCTTAAGTAAGAGGCATTATAACATGCCAATCGGGTAAAATAGACCCATGGATTCTCAACAGAAAAAGATAGGCATCAACCAGCTGGCCGAAAATGACCGACCGCGTGAAAGGCTTTTAGCTGAAGGCGTTCAGGCTCTGACCAATGGCGAGTTGTTGGCCATTTTGTTGAATAGTGGCTCGGTGGACGCCAGCGCGATCGATCTTGCCAATCAGTTATTGAACGATTTAGGCGGCTTCAGCGGGATCCACCGGGAAGAAATTTCACGCTTGCTTGAATTTAAAGGGATTGGTGAAGCCAAAGCAGCCCGGATCAAAGCGGCTGTTGAGGTTGGTCACCGACTGTCAAAAGAAAGTGAACAACCCGCAATCTTCATCAAAACACCTGAAGATATAGCTGACTTGGTGGGGCATGAAATGAGGGGCATGAACCAGGAAGAGCTTTGGGTGATCCTGCTGAATTCGCGCAATAGATTTTTGGGCAAAGAGCGGCTGTACAAAGGCTCCCAGGATGCCACAACAGTGCGCGTAGCCGAAATATTCAAGACCGCCGTCAGAAAAAACGTCTATGCCATCGCCCTGGTGCACAATCATCCTTCTGGCAACCCTTCAGAAAGCCCGGAAGATGTCAATTTGACCAGGGCGGTCATCCAGGCGGGTTCTATTCTGGATATCCGTTTACTGGATCACATCATCATTGGCACGCTTGATTTTGGGTCGATCAGAAGAAACCACCCTGATTTGTGGGCGTAATTCAAAACGACTTGTTCGTACTTTTCCTAAGATTTAGAAAAACCGCTGGTCACAACCAGACCAGGTCCAACATGGACAATGATAGCCGGTGGGGCGGTAAAGACGGGAATTTCTGAGAGTCCCAATCGGAGTTTTAAGGGCTCGGAAATCTGATCAACCAAAGACTGGGAGTCACATTGTCCTATGGTCAGGTAGGCCTCCGGATTGTTTTCAGACATGGAAACATTCAGTTCAACCATTGCCCTGATGGCTTGCTTGAGGGAGCGGACTTTATCATAGGGCTCAACCTGCCCATCTCTGAGCGTGAGGATCGGTATGATCTGAAGTATGGAGCCGATCAGTTTTGTCGCTCCTCCGATCCGACCTCCTTTGTGTAAATATTCCAGGGTTGGCACGAGAAAATAGGTCTGGTCTCTTGAAGCCAAGTCCTTGACCTTTTCAAGCAATTCATCAATTGGCAGACCTTGATTGGCCCATTTGCTGGCACATTGGACCAGTGTTCCCAGGTTGCAGCCAATGGTTTTTGTGTCGATGATGTGGATTTGATCTGATTGAAATTCTTGCGACGCGATGAGAGCCGAGCGATATGTGCCGCTCACTTTTGATGATGGGGCAATGACCAGGGCTGTATCTCCATTTTTAAGGATCCGTTCAAAAATTGGCTGGTACATGGCGGGTGGAGGGGCTGCGGTGCCGGGTAATTGTTCGGAGGCGCGAAGTTTTCTTAAGAATTCTTCAGTGCTTAATTCAAAGTCATCTCTAAAAGAATGATGATTAAAATTCACGATTTGAGGAACAAAATCGATTTGCATTTTTTGCATTAGGCTAACGGGTAAGCTGCACGTGGTGTCAGCTACGATTTTAATCATTCCTCGCCTCTTCTGAAAGTTGATTATAAATTAGGTAAAGCTTTTTATAGACGGGTTTTACAATTCGGGCAAATAACTTCTTTTTTATCGACCACAAAACCACAAGTTGGGCAGGTCATAGGTTGAACATCCCCCAATGGAGCCCCACAGGCCAGGCATCTTGCAGAGGCAATTGGGTTGGCCGTATTGCAGAACGGACAAATGGTTCGGCTCAGACGTTCTGAGAGGGCTTGCCCGGTCCCAAATTGCCTGGCGGTCTGATCAACAACCTCCCAAATTTTGTCTTCGAGCATGATCGATTCAACATCCTGAGCGATATCATCCAGACGGTTGAGCAAGGAAAGTGGGTTGCGAACAGCGCTGATGGCTGTGTACCCCAGGCTTGCTGCCAGGCCAAACCAATTTTGTTGACCAAGCGTGATACTAATCCCATCGGCAACTTTTGATATCGTCGCGGTCATAGCAGTGCGGCCGCCTGATCTCTGATGAGGTCTGGTGGCAATTTGCACAGCCAAATCCTGCTCATTGCCAATTTGCTGGACAATATAATTGCCTCGATCAAAACTCGCCATCAAATTTCTGGCAATCAGACGAGGGTCCAAATCTCCGTGATAAATTCTTGTGGTCATGCCTTTGTCTCTTTTTGACTCATTGGTTTAGATTATAATCGGAATGTGCCTGAGGTATATTGATGAACAAGGAAAACAGAAGACTTAAGACCTTTCTCCCGGTTATGATCGCTTTCGTGATCCTGTTTTTTGTGAGCCTCCTGCCAAGTTTGAATCAAGCGGTATGGGCTCAGTTCCCCACCGTTTCCATTCCTACAGTGACAAGTTCTCCCCGGGGACTTTACGTCCGCGCGGTCGGAGATGTGGAAAACCCCTTAAATGTGCGCAGCTATCCTTTTTCGACTTCCACCCGGGTTGGTGTTTTTCTGGTCGGGCAGGAAGCTAAAGCTTATGGCTATTATGGCGATTATGTCATGATCGATTATGCCGGGGCACCCGATAACAAGGGCTGGATCCTCTTAAACCGGGTTGAGGTTTTTGGCGGTTCACTGCCCATGCTGCAAGCTCCACCCACAGAGACACCTTCCATCACAAAAACGATTGACCCTACTTTGGCTGCTCAATTTGTGATCACCGCTATCCCGAGCCGCCTGCCCACCTACACCGAGCCGCCTGCTTTGCAAATCCCCACTTACCCATCAGAAACTGGCGCGACCGCCACTGGCGGCATTCCCATGGGCTATGTCATTTTTACTTTGGCTGGTTTGGGCTTGTTTCTGACTTTGGTAGCTGTTTTGCGCCGGGGCTAAACTTTCTTCATTCCTTATTCATAAGCGAATATTTGGAAATACGTTTGAGACTATTTATCAGCGAAAAGGACTCTTTTAACGTTTCCAATTCCGCTTCCATTGCCCGATAACCCTCATCAAAAAGCTCACTCGGATCGACTTTTTGCAGCATGGCAAACTGACCAACGACTGGTTTGACCAAGACATCGGGTTTGCTGGAATCAAGAGTTAATTCAGTCAGGCGGTCTGATCCCAGTTCAATCCCAGCGCTCATGGCGCGTAAGGGTTCGCCGAAGCGGGACTTGGTGATCCGTTCAAGCAGAGCTTCAGGAAATTTATCAGGGATAATCGCGAGACTTTCGTAAGGCGAGTAATTTTCCGGCTTTGTGTGCAAGGCTATTGCTACAATGGGCAGCGATGGATCGAAAGACCTGGCTGCTTTGACTGGTACCGGGTCGAGAATGCCTCCGTCAATCAGGACGTCATCACCATGGTGGGGAAAGACTCCAGGAATGGCGATGGTTGCTAAAATGCCATCCATAACAAGCCCTTCATGAATAAGGGTTTCTTCCCCTGTTTTAAGACTTACAGCTGTTACACAAAATTGAATCGGCAGATCGGTAAAATTTTTCTTATCCAGGAAATTTTCAAGAACTTTTTGGAGTCCAAGCGTTCCAACCAAAGAGGCGGAAGCGTTCGGTTCCCGTTTAAAACTGGGACTTTCAAAAAAAGCCTCAACTGCCTCGAGTATTTTTCGGGGATCGTGCCCCGCGGCAACTGGCGCGCCAAACATGCCGCCTGCGCTCGAGCCTGCGATACCAACGATTTCGTAATGATTATCCAACAAGCACTGCACAACGCCTAGATGGGCTATTCCCCTTACGCCTCCACCACCAAGAGCAAGTAATATTTGTTTTGCCATAGTATCCTCATTCAAAATTATACTCGCAAGAGTTACTGGTGGTTGTTTGTTGAAAAATGATGAAAATTCTGTTTGATTGTATAATTGTGCCAGGTTGGAATAAAAAATTGAATTGCCGTGAAGATACCGGACGCTCCGGTTTTGACTCAAACATGATGACTGACGACAAAAAACCCTCCCAAGATCACAGTTCAACCTGGTACGTTTTGCGCTGCAAACCAAATTTCGAATTTATTGCCTGGCAGCAGCTGGAACAGAAAAGTGTTGAAGGTTATTTGCCTGCCTTAAATGTGAAACCGGTCAATCACCGCTCGCGAACCCAAAAACCGTATTTTCCAGGTTATTTGTTCGTCAAAGGGGAGATGGCTGAGTTGTATGCCAAACGAATTGGCTTGATGCGTGGGGTCATTGGACTGGTCAAATTTGATGGGGTCCCGGCCTCAATTCCTGAGGAGATCGTTGAAGTGATCAGACGGCAGGTCAAGCGGGAAAACCAAAAACAAGGCCAGGCTCCCAGTGGATTTATTCCCGGAGAGAAACTCTGGATCGACGACCCGCTTTTGCAGGGCATTGAGGCTCAGTTTGAGCGTTGTATCAATGGAGAAGAACGGATCTGTGTTTTGCTGACCTTATTGAAGGGGCGAACCATACGGATGGAAGTGCCCGCGGCAATTGTAAAGAGGCGCGTCAGCTAAGCGCAATAACCTTGTGGGGGGCGGCCATAATTGTAATTTCCTTTTCTGACATCAGGCATGTCGGAGGGGCGGAGGCGTGGCTGGAAACAGTGAAAAATAAGAAATTCCATCAGAAAAATCGGCTAATAATCAGCACCTGTCTTTCAGTCTTACTTACACTGAGTTTGGCCTTGCTGTTGACTAGCTGTAATTTCCCTCGGGCAGCGTTGGTTAAGATGACCCCGCAGGCTGTTAGTGCGACCCCTGAGGTCCTTGAAAAACTAAGTCCAGACCAAACTTTGGACCCGGAAGCTTATTCCAAATTCCCGGAAGAAGCAGGTGATGCCCCTGTGCTTTTCACACCAGTTGCCTTGGAGAAAGACACTCAGTCCGAGCCGGGTACCAACAAGGGACCAACAACTGCTGCTGGATCTGAAGGAGTCTGCGGACGCAGTGGCAGCATGACCTTGCTCCTCTTGGGTATTGATGAGCACTCCCAGGCAGACGCCATCCGCGTCATCAGGATCGATTTTGATGATGGCAGCGTCAGACTGATCTCGATCCCCAGGGATTTTTACATCCCCATAGTCGGTTTTGAGAATTATGGCATCCGGTTGGGTCGAATCAACGCCACTTTTGGTTACGGAGAATATTTTCTCGGCAGTGGCTCAGGCGCAAGTTCGCTCGCGGAAAATCTTGAGTACAACTTCGGAATTCTAATCGATCATACTTTTGTGCTTCATCTGCAAACCATCGCAAATTACATCGATGCCATCGGTGGGATCACGGTCAACCTTGAGAAAGCGGCTTCTGATCCCAGCAATTATTTCCCCGCGGGTGAAAACAAGATGGATGGCGAAAGAGCGGTCGCTTTCATGCGCATCCGCCAATTTGACAGTGATTTAGCCCGCATCAACCGCCAAACAGTTGTGTTGGGGGCGCTTTTAGACAAGATCCGCTCTGGCTTAAGCACCGGGCAAATCTTCCGCCTGATCAGCTCGCTGGCGACGGAAAAATCCACCCAAACTGACCTGACCGTCTCCGATATGTATATGTTTTACTGTCTGAGCGGCGAGATTTCAAAAACTGACATCCATGTGTATGAGATCCCATCCAGCATGTTTCACAACTACACCACTCCCCAGGGCGGTGCGGTCTTGATCCCGCACCAGGAGGTGCCGGCTTTCCTGCAGGAGTCTCTTGGGATAGAGTGAACAAGGTAGCATATAAAAGCCCAAAAAATTGTTTTTGAGGGCAAAGGTAAAATAAAGAGAAATCTAAAATAGAAAAAAAGCAAAGCTTTGCTTAAATGCAGCTTTGTTTAGAGGAAGTAAAAATGGACGATACAAAACCTATGAATATCAATGAAAATGCCAGCCCGCCATTGAAGAAAAGGAAGAAAACCAGTGGCTGGAGGGTTTTTGGTTATGTAGTTTTAGGCTTGCTGGTTTTTGCTGGTCTGATCTATTTATTGTGGCTGCGACCAAGCATGCAAAAGCCAATCTCTGAAGAACTAGTGCTGCCGACGATGGCAGTGGGACCTGTAGACAGTGAGGAGGGCGCGGTTGAGATCCTGCCGCCAAGCAACCTGGGAGCTGTGCCAGTTTTTGTGGAACCAACCCCAGAGTCCGGCGAGAAACCAGTCTGCGGCAATGATAACAGCTGGAATTTGCTACTGGTCGGTACCGATTATCGTCAGGATAGCTATCTTTATGGGCTGGCCGATGTGATCAGGCTTGTAAGGGTAGATTTCGTTAACATGACCGCTAACATGGTGGCGTTGCCCAGAGACCTAATGGTGGAAGCACCGGAAGGGCGTTTTACCGAGCAAAACCCGATGAAAATCAACCAAGCTTACCTGTTTGGTACCGAAGGATGGGGAGGCTATCTGGGTGAAGGTTTTGGTGCTAATTCTCTGGCGGAGGTCATCCGTTACAATTTTGGTGTAGCCCCCCAGCATTACGCGGTTGTGAATTTTGAAACCGTGGTTAACTTCATTGACGCCATCGGCGGTGTTGAGGTGGACCTGCCACAAGGCGTTACCGACCCCAATCCTTCTTTGGGCTCCTTCCCGGCTGGCAAGCAAACCCTGAACGGTGATCGGGCTTTAGCCCTGATGCGCATCCGCACCAATTACTCTGACGCCTTCCGTGTCAGCAACCAAACCCTGGTTATGAAAGCGATTTTGAATAAACTCACTCAACCAGCCAGTTTGGTGAAGATTCCAAGCCTATTGGAGCAATTCAAGGAAGGTTTTTTGACCGACCTTTCCTTGGAGCAGTTGACCAGTTTGGGTGTCTGTTTCCTGCGAAATTTTGAAACTCAAAACCTGAATTCCGCCCAGATCCCGGAGGATTTGTTGACCGCGGACTTTGTCTATATCCCCTCCCTGGACGGCGAATCTTACGTTTATCTCTGGGACGAGCGTGTGGTCAACTGGATCCACCAAAATCTACTGACTCAATAATACATGGAAAAAACACTGGCCGAGATCGAACAAACAAACACAACTGAAGACTGGGACATGGTCATTACGCCACATAAAAAGTGGTATGACCTGCAATTAAAAGAGGTCTGGCACTACCGCGACCTGATCGGCATGTTTGTGAAGCGGGATTTTGTCTCGCGCTACAAACAAACCATCCTCGGTCCCCTCTGGTTCCTTTTGCAGCCGCTGATGACATCGTTGGTGTTCACGGTGGTTTTCGGCAACATCGCCCAACTGCCTACCGATGGCCTGCCCCAGCTGCTCTTCTACATGTCCGGCACCGTGCTTTGGAGCTATTTCTCCAGTTGCCTCTCCGGAACCTCCACCACCTTCACCTCCAACGCCCATCTCTTTGGCAAGGTCTACTTCCCGCGCCTGGTCAGCCCGATCTCAATCGTCATTTCCAACCTGATCACCTTTAGCATCCAGCTGCTGTTCTTTTTGGCTTTTCTGCTGTTCTTCTTCCTAAGAGGTTCGGATGTGAGGCTGACCACCTGGGCGGCAGCACTGCCGCTACTAATCCTGCTGATGGCGGGGTTGGGATTGGGCTTCGGTATCATCATTTCGTCCATGACCACCAAATACCGCGACCTGCAGTACCTGGTAGGCTTCGGTGTCAGCTTGTGGATGTACGGCACGCCGGTTATCTACCCTGTCTCCAGCATCCCCGAACAGTGGCGTTGGGTGGCAAATGTCAACCCCATCACACCCATCGTCGAGACCTTCCGCGCCGGTTTCCTGGGAGCGGGAGACGCCTCCTGGCCGCGCCTGGCTTACAGTTTCGGATTCATGCTCGTGGTCCTTTTCCTCGGCGCAGTCATCTTCAATCGCGTCGAAAAAACCTTCATCGATACGGTGTAAAAGCTTCCACTTTTGAGCAATCCCGAAAATTTTACGCTGAATATCTAACCAAGCAATTTAATTTCGGCATGACTGATGCTGGCACGCTCACTTTCTTTGCGTTTTCACAGGACGGTTTCTTGCAAATAGATTTATTAGCACACCAGCCATAGGCTACAAACTACCACGTACCGCTCATGAGCTTTACTAAAACTATCTTTATCAACTTCACATTGAACACATCTGCGGTGGCCGACTACTATAGAGCTTTGGCGAACGAATTTGTACAACGCGGTTACAAGGTGGTCATTATCACTGACGGTAAACGCACCCATAAGGTGTCGGAAAATACCAACCCTGCCATTTTTACCTGGCCATCAAAAAGACCAACCAGACTGGCAGATGCGCGATTTCTTTTCAAACTTATTAAACGCTATTTACAAATTTTGGAGCGGACAACATTAGCATCTTTGTGTCTTGGTTTATGAGGGTTCCCTTGCGTTTTGTGACCTACCATACCATGCTCGATCCGGAAATCGACAAGAAACCGAATCAAGCAGCAATTTTTTTTCAGTTTCTACGCAAACGCATCGTCTTTCGTTTAACAACCATGGTTTTACCAGTAGCAGCGGCATTGAAACAGGAGTTATCTGAAGTTTATCGAGTGCCTGATGAGCGAATAAAAGTCTTTCACAACGCTCTAGCCGCCCATCCAGAATTGATTGGTAATGAATCAAGATCTCCGGTACTTTTGATTAGCGCTGGGGGACTTTCCCTGGGTAAAGGGCATGATGTTCTCATCAAGGCCATGGCAACGGTCACTAAAGAGCATCCGGATGTAAAACTAAGCATTTATGGTGAAGGTCCTGAACGATCCTTACTGGAGAGTCTGATCCGTGAGCTTCAATTAGCGCAAAATGTGGAATTGCCGGGCAATGTCTCGCATGACGCGGTACTAAATGCCATGTCCCAGGCCTATGCCCTAATTCATCCCTCTCGCTTTGAAGCATTCGGATATTCGGTTCTTGAAGCGATCAGTGTCGGTACCCCAGTTATTGCTTCAGCGGTCGGAGGCATTCCAGAGATTATTCGTGAGGGTAAGGATGGCTTTCTTGTACCCGTTGATGAACCTGTTGTCCTTGCTGAAAGAATCTGTTATCTTTTGAATAACAATGAGGTAAGGAATTCAATGAGTCGCAATTGCTACAGCCGTTTTGAGGAGGCCTTTGAACTCAATAATGCGGTTCAGAATCAGGCTGATTGGTTTGAAGGAAAGATCCACCAAATCCAACCTGATTTGATCAACTAGAATTGCCATAATTCAATAAATCGATTGAGGAACATCAGAATGACAAGAATAGCGATTGGCGCGATCATGAAACAGGAAGCCCCATACATTCTGGAATGGGTCGCTTATCATAAAGCTTTAGGCTTTGAATTAATTATTGCTGATCATGGTGGCACAGATGATACGAGTAAGCTTCTGACCGCGTTGCATAATTCCAAAATTATTACCAGAATAGATTTTCGGTTCAAAAAAACGGCGCCCCAAATTCCTGCTTACAGGGCTATATTGAGGCTCGCTCGTATAAGGGGAATCGAGATCATGGGTTTTCTTGATTGCGATGAGTTTTTCACAAGGGATATTCCTATTCAAACTCTTTCGCCTGCTAGTGGTGCCGAGCACATTGCATCTGAATTCAAAAGATTAAACGCTGTTCAGATTAGTTACAATTGGTTGGCTTATGGGAGTAAAACAGATTGTGATGATTTATCGTTACCTGTGCTGGAACGTTTTCCATATCATGCCAAATTTGAATCTGAATCAAGGAGTAGAAGCTTTAAAAGTTTTGTTTTGTTGCGAAAAGTGTTTAGATTATCGAATATATTCCTGCTTGGTCCCCAGGTTTTCTCCCCACACTATTCTTACAGGGGTGAAAAAAGATGGTACCTTGATGATGAACTTATGCAAAAACGCGGTTTCCTCAACCAGGATCGCACATATAACAATGGAGCAATCCTCCATTATCAGGTAAAAACATGGGAAGAATTCCAAAGGAAAATCACTCGCGGAGATGCTCATCTTCCAAGAACGAGATTTTCCATTGCACGTTTTCAAGAAAACGATCTCAACGATCTAAAATCAGAGGTTGGGGAGAATACGATCATACAAATTAAAACTGGAATCGACAATTTACGTAAATTGATTGGCGATTATGCTGATTTAGACACGAAAACAAATCATTTCACTACATTGAAGGTTAAGTTGATGTCTATTGGATTGTCAGACGTTAGAAATCATCAATTGGTATTTGCATTGTATAAACTATTGAGAAAAATGAGGACGATTTCTACTCAGGAAAAAGCATGAAATCTTTGGCTTGAACATATGACAAAAGATGTATTTTATCGAGATTTTATTTCAAAAATGAATACAATAATTTCGGTTGAGAATTGAAACTTAATTATTAAAGAAGTGGCTCTATTATATGACCCAAAATAAAATAATCGTCAATATCCTGGCAAATAAACATGCTACATCTACCAGGCACTTATTTCCATTAAAGGTTTTCCAGAAAGATCTGAAGGACCTAGGAATCCATGTAAATTTCCATTACAATCTGAAATCACCCTCTCTTAATGAATGTAACATCTTGTTATGTTTCGACGGTTCATATCGTGATTTACTCCTGACCAAAAACAAAGATAGACAAGCAGCAATACGATGGTTGGAAAAGATTTCTGAAAATGTCAATAAATTGATTTGGTTTGATGATGGAGACAGCTCCGGCTCATTGCGGACTTATGTATTTCCTTTTA
>Ga0209612_1001775_pt1 | contig 16744 bp, 8 predicted proteins | sample BioC12SIPDNA_FD_185746 | JGI IMG/M metagenome (GOLD analysis project Ga0209612, IMG submission 185746) | Anaerobic biogas reactor microbial communites from Washington, USA - Biogas_R1_B C12 SIP DNA (SPAdes) (version 2) | ecosystem: Engineered > Bioreactor > Anaerobic > Unclassified | place...
CGACTACCTCGGCTATCTGAAGGGGCGGGCGCTGTATCTGGACAGGAAATACGACGCGGCAGTGGCCGCCTTCCAACAGGTCGAGGCGCAGTCTCCCCAAAGCACGTGGCTCCGCCGCGCTCGGTTCGGCGAAGCGCTCTCCCACGCCCGAAAAGGCGACTTTGCCAAGGCCGAGGCGATCTACCGCAAACAGGCCGAGCACCTCCTCTCGGCCGATCGCAAGCAGCAGATCGCCGACATCTATCTCCAGTTCGCCGACGATTACTTCGATCCGCCGGGGCTCATTTCGCAGGCGGGAAGACCGCGCGGGGACCGGCCCGGCGCGCCGCCCAGCGCGCCAAGCGCGGCAAACCCCGCCAATCCGGAGCCGACTGCCGATCCATTTGCCACGCCTCCGCCGGCTGCCCACGCCGGCGTCAAAGATCCCGAACGGCAGCCCGACTACGAAAAGGCGCTGATCTTCTACACCAAGGCGCTCGAAGTCGGTCCGAAGGCCGACGAGCAGGAGCGGATCGAACTGCAAATCGCCCGCTGCCACCAGCAGTTGGGCCGTCTCGACGACGCGGCGCGGCTCTATCGCGGATTTCTCGACGCCCACAAGACGAGCCCCTTGCGCGTCGAGGTCCGGTTCCGCCTCGGCGAGGTCGAACTGGCCAAGGGGCAGCACGCCGAAGCCCGGCGGACCTGGCAGGACCTGCTCGCCGAGCACGTCGACTCGTCTTCCGCCCGGATCGCCGAGGCGATGTTTCTCCTCTCACGAACCTGGCAGATCCCCCAGCCGCAAGACGACCGGCAGCTCAATCTGGGCGTGGCCGCCCTGGAGGGGTTCCTGAAACGGTTTCCGGGCGATCCCAAGGCCGCCGCCGCGCAGCTGGACATCGTCCGCAGCTACATCCACCGCAACCGCTACGAGGAGGCCGTCGCCAGCCTGAAAGCGTTTCTCGCCCTGGATCGCTACGCGCAGCGCGTGGAGGTGGCCGAGGCCCGCAATCTCTTGGGCCGCTGCTACCAACTCCAGAAGAAGTTCCCCGAGGCCCTGGCGACGTGGCAGGAATACCTGGGAAAGCACCCGGCCCACGAAGCCTGGAGCGCCGTGCAGCGCGAAATCATCAACACCGAGTTCCTGATGGCGGCGGACGCCCGGCAGGGGAAGAGATACGAGGAAGCGCAACAACTCTATACGGCGTTCCTGGCCAAGTACCCGCTCGACGAGCGGAACCCGGCGATTCTCTACACGTTCGGGGAGATGCACCACGAGGAGGAGAAATGGGATGCGGCGATCGCCGATTGGCGCCGCCTGGTGTCGAAATATCCCAAGTCGGACGAGGCCTCCCGCGGCCAGTTCATGATCGCCGCGACGCTCGAAGAGAAGCTCGGCCGGCTCGCCGAATCGCTCGAGGAGTTCACGATGCTGGACTGGGGGCCGAGCGCAGCGCAGGCCCGGCAGGCGATCGCCCGCCTGACCGCCAAGAGCCTGACGGTCGCCACCGAGCGGATTTTCCGCAGCGATGAGAAGCCGCTCGTCAAGCTCACCTCGCGGAACATCGAATCGGTGACCGTGCGGGCATACAAGGTCGACATGGAGACCTACTTTCGCAAGATGCACCTGGCCAGGGGCGTGGAGAGGCTCGATATCGCCCTGATCGACCCGGACGCATCGTTTGAATTCGCGATTCCCGGCTATGCCGAGTACCAGCAGAGAACGTCGAGCGTCGAAGTGCCTCTTCCCAAAAGCGCCACGGCCGGCGTGATGGCCGTCACGGTCAGCAGCAAGACGCTCGAAGCGACGACGCTCGTGATCCAGAGCGATCTGGACCTCATCGTCAAGAGCTCGCGCGACGAGGTGTTCGTGTTCGCCGAGAACATGCTCACGGGCAAGCCCTGGCCGGGCGCGCGGCTGCTCGTGTCCGACGGCGCCCGCGTCTTCGCCGAGGCGGCCACCGGCGAGGACGGCGTGTTTCACAAAGCCTTCAAGGAGCTCCACGATGCCGGCGACGTGCGGGTCTTCGCCGCCAGCGCGGGGCACGTCGCCTCGAACGTCGTCGGCCTCGAGGGCGTCGGCGTCGCCCGGGGGTTGACTGATCGCGGCTATATCTACACGGACCGGCCCGCCTACCGGGCGGGCGACCTGGTCCACGTCCGCGGCTGCCTGCGGCGCGTGGCCGACGACCGCTACGTCGTCCCCGAGGGAAAGAAGGTCACGCTCCAGGCCTTCGACCCGCGGAACCGGTTGCTCCGCGAAGAGGAGGCGACCTTGGGCAAGTTCGGCGCGTTCCACACGCATTTCATCCTCCCGGAGACCAGCCCCCAGGGCGAATACCGGATCCTCGTCTCTGATGACCAGGAGCGCCAGTACCAGGGCGGATTCCTTGTCGAGGAGTACAAGCTGGAGCCGGTCCGCCTGGTCGTCGATACGCCGCGGCGCGTCTATTACCGGGGGGAGACGATCGAGGGGACGATCCGGGCGGAATTCTACCACGGCGGGCCTCTGGCCGGCCGGCAGGTGACCTATCAGCTTGCGGGCGAACGCTCCCATACCGCCACCACCGACGAGCAAGGCGAAGTGAAGTTCAAACTCGCCACCCGCGACTTCCTCGAAAGCCAGGTCCTCCCCTTGACGGTCGCCCTGCCCGAGCGGAGCATCGCCCGGGCGGTCAATTTCTTCCTCGCTACCCAAGGCTTCACGATCCAGCTGGAAACGGCCCGCAAGGTCTACGTGGCCGGCGAATCGTTTGAGGTCTCTCTGCGCACGCGCGACGCGGAAGGCAAACCGATCGCCGGCAAGCTCGCCTTGCGGGTGCTGCGGCGGACGGAGGTCGATGGCGAGGTGGGCGAGCGGCTCGTCGAGGAGCATCCGCTGGAGACCGACAAGGAGGGCAACGCGCGGCAGACATTGAGCTTGAAAGAAGGAGGCCAGTACGTCTGCCGCGCGGTGGGAACGGACCGCTTCGACAACGTCGTTTCCGGCGAACACGCGGTGACGATCTCCGGCGAGGAAGACCGCGTGCGGCTGCGGATTCTGGCCGACCGCCACACGTTCAAAGTCGGCGACACGGCCAAGGTGCAGATTCTCTGGCGCGAGGAGCCCGCCCTGGGATTGGTCACGCACCAAGGGGCCAAGATTCTCCAGTACCGGCTCGTGACGCTGGACAAAGGGGCAAACGCGCTGGAGGTCCCCCTGGGGGCCGAACTGGCGCCCAACTTCGAGCTGGCCGTGGCCGTGATGACCGATCGGCGGCCCCAGAAAGGTGAGAAGACCCCCGACCCACCGATCCAGCGGTTCCATGCCGCCTCGAGCCCGTTTACGGTCGAGCGCGATTTGAACGTGGCGCTGTCCTGGAAGCGCGCTGGCAAGGGCGAGGGGCCGCTGCGGCCCGGCGAAGACATCGAGGTGACGATCAAAACGACCGACCCGCAGGGAAAGGCCGTGGCGGCCGAACTCAGCCTGGGGATGGTGGAGAAGTCGCTGCTCGACCGGTTCGCCTCGTCGCTGGCGCCGATCCAGGATTTCTTCCGCGGCAACCGGCGGGAACCGGCGGTCCGCACCACCTCGAGCATCACGTTTGCCTACAAGCCGACCACGCGGCCGATCAACGCCCGGCTCCTGGCCGAATCGGACCGGCTGGAGGTGGAGCGTGAGGAGGCGGCCAGCCGCAGTGAGTTGGCCGGCGCCAGCGCCGAGCATCTGCGGCGCGCGGCGGCGGGCGGTCTGCCGGGCGCGCCCGGCGGACCGCCCGCGGATGCACCGGCGCCGACCTCCGCGCTGGATGAGCTGTCCGCAAATGAAATTGCCGTGCGATCGCTGCCCGTGGGCCAGGCCGGCCAGCTGGCCTTGGGGATGGAAGTCGCGAAGAAGCCGGCAACGTCCGGCGACGCCTCTGTTCCTGTTCAAGTCGGCCTTGGCGGCGGCGGGATGTACTCTGCCGATCGGTCGCCCCTCGCACCTGGCGGCTGGGCGGACGGACGCCTGGCCGCGGGCGAGGACGTTGACCGGGTCGAGGGCGACCGCCGCTACGATTACGCGCCCGCCAACGCCGACAACCTGATGCAGCTCGGCCGGCAGAATCGCCAGCAAGTCACCGTGCTGCTGGCCGGCGGCCAGGTGAAGGGGGTCAACCTTCGGGACGGCGGCGGCTTCGATCCCGCACGCGCCCGCGATCTGGCCAGCAGTCTGGCGGAGACCGGGGCGGTCCTGCTGCCGGGGCTGGGCTCTCAAGAGACCGGCTTCTGGGACCCGGCGGTGGCCACGGGCGACGACGGCACGGCGCGGGTCACGTTCACCGTGCCCGAGCGGTCGACCGCCTGGACGATCGCCGCCAAGGGAATCAGCGTGGAGACGCTGGCGGGCGAAACCACCAGCGAGCTGACCGTCAAGAAGGACCTCTTCGGCGAGCTGAAGCTCCCCGCGGCGTTTACCGACGGCGACACGGCGGAGGTGCTGGCCACAATCCACAACGGGCGGATGGAAAAGGGCCGCATCCATGCCACGCTGAAGACGACGATCGGCGGCCGCACGGTTGCGGAGACAAAGACGATCGACGTGGCGGCCAAGGGTCTGCATGAAACGAGCTTCTCCTGCGAGCTCCGCAGGCCCCAGGGCGAGCAGGTCCAGGGCGCGATCCCCGCGGAGGAGAACGTCGAGTTCGAGCTTGCCGTTTCGGCCGAGGTTGAGGGCGCCGCCGGCCCGGCGTTGGACGTCGTCCGCCAGGTCGTGCCGCTGAAGCCCTACGGGATGCCTGTGTTCGCCACGGCGAGCGGCACCGCGACCAGCGACATGACCGCCTGGGTGGAAGCACCCAAGGAGATGGTCCTTGCCGGTCCGAGCCTCCAGATTCTGGTCGGGCCGACGGTCGAGCGGAGCCTGGTCGACATCGTGCTCTCGCCGGCCCCGCGCTGCCAGATCGAGACGCGCCGGCTGGCCTCCGGCATGGAGAGTACGACGAGCGACCTGTTGGCTTTGCTGGGCCTCCAAGAGCTGCTTTCGGCCAGCACAGACAAGGGGGGGCCGGCCGCGGAGGCGATCGACCAGCGAATCCGCGGCGCGGCGGGCGCGCTGGTCTCGTCGCAGAACGACGACGGCGGCTGGAGCTGGACCGGCCGCGGCGGCCCGAGCGACCGCTATGGCTCGGCGCGGGCCGTCTGGGCCTTGGCCCTGGCCAGGAAGGCGGCCTACAAGGTGTCGGAGGAGAGCTTCGACAAGGCCACCGCCTACCTCCAAGGCCAGATCGCCGCGACCGGCGCCGACGACTACGAGAGCAAGGCGATCCTGCTTCATGCCTTGACCGTGGCCGGGCGGGAAGACTTCACGCTGGCCAACCGGCTCTACCGCAGCCGGCCGGTCCTCTCGCCCGCGGCCCTGGCCCACACCGCGCTGGCCTTCGCGGCGATGAACCGGACCAGCACCGCGAAGGAACTGGCCGACGCGCTGGCAGAAAAGAACCTCGACGGGGCCGTCAATCGCCGCGCCGCGGCCGACGGCCTGCTCCCCTGGAGCGGCAGCGGCGCCGAACTCCGGGCGCTCTACGCGCTCGTGCTCGTCAAGGTCGATCCGGCGGCCGAGCGGACGCGGCAGGTGATCGACTGGCTGATGGCGCATCGCAGCGGCTATCGCTGGACGCCCGACAAGGCCACCGGACCGGCCGCCTTGGCGGTTTGCCAGTGGTATGCGAAGAGCCGCTTCGAGGGCGAAAAATACCAGTTGAGCGTCTCCGTCAACGGCCAGCGGGCGGCGGTTCTGGAGATCGAACCCGCGTCGCCGACCCGGACGATCGACGTGCCCGGCGGGATGCTGGTTGAAGGCAAGCAGCGGATCGAGTTCCAGATCGCCGGGCGCGGCCGCTACGCCTACCAGTGCATCCTCGGCGGGTTTGTGCCGGCGGATCAGCTGAAAAGCACCACCAATCTCTGGGAGGTCCGCCGCAACTACGATCCGGCCCCGCTGGACCGCGAGGGCAAGCCGGTCCCCCGCGGCTTCGACGTGCTTACCGGGGGCTACTCCACGTTCCACAACCCGCTCACCGAATTGCCGGTGGCCAGGCGGGGCGAGGTGGAGCTGAGCATCTGGAGGAACGCTCTGGCGGGCGAAGTGCCCGAGGCGCAGCTCGAATACCTCGTCGTCACCGAGCCGATCCCCTGCGGGTGCTCCGTGGCGGCCGACTCGGTGCGGGGCGGATTCGAGCGCTTCGAAATCGCGCCCGGCGAAATCACCTTCTACGTCGGCAGCCGCCGCCACGTCGGTTCGATCCGCTACGACCTCGTCGGCTATCTGCCGGGCGCGTACCGCGCCGGGCCGACGGTGGTCCGCAACGCCTACCGGCCGGGCGAGCTGATCGCCAGCAAGGCCAAGTCGCTTGCCGTCCTGCCGCTCGGGGCCGAGTCGAAGGACGAATACCGCCTGACGCCGCGCGAGCTGTTCGAGCTGGGCAAACTCGAGTTCGCCGCCGACCGGATGGAGGCCGCCCAGAAGCATCTGGAGGAACTGGTCGAAAAGTGGAACCTGCGGCCGGAGGTCTACAAGGAGGCCGTGACGACGCTGCTGGACAGCTACCTGGCGACGGGCGCCTCCGAGCGGATCGTCCACTACTTCGAGATCGTCCGCGAGAAATGGCCGGCGGAGAACATTCCCTTCGAGAAGATCTTGAAGGTCGGCGCCGCCTACGACGCGATCGGCGAGTTTGAACGGAGTTACCTCGTGTTTCGCGCGACGATCGAGAGCAGCTTCTCCCGCGAAAGCTCCGTGGCCGGCTTTCTCCAGTCGCAGGGCGAGTTCCTCCGCAGCGTCGACGTCATGGGACGGCTGCTGCGGCAATATCCGCCGGAGAGCTACATCGCCGCCGCCGATTACGCCCTGGCGCAGCGAATCTACGCCGCGGCGGCCAAGGCCGCCGAGGACCCCCAGCTCCGCGAGCAGAAGGTCAACCGCGTGATGCTGATCCAGCGGGCCTGGCAGATGCTCGAAGGCTTTCTGACCGCCCATCCCGACGATCCAGCCGCGGACCAGGCCGCCTTCGCCGCCGCCAACACGCTGCTGGACATCGACGCCCACGGCGAGGCCGCCGCCGCCTGCCGCCGCTATGCCGACCGCTATCCCAAGAGCGACCTGCTCGACGCCTTCTGGTACGTAATCGGCTACTGCCAGTTCGCCATGGGCAAGCACGAAGAGGCCTTGACGATGTGCCGCAAGGTGGCCGAGTCCCAGCGAGTCGACGAGCGGACGGGCCGCCAGATCGAAAGCGACGAGAAGTGGCGCGCCGTGTACATTCTCGGGCAGATCCATCACAGCCTGGGGCAAGCCGCCCAGGCGATCGACCAGTACCGCCTCGTGGAGGATCGATTCCCCGACGCCAAGCAGTCGATCGAATACTTCACGCGGAAGGCGATCCGGCTCGGCGAAGTGACGACCGTCGCGCCCGGCGAACCGGTCGAGGTCGAACTGGAGTACCGCAACATCGCCGCGTGCGACGTCAAGGCGTATCGCATCGACCTGATGAAGTTCGGGCTGCTCAAACGCGACCTCAAGGGAATCACGCAGATCAACCTGGCCGGCATCCAGCCCTACCACGAGGCGACGGTCGAGCTCGGCGACGGCAAGGATTATCGCGACTGCCGCAAGCCGCTCGCGCTGCCGCTGAACGACGACGGGGCCTACCTGGTCGTCTGCCGGGGCGAGAACCTGTATGCCAGCGGCCTGGTGCTGGTGACTCCGCTGGTCGTCGAAGTCCAGGAAGATGCGGTCGCCGGCCAGGTCCGCACGACGGTCAAGGACCGCACGGAGGACCGCTATCTGCGCGGCGTGCACGTCAAAACGATCGGCAGCAATAACCCCGACTTCGTCTCCGGCGAGACCGATCTGCGCGGCGTCTTCGTGGCCGAGGGGATCCTGGGCTCCTCGACGGTGATCGCCCAGGCCGGCCCCGCGCACTACGCCTTCTTCCGCGGCAAGACGGACCTCGTGCCCCGGGTGGAAGCCAAGGGCCAGCCGGCCCGAGCGGACCAGGCGGGGCAGGAAGCCAAGGCGGCCGAGAAGGCGGAATCCCAACCGGCCGCCCCCGCCTCGCTGAAGCAGCAGTTGCTTGAGGGCGTGCAAGGAAGGAATATCATCGAGCAGCGGAAGCAGGTCGAACAGCTCGACTCGCTCTACAAAGCGCCGGCCCAGGGGGTCGAGGCGTCGAAGGCACTGCAATAGCGGAGGAAGGTCAGCGGTCTCGGCCCAGCGGCCACGGCCCGAAGCTGCCTGCCAGGCCTTTCATTGGGAGAGCTATTTCGCGCGTACCGCCGCTCAAACCGGTGTCAGTCCCGAGAAGAGCACGTTGTAGAACACCGCGCCGAGCGCGCCGCCGATGAGCGGACCGGCGACCGGGACCCAGGCATACGACCAGTCGGAATCGCCCTTGCCCGGAATCGGCAAGAGCGCGTGGGCCAGGCGCGGGGCGAGGTCGCGGGCGGGATTGATCGCGTAGCCGGTCGGGCCGCCGAGCGAGAGCCCGATGCCGAAAACGAGGATGCCCACGGCGTACGGGCCGATTCCATTGGCCAGGTCGTTGTTGACGTTGAGGATGCCCAGCACGCCGACGAGCAGCACGGCCGTGCCGATGATCTCGCAGACGAGGTTGCCCAGTGTGTGGCGGATCGCCGGCACGGTGCAGAAGACGGCCCGTTTGGCCAATGCGTCATCGGTCGGCGCCCAGTGGGCGAGATACGAGAGCCAGACAAGCACGGCGCCGAGAAATCCGCCGAGAAACTGCCCGGCAAAATAGACCGGCAGTTTTCCCAGCTCGAGTTCGCCGATCGCGGCCAGGCCCACGGTGACCGCCGGGTTGAGGTGGCCCCCGCTGGCCCAACCGGCGATATAGACGCCGATCGCCACGGCGAATCCCCAACCCGCCGCGATCACGATCCAGCCGGAGTCCTGTCCCTTCGACTTCGCCAAGAGCACGTTGGCCACGACCCCGTCGCCGAGCAACACGAGGATCATCGTTCCCACCAACTCGCCAATGAACACGTTCATTATTGTCCCTCTGCTACTGCGATGAGCTTCCGCCAGATCCGGCCTCGGACCAGCAGCGTTGTGGCTGAAACGACGCGAATCTACCTCTTTTAACCGCTGGGGGCAAGCTGCAACCGGTGGACACCGCCGCTGACCGATGGCCGCATGGGCTTGCCCCGCACTTGGGTCACCATGCACCCGACCAATCACAGCGGTGGAAGGCACGCTTTGGCCGGTTGCCCGCCCCGGCAGGGGCGCCAGATTCCAGCCCAGGGCGCGGCCTTGGGAACCGGCCGGCGCCTCTGCTCTGGCCCTGAAGGCGACACACATTGAGGGCGGCTCGGGCGTCACGTATCGGCCCTTCAGCCCTGATCGTGGCAGGGTGGGGCGTGTACCTCAGGGCCGCGCCCTGAGCTGGAATGTGTCGGCCTTTCAGGCCCCGTCTGGCCCCTGCCCGAGCCTCGGGTTAGTATGAACCGCGCGTTCGTTTCCTTGCCTTCCGCCGCAGACTCGAACTCTCGCCCGTCCCGTCGGTTCACCAGGAGCCCTCCGATGCGATCCTGCCTCGTCTCTTCTCTTGCCGTCCTGGCGATCTTGGGCCCCACCAAGGCGCGATCCGAGATTCTCTGGCTCGAGGCCGAGCAGTTCGCCGACCCGGGCGGCTGGACCAACGACGCCCAGTTCATCGACCAGATGGGCTCGCCGTACCTGCTCAGCGTCGGCCTGGGAACGCCCGTAAAAGACGCGCTGACGACCGTGCGGCTAGCCAGACCGGGCCGCTACCGGCTCTGGGTCCGCACGAAGGACTGGGTTCCGGAACACCACCCCGGCCGTTTCCAGGTCCTGCTCGACGGGAAACCGGCCGCGGGGGCGTTCGGCGCGTCGGGCGCGGCGGGGTGGAAATGGGAAGACGGCAAGGTCCACTCGCTCGCCGGCGAGGTGGAAGTGCGGCTGAAGGATATGACGGGCTACTATGCTCGCTGCGACGCCCTGGTGCTCACCGACCGGCTCGACTGGGTCCCGCCCGAGGCCGTGGATGCGATTGCCGCGATCCGCCAGGCCCAGGGGGGCGTAAGCCGCCAGGTTGAAGTCATGCCCGAGTCCGACGTTGTCGTGGTCGGCGGCGGTCTGGCCGGCGCGACGGCGGCCGTGGCGGCTGCCCGCAACGGCTGCCGGACCGTGCTCCTCCAGAACCGGCCCCTCCTCGGCGGAAACGCCAGCCGCGAGATTCTCGTGCCGCCGGTCGGCGCCTGGCCGAGCATCTTTCGGGCGAAGTATCCCCTCGATCCGCGCGAGACCGGCATCGTCGACGAGTATCGCACCGCCGGCAACCAGCGGGTGTCCGAAGGCCGCCTGTATTCGAACCGCTTGCACCGGCTGCTGGCCCTCGAGCCGAACCTCAAGCTGTGTTTGAACACCCACGCCACCGGCGTCGAGATGCACGAGGGCCAGCCCAAACGGATTCGCGCGGTCGACGCCCTCGACGTCGTCTCCGGACGGCGGATGCGCTTTCCCGCCAGGATCTTCCTCGACTGCTCGGGCGACTCGGCCGTGGCCGTCGCGGCGGACGCCGAGTATCGCCAAGGCAAGGAGCCCAGGTCGATGTACGGCGAGCCCTGGGCGCCCGACGAGCCGAGCACGAACACGATGGGCAACGGCCTGAAGTACTACGCTCGCGACGTTGGCGAGCCTCGCCCCTTCGAAGCCCCGGGCTGGATTCTGCCCTTCCCCACGTGCGACAGCTTCCGCCCCCAACGCCACCCGCGGCTGACGACCAGCATCGAGATCGACTACCAATGGGTGATCGAACTGGGCGGCCTCCGCGACACCTACGCCGACGCCGAGGAAATTCGCGACGAACTCTTGCGGCTCGTCTACGGCCTCTGGGACCACACGAAAAACCACTGCGAAAAGGACCGGGAGAAAGCCGCCAACTACGCGCTCGCCTGGGTCGGCCACGTGGCCGGCAAGCGCGAGAACCGCCGGCTGATCGGTGACTACGTGCTCACGCAAAACGACATCGGCAACCGGACGCTCTTCCCCGACCGGGTCGCCTTCGGCGCCTGGAGCATCGACGACCACTACTCGGGCGGTTTCTTTGACGACCGCGCCACGCCCCAGCGCCGCGATCCATCCGAGCGGGATTACATGGGGGTGCCCTTCTCGATCCCCTTCCGCTGCCTCTATTCGAAAAACGTCGACAACCTGATGATGGCCGGGCGCAATATCTCGGCCAGCCATCTTGCCATGTCCGACACGCGCGTGATGCTCACCTGCGCAATTCTGGGACACGCGGCCGGCACCGGCGCAGCCTTCTGCGTTCAGAAGGATGCGACCCCGCGCCGCGTCTATCAAGACCACATGCCGGGCTTGCAGCAGCAGTTGCTCAAGGAGGGGGCCCCGATCCTCGAACGGAAGGCCGACGACCCCCGCGACCTGGCCCCGCGAGCCAAGGCGACCGCTTCGAGCGAGCGGGCGCACACCAGCGGCGAGTGGATGGCCGCTGCGAACGTGATCAACGGCTTCGCCCGAGCCGTGGGCGAACGCCCGCATGAAACGACCAACGCCTGGGGACCGGACCCGGCCGCGGCCGAGCCCCACTGGATCGAGCTTGCCTGGCCCGCGCCGGCGGTCTTCAACATGGTCCACGTTTCCTTCCAGACGGCGGAGTTGGCGCCGCGCTGGTTCGCCGTCGAAGCCCGCCGCGGCGGCCGCTGGCAGCGGCTCGTCGAAGTCGATGACAACAGGCATCGGCGGCACGTGCTCGGGTTGCCCGAGCGGATCGCCGCCGACGCGGTCCGGGTGGTCGAGAACGAACCGGCGGCGATCTGCGAGATTCGCGTCTACGAGGAGCCGGAGCGGCTCGTGGAGATCGCCCGAAGAGCGCACGACGACATGCGCCGGCCGGACGAGGGGCCCTGGCTCCCCTGGGGCGACGACGAGCTGCCGCCGCCGGGCATCGACCCGCGGAAGCTCGGCGGGATCGTCCTCGACGACAGCGCGGCCGAGCGGATCGGCGACTGGTTCCATTCCACCTGGTCGGAGCGTTACGTGGGCGAGGGGTATCTACACGATGGCGACGCAGGCAAGGGGAGCAAGGTCTTGCGGTTCCGCTCCCGGATCGCGGAATCGGGCGCCTACGAGGTCCGCCTGGGTTACGTCGCGTACACCAACCGGGCGTCGAACGCCAGAGTCCGCGTGCACGCCTCCGGCAGCGTGAGAACCCTTGAGGTGAACCAGCGCGCCGTCCCGCCGCTCGACGGCCTGTTCATTTCGCTGGGCAGCTACCAGTTCAAGGCCGGAGAGGCGGCGAAGATCGAAATCTCCAACGCGGGCGCCGACGGCCACGTGGTGGTCGACTGCGTGCAGTTGCTGAAGCAGTAGGAGCTGTGAGCGATCAGCTTTCCGCTTCCGGCCTTCCGCTTTCGGCCTCGCCGGCTTCGCCGTGGATCGCGTCGTAGTGCTCGCAGAGCATCGAGGGGCAGACCTCCTCGGCGCCGCAGGTTGGGCAGACCATGCGGATCACGTCCGAGCTGCTGAGCTTGATGCCCGTCCGCTGGCAGGTTTCGATAATTTCGCGAAGGTGCTGGCAGCTCATCGTCTGGTCCGCGGAGTGAGTGAATGTCTGCGCGGGGGGTCGGTGAAGTCCGCCCGGCTTGATCGGCCGCATCTCGTTTGATTATACGCGGCGGGGCAAGCCGGGAAGAGCCCGCCGCTCAGCGGTCAGCGGCGGGACGGCCTGGACAGCGGGCCGATCGCGGCTAAACTAATGGCTTTGGTTTGCAGACGGAGAACCGGTCGTGCCTTGGATTCAACGCGAGATTCAGCTTCCGGCCCTGGGGCCCGGCATTCACCCAATCACCGAAGAGATTCTGCGGTCGCTCCCCGAGATCGCTGGGATCCAGGTGGGATTGCTCCACGTGTTCATTCAGCACACCTCGGCATCGCTGACACTGAATGAGAATGCCGACCCGGACGTGGCGGGGGACTTGTGCCGGGCGCTGGACGCCCTGGCGCCGGAGGTTTTTCCTACCGCCACACGGTGGAAGGCAAAGACGACATGCCGGCCCATGTGAAAGTCTCGCTGACCGACAGTGGGTTGACGATCCCGGTGGCCAACGGGCGGCTCCGCCTGGGCGCCTGGCAAGGGGTCTTTCTCTGCGAGCACCGCCGCAGCGCCCACCGCCGCAGCCTGGTGCTCACGCTGCAAGGGGAGTAGCACGACCGACCCCCGTAGGGTGGTCCAACGCGGCCCATTCCCTCCAAGCCGGCACAACCAAATCGCTGGATGTCAAATCCAAAGGTGGAATCGCCGCGGCAGGAGCGGCGGCCCACCGCACGTATGGTTGTGGCGGTGGGCCGCCGCTGGCGGTTTGGCGGCGCGAGGGTTTGCGGCGCCCGAAACGCTACCCAGCCGCGCAGCCCGGTTGGCGCGGGTCCCCTCTGGACCACCCTACGAGGCGCGGAGCGGTGCGCGGCCGAGGCGGTAGATTTCGGCCAATCCGTCGGTCCAGTACTCGATCAGGTTGACCTGGTGGGCGAAGCGATCGATCGCTTCGCCCGCCTCCAGGCAGAGGTCGATGCAGGCGGCAGCGGCTTCCACGCCGCCGGGAACGGCCTCCGCCGCCTCGGCGACGTACCGGGCCAGTTCCTCATCGGCCCGAGCCTGGCCGGCGCTCAGCACGCGGAGCAGGTGGCGGTAGAAGTCGACCGCCATGTCGATCACCTGGTGCAGCCGTGCGCGGCGCGGCGGCGCCTCGCGGCCGGCGGCCTCGACCAGCGATTGCACGGCCGCCGCAAGCCGCGGGCTTTCCACCAGCGGCCCGCATAACGATGCAAACAGATGGCTGCGAAACTCCCAGAGGGAGGCATCCCTCATCTGCGCTGCCCGCTGCAAACTGCCGCCGGCATCGCGGGCCAATCGGCTGGCCTCCGCGGCGTCCAGGCCCGTCCGCACCAGGAGTCGGACGAGAGCCTCCTCCCCGAGCGGAGCGAAGCGGACGATTTGGCAACGGGAGCGGATCGTGGGAAGCTGCTTGGCCGGCGTCGTGCCGACGAGGATCAGCACGCTCCGCGGCGGCGGCTCTTCAAGCGTTTTGAGCAGGCTGTTGGCGCCTTCGATGTTCAAGTAATCGGCGTCGTCGATGATCGCGACCTTGCGCTTGCCCATGAAGGGCGTCAAGGCGATGTCGTGGCAGAGGCCGTCGCGCATGCGGTGTTCTTTGTCGCCGATCAGCAGTTCGAGCGGAATCGTCGCCTTGTCTGCCGGCCGGGCAACCGTGACGAGGTCGGGGTGGGACCGCGCGGCGACCTGCGCGCAGGCCGGACAGCCGCCGCAGGGGTCGAGGTCTTCTTCCGCACGCGTCTGGCAGAGGAGCGCCTGGGCAAGCTTCACGGCGAACGTGTGTTTGCCGATCCCCGCAGGGCCGACAAACAGGTAACTGCCGAAGAGCCGCCCGCGGCGCAGTGCCGAGCGGAATTGTCCCACGACTCGATCGTGTCCTTCGATGTCTGACCAACTCATGACGTACCCTTTGAATGGCGATCAGCGATCAGCCGTCAGCAGGCGGGCGCCAGCAAATCCCGCAACCTGGGAGCTGTAAGCTTCTGACCGCTGACCGCTGACCCATCCTACCGCTTTTTCTCCGCCACCGCGATCCAGCCGTTTGCCCGCAGCGAGCCGAAGAACCACGACGCGGCGAGCCGGCCGGTTCGGGGGACATTCAGCGGCGTCCATTCGCGGATTCGAAAGCCCGACCGACGGAGGGCTTTCCTGAATTCCCGCTGGGTGAACGTATGGAGAAACATCTTGGGCACGCCCCGGTAATCGAAGAACTTGTCGCCCAGTTCGATCTGGCGATTGAAGGTCCAGTCGAGGAGATTGCGGACGATCCATCGCCGCCCGAACCGGTCGAAGAGGTTGAACCAGTAATTGTGGACGTGGATCACCAGCAGGCCGCCCGGCTTGAGCATGCGAAAGACGTGGTCGAGCGTGCGGCCGCGGTTTTCCCGGCTGCGAATCATTCCCAACGTGCTGAACAGGCAGATCGCGTAGTCGATCGACGCGTCGCGCAAGAATCCGAGGTCAACGAGGTTTGCGCGGATGCGGTGAATCGTGAGCCTCTCGCGGGCGGCCTTTTCGGCGACGATGCGGAGCATGTGGTTCGACAGATCGACCCCCAGGGGACTGAATTCCCGCCGAGCGAGGGGGATAAGCGCGCGTCCCGTTCCGCAACCCAGGTCAACGACGACGCCGGGCGAGGTCAAGTGCCGTGCGATCACCTGTGCGTCGACGTCAAAAAGCCGGTTATCCGCGAAGTACTCGTCGTACTCGGTGGCAATATGCTTGGCATGGGCATATTCCCAGAGGCTGCGGGTTACCCCCCTGGGGAGCCTCCGGTGCGGGCGAGTCTCGTGGGACATGATCTGTGCTGCGAGGTCCTTGTGGCGTCGTTTTTCCACCAGTATAATGCCCGATTCAATCTGGTGGGAGCGCGGCGGGCGTGACGTGCCGGGGGCGAGGGGGCTGGCTGCTTGGGGCCCGCCCGGATGAAGCGCGCGCCTGGTCGATCGGCGGCCAAGGTAGTTTTGCATCTTCCCAGAGGAAAGAAACCAGTAAAGGAGACTTCCCAGTGGCAATTCGTGTCGGAATCAACGGATTTGGACGGATCGGTCGGCTCGTGTTTCGCGGCCTGATGGCCAAGCCCAATGTGTTTGAAGTGGTTGGCATCAACGACCTTACGGACAACAAGACCCTCGCCACCCTGCTGAAATACGACAGTATTCACCGCCGCTATCCCGGCACGGTTGAGTACGACGAGGAGAACATCACCGTCTCGGGCAAGAAGATCCGCGCGATGGCGGTCCGCAACCCGGGCGAACTGCCGTGGGCCGAGCTGGGGGCTGACATCATCCTGGAAAGCACGGGTGTGTTTCGCGCTCCCGCGACCGACGAGAAGGCCGGTTTTGACAGCCACATCAAGGCGGGCGCCAAGAAGGTCGTGATCAGCGCTCCGGCCAAGGGGATGGATTACACCTGCGTGATCGGCGTCAACGACAGCGGATTGACCGCCGCCCACAAGTGTGTCTCGAATGCAAGCTGCACGACGAATTGCCTGGCGCCGATCGCCAAGGTGATTAACGAGAAGTTCGGGCTCGTCAAGGGCCTGATGACGACGATCCACTCGTACACCAACGACCAGGTCGTGCAGGACTTCCCCCACAAGGACCTCTACCGCGCCCGGGCAGCCGCGCTGAACATCATCCCCACCACCACCGGCGCGGCCGCGGCGGTCGGGCTGGTGATCCCCGAATTGAAGGGCAAGCTGACCGGCTTTTCGCTGCGTGTTCCGACTCCGACCGGCAGCGTGGTCGATCTGACCTGCGAGACCGCCAAGCCGGTGACCGCCGACGCGGTGAACGCCGCGATGAAGGAGGCGGCCGAGGGCGCGATGAAGGGAATTCTCGCCTACACCGAGGACCCGATCGTGGTCACGGACATCATCGGCGATCCGCACAGCTCGATTTTTGCCGCTCCTTGGACGATGGTCGTGGGCGACAACATGCTCAAGGTCATGAGCTGGTATGACAATGAATGGGGCTACAGCATGCGAAGCTGCGACCTGATCGAGAAGATGGCGGCCCTCTAGTCGGCCCCGCACGGACTTCAAGCGAGGCAACGGCGCCGCCCCTTGCGGGTCGGTGCCGTTGCGTTTGCGGTGCATCGGTCCCTGAGGGTTGGTCGCGTTGCCCTGACCG
>Ga0209612_1001778_pt1 | contig 16719 bp, 17 predicted proteins | sample BioC12SIPDNA_FD_185746 | JGI IMG/M metagenome (GOLD analysis project Ga0209612, IMG submission 185746) | Anaerobic biogas reactor microbial communites from Washington, USA - Biogas_R1_B C12 SIP DNA (SPAdes) (version 2) | ecosystem: Engineered > Bioreactor > Anaerobic > Unclassified | place...
CTCTACGGAGTACATCCCTCGCGGACCTTGATCCAGTGATCAGCCTTCGCGAGGGAATTTTTTCGCGCCCATCAGGCAACTTGCGCAGATTCTGCCGGTTATCCCGCCCTGATCTCGCCCACGCTCAGTCAGCGGTTCTTGACCTGGGTCTTGGGCAAGTTGGGCAGTGAATACCGGAAAGCGTCCGGTTCGGAACTGGATCTCGATGCATTCCACTTCGAAGGGAAGATAACGGCAGAACACCACGCGGCAATTGTTGGACATCACGCGGCAATTGCTGACATGCTCCGAAAATGTCAGTTTCAGGAGCCTGACGAAATCGACCGCGGACTGAGAGGAGAGATTGTTCTCTTGGAGCAGACGCTGGTTAGACAGACATCCGGGACAAGAGCGACTAGGCAAGGGCAGTTGGAGACGCAGCCCCAGAACGCGGCTGGTGGCAGGGGCCCCGAGCTGCAGACCCACGCGGTGGCCAAGCCCCGGCACGCGGCGGCCGGTGGCGATGATGACGACCACGGCGCGGCCGGTGGCGGCGACGCGACGACCCTGGCCCCGACTGACGGTGATTCAGGCCGGCCGCCAATTTCCGCCCGTCCACCCGCGATTGCGTTTCGCGCTTGGTACACCCGTGACTTGCTGGCAATCACGCAAGGGGAGCCGAAGCAAGAGCAAATTGCCGAGACGATGAGAACTCAAGGACTCAGGGCACAGCAAGGTCAGGTGTCGAAGTGGTTGAAGGCGGTGAAGAAATACTTGGCGGCAGGCGGCATCTTACCAGCAGTGGACGAATTGGATAGCATCGACACGGTTGATCCGGATGTCATTGACATGGGGCCACGGCAGGACGGACGTACGCCCCGCCAACGACTGCGGCGAGATCCCGACGCCGATTCTGACGAATAACCTTTTCATCTCAGCGCGAGTATTCACTCCCTAAGTGCAAGTGTGGCGGCACTATGCACGCGGTATGCGCGACCCGTTTTGAATATTCCCCAGGAAAGAAGGGCGGACCCCTCCGAACCTTCAACCCTGGAGAACACGACGATGAACGGGACTGAGTTACTGACGGCCGAAGCGTTGGCGGACCGTCTACGCTTGCGCCCCAGCACAATCCGACGATGGGCCCGGGAGGGGCGAATTCCAGCGGTTCGAGTGACGGCCAAGGTTGTGCGCTACGACCTGGCGGAAGTTGTGCGAACCATTCGAGAGCGTCATCAGCCTATCCCTGCGCGCTAGCGCGGTGGGGCTGTGGCGCTGGGTGCGTCGAGGCAGGCTAGTCACCTTGCTTTTGCGGGTTCGATTCCCGACAGCTCCATTAAAAAAGCCCAGCGGCGGGCGCTGGGCCGTCTGCCAAGGCAGGCTAGTCACTTCATCAAGGATACCTTCAATGGACAGACAAGGCAATTCCAACGCGGCGGGAAATCTGCAGGAGCAACTGCTGCTAACGACGGCGCAGGCGGCCGAGCTTTGCGGCATCGGCGAGCGGACGCTTTGGGCATGGTCGAGAAGTGGGCTTGCGCCGGCCCCTGTCAAAATCGGCTACGGTCTGCGGCCGATGGTCCGTTTCCGGCGAGCCGACATCACGGCTTGGATTGCGGCCGGATGCCCTCGAACCGATGGGGGGCACCGATGATGACGAACACGAAAGGCAGGCCCTGGCAGGAAGTGACGGCGGCCGAACCGTGCCCGATATGCGAGAAGCCTGATTGGTGCCGACGTTCCCCCGGCGGGACGAAGATAGCCTGCAGGCGAGAGGCGCGCGGCGCGGTGACCGTCAAGCGGTACAAGGACGGCAGCGAAGCGTACATCCACGACCTGCAGCCCCAGGGCGAGAACGGCCGGCCCAAGGCCAAGCGACGGCGACAGGCCAGCAAAGCGACGCCCACGGCTGCAGGTGCCCCGATTCTGCGGGACTCGCCCACGGCATCGGGTGACGACCAAGACGCAGTGGCGAAACGCGACGCGGGGTATCGTTGTCTGCTAGCCAAGTTGCCGCTATCGCCCGACGATCGCGGCAACCTGAGACAACGCGGACTGAGTGACGCGGACATCGACGCTGGCGGATACCGGACGTTGCCCACGAACGGACGCGGGGGAATCGTCAAGCAGGTGGCGGCCGAGTTGGGGCAGGACTTCGCAGCGGTGCCCGGGTTCGTTGTGAGTGACGGACGCCCACGCATCGCGGCGGCAGCGGGACTGCTGATTCCGGTTCGTGACCTGGCGGGGCGAATCGTGGCGTTGAAGCTGCGGGCAGACGATCCGGCCGATGACGGCGACAGATACCATTACGTGTCATCGACGAAGTACGGCGGCCCCGGTTCGGGAAGCCCGGCCCATGTTCCGGCCGGTGTCTGCGGTCCGGTGGAAGTGGCGCGCATCACGGAAGGCGAGTTGAAAGCTGACGTGGCCACGCGGTTGTCCGGTGTCCCCACGGTGTCTTTTCCTGGCGTTGCATCCTGGCGGGTTGTGTTGCCCGTGTTGGCGGCCCTCGGTGCCAAGACGGTTCGCGTAGCATTCGATGCGGACGCATCCAAGAACGCGCACGTGGCCCGGCCGTTGCGGGAATGCGTCAAGGAACTGCGGCAACACGGCTACGCGGTCGAGTTGGAACACTGGCCAGCGGACGCGGGCAAGGGGATAGATGATCTGCTTGCGGCCGGTGGCACGCCGGAAGTGTACGCGGGGCAGTCTGCCGAGCTGGCGGCGGAAGAAATCGCCAAGGCGGCGGGTGTCGATGATGACGACGGCGACGGTGATCAAGACGACCGGCCCAAGAGTATCGCGACGCTGCTTGTCGAGTTGGCGGGGGTGGCCGAGTTGTGGCACGCATCGGGGCAGGGTACGGCCTACGCGACGCTGCCCGTTGGGGACCATCGGGAACACTGGCCTATCCGCAGCCTGACGTTTCGGCGGTGGCTGGCCCGTCAATTCTTTCAGCGGTACGGCAAGGCCCCCGGTGGCCAAGCCCTGCAGGATGCGTTGAACGTGATCGAGGGGCAGGCCATTTTCGAGGGGGCGGAACATACGGCATTCGTTCGCGTTGCTGCCCACGGTGACAAGCAGTATCTGGACTTGGGCAACGCATCGTGGCAGGCGGTGGAAATCGACGCTACCGGCTGGCGGCTTGCCGAGCCCTGCCCGGTCCGGTTTCGGCGCGCCAAGGCCATGTTGACGCTGCCCACGCCCACGGCCGGCGGCGACATCGGGGACCTGCAGCGGTTCGTGAACGTGACGCCCGACGATTGGGCGTTGCTGTTGGGATGGCTGGCTGCGGCATTCCGGCCGATTGGTCCCTATCCGGTGTTGACGTTGCACGGTGAACAGGGTTCGGCCAAGAGTACGACGGCCCGAACGCTGCGGGCAATCATCGACCCGAACGCGGCCCCGGTGCGATGCGAACCACGGGAACCACGGGACTTGATGATTGCAGCGGCCAACGGATGGGTGATTGCCTTGGACAATCTTTCGTTCGTGCCCGGCTGGTTGTCCGATGCGTTGTGTCGGCTATCGACGGGCGGCGGGTTCGCGACGCGGCAGCTGTACGCGGACGATGAGGAAACCATCTTTGACGCGATGCGGCCGGTGATCCTGACGGGCATCGAGGAAGTGGCGAATCGTTCCGACCTGCTAGACCGGTCCCTAATCCTGCAGTTGCCACGCATCCCGGAAGATAGGCGCATCCCTGAAGCGATGTTTTGGCGGCAGTTTGACGCGGCGGCGCCCGGCATCCTCGGTGCGGTTCTGGACGCGGTATCGGCAGCGGTTCGGAGCCTGCCCACGACGTACATCGATCGATTGCCCCGGATGGCTGATTTTGCGTTGTGGGCGACAGCGGCCGAAGCGGGACTTGGCCTACCGGCCGGCGGGTTCCTGGCGGCCTATCGGGACAACCGGGACACGGCCAACGAAACGGCTCTGGAATCAAGCCCGGTGGCCAAGTACGTGTTGCAGGTGGCCGAAGCTGGCGATTACCACGGCACGCCCAGCGATCTGCTTGAGCGCATCGAGTCGATGGCGACGGACGGCGAGAAGCGGGGCAAGACGTGGCCGAAAAGCCCACGGTCCCTATCGGGTGCCCTACGGCGACTTGCCCCGAATCTGCGGGCGGCCGATGTGGAAGTGGAACACGGACGGGACGCTAACCGCAAGCGTAAACGGTTCGTGGCCCTGAGAAGATTAGAGGGGGATTCTTGCGTCCACACCGTCCACACCGTCCACAACACGGAAAAAGACGGGGTATCTGCGGACGGTGTGGACGCAAACGGCCCCGGTGTGGACGCAAGTGTGGACGCAAACGGCCCTGACGTAAACCCCGATGGGGCAACGGTGTGGACGCAAGCGGACGGTGTGGACGCAAAATTGCGTCCACATTCTGAAAGGGTACGGGTGACGATATGACGGCGGCCGAACTGCTGGCGGAATGCCACGCCCGACGCATCGACCTGCAGGCCCACGGCGGGCAGTTGGACATCGACGGCCCGGCCGGTGAAGTGACGGACGATCTGTTGCAGACCCTGCGGGATGCCAAGGCCGAACTGCTGGCGATGCTGGCCAGCGATCCGGTGGGCGGCGCCCTCGGTGATGCGGACCCGGTGACCGACACGCCGGCGGTGGGTCCGCCCCAGGAAGGCAGGCGCTCGGTGATGCGTGAATGGGATCCAACCGACGCGGCCAAGTGGCAAGAGTACATCGGTTCGGACGGCCAGCGGTGCCTGGTCCGATGCGACGCGGCCGAAATCGAAATCATCGACGCCGAACCCTGCCCAGTCTGCAGCGGCTTGGAACGATGGCAGGACCTGGCGGGCGGCTGGCATTGTGAACGGTGCGAACCTCGAACGCGGGCAACCTGGCTGCGGGAACATGCCCAGCGGCTGCGGGAACGGCACGCAAGGAACCCACGACGATGAAACGACGGCGACAGGCCAAGATGACCAAGACGGAGTTTGAGCGATTCAAGCGGACGCTGCAGGCGGCCAAGGGCGGTGAACGGCGACAGCCCACGGCGGCGGACTCGCCCACGGTGATCTACTCGGATGCGTTGCTGCGGCGGTTGGTTGTGGTGGAACAGGGCGGGCAGTTGTGGCTTTGCCCACGCCGGCCCGGTGGCTGGTCTGCCCGGTCCAAGTTGACGATGACCACGGAAGCCCAAGCCCAGCGGCTGCGGCCGGCAACCGACATCGACGCGGCGACGCTTGGCATCAAGTGACTTTCAACCTGCCCGACGCTGCGGCCGGCGGCTGCGGGCGGGAACTACACGACCGGCCGAAAAAGGTAGGTGATGCGATGGCGATTTGTGGAACTTGTGGGCAGGAAATGCGATCGGCGGCAAACTGTGCTCTGGAAGTTATCGAGTACGCGGACGGGGTGACGCTGCCACGGTTGCGGTGGGGTGCCGACAGGGGTGAACGCTGCGGCGATTGCGGGGTAGAACCTGGCGGCTTTCATCATCTGAATTGCGATCAAGAGATTTGCCCACGGTGCAAACGGCAGCTGATTGGTGCCTGCGATTGCCCGTTGTCGCAAGCTGGCCCGAGCGATGTTCTCGCAAGCGGCGGGATACTGCGAGAACTGGCGACGGTGCCCACGGGGAAGAAAAAAAACGAACCGGCCTAGTTGACGGCTAGCGTAGTTACCGATAAGATAACTATAGCCTTGGACAACTACAGCAAAGGAAATCGAACGATGGCCAAAAAGAAACGGGAACCCAAAACGCTTTCGGAACAGTTGCAGCGGATTGTCTTGGACAGCGACTTGACGCAATATCGAATCAGCAAGTTGGCGGGAATGAGCCAAGCCCAACTACATCGGTTCATGGCGACGGGGAAGGGAATCAGTATCGAGACGTTAGACAGAATCGGCACGGCCCTACGCTTGCGGCTGGTTGTGGACGCGGACGCGGGCGAGTGACAGAATGACCACGGGCGGGCAGGCCCTCAAAGAAAGGCAGGGGTGAAACATGGCGACGGTTTACAAGCGGCGAGAACTGCGGCCGATTCCTGACGGGGCGGAAATCGGCACGTATCGGGGCAAGCTGTACGCGACTTGGACGGATGGCAGGGGCAAGGCCCAACGTGCCCCGTTGAACGCGGACGGGGACAAGATCATCCAAGCGGCCGAATGCTACACGGCACAGTATTTCAACGAACACGGGAAGCGACGAAAACGGGCGACGAAATGCCACGACAAGCAGGAAGCCCAACGGTATGCGGACTCTCTGGAAAACCAAGCCCGGAAGCGGCGGACGGGCGAAACCGACGCCAAGGCCGAACGCTACGCGAAGGAAGCCCGGCGGCCCCTCGGTGAACACTTGGCCGATTTCCGGCAGTACCTGCAGGACAAGCAGAACACGGCCAAGCATGTTGACCTGATTTGTTCGCGGGTGGGCAAGCTGATTGCCGACTGCAAAGCCGAACACATCGGGGACCTGACCGACGCGGCGGTGATGGCTGCTGTCGGGGCGATGAAGGCCGGCGGGGCAAGCCTGCAGACGTGCAACCACTACATGCGCGGCATCAAGCAGTTTTCCCGATGGCTGAAACTGCAGCGGCGAACGCCCGACGATGCCTTGGCGGCCCTGGCAGGGTTCAACGTCGAAACCGACCGGCGGTATGTCCGACGAGAAATGACGACCGATGAACTGGTCGAGTTGTTGCGGACGGTCGAGAGCTACACGACCGCAAACCACAACATGGCCGGCCCCGATCGGGCGATGGCATACAGGGTGGCCCTCGGGACAGGTTTTCGGGCCAAGGAACTTCGCAGCCTGACGCCCGCAAGTTTCGACTTGGACGCGGACCCGCCCACGGTGACGGTGACGGCTGGCTACAGCAAGCGACGCCGGCTTGACGTGCAACCGATACGGCAGGACCTGGCGGAACTGTTGCGCCCCTGGCTGGCCAAGTACGGACGCGATGAACGCCCGTTTGCGGCGATGCCCGCAGCAACGGCGCGGATGCTGCGGGATGACTTGGAGGAAGCCCGGCGGCGGTGGATGCAGGACGCCAAGACCGATGCGGAACGGGCGGAACGGGAACGGTCTGACTTCCTGAAACACACCGACGCGGACGGGCACGTTCTCGACTTCCACGGGACGCGGCATACCTACGTTTCCGCAATCGTGGCCGGCGGGGCATCGGTCAAGACGTGCCAAGAGTTGGCCCGTCATTCCACCCCGACCCTGACCATCGGGCGGTATTCCCACGCCCGGTTGCACGATCTGACGGCGGCCCTGGATGCCCTGCCCGATTTGACGCCCCCGGCGACAACCACTACGGCCAACGTGATAGCAGCGACGGGAACGGATGGTGAAACGGCCGAAGTTCTGCGGGGGCAGAAATGGGAGCAGAAATGGGAGCAGTACAACGGCAAATCGACGCAGGACGCTGCGAATCGTGGCGAACGGCCTGTCAGTTCCCCAACGGTCGAAAGCGACACTGACCACGGGCAGGATGCCGGCCCTAACGTCTTGGTGTTTCGAGACTTGGCGAGAAGTGAACCGCAAGCGGCGGAACGTGGCGAGAAGCGAAAACGGCGGGAAGGGCAAGAGGCGCCGGTGGGATTCGAACCCACGAATGGCGGTTTTGCAAACCGCTGCCTTAGCCACTTGGCTACGGCGCCAACGGGACCAAAGATTAAAGAATGTCTCGGTTCTGGTCAAGAGGATGTGCGGGAGGTGGCGGAATAAGGGGCGCAGGAACGGGTTTGCAGTGATAGCATCGGCCGGGTAAGATTCCGATCCGGGTTTTCACGTGGAAGGTGGTCGGAAGTTCAAGGAGGGACTGAAGATGGCGAGCAAGAAGCTCAGCGAACGAAAGATTCGGGAAATCGAAGAAGCGGCACGGCATTGGGGAAAATTACTGGCGCGGGAGGCGTTCCCAGAGGGGCCGGACTTGAGCCTGACGCTGGCGGATATGGAGGAGGTAGCCATGCGTGCCGCCCGGGCTTTGGTGGGCAGTGCTGTCGAAACCGCGGCCGGGGAGCAAGCGGCGAGCTTCGGAGAAGCCGCTGACTGTCCGACGTGTGGCCGCAGCGTTCCTTTGGAGCGACGCTCTCGCGAGGTCACGATCCGTGGCGGGACGGCCAACCTGGAGGAACCGATCGGTCATTGCTCGACGTGTCGTCGAGATTTTTTTCCCTCAGCGTAGCGTGTTGAAGTTGGACGGCCACGGCTATAGCCCGACCATCCTGCATCGCATCCTGCACATGGCCGGTGTGGTGAGTTCTTTCGATGTGGCCGCAGTTGCCCTGTCGGTCGTCGGCGAGATTGTGATTTCTGACCGCCAGATCAATAAGCTGACGAGGGAAGTTGGGCAGCAGCTTCAGCAAGACCGAGATGAACGGACGGCGCGGTACGTGAAGCAGGACTTGCCGCGGCGGGCGACGGAAGTGACGCCGGCACCGCAGTTGGCAGCGGTGTTTTGTGACGGGGGCCGGATGCGCACGCGTCAAGAAGATCAAGGGCCGGGTGTCCATCAGCCCCACTGGCGAGAACCGAAGAATGCCGGGTTCCATCGGATGGAGAGCGGCGAGTTTGCGGAAGACCCGCAGCCGGAACTGCCGGAGTGTTTCCGGAACCAAGCCTATGTGGAAAAACTCGTCAAAGGTCTGAAAAACCTGAAAAAAGAAGGCCGGGACGAGGTTTTGGCGGAGGCCTCGCCCGCGCTCGATGCCGCTGAGCCGTTGCCCGAAATCCCCGAATGGCAGCCGAAGACCGTATTCCGCACGTGCCTGAGTTCGTTGGCCAGCAGCGAGGAGTTTGGCCCGATGATGGCCGCCGAAGCGGATAGCCGGGGGTTCTTCGCCGCGAGGAAAAAAGCTTTCCTTGGGGACGGACTGGCTTACAACTGGAGCATTCAACAGCGATGGTTCCCCGGCTTCGAGCCGATCACGGACTTCCTTCACGCGGTTGAATATTTGTACACTTCGGCGAAAGCCATCCACAACACGCCGGCGGCGCACTGGCAACAGTATGTGGATTGGGCTACGGCCTGTTGGCAAGGCCGGGCGGATCAACTGCTCGCCGAGCTGGGTGAGTGGCAGACCCAGGTGGGTGCGGTCCCCAAAGGTGAAGAACTGCCGGAGAGCGACCCTCGCCAAGCAATTCACGAAACCTACACCTACTTCACGAACAATCGAGCACGGATGGACTACCCGCGTTACCGGCGGGAGGGCTTGCCGGTGACCAGTTCGCTGGCCGAGTCGCTGGTCAAGCAAATCCATCAGCGCGTGAAGGGAACCGAGAAGTTCTGGAATGACGGCTCATCGGGCGAGGCCATTCTCCAAATCCGAGCTGCGTTGCTCAGCGACGACGACCGTTTGGCGACGTGGCTCCGCACCCGGCCAATCTCGCCGTTCTCGCCCCGGTGCCGTATTCACTCGCTAGCAAGCAGTGCTTGAACTACGAACGTGTTCCTTCGCCACCGCCGGACAGGTGGTCTGGCCCCCAGACGTTCCGCTCCGCAACCCGGCGGCGATCCGGAACCCGATGTGCCTCAGAAGTCGCAGCTTGCCTGACGGCAGGATTCGTGGCAGAATACCGCCCGCGGCGTTGGCGGAAAGCGGGCGGCGATGGCCATCGGCTGTGTTCTTTGACGTCTTGCGGTCCCAGCACGAGGAGACGCTGAACGATGACGAACTTCCTGGTCTTGTTGGCGGCCGTTGCCGCGTCGGCGGAGCCGGACGCCGGATGGAGGCAAACCCCGCACTCGCTGGCGCTGCTCCGCGGCGGGCAGGTCGTCTGGCAGTTCGACTACAAGAAGGACAAAGGCAAGCCGTACTTCCATCCGGTGACGATTGCCGGGAGCGATCCGGTCACCGACCTGCGCCCGGCAGATCACTTCTGGCACAAGGCAATCTGGTTTTCCTGGAAGACCATCAACGGCCTGCTGTACTGGGAGGAAGATCCCAAGACGGGCAAGTCGCCGGGCGTGACGGAGGTGGTCGAGGCCCAGGCGACGCCGCGGGATGATCAGTCCGCGCGGATTGAACTGACGCTCAGCTACCATCCGCCGGGCCAGCCGACCGTGCTGGCAGAAAAGCGGATCGTGGAAGTGAGCGCACCGACCGCCGCCGGCGCGTACCAGATCGACTGGCTGAGCACCTTCACCGCCGGGGATGCAGACGTCGTACTGGACCGCACGCCGATCGCCGGCGAGCCCAACGGGGTCAGTTGGGGCGGCTATGCGGGGTTGTCGCTGCGTCTGGCTCCGGCGCTTCGTTCGTGGCAGTTTTCGGACAGCGAAGGCCCGGTCAAAGACGTGACCAAGCAAGCCCGCTGGATCGCGTTTAGCGGACCGGTGAAGGACAGCCCTGCGGCGGCCATCGTCGTGCTGGAGCATCCCACGAGCTTCCGTCATCCCACGCCGTGGTACCTGATTCCAGGCATGCCCTATTTCAGCCCGGCCATTCTGTACCGCGGTCCATATACGCTGCCGGCCAAACAAAGCCTGACGCTAAAGTACCGCATCTTGCTTCAACCCGCCGGCGCGGATCGGGATGCGATCGAGCGACAATGGCAGTCGTTTGCGGCAACCGGGGAAAAGAAGTGACAAATCGTAGGCCGCTCGCTCCGCGAGCGGCCTACGGTGGGTTGCGGACGCGATAACCGTGGACAGGAGCGATAGTGATGCAAGTTCTGGAGCTGATGAAACAGCGGTGTTCGGTTCGGCAGTATCAAGACCGGCGGATCGAGCGGGACAAGTTGCTGTACGTGCTGGAGGCGGCGCGGGTCGCGCCGTCGGCCTGCAACACCAGCCCTGGCGGTTGATTCGTGATCGAGGACCAAGCGTTGCTCGCCAAGATCGCACCGGCATGGGTGAGCGCCGCGCACACGCCCGCGGTGATTGTCGCCTGCGGCGACCATCAGCAGGCGTGGAAACGGGCCGACGGCAAGGACCACTGCGACATCGACATCGCGATCGCCGTCGACCACATGACGTTGGCGGCGGCCGAAATCGGCTTGGGCACCTGCTGGATTTGCGCGTTCGACGCGAAACGGTGCGCCCAGGTACTGAACCTGCCCGAACGCCTCGAACCCGTCGCCCTGCTGCCGATCGGGTATCCGGCGGACGGGAAGTCGCCGGACCGCCATGCGACGGATCGAAAGCCGCTGGAGCAGATCGTCACGTGGATGCCGGCGCGAACGGAGTGATCGGCGGGCGTGGCACGGCTCACTTGGTCAGCCGTGCCTGCATTGCGGACGGCCTGTCGCTGCGTCGGACCTTCTGTCGAGTTGGTTCCTTGCGCAGGGCGGTACGGCCGGACGTCCTCTCATGGCGATCCGTGTTGCTGGCTCCCGCCCATCACTAACACGTGGGCCCTGTCCCCCTCGCAGCGCCGCGTTGTGACGCGGTCCCGCTTCGTCGCCGGTCAAGATCGAGAAATCACCGCTATCGCGATCGCTCCGCCGTCGTCCAGTCAGTTGGGCGATACCGCGTTGCGAGGAAGAAATGCGAGGAAGAAATGGGGCAGGGTCTCCTTAGAACGCGGCGTCGGAGACCCTGGGCGATCACGACGCCGTTGCCGGGCACGGTGCCGGTCCAAGCGATCAGCCCGGTGCTGCTGCCAATCGCGTTGGTGAGGATCTGGGAGGCGGGGTGCAGCCATTAGCTCCCGTTTTCCGTAGCATCATTCACGTCGCTGGCCGTCACCGCATCGCTCCAAGCGACGTCCTTGCCGGCTGGGCCGGTGGGCGAGGACGTGATCCTCGGCGGCTGATCGATATCCGCGACACCGAGCCGGAACGTCTTCCGCCTACCCCAGCATGGCCAACAGGATGAACGTCAGCAGCGAGCCGACGAGCATCGAGATGGGGATGGCGATGGCCAGCGCGATCAGCACGCTGGCGGCGGGGGAAGGCGTCTCGTAGCGGTGGGCGGGCAGGGGCGGCGGCGAGACGCGGCGGATGCGGCGCGTGTCCTGGCCGCCGGAGCCGAGCGCCGACGTGGTTTGCGAAATCTGGCCGCTGCTGCCCTGCCGGCTGTCCCCGTTGTCGTAGACCTCGCTGCTGACATCCGTGTCTTGGAGTTGATCGTCGTCGGCATCGGTGGGCAGCGGAGGCGGCATCCAGGGCGACTTGGTCAATTGCAGCGAAGCCAGCGGTGCCGCTTCGCGGGCCCACGGCTCCAGCCGCGCAGCGACTTCGGCCGCCGACTGGGTCCGCTTTGCGGGGTCCTTTTCCATCATGTCGGCCATGATTTCCACGAACTCTTCGCTGATCTCGACGTTGAAACGCCGCGGGTGCCACGGCGTTTCCTCGCAGTGGCGGCGGGCCTTGTCGCGGGTCGTGCCGCCCGGAAACGGTACCTTGCCGCTGATCGCGTAATACAGCGTGCAGCCCAGCGAATACACGTCGCTGACGGAGGTGATTGCCGCCGGGTTCTTGATCTGCTCCGGCGAGAGGTAATCGGCCGTGCCGACGATCTTGCCGGCCCGCGGGTCGTGTTCGGCATCGTGGATAAATCCCGACAAGCCCAAGTCGGACACCTTGGCGATCCCGTCGGGGGTCACCAGGATGTTGCCGGGCTTGACGTCGCGGTGGATCAGGCCGCGCTGATGAGCGTATTCCAGACCTAGGGCCGCCTGGACGACCACGTTGGCTGCCTGCTGCATGGTCAGCGGGCCTTGCCGCCGCACCAGTTGCCGCAGATCGGTGCCGGGCACGTACTCGGTGACCAGGTAGTGCACGTTCCCGTCATGTCCGGCGTCGTAGGCGCGAACCAGGTGGGGATGATCCAGCAGCGCTTGCGTGCGGATCTCGCGTGTGAAGTTCTCGATGGCTTCGGGCGTGGATTTCTCGCGCGGCAGGACTTTCACGGCGCATTCCCGGCCCATCATCTTGTGGACGGCCTTGAAGACCTGGCCCATCCCGCCTTGACCGATCCAATCGGTGATCGTGTAGGGGCCCAGGTTCAGCTTCGTCCTGCCGGCGATCAACTGGTCGGCCTGATATCGCGTCAGGAGCCCCATCTCGATCAGTTTGGCGGCCAGTTCCTCGTCGCGGACTTCCTCCACGGGCGTTGGCAGACGGTCGGGTTCAGCGTGGATCGACGCCGCCGCCTGGTCGAACTGCTCTGGCGTGATCAGGCCGCTCCGCATCGCGGATTCGCGGAACACCGATTTAAGGGACGTTTTGGCCACCGCAGATTCATCCTTGCCTGATCAGAAACCGCCCTGGCCCGGACGAGCGATCCAGCAGAATCCGGCCGGCGAGCGGCATTCGTGACCGCAGATTGGGAAATGAAGACGTTAGCTCTTGTCCTAGTATACACCGACCGGCGAGGATTCCAGCGGGGGGCGGCGAAGAAGCGGGCAGAATGAGGTTTCTGCGGCCCGCTTCCGGAAAAAGCCGCCTGCCGTTCCTTGAATGCCTGTGGGCCAGCGGGTATTCTGTGGCCCAGGGCTCGCATTTCCAAATTCAAGTTATTGAGCGCAAAGAGGTGAAGGCATGAGCAAGAGAACTTCAGGCGTACCACGCCGCACCTTTCTCAAGACCGCCGGATCGGCCCTCGCGGCCGGGGCGGTGGCGGCGCCGTACGTGATTCCCTCGGGCGTTTTAGCCGCGGCGGGACGGACGGGCGCCAACGAGCGACTGACCTTCGGCCACATCGGCGTGGGCGGCATGGGCGGCTACCATCTGGGAGACATGGTCAGCCGTCTGCGGCGCGGCGAAGTAAATATCGCGGCCGTGTGCGACATCGACGACAAACGCCTGGCGAATGCCTCGCGTACGGCCGGCCCGCAGGCCGACGTTTACCGCGATTACCGCGACGTGCTGGACCGAAAGGACATCGACGCCGTCGTCATCGCCACGCCGGACCATTGGCACGCCGTCCAGACGGTGCATGCCGCGGAACGGGGCAAGCACGTGTACGTCGAGAAGCCTGCCTGCTGTACGGTGGAGGAAGGCAAGGCGATGATCACCGCCGCCAACAAGGCCCAGATCGCGGTCCAAGTCGGCTCGCAGGGCCGCAGCCAACCGGAGGCCTACTTGGCGCACCGTTATCTGGTCAACGGCAATCTCGGCAAGGTCTCGCAGGTCGACTGTTTCCACTACCCCAGCCCCGTGGGCGGTTTCGCGCCGGACAGCGATCCGCCGGCCGAACTGGACTGGGACGCCTGGCTCGGCCCGCTGCGCTGGCGGCCCTACAATCGGGGCTATTGTCATGGCACCTTCCGCTGGATGATGGAATCCGGCGGCGGCCAGATCCGCGATCGCGGGGCGCACGTGATGAGCTGCGCCATGTGGTGGATGAACGCCGACGGCACGGGACCGGTCGAAGTGGAAGCCACCGGGGAAGCGCCGCAGCGCGGCCTGTGGGACTCGGCGGTCAAGATCAGCGTCAAGTACACCTTCAAGAATCCCGATTGGGTGCTGACTTGGAATCAGCCGGGAGAGCCCGCGCCGCCGGAGGAACGCACGGGCCAGGAACCGGGCGGCCGCATCACGCGCCCCGGCTACGGCGCCGTGTACCGCGGCGACCAAGGCACCTTTACCCATTGGGGCGGCGACGGCGGAACGTGGGCCGAACGCAAAGCCCGCGAGTGGCAGCCCGGAGCCGGAGCGAAAGAGGTGTACCAGAGCCCCGGACACAAGGAAGACTGGTTCGAAGGCATCAAGACCGGCAAGAAGACGATCATGAACGTCGAGGCCGGCGCCGACGTAGCCATCCTGACCGTGTTGGGCAACCTTTCTTTTCTCTTGGGCCGCAAACTCCGCTGGGATCACAGCAAGCGCGAAATCGTCGGCGACGAACAGGCCCGGCGTCTGATGGGCCGCCCCCAACGTTACCCGTACACGCTGTAGCCGCAAGAACAAAGGACCACTACGATGGAAGAACTCACATTGGACCTGCTGCTGAAGAATATCCAGAGCACCGAAGACCCGGTGCGCGCAAACGCTCGCGACAGCGCCGGCGCCGTGGGAGCCAAGGCCGTCGGGCCGTTGGCCAGGATCGCGGCCGGCGGGGAATTGGAGATCGCCCGGGCAGCCCAGCGGGCGATTCAGAACATCGTCTATCACGCCGGGCGTCCCGGCGCGGAAGACGAGGCGAAGGCGGTAGCCGTGGAATTGCTCAAGCTGCTGGGCGACTCCCAGCCGTTGCAGCTGCGCCGTGACGTGCTGTGGATGACGTGGCAGATCGCAGGCGAGGAGGCGGTCGCGCCGGTGGCCGCGCTGTTGGACCACGCGGAACTTGGCGAGGACGCGCGGATGGCCTTGGAGCGTCTGCCCGGCGACCAGGCGACGGCGGCGCTGCAGGCGGCTTTGGCCAAGGCCGGCGATGCCGCCAAGCCCGCGCTGGCCCATTCGCTCCGCGTCCGCGGCGTCGAGACACCCGGCGTGCCCGACCTGCGGCTGAAACCGACCAAGAAGACCAGCGTCCAACCGGTTGGGCGCTAGGCCGGGCGGACGCCTATGCACGGGCGGACCGCGTCTGGATCGACGAAGCGCTCGAAGCCCGGCCTGTCCCCAGCGCCGGGCTTTTTTCTCTGCAGGACTTGCGGGCGGATTTTGCTTGAGGAGACGAGGGGATGAGTCAACGGCTGAACGCATGGCTTGCCGGCTGGTTTCTGTTGGTCAACGCGGGCTGTCCTTCGGCTCCGAACACCGTCGGCACGCCGCGTCCAGAAGTTGCCCAGGCCCCGGCGGAGGCGTCGGCTGAGGTCCCGGCTGCGGCTCCGGCGGTGGCGTTGAGCGAGGCACCTGCAGACGCGCTTGCCGGTGATCCTCCGCGCGACGCGGCGGCGTTCGCGCCCCTGTTGGAACGTATCCGGCAGTGGGGCGGCCAAGTGGAATTCGACAAGCAAGGGCGACTGGTGGCCGTCGACCTGCTGGGGGCCAGCTTGACCGACGAGGATGTCGGGCAAGTGGCTGCGTTGCCCCACCTGCTGCGGCTGCAGCTGAAGGGTGCCGGGATTACCGACGCCTCCATGCCGGCGCTGGCCCGCCTGACGAGCTTGACCAGCCTGACGCTGGACACCGTCGGCGTCACGGATGCCGGCGTGCGGACGCTGGCGCAATTGCCGAACCTCAACTCGCTGCGGCTGCACCGTTTGGCGCGCATGACCGATGCGGCGGCAGCTTATTTCAAGGAACTCCCGCGGCTGGAACACCTGATCCTGACCGACAGCTACATCAGCGACGGCGGGCTGCTGGCCATCTGCCAATTGCAGAACCTCCGCACGCTCGACCTGGAGGGCAGCGACCTGATCGGCGATGGCGGCATGGAACTGATCGCTGGCATGAAACAACTCCAGACGCTCCGCGTCCGCAGCCGCTCGATCAGCGACAGCGGTCTGGAATTCCTGGCGTCCATGCACTCGCTGCGCACGTTGGCCGTGGAGGATTCCCTGGCCCTCAGCGACCAGGGCCTGGAATTCATCGGCCGGTTGACCGATCTGGAGGAATTGTCCGTCGCTCAGGCGTTCCAGGTGACCGATGAGGGCCTGGCGCACCTCGCAGGCCTTACCAAGCTGCGGCGACTGGACCTTCGTCGGCTGGCCGTCAGCGGGCCGGGGTTGATCCATCTGAAAGACATGGCGAATCTGGAGTCGCTGGACTTGGGCGGCACTCCCGTCAGCGACGAAGGCCTAGTCGGAAGTTCCCTTCTTGAAAACCGTAGTTTCTCCGGTGTTTCGTGGGGTTTTTGCTCAGATCGGGTGCGCTGGTTCTGCCTACACGCTGATGGACTGGAGCAGTTTGAGAGCTCTTTGCTGCTGGTC
>Ga0209612_1001820_pt1 | contig 16506 bp, 22 predicted proteins | sample BioC12SIPDNA_FD_185746 | JGI IMG/M metagenome (GOLD analysis project Ga0209612, IMG submission 185746) | Anaerobic biogas reactor microbial communites from Washington, USA - Biogas_R1_B C12 SIP DNA (SPAdes) (version 2) | ecosystem: Engineered > Bioreactor > Anaerobic > Unclassified | place...
CTTTACGAACCAGAACCGCGAGGCAGAACCGCCATGTGGCAGTGCCGGGCATAGTATTTTATACCCCATCTGGCGGCGCACCCAACACCTGGTTGCCTCCCCCGGCCCATCGCAGGGGTCCATCAATGGATCGGCAGGAACTGCTCCGGCAGCTGATGATCACCGTACTCTCAGGCTGCCTCTCGTGTTGCCGCGAACTTCCGCGAGCGAACGGCGGCGATCCACTTCACACTCTGAACGCTGGCCCGATGCGCTCAGGATGCCTTCGATTGCCAGAGACCCGACCATCTTTCACTGAGGTATTGGATCCGGTACCTCTTCCCGGACCCGACCTCAGGACCTCTCATCCTTCACCCGTCCGGCAGTCACCGCCGCCATCATGCCAAGCACCCTGCCGTCTCTGCCGATGATCGGGGTCCCGAGGATGTCTACCCGGAACGTCTCCCCACCACTCCTGATGCCGGTCAATTCGCCGTGCCAGACCTCGCCCTCAAGGGCCGCCCTGACCACCTCCCTGGCCCCGTCGGGGGGCTCCCAGAACCGGGAAAAATGCGACCCCTGCACATCTGCTGCGGTCCGGTAACCCCAGAGGGCCAGGTAGGCCTGGTTTGCGTAGGTCACCACGCCGTCCGGGTCCAGGAGCGCGACGGCCCGCCCGGTCGAGGCGATCGCACGGTCCTTGAGGAGCATCTCCTGCTCCCGATGCCGCAGATCGGCGATATCAGCGAGGAGAAGGCGATACGTCCGCGCCTCTTCGGTGATATCCTCGCAGGTAAGATACTGTGTCCCGTCGGGGAGCGTGACCGCGCGGAAGAGGATGACCTTCCTCGACCCGTCCCGGCACCTGACCGTAAACGCCCGGGGCCTGACCTGACCTGTAACCGACCGTTCAAGGTCCAACCGCCAGGCTTTGACAGCTTCCTGCCGGTAGCCGGCGTCCGGGAAGACCAGCCGGAACCACTCGCTGCAGGTGGGCGCGTCCTCAGGCCCGTAGCCGAAGACCTCGACGAACTTCCGGTTGACGTAGACGAATCGCCCTTCCTGGTTGATGAGCGCGACCGCGAAGGGGGACGAATCGACCATGCCCCGGAACCGCTCCTCGTTCCGGCGGAGCCGCCCCTCGATCTGCCGCCGGGCAAGCGCGATGGAGACCTGCCTGATGAACGACTCCACCGTCTCCTGATTCTCAAGATCCTTCCCCTGCTCGAGGAAGATACCGACGATACCGAAGAGCTGCTCCCGCCAGACCAGCCCTGCGGCCCAGAGCGTTCCGATGTTGTACCGGGAGAGGATCGCCTCGCAGACTCCTTCCGGGATCGCCCGGAAGCAGAGGTCGTAGAACGGCCACGAGGATGGTTCGGGACGCAGGGCGAACTCCTGCATGCCGCGCATCACATGGGGGGTCTGGTGATAGGGGGCGTCGAAGGCCCTGGCAACCGGGAGGACCAGGCCGACGGGGTCCCGCCCAAGGAGTTCCGTGAGTCCCTCCCGGAACCCCTCGCCCGCGACCGCCCTGACGACAAACTGCCGGTCGACCTCGTCGTGGGCGAAGAGGTAGATGCGTGCTCCCGGGACGAGCTCTGTGAGTCGGTCGACGATGTACTGGTAGATATCGCCCACCGGCGGCAGGTCGACGAGATCCATTGCGGTCCGGGCGAGGAACATCGTGTTCTGGATATACCGTTTCCTCTCGGTGATATCCTCAAACACGATTGTGCATCCCTTCTCCCCATCCTCGAACGTCGTCGGGATCACCTGCATCTGGTAGAAAGACTCTCTGCCGCTATCGTTCCGGCAGCAGACGTCGGTGATCACCTGCTCCCGCTCGAGACCCTCGATGACGGCGAGGGCTTCCTGGGTGGAGACGGCCGGGAGCGCCGTATCGCGGATGTTCTGCCCGAGAAGATCCTCTTTCGTGCGCCCAAAGTGCCTGAGGAGTTGGTCGTTTGCCTGGATGATCGTGAGGTTGGCGTCGAGGATCAGGATGGGGTTCTGTGTAAAACAGAGGAATGCCGAGAGCGGCACCCGCTGTGCAACCGAGTAGACCTTTGCATTCCCGACGAGCCGCGACTCGACCTGACCCGCCACCTGCATGACCTCAAGGTGCTTTGAGACCGAGTTCCGGTTCATCCCAAGGGCCCGCGCGATCTCGGTGATCGTCATACCCTTCGACCGGAACCTGAGGGTTCGCAGGATTCTTCCGGTGATCTCCTGCCCGGGTGACATACCCGGATAGGGCTACTCTGTCGCTGTATATAAATCTCATCGCCGCTACTGCATCGGGGCATCTTCATTTGCTGGTGCGGTGATGGTGATCTGGCTGCTTGAGGCAGCGTTGCACGTGAAATGTCAGATGTAATTGCTCCACTAGACGTCCTCCCCCACCGCCATGCAGGGATACTTCTCCCGCGGATACCTGCCCTGGATGGATTCGCGGACGAACCGATCCCTGGACGGGGCTGCGATGAGGTTCTCATAGACCTCTTTTGTGATGCCGGCGTAGCGGTAGGCGTCTCCGCTCTCGCAGATGACGAGCAGCGCTTTTGTTGTGGGGTCATAGCCGATGGACCTGATGCCAGTGGACCTCGTTCTCTGTTGAGACATGGACGGGACTGTGGTCGGCGGTGATGATAGCGGTTGCGGCCGGTCACCGGATCTTTTCGTAGGGGTAGCTCAACCTGACAAACTCCCCGAAGTACCGGCCCTTCGACCGGGCCGCAAGCAATCCTCCGTAGACGTCGCGCGGCACCCCGATATACTGGTAGACCCCGCCGCTCTGGAACTCAACCTCCAGGACCTCTTCTTCCTGGTCGTAGCCGATCGATTTGATGCTGGTGGACTCAACGATCTGGCGCTGCATGGCCGGGGGTAGAGGGGATAAGGATGGATAAGGGTTGCGGGGGGATCGGGGGTCACGGCACGACGGAGAGGAATCCGGGCTACAAATGCCGGACTAAAAACTTCGGTCACTCCGATGAGGGGAAGGTGAGCAGTCGTATTTTTTCTCTGTTCTCCTCAAGAAACCGTTCCGCATCATCGACAACGGCCTGTACTTCTTCGGTCGGGAGCACCCGGGAGATCGGGTAGTCGACCTCTTCCCGGAGTTCTTCTGCGATGCGAAGCGCGTTGCCGAACTCTGGATCGATGAAACCGGTCTGGACAAATTCCGGGCCGAACGTGGCGATTAGATCACGGTGTGTCCTGACGGTGATACCACGGGTGAGCAGTAGTAGGCCATTTCATCTTATTTTGCGGGTCCTGGTGCAGATCGCCACCTCTCGCGTGAGATTTCGGTATAGGGAGGTGCTACAGTCTCTCGCGAAGGGTGAGGCGATGTCGCGTGGAAATATTAGATACAATGATCCAGTAGTGCTGTTGCCGCGAAAAACATGGAGTAATACGCACGGTTCGAGGAATCTCGCAAAAACCTTCTTCCAGCAGATACCCGGCAGCTACGAGTCTCTACTCCGCCTTCCTGAGCAACTCGTAAACTGCCTCCTTCTCATCCAACCCGACCTTCAGCCATTACTGCCTGTGAACTACCCCGCGCCTTTTGGGCGGGGCTTCCTGCTTCATGGACAATACTTGCATCACAGAGATGTGGTGTAGCGGTATCATCTCCACAGGCTCAAAGGGCTGTTCCATCCCCACCCTGAAGGGGGGACTTCCCGCTCCGCCCCCTTCACCCCCGCGAGTTAAATTCCTGAGTCCGAAATATGCATCAAAACTGTTGCGCGGGTAACTATAACGTATCTATGTCGCAGTTTTCGCGACACATCAATATTTCCGATAGACGTTACTCCGGTTTCCGACCTCGATCACGGTGATAACCATCACGTTATTCTCGATCGCAAGGATGACCCGGTACTGCCCCACACGAAGAGAGTACAGCGGACTCTTTGGGTGTCCTTTCAGTTTCTTAACGTAAAAGCGAGGATACGGCTCGTCTGCCAGAGCGTAGAGTTCTTCCTTAATTCGTTTAGCATCCGGGTCTGGGATTCTGTCGATATCCCGCTCGGCCGTGGGCGTGATGATGAGCCGCCAAATCATCAAAGGCCCCGTTCCCGAACATAGTCTTCGAAGGGGCGGCCCCGACCGGCCCGCATGTCTGCGATGCTTTCTTCGATCCTCTGCAGCGTCTCTTCGCTCAACGGCTCAGGGTCATACGCCATGTCCAGGAGACGATTGAGTGTCTCGTCGTAGGTCTCCCGAGGATGGAGTTTCATGTCGTCCAGACGAGATTTTGTCGCGGGTTGGAGTTGGATCGTCGTTACCATAGTTCACTATGGGGCTGTATGGATCATAAAGATTTTGCCGGGGGTCACATACAGAGCGCCGGCGATCGCGGAGGCCATCCCGGCAGGCACGGCGTTCGCAATCATCTGTCCTATCGCTCGCTCGGATCCTGTCCACCGGTAGTCGCCCGGGAACCCCATCAGTCCAGTATCATACCTGCTGGATAAATAGTTACTCCGCGCCAATCCCGTCCTATACCACTGCGGTAAAGGCCGCAGACGCTGCGAGAACCATAAGCACCCCGATCGTCCAGGTGTTCATGAAGTGTATGTCCGGGAGATGGGGGTTTGGATCACCCACGCACCCCTGGCCTCCGTCAGGCTCATATCCATCCTCGTCCATCTCACTCCCTTGAGGAGTTCTGTATGGTACGAACACACGTAACCCCCGGAGAAGCAAAAGCGATGGGCGAGCAGCTCGGCATCACCTGGGAGGAGTTCGATGTCGAACAGTTCAGGCGCGGCATGGTCGTGGAACTCGAGCACGGCCTCCACGACCCGGTGACGAACGTCACCGACGACGACCTTCTCCTGACGGCGAAGATTGCGCTTGCACACCTCAATGAGTTCCCTGATTATTACGACCGGCTCGAGGAGATGGAAGAGGAGGCAGAGGCATACTGGGCGGAGCGGAAGGCGCGGAGCTGACTGCCCGCCGGCAGCCATCACGGCTGCCACGAGTGGATCACTGCATCTCATATTCCACACTCCCTTCGCGAACTTCCGCGTGAGCGATTATGAGCTGCCCCAGAGCACGAGGAGACGGCCGGCCGCACACTCTTCCCGCCGGCGAACCGGCCTCATAAACGCATAGGTCCGAATTATTTCGCAGTTAAAGCAATCTACTTACCTGCCGCGGAGGAATATCTCGTGTTGATACATATGGCAGGATATCCAAACTATCTGGTCATTGTCCTTGCCCTCATCGGGGCGGTCATCGCGTGCGGGTGCATGGCTGCCGGTGGGGATGAGACGCCCGCTGACCGTATATCCGGGAACGGTACGGTCACCTACATCGATCTTGAAGGCGGGTTCTACGGCATCGTCGCCGACGATGGGGAGCGGTACCTCCCCGCCGACCTCCCGGAGGAGTACCGGATCGACGGTCTCCGGGTTTGGTTTACCGCTGACGTCGCGCACGACATCGCAACCATCCAGCAGTGGGGGACGCCGGTCGATATTGTGAGCGTGGAGAAGGGCGATACCCGCCGCACGGTTGCGGCGAACGGCACAGTCACCTACATCGATCTTGAAGGCGGGTTCTATGGCATCGTTGCAGAAGACGGCATGAACTACCGCCCCACGAACCTCCCGGCGGAGTACCAGATCGACGGTCTCCGGGTGCAGTTCAGTGCCGATCTTGAAGAGGACACCGTGGGGTTCCAGATGTGGGGAACGCCAGTCGCGGTCCGGACTATCGAGCCCATTGGCGGCGTCCGGCTCGTCGCCGGGAACGGTACGGTCACCTACGTCGACCTTGAAGGTGGATTCTACGGCATCGTCGCCGATGACGGGGAGGCTTACCTCCCGCTCGGCCTGAACGAGACCTGGCTGGTTGACGGCAAGAACGTGACGTTCGTTGCGAGGGTGATGGAGGATGTCATGACCTACCAGATGTGGGGGACGCCGGTCGAGGTCATCGCCATCGATACGGCAGGGAACGCGACATTCGTCGCGGCAAATGGGACGGTCACCTACATCGACCTCGAGGGTGGGTTCTACGGCATCATCGCAGACGACGGAGGGCGCTACCTCCCGCTCGGGCTTGAAGACCGTTACCGCGTCGACGGGATGCAGGTCACCTTCGCCGGAGAGGTCGCGCGCGACGCCGTCACCATCCAGCAGTGGGGAGTCCCGGTGGAGATCCTTGATATCTCGTGGGCCTGTTCCCGGTGCGGCGGCAGTGTCGGTATCGCCAACCCGGCCGCGGTCTGGTGCACGGAGCAGGGGCACACCTACGAGATCCGGAAGAACCCCGACGGCAGCGAGTACGGTGTTTGTATCTTTGCAAACGGCACCGTGGTCGATGCGTGGGACTACTACCGGCAGACCCACTGATCACCCCCCCTTTTTGAAGGCACACAACCGATCAGTTTTCCCTCACGGGCGCCAAGAGCAGTATAGGCACCAATCGTGCCGGGAATGGACATCATGGCCGACGAATGGGAGAACGAGGTGCAAGCATGAAGAACAGTACCGCTATTGCCGACCATATCCGGGTGCTCAGCGACGGGGAGAGCGCCGACCGGATGGCGGCGGCTGAGGCCCTCGCCGCGTTCGGCCCGGCCGCCCTCCCGGCACTGACAGAAGCGCTCGGTGATGCCGACCCCCGCCTCCGGATGTGGGCGGCCTACACACTTGGGATGCTCAGGGATCCCCGGGCGATCCCGGCGCTCACCCTGGCGCTTGATGACAGCGACCCTAGTGTTGTAAAATGGGCGGCCGCCGCCCTCCGCCGGATACGGGACGCGGCCGGGGGCTGCGGCTGCCGGTTCTGTTAAGACTTCCTTACCGGCGCCTGCCGATGAGGCTGAAGGCGACGCCGAGCGCCGCTACGGCTGCCCAGACCGGGAGCGGTGTTGCGGTCGGCGTGGTCGCCGGCGGCACCGTGGTCGGTGTGGCAGTCTCTGTCGCGGTCACGGCCGTGGCCGCGGTTGTGGGTGCCGCGGTCGTCGGTACCGGGGTGGTCACCGTTGGTGTCGGGGTTGGAGTCGCGGTCGGGGTAGGCGTCGGCGTCCCGGTCTCAATTCCCACGCGTTTTCCGACCGTGAACGTCACCGGTTCGGAGTCGGGAGCGTAGGCGTCGAACGCTGCCGGTTCACTCCACTCTGCCCTGACCGTGTAGGTCCCCACTTCGCGGAGGCCGGAGAGCGCTATCGGGCCGGGCCTGCCGGGGTCGTCGGTGTAGAACCGGGTTGAACTCACGTTGAGCCCGGCGAGGTTCATCCCGCCGATGGCGGTGGTCTCTGCGCCGCCCGGGTGGGTGACCACGATATCGACCGTCGCCGGGTAGACGCCGTCAGTGGTGTAGAAGGCACCGACGTCGGGGCACACTACCTTAAACGCGATTCTCGTGTTCTCAGAGACGGAGAGCCCTTCCAGACGCTCGTTGTGGTAAGGGCTTGCAAGAACCACATCGAGGAATATCTCTGGCTCCCGGATCATCACCTGCCCCGTTACGCCGTCTTTGGGGCTGAAGGTGTAATAGGTCCCGTAATCCCCGTCCACGAGCAGGTCCTGGACCTCAAAGTTGGTGTCGTCAGTGACCGCGATACTCTTTATGAGCGATTTGTCGGGGTTGTCATCCTGGTACTTCCGGAGCGCCGTGATCGGGTTATCTGTGGTTGCGTTGCGGAGTTGCGTGAGGTTCAGCCCCTCCTCGTAGATGAAGATCGTGTCGTAGGGCTGGATATCGTTGATGGCCGGGCCGCGGGCCGTTGCCTGCCCCACGCAGAGGGCGAGAATACAGACGGCGAGGAGGATGGGGAGACCTCGCCTGAGGATCCTGTCTGATGCCATGGTATTCCATGTGCTGATTCAGCTATATATGTTGGTGCCGCGCCTCCGGGCCTGCCACCTGCGCGTGGTGCCGCTCCATCCTTCTCCCCGGCCGGGTGCAGGAGACCTCGTTGAAGAAAACCGATTGGCCCAAAACAATCGGATTTCCATTATATTCCATCAAATCTGGTGAAATTCCAATTCCGCATCCTTAAATAATCCTCTCTCCCAGGTTTTAGGATGAAAAAGGTCGCCTCCATCCTAGCGGCATTCCTCGTCTTCTTCGCGATCCTGGCGATCCCTATCGATCCCGCCCTCCTCGCCCCCGAAGCAAAATCGGTTGCGGCAGTGACTATCCTCATGATCCTGCTCTGGGTTACGGGCGCGATTCCCCTGGAGGCGACCGCTCTGCTCCCGCTGATCCTCTTCCCGGTCCTTGGTGTCCTCTCCCCGGCTGAGGTGGCGGCATCCTATGGGGACCAGGTCATCTTCCTCTTCCTCGGCGGGTTCATCATCGCCATGGCGATGCAGCGATGGGGGCTGCACCGGCGCATAGCCCTGCATATCATCCGTGTTACGGGGACGAGCCCCAGGCGGCTGGTGCTCGGGTTCATGGTCGCCACAGCGTTCCTCTCGATGTGGATCTCAAACACCGCTACGGCCATGATGATGATCCCGATCGCTGTCGCGATCATCCTGACGATCATCCCCCGGACGAATAAGGAGCTTGAGAACCTCAACGGAGAGGAGCAGGCGCTTGCAAAATGCCTGATAATATCCATCCCCTACGCCGCGAGCATCGGGGGCATCGCCACGATCATCGGCACACCCCCAAACGGTATATTCCTCGCCCAGCTCGAGACCCTCTTTCCCGGCGCCCCCTCTATCGACTTCTTCACCTGGATGAAGTTCGGTGTCCCGTTCGCGGCCGTATTCCTCCTCCTCGCCTGGGTCTGGCTGACCCATGTCCCCTACCGCCGGATGCTGCAGAGTCTTCCTCACGCCCGGGGGATCATCCATGACGAACTGGAGAAGCTGGGGCCAATCTCCGTGGGCGAACGCTGGACGCTTGCCGTCTTTGTCATGACAGCCCTTGCCTGGATCTTCGCAAAGACCAAGGTGATCGGCAGTGTCACCATACCCGGCCTTGATATGATCTTTCCCGGCATCCACGACTCCACCATCGCGATCTTCGGGGCGTTCCTCCTCTTTATCCTCCCTGTCGACCGGAAGGAGGGCATCTTCACCATGGACTGGGAGTGGGCGGTGAAGATCCCCTGGGGTATCCTGATCCTCTTCGGCGGGGGCATCGCACTCTCAAACGGCTTCATCCAGAGCGGGCTTGCCGCGAGCATCGTCCAGTCCCTGACTATCATCCACGGGCTCCCGATCATCCTCCTCATCCTCGTGGTGGCGCTGGTGGTCTCGTTTGCGACGGAGATCGCCTCGAACACCGCGATGGCAGCCGTCCTGATGCCGATTATGGCGGTCACGGCCGTCAGTATAGGCTTAAATCCGATCATCCTGATGATGACCGTCGCGGTCTGCTCGTCGATGGCCTTCATGCTCCCGGTCGCGACCCCGCCAAACGCCGTCGCCTACGGGAGCGGCTACGTCACTTCTGAGGACCTCATCCGGTCAGGCTGGGTGCTCGACCTCATCGGCGTTGCGCTCTGGACGATCTTTCTCTTCACGGTTGTCCTCTGGGCGCTCGGGATCACCTTCGAGCTCCCCGCCTGGGCGCTCTGAGCCACCACCGGCACCTATTTTATCTCACGGGTGGATTCCGGCTGGATGGCGATGAACCGGTACCACAACCAGGCAGTGGAGACGCTTGCCCGCCCGGATCTCGACGCGCTCATCGACGAGCGGGTCCGCTATACAGTCAGGTACGCAGACGAACACTCCCCCTTCTACCGCCGGTGGTTTGAGCGGCACAACGTCCTCCCGGAGGCGATCCGGGAGCACGCAGACCTCCGCGACCTCCCGATCATCTCGGGCGCCACGATCCGGCGCTACCAGCCCCCGCAGGCAGGGGCGTTCTGCTTCAAGAGTGTCCCCTGGGAAGCGGTCTTCACGATCAACGAGACCTCGGGGACGAGCGGGATCCCGAAGAGTTTTTTCCTCACCTGGGAGGACTGGGAGCGGTATGCCGAGAAGTACGCCCGGCTCTTCGTCTCGCAGGGGTTCGGGCCCGGCGACCGGGTGGTGGTCTGCACCTCCTACGGTATGAACGTCGGTGCGAACACCATGACGCTTGCCGCCCGGGATCTCGGGGTGACGATCATCCCGGAGGGGAAATGCACCTTCCCGGTCAGGGTGATGGCGCATTACCGCCCGACGGCGGTGATCGGGAGCGTCTTCAAACTCCTCCGGCTCGCCCGCCGAATGGAGGCGGAGGGGGTAGCGCCACGGGACGCGGGCGTGAAACGCCTCGTCGTCGGGGGCGAGAGTTTCGCCCCGGAGTCCCGGCGCTACCTGGAGGAGGTCTGGGGGTGCCCGGTCTACAACACCTACGGGAGCACCGAGGGGACGATGTGCGGCGAGTGCGTCTGCCAGGCCGGGCTCCACGTCCCCGAGGACCTGGTCCACTTCGACCTCTACGACCCCCGGATGGAGCGGTTCGTCGGGGATGGCGAGACCGGGCGGCTGGTCTATACGACCCTCCTCCCTCCCGGCGGAAAGGCGGGGACGCTTCTCATCAACTACGATACTGAGGATACCTGTTCGGTCGTCTCCCGGGAACGGTGCCGGTGCGGGCGAACGCATATGCGGATCGATTATCCCCGGCGCGAGGCTGAGACGTTCCGGATCGGGGAGGCTCCGCTCACCCGGGTGGACCTGGAGGCGGCGGTCTTCCAGCCCGAGAACATGGTCTCCCTGAACGGTGAGTACGAGGCGTTCATCTACGGCGGCGACGAGACAGGGGAGACCATCCTCCGGGTGAGCATGGAATGCGTCGACCCTGCCCGCGTCGACCCGGCGGCCGTTGAGGAGACGTTCCTTGCCGCTCTCTTCAGGTCGGCCCCGGGTCTTTCGACGGCGTATGAGGACGGAACCCTGCGCATCCTCTGCAACATCACTCCCCCGGGAGGGCTCGAGCTCCACCGGGCACCCGGCCGGCCGAAACGGATCGTGGACCGGCGGTGAGGTCGCGGGAGTCCTGAACGCGGGGGAGGACTGGTTGCCCGGTCTCCAGGACCCTGGGAAGCCTGTACGGTTTTGGGCTGCAAAAGGGGTTAACCTGTACCAAGGGATTGAGGTGACGAAACGAATAATAGGGTGTATGAGAGAGACTCATGCGAGAGCGATGGCCAGAAAGAGGATCTATAACCCCGTCACAGGCAAATACTATGAATTACGGCAAAGATCATCTGTTAACGGGGAGGCAGGGCAGATAAAAGGATTATGGACCTCTAAAAGGAAGACTGAAAAGAAGGCCTAGGGAGGAATTACGATCGCCCAAGATGTCTGGTGCATCGATACGAATGTCCTTGCCCCCTGGGTAATGCACAACAGCGGCGTTTTGACTCTTTTTTGCGATCGATACGGGTTATCTGAAGAGTTCCGGGAGGTCTATCTGGCCAGATATTCGTCGTCGATATCATTCATAGATGAGATTATCTCAAAACGGAACGTAGGCCCGACGTGCGACTTTTACGTCTCTTATCTTGCCCTGAACGAACTTTTTTCTGCAATAAGGGACGAACTGCGAACAATAATTCTTTTCAAAAACGGCCTGCCCATCTCCCGCTGGCGTGATGGGAGGAATTTCCCAGACATCCCTGAAGAGTGCATGGAAGTCATCTATGCGAAGATCCAGGGTACGTTCGACGTATTGTTTGAAAACGGGGCGATTGTACCGCTGTCGGATGAGCCGGAAGAAAGTGGAGATAACTTCTCTGAGATATTCGCGTGGTTGATATTCAGCAATAAGGGGATTGAAACCCAGGATGCGATACTGCTGACAACTGCAATTCTCATCAAGGCAGGGTATTTTGTAACTAAGGATGACAAACTGCGCAGAGAGGTGAGAGATACCCTTAAGCAGAGGTATCACATCGAGCTGATTCAGCCGACATCTGCGTTGAACAGATTAAGAAGCATGAGGAAGAGAGGGAGTTTCTATACAAAACACCTCTCCTGCCGCTGATTAATGATATAACGGCCCGCTTTGGTGGGTCGGTAAACTCCGCGTTAGCCGCCGCGTAACCGGGGGCTGCTCTCTTTTGAACCCCATGATGCGCTTTTCAGGCTGAACCGATGAGGATCACTGTATTGGGTACGGGGGTCTACTCCCTCCGCAAGCCCCCTCCAGGCAGAGGCATCTTGGGACAATCACCGTGGAAAAAGTGTTCTGGGCCCCTATTGGAGCATTTCACCTTAATTTTCCACGGAGAGATCCCTGGTTTGGCGACCGGGAGGCCCCCCCTGCTCTGTTCCATCGTGCCCCGGGCCCGGCTTGTGGGGGGAGGGGGCTCGCCCCCTCCCCTGCCCCCACCCTCGGGGCGATTTCCACCACGGTCCACTGCCCGGGGAATAGATCGCTTTCATGCGTAGAGCCTCTCGCTCTACCCTATAAATTCTCCCGCGCGGCTTTCCGCGCGAAGGACGCGAAGTTCGGTTGCTGGACGGTATAGTCCCCTCCGCGCGAGAGCGCGAGAGACCGGCGATCACGCCAACGCACCCTCAAGTTAAGGTGAAATGGTCCACTACCGTCGCCTCATCAGGTACCCCGCGAGAGCGCAGGCTGCCATGGCCGCCGCCACCGGCAGGGCGGGTCCCGCCGCGGTCGGGGTGGGCGATGTTGCTGGCACCGTTGTCGTCACCGGTGTTGTGGTGACCGGTGGTGCCGTCGTTGCCGTGGTGGCGGGTGCCGCTTCGCTGACCGTGAAGGTGGTGCTCGCGGTGGCATCGCCCTCGACCCACTCCACGGCCACGGTGTACTCGCCCGGCTCAAACCCAGTGGTATTCGCCTCAAACGCCCAGGTATTCGCGGTGGCGTTCCCATCCTGGACAACGACCGTCCCCGAGGTGCCTCCCGCCCCGCCTGGTTCAGACTTATTCGTCGGCGCAAAGCCAACTGGCGTCACCGTGACGGTCAGGTGGTTGCCGGGCGCGATGTTCGTCGTTCCCGATATGATGACCATCTCCCCGGCCGTGACGTTGCCGACCTCATCGATATCCATCTGCTGTGCGGCGGCGGTGCCGCAGGACCCTGCTGCGAGCAGAAGCACGACCGCGAGCCCTACAATTCTTACGGTGTTCAATGGTTCACCTCCATATCGCACCCTTTCTACCTGTCCCCGGTTGAAAAACGTATCCGATCCCCGGCCGCAAGGATTAAGTGGAGTCCCAGAATCTCTGGTGACATGGAACTTGTGCACGTGCCCGGCGAGAACCGCGGCAGGATCATGCTCTACGCCCTGAGCACCTGCGGCTGGTGCGCCCGGACAAAAGACCTCCTCACGAACCTCGGCGTCGAATTCTCCTACCTCTACGTCGACCTCCTTCAGGGCGAGGAGCGGGACCGGGTCGTACGGGAGGTCGAACGGTGGAACCCCAGGCTCTCGTTCCCGACGGTGGTCATCAACGATGCGAAGGTAGTCGTGGGCTACCAGGAGAGCGAGATCAGGGAGGCCCTCAATGCCTGACGGGGTGAGCGGTGAGGACGTCGACCGCCTCATGCGTGAACTCGATCGCGAGGCTGAGGCCGGCGGCTACCACCTAAACCCGGACCGGGAGTTCACCCGGAGCCTCGTCCGGGGATTGCTTGTGAACCGGGAGCGCTACGGCTACATCTCATGCCCCTGCCGGCTCGCGTCCGGGAACCGGGCAGACGACCTCGACATCATCTGCCCCTGCGACTACCGGGACCCTGACCTTACCGATTACGGCGCCTGCTACTGCGCCCTCTACGTCACCGCAGACGTCAGTGCCGGCAGGCGTGCCGCGGAACCCGTGCCGGAACGGAGGCCGCCTCCGGAGGAGCGGCGGCGGCATGACGAGGAGCGGGCGGCGGCCGCCCGGATTCCTGGAGCCCTGACCTACCCGGTCTGGCGCTGCCGTGTCTGCGGCTACCTCTGCGCGCGGGACGAACCGCCTGAGGTCTGCCCGATCTGCCGTGTGCCTAAGGACCGGTTCGAGCGGTTCATGTAAGCCTGAGCAGGACGGGGAACGCAACTGCGATCCCGTTCACCGGATGCCCGGGACCATGAGGGCGGCGCAGGCTGCGAGCCCCTGCCGGTTGTACCGGGGGGGACGACTGCCTCCCCGATCACCGGGGAGCGCCCCTGTTCCCGGATGAAGAAGTCGGCCATGATCACCCCACCGGGCGACGGGATGAAGACCCCGAGGATGGCCATGGAGGGGATCAGCCGGTCGTACATCCCGAGAAGGGCGGGCCGGCCTCGTGTCCCTCCCCTTCCTGCACCATCTCCTTCCCGGCGGGAGGGGGGAGACGGGTTTGTTATACCCAAAAAAGCCTGTTGTGGCCGGCCGACGTTCCGGAGGTATCATATAGTGGGCCGCTGATTCTCCAGTATGCCGAGGGTGAGGATCAACGACGGAGACCTGAACTCCGGGGCCGGCGTTGAGGGGCGCCGGAAGAGGAAACGAAGTGAGGATCCGCCAGCCCAAAAAGAGCAGCCAGAGACCGTGGAGAAGAAATCTCCCCGGCGGGGACGGCCGGTCTTTGAGGATGCCGAGAGCGATATCTTCTACACGAAGAGGAGTTAGGTCACCCGCGCACCTGGATATCCCCGGGTGAGTTCACCACAACCTCCCGCTTTCCGCGGTAGGTCTCGACCGTGCCGTAGAGCGTCACGCTCGCGTTCTCGTGGAGTTCGAGTGCAGCAGCCACGTTCTCCGGCAGAAAGACGGTGGTGCCGTTGACGGTGAGGATGATGTGCCCGCCGCTCGCGGTCTTTCTGATCTCCTCGATGCTCCCCTCGAGGATGACCAGCGTCCCGTCAGGGAGATCCCCGGAGTACCGGGCCGCCACCAGTGGCATCGCGAAGGCGTCGAAGAGGAGATGCGCCGCGAGGATTATCGCAACCACGCATACGAGCACGAAAAGTGCTGTTTTTTCCTGCCGTTCCAGCATAGGTACCCAATGGGTTTTTGGGAATATAACTTCCGTCAATTTGATATGTTAACAGTGTTAACTAATCATCATGGATGAAGTGAATCTCCCCCCATCCTCCCGCAAGATCCTCGGGCTGCTTGAGGATGGGGGCGCCCTGACCCACAAGGAACTCGTCCACCTCAGCAACCTGGCACCCCGGACCGTCCGGTATGCCTTAAAGAGGCTCAAAGACAATGATATGATTGTGGAGAAGTTCAACTTCAGGGATGCGCGGCAGATCCTCTACGAGTACAAAGATTCCCAGATGGTGTCGACACCATGACCGAGCCGCCGTCCTGCGATATCATGCGCTGTGAAACGCTCGCCCGGAGGCTGCTTCCCCGGATGCGTGCCGAGATGGTCTACCGTCTGGTGAGCGAGCGCGGCATCAGCCAGAGCGAGGTCTCAAAGCGCCTCGGGATCAGCAGGGCCGCAGTCTCCCAGTATATGAGCCGGAAACGTGGATTTACCCGGCAGGATTTCCCCGGGGAGCTCAATCTGGTCATTGAGCGGTGGGTCTCCGCCGTCGCCTCCGGTGAAGGAACGATCACCATCTGTGATGTCTGCCGCTCCGCCGATCGTGCCGGAAACCGGTGAGACTCCTGCTCATGTGCGTCCACGTCGGTAGAGGTAGAGCGCCGCAAGTCCGGCCAGTATGCACGCCGCAGCCACTATTTTGAGCCGGTCCACCCCGTAGACGTCCCCGGCCCCACCTGCACACGAGGCCTCCCAATCGTCCAGGAAGACCCTGGTGTAGTAGGCGGCGATATCGGGGTGCTCGATGATCACGCCTGCTTCCCGGTTGAACCCCGGCGAGTTGGCGTTCCAGTTGATGCTGCTGACAAGAACCGCCCGGCCGTCGACGATGACACCCTTGTTATGGATCTTTGCGAGGTTGTTCCCCTCCAGGTCCGCGAGCCTTGCTGCGAGCGGCAGCCCTTCGGCTGCGGCGATCCGGTTGATGAGATCGACCATCTCATCATTGTCGGCGTCGCCCTCGATGTTGAACCAGAATGAGTCGAGGAGCACCTGCACCGTGACACCCCGGCGGGAGGCGTTGATCGCGGCAGCAAGGAAGGGATTTAATTCGTACTTCGTCTGGTTCTTGATGTAGGCCTGCTCGATAGCGATGCTCTCCTCAGCCCCCTCGATCATCCGGGTGATGAGGTGGCTTGTATCGGGAGAGAGTACCGGTGTGACCCGTGCCCCCCCTGTGCGGCAGGGCGCAAACTCCACGGTATAGGACGGTGCCCAGGGCGTGTGGATCTCGCCCCCCGTCCCCTCAAGTGGGACGATATCCCCGCCGCCGGTGTCGAAGAGGAAGACCTCCCGGAAGTAAGCGGCAAGCCCCGGATCTTTTAGGCATACCCCCCATCCGCGGTTGCCCTGCAGCCCCGGTGCCGGGTAGCCGCCGGGCTTGTAGTTCTCGCTCCCGACGAGAACCGTGTTCCCGTCGACGACCAGGTACTTGGCATGGTCGTAGCGGTACTTCGCGTGACCCACGTCGGTTGTCGTCATCATGAGGACCGGGATGCCGCTCCGGTTGAGGGCGCCCGCGACCGCCCGCTCCTCCGGCGGGATCCCGCC
>Ga0209612_1001832_pt1 | contig 16428 bp, 7 predicted proteins | sample BioC12SIPDNA_FD_185746 | JGI IMG/M metagenome (GOLD analysis project Ga0209612, IMG submission 185746) | Anaerobic biogas reactor microbial communites from Washington, USA - Biogas_R1_B C12 SIP DNA (SPAdes) (version 2) | ecosystem: Engineered > Bioreactor > Anaerobic > Unclassified | place...
AGAGGAGTCCAGGACGTTCCAGCTTGGCGGGATCGCGCCTGACGCAGAGTATGAACTGGATGTTTACGGCGGTCCGCAAAAGACGGTGAAAAGTTCCGAGCTGGAAATGTGGTCAGCCCGACTCGGGCAACGGTCTTTCCAGTTGCTCTTCTACAAAAAACGGTGAGCGCAGGCAGCTCGCCCTTGTGAGCGTTTCTATTCGAATACGATCCGGTAGCCGAAGGAGTGGGCGTCGCAGGCCAGCCGCAGCACGCCGCCGTCCTGTGTCCACTCCGGATCTTTCGCATCGGGATGGAAGGGGTCGACCGTCTCGACAGCCTTGACCTTGGCGTCCTCTTTGCCGAACGCCGCGAGGCGGATCACGGCGCAGAAAGGGCGGCTCGCGGGGAGCGGAATGAGATGCCACGCTCCGCGGTCGCCGTGCAGCAGGCGGAACGCGCCGTCAGTGACGAGCGGCCCGAAGTCGATCAGGGCGCCGACGACGTTGACGTCCGGATTGTCGGCCGGCACGTCTTCCATGAGGTACTCATCGCCGGTGGCCGTGACCCGCAGGGTGCCGCCGCGGATGCGCCGCCGCAGATCGTCGAGCCCTCGCAGCGGCACGCGGTCGCCGCGCACGGCATGGTAGAACCCGTAGCGGATCTGATAGTCGCCCGGCGTGAACTCGGGCGGCAGCCGCACGTCGGCGGTCGCGCGGAAGGCCCCCGGCTTGGCCAGCAGCGCCAGATCACAGTCCAGCCCGGCCTGCGCCTCGATGTTTTCCATCTCGTTTGTGGAAGGCCTGCCGATGTGGACGAAGGGCACGTAGCCAGGCTCCAGCGGCATGAGCACGTTCACCTCGACCGCCAGGCGGAACGCGCGCGGACCGAGGCGCTCGGCCGCGAGCACGCGCGTCTCGACGCGGCAGCCGGCCTCGGGGTCAGGCAAGGGCCGGGCGTCCGCGAAAAAGGCCGTCCCTGTTATTGCGAAGCCCGCGCGGCGGCCGTTGAGCCGCACCACCCCCGCCTCGCCGTTGCGCGTCTGCACGTAAAAGCCGTATTGCGGCAAGGCATGGCCCGCCGCTGACCAGACGTTGGAGCCGCGGTTGGCCCACACCCGGCCACCTTGACTGAAGGCCGTATGCTGCTGCCGCACGTTCGCGCCGAAGCTGTGGGATTCCATCTCGGCACGCGCCAGCGCGTCACAGGCGTCATGCAGCAGCCAGTAAGTCATCACCGCGCGGCGCGAGAAGGGCCCGTCGCACATCGGGGCGCGGCCGCCCAGCACGGTGTTGGAGAGGTAGTCGTCGCTGCCGTAGCCGTGCTTCGGGTCCGGATCGTAGCGGTCGCCCAGACCGCCCGCAAAGAGGATCATCTTGCCGTGGGTGACCATGTCGTGCCACGGCGTGCGGTCGGCATCGCCAAATACGGTGCACCAGCATGCGGGCCGCCAGTGGTCGGCCTGCACGCCGTCGATGGAACCGATCAGCGCGTCGTGGCCGGACTCGCTGAGCATCGCCGCGTCGTGACCGAGCAGGCGGCGGCTGGTATCGAAGGCGGCGCGCCAGCCCGTGACGGTCTTGGCGCGAGCGTGGAAGACGCCGCTGCGGTCGTAAAAATCGAAGGGCGGGATGGAGGTGAAGACGTCGATGAACAGCGCGTCGGGATCGAATCCCTCGCGCATCTGCTTCATGTTGGCGGTCAGCCACGGCATGAATGCAGCGGGCATCCAGCGGTAGCTCTGCGCGTCTAGGCCGGGATTGTACCATGCCTTGCACGGCGTGCCGTCGGCGTTGAACACGATGCGGTCGTAGCTGAAGCCCTCGGCATCGGGGTAGAAATCGATATAGTTGTCGTGCGGGGCGAAGAGCATGCCGGCCCGCCGTGCGGCCTCGCGCATCTCGAGGAAGGGCTCGAGGCCGCCCGAGGGCGGACAGATCTCCGGCAGGCGGTAGTCATAGCCCCAGCGCTGCCAGTCGTGCTTGACGAAGACGGCGTGACCCAGGCCGTACTTTGCAGCCCGGTCGAGATCCTTCGCCGCCTCGCGGTAGCCGCCGCCCCACTGATCGAGGCAGACACGGCCGAGCAGGCCGTCCACGCCGGGCGACTTCTCGAAGCCGCACACGGCGCGGTACGCGCGGGCCGCCGCATAGGCGCCTTGCCGGGAGGGGGCGAGCATGAAGCAGGCGTCGCCGGGCGTTTCCAGCGTGAAGAGGTGATTGCCCGGCGAGCAGACAACCCGGTCCGGAATCAGATCGGTGGCCTGCACGAGGCTGAGTCCGTCCGCATAATCCGCGCCGATGTGGCGCGTGCCGAGCTGAACACCGCCGTAGGCCAGCGTAAAGGTGCCGGGGGCCTCGTAGACCGCGCCAAACCCCAGGTAGATGCGTAACGGTTTGCGCGTCGCGGGGCCGAGCGCGAGCTTGGTCAGGCGCGGTGCGCCGCGCGCGTCGCGCGTGGCGCCCGGCAGGTCCCAGGCGAGGCGCAGCACGCCGTGGTCAGCGCGGAGCGTGGCGCGGAGGGTCTTTGCGGCACGGCCCTGTGACTGACCGATCAGGTGCGTGATCACCCACGCCCCGCCTTCGCGCGCGATCTCAGCGCGCCGTACCGGCAGGCCGTCGCGCGCGCCGCCGACCGGCAGGCCGTCGAGTTCCACGGTGAAGCCGCGGAAAGCCAGCTCGCGCGTGCCGTCAGAAAAGGCAAGCACGCCGTCGGTCAGCCCTTCCTCTCCGGGCACGACAGCCGCGCCGCAGACCTCGCGGTTGAAGGTCAGCCGGAAAACGCCCGGCGCATGCGGCTTGCGGGCCGCCGCCGCGCGGGCCAGCCGCAGGGCGGTCTCGACGCGGGCTGCCCAGACCGCTTCGCTCACCGGCGGCGGCAGCGCACCGATCCGCAGGACCGGATCGCCCCACAAGCCGTTGTCGCAGGTGGTGTCGTTCTTGGGGCCGGGGCCATTCCAGAGGCGCAGAGTGACGGTCTGGCCGGCGTAGGCGGAGAGGTCCACCTCGGCGGGCTGCCACGTGGAGGCGTCACAGAGGCGGCTGAACAGCTCCTTCTCGGTTTGATCCGCGGCCAGCACGCGCACCTTGAACGCCACGCCGTCGCTGCCACGCGCGCCCGGCGGCACCTCACGGACCGCAGTGTGGAATCTGAGGAGGATCGGCGTCTCGGCGGGCAGCTTCAGCCGGTAGTCGGACCAGAGCGTGCCGTGGCCGTCTCTCCAGGGCGGGTGGATGCTGAAACAGCGGCGAAGTTGCCCCCCGAGATCAATGTCCGAGCGGAACCACGTGGCCCCGCTCTCGGCTTCCGAGCCATCAAAGCCGTCAGGCAGCGGGATCATGCGCCCGTTGCGTTCCCATGCCGATGCGTGGGGCGTGAGCCGGGTCAGGCCCCACACGCCCGGCGCCAGATCGATGTCCGGCGCGGCGACGGCGGCAGACGCCGGCACGGCGGGCCGTACCGCGCCAAAGACGGCGATGGGATGGAGTTCGATGCGCGTGTTGTTGCGTTCGAAGGCGAAGCACGCATGGATCGGATAGAGCGCGGTCAGCACGCGGTCGCGCGCAGTGGCGGAGCAGGCGGCCTGCCACGCTTTCCCGGGTTCAACGGAGACCGCGAAGGTGTTGGAGCCGGTCATCTGCCAGTCGTCGTTCAGCCACACGTCGACCGTTCCCTGAACCGGCTCGGCGCCGCTGTTTTTCAGTCGCAAGGTGAAAGCGAGCGTTTTATCGGCAGGGCTTTCTTTCGGCACGCCCTCAATGCTGAGCGAGACCTGCTCCTGCGTATCGGCCGGCGGGTTGAACGCATGGACAAGACCGGTGACCAGAGATGCCGCTACAACGGCTGTGAGGCAGATACGGTGCTGCATCAAATTTCCCAGTAGAGTTTGATGTCCCTACCGTTGTCTCCTTATTCCACACGCCTGATTCTGAAAAACGCGCGCGAACGACTGTTTCGCGGAACGCGCACTTCGGTTTGACCGCCAGGGCCAGCCATAAAAGGCGCGGTTTCGTAAGCCGTCCACCCCGCCTCTGTCGGAGCGCTCACATACTCTGTCCGCCAAGTGACGAGATCGGTGCTGACTTCCACCCCCGCCCGCCGCAGCCAGCCGTTTGAGACGGCGCCACAGCTCAATACCGATCCGATTGCGAACATATCCCGCCTTTTTGTTTGATCTTCGAGGACCTTGAAGGGCCGTTATCTATTCTGCGCGGCGCAACGCCGGCAGACGCCGACATAGACGGTCTGCACATCCGACACGATCCCGCAGGCGCTGACCAGTGCAGGAATCGACGCCGCCCGTTTTGACGGGCGCGGGATGTCCTGAATGGTCTCACAGTCCGAACACAAGAAATGGTCGTGCGGGTCGGTGCACCCGTCAAACCGGGCGCGCCGCGTGGGAACGGCCATGCGCTGGATCACGCCGGCCTCCGCGAACAGATTGAGCGTGCGGTACACCGTGTCCACCGAAATCGACGGCATGCCGTCCCGCGCCTCGGCCAGCAGCCTCTCCGCATCCGGATGATCGGTGCGGCGCAGCAGCCTATCCAGCAGCACGACACGCTGCCGTGTCGTGACGATGCCCGCCCGCTGCAAAATCTCTGTAGCCGACTTCAAGGTTTTCCCCAATCCACCCTGCGGCCTGAAACAACCGCCTCATCCGTTTTTTTCTTAAAAGCAACAGCTTGCGACTGACGGCGCAACGCCATGAACTGTTGCCATTGTCTTCCAAACGCGGCAGGGCGTCAATGGCTTTCGGAATTAATCTGATTTTCGGCAAGTGACAGACCGACTTGAAGATCGTACGTTTCTGGTGAAAGGTAAAGCGTTGACGTGTTGTCGCGTTTGGCGCAAAATCGGTCTCTTCAGCTACTAAAAAAATGAACCCCAGCATTAAAGAAAAAATTCAGGCGCTCGCAGGCTCTGTTCTGCTGGGGGTCGTTCAGGCCACCGGCGCGTGGACCGTCGAACCGGCGGACACCGGCGACGCGCTGCTGAACCCCGGCATGGGCTGGGTCTGTCATTTTTATGACAACTCGCCGCTCAAATACGGAGAGCGGCTAGCGCCCTCCGACGCACTGGCGTGGTTCCCCGGCTGCACGACGGTCTATCTGCGCATACCGTGGTCCACGCTTGAGCCCGAAGAAGGCGTCTTCAACTGGGCGCTGCTCGACACGCCCGCGCAGCGCTGGATCGCGCGCGGCGGGAAAGTCTCCTTCCGCATCAGTTGCTCGGAGCATCAGGACCGGCGAGCCACGCCCGAGTGGGTCGAAAAGGCCGGTGCCAAAGGGGTACGCTGGAACCTGCTCAAGGGTCCGGCCCCGGACGGGCGCTACTGGGACCCGGATTATCTCGACCCGATATTCCTCGAAAAGCTGGGCAACTTCTTGCGGGCGTTCGCGGCGCGTTATGACGGCAACCCGAACGTCGCCTTCGTCGACATCGGTTCGTTCGGACTGTACGGTGAAGGGCACACGCGGTTTAGCAGCAAGCTGCCGCGCGAGTTGGAAGTTGAATGCCTCAAGCGCCACATCGACCTGCACGTGAAACACTTCAAGCGCACGCTGCTCGCCCTCAGCGACGACACCGACGGCGGCGACAACCTCAGCGGCGACTGGCCGGTGATGCGTTATGCGCTTGAACGGGGCGTGACCTTCCGCGACGACAGCCTCTTTGTCAGAGCCGCGCCGAAGGCCTGGTTTCACGACGGCATGGCCGCTCTGTTCTCGCCGACGCGGCCGATCATCCTCGAAACGCAGCACTATCACATGGCCACGAAGATCAAGGCGTGGGATATGGCGCTGCTGCTGAAAGCGGTCGAGGACTTTCGCGCCAGCTATCTTTCGATCCACGGCTGGCCGGATGTGATCTACACGAACCACACGGCGGACATCGCGGCGATCAACCGCCGGCTCGGTTACCGGCTTGTTCCGCAGACCGTTGTCTTCCCGGACGAGGTGCGTATCGGCGAGCCGTTCGAAGCCAGCGTCACCTGGGCCAACGCCGGCGTCGCGCCGTGCTATGGCGGCGGCTTCGGCACATTCACGCTTAAAGACGGACAGGGCGGCATCGTCTCCGTGCTGTCGGACGAGGCCTTCGACTTGCGCGGGTTGAAGCCCTCTGTCGGCGGTGAGCGGCCAAGCGTGACGCGCACGGCCGTTTTCCGCGTCGGTCACCTCGCGCCGGTCACGCGCCCCGGCGTGTATGACGTGTATCTCTCGGTCGGCCGGCGCGACGGCACGCCGCAGCTTGCGCTGCCGCTTGCCGGCGAAGACGGTCAGCGCCGCTACAGGCTGGGGCGTGTCACACTGAAACCTGCCGATTGACGCAGAAGCTGAAAGGAAACGGGGACATGTTAAAAAAGAAATGGCGGTTCGATGCATGTTTCGGCGTGTTTTTTCTTCTGACCCTGCAACTCGGCGCCGTCCCCATTCAGCGTGTCGAAGAGCGACTTTTCGGGCGTACGCCAGCGGGTGAGGACGTACAGCTTTACACGCTGCGCAACGCGCACGGCATGGTGGCGCGCGTCATGGGATACGGCGCGACGATCACCGAGCTGCGCGTGCCTGATCGCGATGGAAGGTTTGCCAACGTCGTTCTGGGGGCGGAGTCACTCGAGGCTTACCTGGGGGGGTTCAGCGCGGCGGCCTCAGTCATGGGGCGTGTCGCTAACCGCATCGCAAACGCCCGTTTCACGCTGGACGACCGCGAGTTCCGGGTGACGGCCAACGCCGGGCAGCATCAACTGCACGGCGGCCGCAACGGCTTTGCGCGCAAGGTGTGGCGCGGCGAGGTTCTGCTCGCCATCCCGAGCGCCGCCGCCGTGCGGTTCAGCCTGAGCAGTCCGGACGGCGACGAGGGTTTCCCTGGTACGCTCGACGTGGCCGTGACCTATACGCTGAACGATGACAACGAACTGCGGATCGACTATATGGCAACTTCGGACAAGCCCACACCGGTCAATTTCACCAACCACGCCTACTTCAATCTGGCGGGCGAGGGTGACGTGTGGGACCACCGGGTCTGGATCGACGCCGACCGCATCACGTCCGTCGATGCGGAGTTGATCCCCACGGGCGAGTACGCGCCTGTCGCGGGGACCCCGCTGGATTTCACCGTGCCGACCGCGATCGGCGCGCGGATCGAGCCGCTCATTCCGTTAACCAAGGGATATGACCATAATTATGTCTTGCGTAGCGGCGGCCAGCGTTTCGCGCTCGCGGCGTGGTGTTACGAACCGCACGGCGGTCGTCTGATGCACGTGTACACCGACCAGCCTGGCATGCAGCTCTACACGGGCAAACGCTACTTCCGCGACGGCAAGCCGATTAAAGCGGCGCCGGAGCAAAAACACAATACCGTCTGTTTCGAGACGCAGCACTTTCCGGATGCAGTCAATCATCCGCATTTCCCGTCAGTCATCCTGCGTCCCGGCCGGACCTTCCGCAGCGCGACAGCGTTTCGGTTCTCGGCGGCAAATCTGCCTGCCAAGTAACCATCAACGACCTTGGATGCCACCCGCGGGACGATGCCGGGCGCGTCTTGCCTTACGGGGCGCCGAACGAAAGGGTCACCGGTCCCTTAAGGCCCGAGGGCTGGAGCGCATCTTCGGAGGAGAAGCCGGCGAAGGGCCGCAGCGTGTAGTCGCCGCCTTTGCGGGGACCGTTGCGCAGGGCCATGTTGCTCTGCGTCACGCGCTGTTCCGGCAGCAGGGCTGCATCGCCGACCAGCCGGTTGGCCCACGGGTTGGTGACTTCGATCTCCAGCGCGTTGACGCCGGCTTTCAGTGCGCCGGTCAGCTCGACCTGCCACGGCGCGGTCCAGACCACGCCGAGATCTTTGCCGTTCAGCCGCACCTGCGCGAGCGCCGCCACCGTGCCGAGGTCCAGTACGGCCGCGCGGCCGGCCTGCCCGGCGGTGACCTCGAAGGTCTTGCGGTAGGTGGCGGTCCCCGAGAAATGCTTGATGCCGGGCTCGCTGTGCGCGGTCCAGTCGATCAGCGTGTCGAACACCGCCTTTGCGGGCGCGCCGCGGCCGGGCTGGAACGTCACCTCCCACGGGCCCGAGAGGGTTTCTGGTTTCGGGTTTCTGGTTTCGGGTTTCTGGTTTGAGAGTTGAGCGTTCTCTCCCCGGAACACCACGAAGGTCGAGCCGTGCTCCGGCAGGTCGAGCGTCAGGCGCGTGCGGCCGTCGGGCGTGGTCTCGAAGGGCACGGCCTTGATCGTGCCGCGCACCGCATCCCACAGCTCGGGCTGCCGGCCGCTGACGCGGAAGGTGCAGGCGGCCTGACCGCTGCCCAGCAGAAAGTAGATGTCGGTGCCGGCGTCGCGCCGGTGGGTGTACTCGAACGGGCCTTCGAAGTCGGGCGCGAGCTTCAGCGCCTTCAGCGCGTCGGCCACGTTTGCGGCGGGCGCGGCGGCCTCTCCCCACAGCGCGGCGGCCAGGCGCTTGACCTCGTCATCACCGCCGCCCTGGCCGGCCACGCGCGTGGGTCGGCGCTTGCCGAAAAGGACCGTCGCGCCGGCCTGCCGCAGCTCGGCGATCTTGCGCAGCGCGGCCGGGGTGGCGCGCTCGTCGTCGAAATCGACCGCGAGCAGGCCGTAGCTCATGCCGTCGGGCAGCGTGATCCGGCCGTTCTTGACCGAGGTGCGCGTGAGCAGCACCTCGTTGTTGAGGATGTCGTACCCGTAGCCGGTGGGCAGGGCGAGCGTGGCGTTGGCGTTCCAGTTGGTGGTGTAACGTCCCCAGTGCTGATACGGCAGGTCACCCACATACGCCGCGACATCAGCCACGAAGAGGCCGCGCTGCAGCAGGTGCTGGCAGCGGCCGAGGTAGGTGATGAAGGGCGCGGCCTGTTCAAACCAGGTGACATTGGGATTGATGTGCGTGCCGGCGAAGTATTCGATGCCGGGCTTGCCGAACTCTTTGGGCGAACAGGTGAAGGTGTGCCAGATCAGATGGTTGACGCCGTCGATGAAGCTCTCGTCGCCGCAGCGCTTGAGAATCGCAGGGTAAGGGGTCCAGTGGCGCACCATGTGGGTGAAGGCTTCGGCCGCCGCCAGCCGGCGTCCGTAGATATGCGCCGTGATGGCCTGCGGGCGGCTGAGCTGCCGGCCGCGCCGGTCGTTCGCGCCGGTGTACCAGAATTCGCCCTGCGGCATGTCGTTGACGCCCAGGAACGCGAGCTGGTCGGTCTCGCCGAAAACGGCGGGCGTGCGGTTCCAGGGCCCGCCCGATTCGGAGTGCCACTGAATGCCGTGCTGATGCGAGAGGCGCACCATGGTGCCGTAGAAGTTGTGGAGGAAGCACTCGTTGCGCGTGCGGCGGTAGTCGGTCACGAAGCGCGCGGTCTGTTCGTCGCCCCGCACGCGGAAGCCCGCCAGTACCGGCATCCAGGGACGCACGGCATAGCCGCGGAACTTCTGGAAGTCCGCCTCGAAAGAGGGCGTCCAGGAGGGCACGGCGCCCTCCCAGCTTACGTTGTAGAAGTGGGTGAGGGTCTTGGCGGCGAGCGGTCCGACATCATCCAGGAGCGTCTTGCCCATGCGGTTGAAGTGGCCCTCGACGGCCCGGGCGTCGAGGATATCCACGTCATACTCGTGTCCGTCGATCACGGCGTAGCCGAAGCGCAGCAGTGCGGCGCGGGTGCCGTCGGGCAGGCTGCCGTTCAGCAGGGCCGCTTCGTTGGCCGCCGTGAACGGCCCGGTGAGTTCCTGGATCTGCACGGCCGTGCGGATCGCCGTGTCCGCCGCGTCGCCGATGCGCTTGCCGGACCAGCCGTCAAACGGACCGTCGCCCGCGTTGCGCCACTCGGTGGCGGGCAACTCGGCGCCCGAGTAGCAGACCTTGAAAGCCGCCACGTCCTTGAAGTGGGCGAATGGGGCGGGCTTCGAAAGCAGCTCCGCAGCGCCGGGGCGCAGCGGCAGGAGCTGGTAGACCAGCCGCTTGGGCGCGTCCGCGCCGACCGCCCAGGGGCCTTTGAGCGCACCCGCGCAACTGCTCAGGTTCACGCTGACGGCGAGGCCGAGCCGCGCTGCCTCGCGCACCGTGTGCGCGGCCATGGCGCGCCAGGCGTCGCTCATGAACTCCATTTTCGGTTTGGGATAGATAAGGTGGTTGACATCTTCATGATACCCGCGCGCGTCGAAAAGCAGCAGGCCGCCGAAACCGACGCGCCGCATGGCCGCCAAGTCGCGCGTGATGGTCTCGGCGTCCACGTTGCCGTTGACCCACCAGTAATAGCACCAGGGCCGCTCCGCCATCGGCACGTCGCGGAATCCCTGCTCCAGCGTGTCGGCGCGACTGCTTGAAATGAAACCACAGAGCGCACAGAGCGCACAGAGAATGTTGTGCCATGCAGATAGAACACGATGGTTGGCGCCTTCCGTGCCCTCTGAGCTTTTTGCTGAAAACAATCGTTTCATGATCTCCCCCCTGTGTGTGTGGTGCGTGTTGTGGTTAGAAAGTGTACCATTATTCTTTCGGCGACGGCGTCAACCGGAGCAGCCGCACGCTGTGTCCGGCCATCTCGACGTCGCGGTCGAACCGGCCCGCTCCGACACGGACAGTCTCCGTTGTTTCGTCGACGCGCGCCAGATGCTGATACTTCTCCTTGTTTTTCCTGAAAACGGCGACGCCGGGCGGCCCGTAGAGAAGCGAGACGCCGCCTTCGTAACGGCCTGCCTGCGTCAACGGTTTCACGCCGGCCGCCCGACAATCCGCGGCGAAGGCGTACGCCCACGTCCCGTGTGTCGCATCGACTCGGCGTTCGGCCAGCGTCCACGCATGCTCCGCCGACATCCGCCGGTCGCGCACCGTCAGCCGCACGCGCTCGGGAACGGAGGGCCGTCGGCGCGTCCGGTGATTGTAGAGCAGGATGTAGAGGTCGCCTTCTTTGCGGCAGGCGCTGGCGCCGCAATCGGCGTTTGACCGTGCGTGAACCTCGGTGGCGAGGCGCGTGCCGTCCGCCATGCGGTCGAGCATCGCGATCACCTGCGTCCGCGGATGCAGAACGCCACCCGTGGTCTGCGCCCATTCGTAGACCTGACGGATACCGTACCGATAGACGCGGTCGGCCAGACCGGCGTAGAAGCTCGCCGCCCATTCGGTGGTGTCGCCGGACCACAGGCGGCGGCCATGCTCGTCGTGCAGCACGGTGAATTCCCCGATTATCAGCGGCGTTTCGCGGAATTGCGGATAACGCGCCAGACGCCCGCGCATGAGGGCCACCGCCTCGTCGAAGTCCGACAACGGACGCCCCACGCGCGCATACCACGAGCAGGAGAACCAGTCCATGCGCGTGCCGCGCCCGCCGGTGACGGCATTCATGCCGCAGGCGGCATGGTCGATGATGTCGAGCCCCCATATTTTACGCGTCGCGGTGCCGAACTGGCCGTCGCGCGGATTCAGAACGTTGCCGGGGCCGATGCGCGCGCCGGGCAGCAGGTTGGTCACGGCGGTGACGGTGTGATCGTAATGCGCGAAGTATTGCTCGCGCGTGCCGGTCCAGTGGCCGGGGTTGAGATCCGGTTCGGTGCCCACGCGGAACCACCAGCCCTCGACGCGCTCCCGACCGAAGGCGTCGATCATTGCGCGCACGGCGGCCCCAACATAACGCTCCCATACGCGCTCGTCGTCGGGCGGCGCGGTGTTGCCGTAGGTGTTTTCGTGAGGCGTCTGCGTCATGGCGTACGGCGTGTTGTCCAGCACGATCCACGGCGTGTAGCCGCCGTCGAGCATGGCCTGCAGTTGCGCGATCATGCCTGAGAAATCCACATCGAGCTGGCCGTCGGGCAGGAGACCGCGGTACCAGACGTTTTGATCGCGGTAGCGCCCGCCCAGCAGGTAGACCGCATTGATGTCGCGGATGAAGGGCTGGCCTTCCGCGATGCTGCGCGCGTAGTTCGGCTGAAGAAATCGGTGCGGCCCGTTGCAGTTGGCGACCGTCCAGAACCGGTAACAAGGACCGGCGGCGCTGTCCGCGTCGACCGAGATGCTCCTTTCGCCCGGCTTCATGTCCGGCAGGGCTTCCGTCAGATCCAGCGTCGCGTCCGAGAGCGCGATGCGGCGCGCCGTGCCGGTCCACAACGCTTTGCCGTGTCGCCCGCCCAGTTCGCAGCGCGCGGGCCACGGCGCCATCACGCGCCCATACCCCTCGCCCGCCAGCACGCCGTCAGCCAGCAAGACATAAGAGACGTCGTTGGTCACCGTGTCGCCGGCGTCGTCCACCGCCAGCCGCCACGCGAACTGGATGCGGTGCCGGGAACCTGCTGCCCAGCGGGCCGACTCGGGCAGCGTCACTGAGGAAAAGAACGCCTCGCCGCCTTTGTAGACCGCCCAGAGCACGCCGTTGCGGAAGAAGAGCGTGGCGTGAACATGGGAGGCGGATTGCGCGTGGAAGAGGACGGCATCATCGCCGGACGGCCAGGTTTCAGGCAGGCGGCACTCAACGTCGACCAGCCCTTGCGTGGCCGTGAGCCAGGGGGCGGTCGCGAGCGTGAGGCTGCCGGCCGTGAAGGCCCTGCCGTCGGGCGTGTCCGCCTCGAATCCGCCGGCCGGGGGGCCGGCGGCGGCGCCGAGCGCAGCCAGCGTCCACACGCCGGCGAAAAGGAGTGTTCGTTTACTGCACACGCAAGAGGGTTCCTCTCAAGACGCTGAAATGCAAGAGCTCGTCGGGATCCACAATTCCGCTGGAGACGCGCCAGCCGTCGAGCAGGCCGTCGAAACTCTGCGTGCCGTCGGCCCGGCCGCCGAGCAGGAAGCGCGGGCTTTCGTGGCTGGCGAATGAAGCCTGGGCATGCGTGGCCGTACCGGCCGAAACGCCGTTCAGCAGGAGCGTCCAGCGGCCGCCGTCGTTCACGGCGGGATCATAGGTGACCGCGACGTGGACCCAGCGCCCGGCGAGGTCGGCGGCCGGCAGAACGGCGAGGTCGGCGTCGATGACGGTCGCGCTGCCGGTGAAGGGATTGGGCGCGGGCGTGGTGCAGGCGAGGTGGAACGCCGCGTCGGCGCCGCGCGCTTCAAGGGTCAGCAGCCAGCCCGCATCGATGCCGTACAGCACGCGGTTGGCGGTGCCGACCGGGGGCAGCAGGATGCCGGACACAGTGTCGAAATGCGTGCCGGCCAGCGCCTGGACCGCGCGCGCGGCGCCGCCCTCCCACCGCATCCAGCCTTCGACCGTGAAGGGCGTGTCAAGCTCCAGCCGCATGCCGAGATTGCCGGTCACGAGCGCCGAGGCGTTGGTGAAACGCAGCGAGCCCGCGTTGGCGGCGGGGTCGCCGATAAAGGTGGGCGTGGTGTCGAACTTCAGCAGCGTGCCGGCGACGCGCTGCTGGCTGCCGGCGGGCGCGGCGTTGGTGCCGCTGACCAGCGCGTGGCGCGGGTCCACCTGGCTGGCCGGATCGATCGCCGAGCCGTCGCTGTCGAGCTTCCAGTAGGCGCGCGTGACGGCTTGGGTCGATGTCGCGACATACCCGCCGGCGTTCAGGAACTGGTTGGTCGCCAGAACGCCTTTTGAGACGCGTACCAGATCCATACTGCCGTAAACGGCGTCGCCGTACGTGGTGGCGCGGCCGCCGACGTAAAAGTTCGCCGTGCTGTTGACGCGGGTATAACTGTTCGAGTACTCGATCCGGCCCAGCGAGCGGCTGTTCAGGAAACACTCCCACACGCCTTGGTAACCCGGGCCGGAAACCGGGTCGAACGTGAGCGCCAGATGATGCCAGGTGTTGAGCGGCGTCTCGGCCGCGCCGCCGGTGGAGCCAGGGAAGGCAATGTATGAGGGCGTGGCGCCGAAATAGAGACAGTAACGGCTGCTCAGGTCATTATAATTCATGAACATCCAGCCTTTGCCACCCGAACCGTTGCCGGCCATCACATCGAAGATGATTTGGCGGGTCGCGAGAGCGGTCATCCTGATCCATGTCTCGACCGTCCAGGGCGAGTTGGTGCCGAGATGGGTGCCGAGCCCTTCGGAATTGAGCAGATAGGAAAGCGAGCCGCTGCTGGCCGTTCTGAAGGTCACGCTGCCCTGATTGACCGTGCGGCTGCCCAAGAACTGTGCGCTCAAGTCCGGATAAGGAACCGAGGCCACGGCCTGGTCGGCATTGGCGGTCACCTGTGTCGCCGTGCCGCCGACCGGTGCCTGCAGATGGTAGGCATTGGCCACGCGGTTGGAGAGGTCGAACGAACCGTCCGGGAATGCGTCGAGCCGGTAGAAGGCGAGCGTCTGGGGTGCGGTTTTAGCGGTGCCGGCGTTGAGGAACTGGTCGGTCGCGAGCGCCGCGTCGGAGACGCGCCAGTAGTCGTAGGCGCCCAGGTTGTAGTACTGCGAGCCGACCCCGGGGTCGCCGCCGATGCAGAAGGGCGACTGTGTGCCAGCGGCCGTCGGCGCGGTCTGGTTGGTGATGACGCCGTAGGAGGTCGAATTGACAAAGATCTCCCAGGTGCCCAGGCCGCCGCCGCCTTGGTGGTCGTAGACCAGCGCATAATGGCACCAGGTTTTATAGTAAACGGCGGTCGGGATCGGCGTCCCGAAGCGCCGACGCGCGCTACCGGACGCATCGTTGTAGTTATAGAGCGCGAAGTAGAGGTTGTTCGTGTCGTCCAGATTGAAAAAACCGAGGCTCCAGCCGCCGTTGTACCATGTTTTCCCCAGCGTGAAGAACGGCAGGTAGGCGCCGATAGCCGGCGGGGCAAATGTGGTGTCGCGGAAGTGCCAGCCCTCGACGGTGAAGCTCTTCCTGAGATCCTGCACGTGCGCCACCGCGCCGGTCGAGCTGAAGAGGATACCATGCGGATAGTAGATCGCATTGGTGCTGACGGGCGAGTCCAGGAGGTCCGCCGTCGTGTCAGGGTTCGGCGGCAGGGGCGACCAGGCTTGCGGGAACCCCGACGGCAGCGCCGGTCGAGAGGAGGGCGGTTCCTTCTGCTGCCCCTGGATGATCACGTCGAAATCGTTCGCGGGATCGATCAGGCAGCGCGTGTTCATGCCGGTGTAGGGCGAATAGTCAAGCTTCCACAGCGCGACGGTCTTCGCGGTGGCCTGCAGCGACGCGCCGCAACACATCAGGCCAAAGAGGGTGGCTGATACATAGCGGCAGAAGGTCTGAGTATTCATGGGGTTTCCATTTTTCATGATGTACCTGTTTTATCCTAATCCTGTTACTCCTGGATTTCTCCCCGCCGAAGCGAAGCTGTCGGAAATCCTGTCTAGAAAAAAACGTCGTTTTGGGTTTTACAGACTACTAGTCCGCCTCGAAGCGCATCCACTGGATGTCGACGTACGCTGCATGGAGATTCACCGGATCGAACCAGATTTCATTCACGCGGCCCGTCCAGTTCGGGTTGGCGGTGAGGGGGACCGAAACCGTGTGCCAGTCGCCGTCCGTCTGGACAGGGAGCGCGGCCGTGTTCGCGTCGGTTAGCACGAAGTCTTTCGAGAAAACCGGCGTTGTCTCCGTTCCCCAGAGGAGTTTCATCCGCTCGGTGCCTTTCGCGGGCACGCGGGCTGAGGGCGTCACGCGCATCCGCACCGTGAAGGTCTTGAATTTCGAGGCCTCGAACGGCTGGACGCGCGTGCGGATCGCGGGTTTGGTCCCGCCGCCGGAGCGGAAGAAGCGCATCGCGCCGTCGACGGTCCTCATATACGCCGTTCCGTAGGGATTGCGGTACCAGCCCTGCATGCCCTTCGAGAAATCCCAGCTCGTCAGCGCGAGATGGCGCATCGGCGGGTAGTCGTAAGGGCCGAGCCCGACATCGGCCGGAACGAGGTTCTTCGGCCACCCCTCCGCCGGCTTTTCGCAGAACGCATCGCGCAAGGCGTCGTACATGCCGAAGCCGAATTCCTCGTTCGGCTCGATGTAGCTGCCCTCCTGCCACTCGTTGATCGGCGCGATAACGACACGGTTGAAGCCTTTCTTCTCGCAGAAACGACGGCACTCCTCACACACCTTTTTGAACTTTTCTGGCGTGCGGCCGTAAATGACACGCGCGTCCTGGAACGAACGGGGAATGTCGTTCCATCCCGTGGGGACGATCGGCCACAACGGGAAACTCGGATCGCGCGAGGTCATCTCCCACCATTTCGGCACGGCGGCCATCACGGTGTCGTAAGAGAAATGGTTCGGTTGATCACCGGGTTTACGGGCCTCGGGCGCCGTGAACCAGGCGATCGTGTCGAAATTGTAGATCATCTGCGCTTCATAGCCGGCCGCTTTTGCGCGGTCGACCTTGGCCTGTTCATATTTCCACCCGTGGTACATGTCGATAAAGTAGACGCCCGGAAGACCTGCCGCCTTGACAAGCTTTTCCGTGATGGCGAGCGCACGCTTCACGCCTTCACCGGGTTTCAGCGTTTCGCCCTTCTTCGCCGCCTCGTCGATAAAATCTCGGTCGAGTGCGTTATAGTCCCAGTACACGACGACGGGTTTTCCGCCGATCGTGTAGTATT